>Ga0315912_10000444_pt1 | contig 79265 bp, 61 predicted proteins | sample VfabasoilMG_FD_204469 | JGI IMG/M metagenome (GOLD analysis project Ga0315912, IMG submission 204469) | Garden soil microbial communities collected in Santa Monica, California, United States - V. faba soil | ecosystem: Environmental > Terrestrial > Soil > Garden | place: USA: California... | reverse complement strand
TGGCCCCTGCTCCCGCGCACCGTCCTCGCGGCCGCCCAAGAAAAGCGCCCGCACCGCTAACTGATAGATTTATCGGGCCTTAGAGGCAGGTTTTCAAAGGACTAGCAATCCAAATAGGGGTTGCAAGCGCCGCGGATTCAACATATAACGATTGAGACCGATTTTTGGCCGGTTGGAGGTCCCCTTGAAGCTGCTACGAGCGCTTGCGGTGTTTCTCGTTTTTCAATGTGGATGGCGTGCCGATGCACAAGTCCTCTTCGGATCGATCGTTGGTAACGTTACGGATGCCTCGTCCGCAGGCGTACCGGCGGCGCAGGTCAAGGTGGTCAATTCCGGAACGGGCCAACAAACGGACCTGGCCACTTCCTCCGACGGCGGGTTCGCGGTTAACACAGTGTCTCCCGGCACTTATACGGTGACGGTGACGGCGGCGGGGTTCAAGAGCGCGAGCCAGCGCGACGTAGTTGTGATCTCGAACTCGACGGTGCGCCTCCAAATCAGTTTGGAAGTGGGACAAGTGACCGAGAGCATCGAAATCAAAGACCGGGCGTCGCTGTTGAAGACCGATACGATGGACGTGCGCAGCGAGATCGCAGCCTCCGACCTGCAGAATGTGCCGGTTCCGGTTACGCGCAATTTCCAGACACTGCTGGTCACCGTGCCCGGCATTGCGCCGCCAAGGGATGCCCATTCCATTTCGGCCAATCCTTCGAGGTCGCTCCAACTCAACGCAAACGGCACCACCGCGCAGTCCACCGCAATTCGCATTGACGGCGCGACGGCCTGGAACAGTTGGCTGCCTCATGTGGGCGGCTATGTACCGGCGCTGGAGGCCATTCAAAACGTCAACGTCCAAAGCAGCGCTTACGAAGCGGAACTCGGGTACGCGGGTGGAGCGGCCGTCAATGTTTCCATCAAGAGCGGCACGAATGACTTGCACGGGTCGGGCTTCGAGTATCACAGCAACCAGCATTTAAAAGCGCGCCCATATTTTCTGGCGCCCGATAGAGGAAAAGATAAACGGATTCTGAATCAATTCGGCGGAACAGTTGGGGGCCCGATCGTCAAGAACAAGATCTTTTTCTTCGGCTCTTACGAGGGCACTTTCGACCGGCAATCCAGCTTCCAAACAGTCGTGGTTCCGACCGTTGCGATGAAACAAGGAAACATGACCGGCTCAGCACTGCCAATTTTCGACCCATTGACAGGCGCGGCGAACGGGAGCGGACGGGCGGCATTCGCGGGCAACCTCATCCCGGCGAGCCGGATAAGTCCGAGCATCAAGAAAATCGTCGATCTGACGCCCAACCCTAATCTTGGAAATGTGAATGCGCTGGGTACCAATTATTTCTCGAACGGTTCCTTTCTCTATGATCGCCACGTGATCGATACGAAGTTCAATGCGCAGGCTACGGACCGCCTGAACCTCGCGGCGCGCATTAGCTACCTGGATTGGAACTTTACCAATCCGCCGCTTTACGGACAGTTAGGCGGGACGGGTATCGAGAGCCGCGGGTCGTACGATGGACAGGGGCTCGGCAACACATTGACGATGACTTATTCTGCGGTTTATACGTTGTCTCCGACGGTAGTGATCGACGGCTATGTCGGCTATACGGTGATCGATAACGCGGTGGAGAACACTCGGCTTGATGAAAAGCTCGGACTGGACTTTCTGGGCATCCCCGGCACCAACGGTCCGTCGCGGGAGTACGGCGGATGGCCTGGCTTTATCGTTACGGGATTCCCCACGTATGGACGCGCGCAGAACAACTCTCCGTGGGGACTTCGTTTGCCGCAGGCGCAGTACGTGTCCAGCGTGGCATGGGTCAAAGGGAAGCACAATTTCCGATTCGGCTGGGACGCGTTATGGATGGGTATGGACGGCAATGAACCATCAGGCTATCCGGGCGGATTTAGTTTCAACCGCGAAGTCACGGGAACGGTGGGAACAGCGGTCAACGACTACAACTCCTATTCGTCGTTTCTGCTCGGCCTACCCAATTCGATGGAGCGCCGGACACGCAATACGCCAGGATACACGCGTACCTGGGCGCATAGCCTCTATGCCCGAGATAAGTGGCAGGTCAATCAGCGGCTAACACTTTCGCTTGGCGTGCGATGGGATTATTTCGGCGTTCCTACGCGAATCGAGGGACAGGGCCTGGAGATATTCGACTTCAATACCGGGCAGCTAAAAATGTGCGGGATTGGCACCCAACCGCAGAACTGCGGTTTTCAAATGAGTAAAACGTACTTTGCTCCGCGCGTGGGGATAGCCTACAGGCCTACAGCCAACATGGTGGTGCGTGCCGGTTACGGGATCTCCTGGGATCCGGTGAATATCGGGCGCAATCCGCTGGCGACGTTTCCGATGCTGAGCACGAACACGTTCCCGGCGGCGAATGCTTACCAGTTTTACGCGCCGATCAGCAGCGGCCTGCCGCCTGTGGCGGCGCCCGACCTGGGTAACGGGATCGTGACGCCTCCGCCGACCGTTTCCCTGGAACTAGCCGATCCAAACTTCAAACGCAGCTACATTCAGTCCTGGAATCTGATGCTCGAGAAGGATCTGGGGCACAACTGGATTGCCGAGGCAGGGTATGTCGGCAACCGCCAAGTGAATCTGCAGAACCGGTGGAATGCGAACTATGGGTTCATTGGAGGAGGAAACGCGACTCGCGTCCTGAATACGAAGTTCGGCCGCACCGCCGATACGAATTTCCACTCCAATATGGGGGGATTCCGATCCTGGTACGATTCCTTGCAAAGTTCGCTGCAACGCAGGCTGTCCGGCGGATATATGCTTCGCTTCACGTACACGTGGTCGAAGGCGCTTGGGCCGCGGGGGAATGAGAATGGCGTGGATGGCTATGCCAACAACACGCCCGCTTATTTTCCCCTCATAGCGAAAGTGGTTCGCGGCTTCGACCATACGCATACGTTCAACGCGATGGCCTCGGTAGAACTGCCGTTTGGCCGAGGAAAGAAACTGGCTACCGACGGCGTGGGTGCGATGTTGCTCGGCGGCTGGCAAGTGAACAGCCTGGTGACGATGTACACGGGTGCTCCGTTCACCGTGACCTCGGCCGGCGGTTCGCTAAACGCTCCGGGCAATAGCCAGACTGCGGATCAGATCAAGCCAGAAGTTGCGATTTTCGGAACGCGAGATTTGTGGTTTGACACGACTGCGTATGCTCCGGTAACCGCGGCGCGATTCGGAACTTCCGGATGGGACCAGTTGCGCGGGCCCGGGTTGATTAATGTGGACCTGAGTGTTTATCGCGCATTTCGTATCTCGGAGAGGGTCAACATGCAGTTCCGGGCCGAGGCGTTCAACATGTCGAATACGCCGCACTTCGGCAACCCGCGGTCCGACATCAGCGCCACACAGCCGGGCTTGATTACCGGCGTTCAGAACACCGGACGCGAGGGAATCGATGAGCGGATGTTTCGGTTCGGGCTGCGGTTGAGTTTTTAGGGCGTGTTGGTTGCGATTCAGCGGCTCAGTTCTGCACGGCGATATCGACTGTATTGCTGTCGCGTCCGTCCACTTGAATCACCAAAGGTACAGTGTTGCCCGAGGGAGTATCCGGCGCAAGGATGGCATTGACCTGATAGAGACCTGCAAAGCCTGGGGTGAGACCCGCGAAGAGGACTTGAGCCGCCTTGCCGCCCGCGGTGACGGTTATCGCGGAGATCGCGGCGGCCAACGGACTAGTTGGAGAGGGCGCTCCCGCGGCGACGGGTTGACTTACCGGCCCGAGACCTGTTCCGTAGATCACCACGGCTTCGCCCGGACGCGCCGGCGTTCCGGGTTCCGCGAGGGTAATCTGGTCTGACCGCACGACGATACCCTGCCCCGTTCCCTGCTGATTTTTGGTGAAGATGCCCGGCTGGGCTGACGCCACGACGAAGACCTCCGGCACCGATATTTGATCGCGGCGGCGCACTACGACTTGCAGCGCCGCGTTTGACGGCATGCTGAAAGGGAGCTGCGCGTTGATCTGGTTGGGGCTGGCGAAAAGGATAGGGAGGGATTGTCCACCCAGCAGCACTTCGGTCCCTTGCGATTCAGTGGGCAATGGGAGCGGATTGAGGCCTGTAGTCGATTCCGAGAGATTGGCGCCGTAGAGGGTGACCAGGGAGCCGGGGGCGATGGGTACGTCGGACCGCTGGCTGGCGCCGTGGACGACGGCTCCGGTGCGGATTACCGGCGTTGTGGCCGATGTTGTAAGCGAGACCTGGCGCTCGACGCGGCCGGCTTGCAACGTGAGGCCTTCGACCAGGACCGTTACGCCGGTGATGGTGACGCGGTCACGGGCTCCGTTCAGCGGGCGCCAGGTTCCGGTCCAGCGCCCGTCGCCTAGTGGGACCAGGCGGAGGTCGGGGTCGCCGTTGTCGAACTTGGCGTAGGCGGCGGTGTTGACGTTGCGTTCGGTGCCGCGGACAACATTCCCGCAGTCGTCGACGGCGCGAAGTTCGATGGGGAATGGCTGGCCAGTGCGGGCGGCAGCGCCGTCGCCGATCTGGGTGAAGGTGAGATTCAGGCTCGGAGAATTGCAGCTCGTGGCCAGGCGGTCGCCATTCTTGTCAGCCGCGGCTGCCGAAGGCGAGACGATGGAGAGGATCGCGATGTTGCGGATGGTGCCATCGTCGAAAACGAGAGTGACGGCGCCGCGGCGAATGCCGGGAGCGAGCGTGGAGAGGTTATTTTGGACGACGATGCGGCGCGGGTCGTTGGGCGGGACCTGTGCGTTCGTGGGGAGGTGGCGGAGCCAAGGGGTGCCATCGAACGTCACGCTGCCGCTGGCGAAGGAGATGTTGCGGTTCAGGGGGTTGCTGACGAAAACCTCCTGCGAAGCCGGCGAAGCTCCGGGGCTGCCGCTGAAGATGAGGCCGGAGGGGATGACATCCGGGCCGAGATTTGATCCCCCGGGGAGGACTCGAAGGACGACGACAACGGCGGGCGCGGCGGGAGCACCGGCGGAGGTAACGCGAATTTGGCCGTAGTATTCGCCAGGTGCGAGGCCGCGGTGATCAACGGCCACGTCAACTTCGGCAACATCGAGCAGCGGACGTTCCACGGCGGTTGTACGGGGAACGGCGCGAAGCCATCCGGCGCCGGAGAGAGTTGTTGGGGTTACCGAGAAATTGAGCGTTCCGGAGCCTTCGTTAAGGACTCCAAAGGCCTGGGCCAAGGGCGCGCCGCCACCGGCGACGGCGGTGAAGGAAAGGCCGGTTTGGGAGAGCAGAATGCGAGCGCCGGCAGGGGTGATAATTAAGGCGGCTGGGATAACAACGCGATCGCTGCCGGAGACGACGGTGATACGGCCGGCGTAGGTTCCGGGGCGGAGGCCGGCCGGGTTAGCGGTGACCTGGATGGCCTGGAATTCGCCGGCGCCGAGAGTAGCGGCGGCGGGGGAGACGGCGAGCCACGGATCGCTGGATTGGACCTGGAGGGTCAGCGAGCCGCTGCCTTCGTTGGCAGCGCGGAGTGTGGTCGAGGACGGAGAGCCGTTCTCGGCTGAGCTGAAATTGAGAGGCTGGGTGGGTATCGAAAGTTTTGGCCCGGTGGCGGTGACGGTGAGCGTAACGGGAATGTCCGTGCGGTTGGGGTTGCCGAGAGGCACAGTAACTTCGATGCGGGCGGTGTAGGTTCCGGGTTGGAGTCCTTCAGTGCGGGCGGTAACCGAAAGCGAGGCTGGCATTTGGCCGGACTGGGTAGAGACCTGCAGCCACGCACCCCCGGCGGGGCGTGCGGTGTAGGCGAGCGCCGTGGTGGAGCCTCGGAGATCGATGTTGCCGCTGACGGTGTTGGATCCGGCGAGTGCGGAGAGGGATACAGAAGCTGGAGTAACCCGGTAAGTGGGCGCGGCGGAGCGAATTGCGCGGATGACGGAATACGAAGACTGGGAAAAGTAAAGATCGCCATTGCGGCCGATGGCGAGATCATCCGGTTGAATCCCGGCTTCGAGCGGTTGGCCGCCGTCGCCGAAGTAGCCTCCGATTTCACCGCCAGCGATGGTGCGGATAATGCCGGTGGAGTTGACCATGCGGATACGGTACGTGGTGGAGATGTAGAGGTTGTTCTGGCTGTCAACAGCCAGGCCGCGTACATCCTCCAGACCGGCAGCGGTGGCCGGGCCGCCATCGCCGGAGAATCGTTCGATGCCGTTGCCGGCGACGGTAGAGATGATGCCGGCAGGGGTGACTTTGCGGACGCGGAGATTTGAGAGGTCGGCGATGAAGAGGTTGCCGGCGGCGTCGAGAGCGATGCGGGTGGGGAAGCTAAGTTGCGCGCGGATAGCGGCTTGGCCGTCGCCACTGAAGCCGGCGGTACCAGTTCCGGCATAGACGGATTCAACGCCAGCGGGTGTTATGCGGCGGACGGCACTCTCGTACGGATCGGAGAAGTATAAGTTGCCGGCGGTGTCGACGGCGAGGCTGTCGGGCCGGGAATCCGGACGGGATAATACTGTGGAGCGGGCGCCGGAGGGAGGGATGCGGTAGATGACGCCGAATTCCGGTTCGGAAACGTAGAGGTTGCCCGACGCATCGAGAGCCAGGCCGGCTGGGGAGCGGAGGGCACCGGCGGCGACGGATTCGACGATGCCGTCGGGGCGGATCCTGCGGATGCGGTTGTTGCCGGAATCGACGAAGAAGACGCCTCCGTCGAGCGCGGCGGCGAGCGAACGAGGATTGTAGAGAGCGGCGGCAGCGGCGGGGCCGCCATCACCGGCGAATTGGAATCGGCCGTTGCCGGCAAAGAGGGCCGCCGCACCATTGGCTATGCGGCGGACGGTACGAGTACCGGTTTCGCTCACGTAGATAGCGCCATCGGCGGTAGTGGTGACGCCCTGAGGATTGTCGATGATGACGTTTGGCGCGGGGTTGGTGATGAGGCCGGCGGAATCAATGCGGAGGACGCGGCCGTTGCGCCCATTGTCGGTGATGAAGAAGTTGCCTTGCGGGTCGATGTGGATGCCATAGGGCTGAATCAGGCCGGCTCGGGTGGCGGGGCCGTTGAGGCCATCCGTGCCGGGTTGGCCGGTGCCGGCAATAGTTTCGAGCGTGCCGTCGGCGCGCACCCGGCGTACACGGTGGTTGATTTTGTCGGTGATGTAGAGCAGGCCAGCGGCGTCGACAGCGATGCCACTGGGCCCGTTTAGTTTGGACTGAGTGGCGGGGCTACCGTCGGGCGTGAAGCCTTCCTCCCCGGTGCCGGCGACTGTTCGGACGATGCCGTTGGTGTCGATTCGCCGGACGCGGTTGCGGTATCGCTCCACGAAATAGACGACGCCGCGGGAATCGACGGCGAGGGCGCTGGGCGTTATCTCGGCATCGAGCGCGCGGACGCCATCCTGGCCGTTGGCCCCACCACCGGCGAAGGTAGTGAGAGTGCCCGTGCGATCAATCCGGAAGATGCGGGCGTTGTTTGCGTCGGCGATCAAGAGGTTGCCCTGTGGGTCGAAGGCGACCGACGAAGGAGAGCCGAGTTGGGCCTGAATTGCGGGGAGGCCCTCGCCGGAGGATCCCTCGATGCCATTGCCGGCAATGGTGGTTAGATTGCCGCGGGGGTCAATGCGGACAACGACACGATTGAGATCATCGGCGAGAAAGATATTGCCTGCGCGGTCCGAGAGGATGCCTTCGATTGGGCCGAGAGGGGCTTGGGTGGCAGGCCCGGAGGCGATGGGGAAGATCCAAACGGATCCTGCGACGGTTTCTACATAGGACTGCCCCGAGAGGGTAGCCGTCGCAACGAGAGCAAGGAGAGTCCTGCGCATGGTTAGTCACTAGCATAAGCGGAATAGGGTGGAGAACTCCGTCACGGGTCGGAGTCAACGAAAAGGCTATGGTCACGGAAGTGAATGGTGGTGCCGATCATGTGACGGTTTGCGACGGTGCCGGCACGGCCCTGTTCGTAGAAGTAATTGATATCGACGCTGATCTCTTTCGCGAATTCGCGGCGGACGCCGGCCGAGTAGCGGACACTGCGAAAGCCGCCGGCGTCAACAAAGTATTCGAGGCTGACGTAGGGGGAAGACCGCTTCGGAGGGCTGAAACGGACGCGGTTGCGGAAGCGGAAGTAGTCGGGTCCACCGTGCACAAGAAAGCGTTCCAGGAGCGAGCGAGCGTCGACTTCAACAAAGCGGCGGGAGGCGGCGACTTCGATTCCCCCGAAGGGGCGGTGAATAGAGTTCCAATTGGCGCCTTCCTGGGTGCGCGTGAAGTAGTAGCCGCCGATTAAACTAAAGCGTTGCTTGAGATCGAATTTGAGGATGGGGCCGGTGCGGAGCTGATAGACGCCGCCTCCCTGGGGCTTGGTGCGGAGGCGGAAGTGCCAGAGAGGTTCGATGCGGCCGATGGGTGCGGAGACGTCAACGATATGTTGCGTTTGGATTTCGGCGAAGGCGGCCAAAGAGGTCAGGACAAGTAGGCTATGCCTTAGATACGGAGGCATCGGGAAGCGGCGGCTCACTCGATGGGCAGCGCGGGGTCGGGTCCGGCGTCGGTGGGCGTGGTGATGGTCCGGATGATTTTCCGCTGAGCAACATCGATGACGTGTATTTTCCCTTGGCTTTGAATGCCGGAGAAGGCGTATTTACCGTCTTTGGTGAGTGTTAACGAGAGAGGCTGGCCGCCCAGGGCGACGGTTGCGGTTTGCTTGCGGGACGTGGTGTCGGCGAAGCCCACCGCTTCCCCTCCTTGGCCCAACGAATAGACGAGCATCTTGCCGTCGGGAGTGATGGCGACGCGATTGGGGTAAGTGGCGGTGGCTATTTCGCCGATGACTTTGTCGGTGGCGGTGTTGATGAGTGAGATCTTGTTACTTTCGGCATTGGTGAGATAAATGATCTTTCCATCCGGGGACAGGACGCCGCCTTGCGGATATTTACCGGTGGGAATTAGGGTCACTTTTCCGGTGGCGACGTCAATGGAGGCGACGGTGCCACTATTGGTATTGGAGACGTAGGCTCGTTTGCCTTCGGGGCCGAACAGGACCATGTGCGGGGACTTGCCTTGAACGTCGAACTTGCGGATTACCTTGCGTTGATGGGGGTCGACCAGGAGGAGACCGTCGGGGTTCTCGATGGTAACGAGAAGCAGGCCGGTCTTGGGGTGGACCGCCATTCCGTGGGGACGCCGGTACTCACCGAGGTCGATGACGCCGGTCTTGGCGCGCGCGGCAGCATCGATGATGGAGATGGTATTGCCGCCCTTGCCGGCGTACTGCATCCAAAGAATGCCGTTGTCGGTGATATAGAGCGATTTGCCGTCGAGGGAGCGGACAATTTCGTGGGGGTACGTGCCGACTTTGACCTCGCCGGTGCGTTCGCCCGCCGACGAGTAAAAGCCTACCTTCCCAGCGATTTTCTCTACAACGGCGACGCCGGGTTGGGCGTGAATAGTGAGCGATAGAAGGAGAATGGCCCGCATTTGACGGGTATGATATCGCGTCAGGAGGACGCGGCGTCGAGGTACCGCTGAAATTGGCGGGCGGCGAGTTCCGGCGGTAGTTCGGAGTCGGCGGGGTCCTGGAGGAGGCGTTCGACGTAGCCGTAGATGAGGTCGACATCGGCGGGGTCGTTGATGGAGTGGAACCAGAGGGACCGGCCACGGAACTGCAGAAGGACAACGTTGGCGAGCGGGCATGGACCGAGACAGCCGGTGACGGTGAGATGAAATCGCCGGCGAAGACCGCGCTTCTTCCACTGTTGTTTGAACTCTTGCAGGGGCAGCGGCGGGAAGCCCTTTTCGGTCTGCCCGCAACAGCAGCCATTGCAGACGTGAAGATGGCCGTCGTGGACGCGAACCTGTTTGGTGACGCCATCGGCGCGGGTGACGTTGATGAGCGGGCTTTGCCGGTAGGCGTAGGCGATGCGGTAGCCGGGCCGGAGTTGGACGGGTTGGCCGTGCGGCGTATGTCGGTAAGCATCGGCCCAGGCGGCTTTGCGTTCGAAGAGTTCGGGTTCGGCGGCGAGACCTTTGGTTTCGACGAGTTTTTCGAGTGCAGATACCCAGTGGAGATAGTATTCGCTACCGTCCTCATCGGCTTCCCCGAGATCGACGGCGGCGGCGAGTTCGGCGGCGAGGGCTTCGGCCCATTCCTTCCAGGTGAAGTAGCCTTGGGCGGAGAGACGGACGGCGAGGGCGAATGCCTGGGCCTGCCAGGGCTCGGCGAAAACGGGACCTTCGTCGTCCTGCGGCAGGTGGAGAAGTTCCGGGTATAGGTCAGGCACGTTCGAGGTAGTCGTCCCAGAGATCCAGATAAACGAAATCGCGCGGCGAGGCGGAAGGACCCCAAAGTTCGCGGGCTGCGAAGCGCACGGAGTAGAGATGCTGGCGCTTGGGACCGCGGTCATCGGCGTTGGTGTCCGGGAAATTATGGACGCCGTGATCGCGGTCGATTTCGCCGGTTTTGCCGCGGGCGTAGCGCGGAAGGCGAGTATGGCCCAGCGGCTGCATGTTGAGGGCGCGAACGCGCTGGCCTTTCTTAAACTTCGGACGGATGGCCGGTTCGCGGCTGAAGGGAAGCCAGCGGTTAAGCAGATAAGCCTCGATGTTTTCGGGACGAAGAGCAGGGACCTGTTTCGCGGAACCGGGAGCGGGCTTGCCGGTGGCGGCTTCCTCCGCGGTAATCAGGCCGGTCTTGATCATCAGCGCGACATTCCGCGTGAACCACTTTTCGTAGTAGCTCATACGGAGATATTCGCCCGGCGGGATGAGTTCGATGTGGTAGCGGCCGGTGTCGATGTTCCACTTCCGCAGGGCGCCGATGGCGCGGGACTGCGCCATCACACGGCCTTCCCAAGCGTGGTGGAAAACGGGCTCATTAATTTCCGGCTGCACCGGGCCCATGCCGTGCATGCCACCCATGTCGTGAATCCCGTTCATGCCTTTGCCTCCGGTCCGGGTGCTTTGATGTTTTCCACGCCGATAAGCGAGTTGCGCGTGACCAGCGCCGCCAGGGCTTCTTCGCTGAGATTCTCGGTTCCGTTCGGACGCTCCGGAAGGACGATGTATCGCAACTCGGCGGTACTGTCCCAAACTCGCACTTCGATCTCGTCAGGCAGATGGAGGCCGAACTCCTTCAATACGCCGCGGGGATCGATGACGGTTCTCGACCGGTAGGCGTAGGATTTGTACCAGACGGGGGGAAGACCGAGGACAGGCCAGGGATAGCAGGAGCAAAGAGTGCAGACCACGACATTGTGGACTTTTTGCGTATTTTCGAGCACAGCCATGTGCTCGCCCTGCGTGGGAAGAAATCCGAGTTCGGCGATTGCGGCGGTCGCATCGGCCAGCAGCCGTTTTTTGTACGCGGCGTCGGTCCAGGCGCGGGCCACGATTTTGGCGCCGTTGCGGGGGCCTATCTTGTGTTCGTAGGTATCGACGATGGCGTCGAGGGTGGCGGGATCAACCAGCCCTTTTTCGACCAGAAGCGACTCGAGCGATTTGACGCGCAGGCTGATATCGGAGGGGACGGACTGGTGCTGGTGATCCTGGGGCGTTTCCGCGCCTTCGGCCGGGTTGGCACCGGCGGCGCTCATCGCGGCAATAAACCCGCGGCGGGATTTGTCCATTGGATGGCTCCTGGCATCGATCAGGTTCTGCCATTGTAGCAACGCAGACTAACGCGCGCGGCCTTGGAAAAGTTTCCGGATCAGGCTGCCGAGTTGCATAAAGGCGTCGTACTCGCTGGGCTTGCGGAAGAAGGCATCGCCGCCGGAATGCAGCGCGCGCTCGCGATCGGCAGCGGCATTCGATGTAGATACGACAATGACAGAGGCCGCCCGGCAGCGCCGGCTGCGGCGCAGGTGTTCAAGAACTTCAAAGCCGTTGCGTCGAGGAAGGTTGATATCGAGAATGACGAGCGCGGGAGAAGGCATCGTTTCGTCGGAGTCCACGGCGTCAAGGAACTGCATGGCCTGGAATCCATCACTCACAATTCGAACAACGGTTTCGAACCCAGAAAGGGCAAGGGCATCCTTTATGAGAAAGACATCGGCGCGATTGTCTTCGACGATGAGGACCTCAATCCGGCCGTCCGAAGACGCGGCTTTATCCGGCGAGGGTGAAGCGAAAGACCGATCCTTTTCCGGGTTCGGATTCGACCCAGATTCTGCCATGATACTGTTCTGCAATCCGTTGGCAGATAGAGAGACCGATTCCGGTACCGGCATACTCATCAGCGGTGTGTAAGCGTTTGAACAAGCCAAAGATCTTCTCCCTGAACTCGGGTTCGATTCCGATGCCGTTATCGCAAATAGCGAAGGTCCAGTTTCCGTCCTGGCGGCCCGCCGTGATATTGATTGCCGGCGTCCGGTTCGGACTGCGGTACTTAATCGCGTTACCTATTATATTTTGAAATAGCAGTTGGAGGTGCGCTTCATGAATGGGCAGGGACGGCAGGGGGTCCCAACTCAACTGGGCTCCACTCTCCGCAATGGCGCCCGCGAGCGAAGTAAGCGCGCCGTCGAGCGCTTGGTTGGCATCCGTGATTTGTGGAACGGCGGGCGACTGCATGACTCGCGTGTACGCAAGCAGATCGTTTACCAGCGCTTCCATGCGAGTTGCGCCGTTGCAAAGGAATTGCAGGAGTTCGATGCCTTCGGCGTCGAATCGATCCCTGTACCGCCGGTCCAATAACTGGCTGTAGACTTTGATGGTTCGAAGGGGCTCCTGCAGATCGTGGCTAACGGAGAAGGCGAACTGTTCCAGATCCTGATTGGCGCGTTTCATCTCGGCATAGATGCGTTTTTGCTCCGTAATATCGCGGGCGATTTTTGAGGCCCCGATAATTGTGCCGCTTCGATCCTTGATCGGAGAGATGGTGAGCGAAATGTCGATCAGAATTCCATCTTTGCGCCGGCGGACCGTTTCGAAGTGATCGACCCGCTCGCCTTTTCGAATGCGGGCGAGAATGAAGGGTTCCTCTTCCATGCGATCCGGCGGCATCAGGGTCGTGACGGGACGCCCAACGATCTCTGCCTCGGTGTACCCGAAGAGGCGTTCGGCGGATTTGTTCCAACTCGTGATGATGCCATTTAGATCCTTGCTGATGATGGCGTCATCGGAGGAATCGACGATGGCGCTCAGCAACCGGTTGTTGCGCTCGGCGCGCTTCATCTCAGCGATCTCACGGGCGATCTTTACGACGCCCACGATATGCCCCTGGCCATGTCGGATAGGCGAAATGGTCAGCGAAATGTCTAGGAGCCGGCCATCTTTTCGGCGGCGGACAGTCTCGAAATGCTCGATCCGGTCTTCCTTTCGCAGAAGACCCAGGATGCGCGACTCGTCGTCGACACGATCGGCGGGAACGATGGCGGAGATCGGCCGGCCGATTATCTCCTCGGCGCCGTAACCAAATAGGAGTTCCGCGCTTTTGTTCCAACTGGTAACGATGCCATTGAGGTCGTTGCTGTAAATGGCATCGGCGGAGGAATCGACGACGGCGTTCAGCAACCGGGAGTCGCGTTCGGCAAACTCCTCCGACTTCTTGCGGTCAGAAATGTCGGTGAGCACGTTAATCGTGCCGCAGGTCTTGCCGCCGGAATCGTATAGTAGCGTGGCGGAATGGGTGAACCAGCAACGGGAGCCGTCGGGGCGCTCCGCCTGGAACTCAAGGCCGGGAGGAACCGATTCGCCGCGGAGTAGGCTGGCAACGGGACCGGACTCCAACGGCAGCGGTTCGCCCGAGGACGTAAAAATCTTTGAGAAAACGCACCATCGGTCCACGCCGAGCGCGGGCATACGTCCGGCGATGGCGGAAGCTGCCGCATTGCAGAAGGTGAACCGTCCCTCGGCATCCGTCGTGTAGACGGGCACGGGAAGTATCTCCAGTAAGATGTGCTGCCGGTCCAAGGGATCGCTCACCTTAACTTTGTCAGCGTCCGGACTTTCATTGGTGTGCTTCAAATCGACGACTAGTTTCGGTGATGAATGGCGAAAGCGTTACTGCTTCCGTGATGAGCTATAAGCCGGATTGTATTTCCCTTGTTCGGCGAAGCCGCCCAACTCCGGGCGCATGGGTGAATGACGGGGGTAGCTGTCGAAGATACCACCCATGCCAAGAATACGGGGATCAGCCTCAGCTTGCAATATTCGGGCCAATTGCAAACGATGCTCTTCGAGTACTTTCTTGGCCCCTAGATTGGCGGCGAGGTTTACCAGGCAGGCGGGATCTTTCGCTACCTCGTAAAGCTCTTCTGCAGGGCGTTTTCCTAGAGAAAGCTCGTGATATCGGTCGTTGCGGGCAACGACGACGGATTTGGAGGGTCCGTTATCGATGTCGGCGAATAAGGGCGGGTCTCCGGCAGGCCAAAGTTCGGGAGAAAAGTTCCGGATATATAAGTAACGGTGGGTGCGAAGTACGCGGCAAGGATAGCCGAGATTGTCGCGGCGTGCATGGGAATGGCGCTCGCGACCGGCCGTGATGGCCGTGCGGGTGGGGTCGATTTGGCCGGATTTATCGGATTTGAGCGCGGTGAGCAAGCTCCGGCCGGCCATTTCCTTCGGAGCGGACAGGCCGGCGGCTTGTAGAAACGTGGGGGCAAAGTCGCGGAAGCTGACGAGATCGTCCATATGGCGGCGGCCGGGGATGACGCTTGGCCAGGAGATCGCGAGCGGCAGGTGGATGCCGTACTCGTATAGATTGGCCTTGGCCCGCGGAAAGGACATGCCGTTATCGGAGCAGACGGCGATGAGGGTGTTCGACAGTTCTCCCGCTTTTTCGATACTCGCAATGATGCGGCCCAGGTGGCGGTCAAAGTATTCGATCTCTTCGTAGTAATCGAGAATGTCGGAGCGAACTTCCGGAGTATCGGGGAGGAAACCGGGCACGCGGACCTTCGCGGGATCCTTGCCGGCGGCCGCACCCGTTCCGGCGCGGTACGAGCGGTGAGGCTCATGGCTGCCATACCAGAAGAAGAAGGGCTTATCCTTCGGGCGCGCCTTCAGGAATGCGTCGAAGTTAGCGGCATAATCATCGGCGTGGACATCGAGGTTTCCGTTGGGGACGTGATGCTCGTCGAACGCGGGGCCGGCGGGGTTGTGGGACCATCCCGCGTCCTTGAAATTGGCCGGGCCAGCGCCTTTGCCGGTGAGACCGGTGAAGTACCCGGCTTCGCGCAGGAGATCGGGAAAGACGGTGAATTTTTTCGGGAATAGACTGGCGTGGGTGCCGGCTTCCTCGAGCTGCCAGATAGAGCGCCCGGTGAGAATCGACGCGCGCGACGGGGCACAGCCGGGACACGTGGAGAAGGCATTTCGGCAAAAGACGCCGGATTGCGCCACGCGGTCGAAGTTCGGTGTTTTGACGATAGGATCGCCCGCGGCGCCGGTGTGGAGCCAGGACATGTCGTCGGCAATCGCGAAGAGGATGTTGGGCCGCTTCGCCGGCTGCGCTGCCAGCGATGCGGCCGCAAGAAATTGGCGGCGATTCATAACGGAGTTACCACTGGACCTGGTTCAGGAAGTCCGAAAGATAGCGGCGCCAGACGAGCCATGTGTGGGCGCCTTCGGTCTCAATGTACTTATGCTCAATTTTCTTGGTTTTCAGCCACTCGACGAACTCCTGGTTGCGCTTGAGCAGACCGTCCTGCTTGCCGCAGGCGATCCAGAGGAGCTTAATGCGGGCGTTGTCTTTTTCCGTTAGGGACGGGAATGCATCGTCGGGCTTGCCAAAGAGCATCGGAGCGGAGCTCATGGCGCCGATCCAGGCAAAACGATCCAAATGGCGGAGGCCGACATAGAGGGTCTCGGCGCCGCCCATCGAGAGCCCGGCGATGGCGCGTTCGGCGGGTTTGGCGCTTACTTTATACGCCTTTTCGGCGATGGGAAGAACCTCTTCCAGCAGGCTCTTTTCAAAGCCCTCGGTGTTCTTCTGGAAGTTGCCGCCAGTGCGAACATTGCCGGCTTTCAACTCCTTTTGCGACATGCCGTAGCCGAGGGGCATGACGGCGATGAACGGCTTCCTGCCGCCCGCGATGAGTTGATCGAAGATGAGATTGGCTTTACCGACGGTTGTCCAGCCATCGGCCAAATCGCTGTAACCGTGCAGCAGCACGAGCAGCGGGTAGCGCTTGCCGGCATCGTAACCGGGCGGCGTATAGACGAAAAGGTCGCGCTCTTCGGAGGCGACATTAGAGTGAAAGAAATGGCGGTGAACGGCGCCATGAGGAATGTTGGTGAACTCCCACGGCTGCGGCGTATCACCGGGGACGAGAACCATGTTGGACGGGTTCAACGCGTTGGTTTTCATGTCGCCGTTTGCCGGGTCGATTGCGCCGGTGCCGTCAACACGGAAGGAGTAGCCATAAAGGTCCGGCGCCAGCGGAGTCGTAGTGCCTTTCCACAGTCCCTTCTCATCTTTAAGAAGCGGGAATCGCTTGCCGTTGTCGAGGCTGACCTCAACCTGCTGCGCATTGGCCGCACGGAAGTGGAAGGTGATGGTCTTGTCGGGATGCACCAATGGAGGCTGAGCGGTGAGTTGAAGCGCGGATAGCGTCAACGTTGCAATTAGTCGCAGCATGGCGCTCATCATATCGAAGATGGGGAGATCTCTACGGCCCCGAGGGACCTTCTCCGGCTTCGAAAACGACGTGCGCTCGGCCTACAAGCAGCGGGTCAAGAGGGCCGATGAACTCGGGGTTCTTATTCGAGTAAGGAATGGTGTGGAGCAAGTAGCGCATCGCGTTGAGGCGCCCGCGCTTTTTGCAGTCCGTTCGGATAACGGTCCACGGCGCCTCTTCGGTGTCGGTATAGCGGAACATGTCCTCTTTGGCCTTGGTGTACTCGTCCCATTTATCGAGCGATGCGATGTCGACCGGGGAGAGTTTCCACTGCTTCAGCGGATGGTTCTTACGTTCGCCAAACCGGCGGCGCTGCTCCTCGCGGCTGACAGAGAACCAGAATTTTGCGAGGTAAATACCGCTGCGGACGAGGTTGCGTTCAAACTCCGGGGCCTGCCGCATGAACTCGGTGTACTCTTCCTCGGTGCAGAAGTTCATGACGTGTTCGACGCCGGCGCGGTTGTACCAGGAACGATCAAAGATGACGATCTCCCCGGAGGTGGGGAGATGTTCGACGTAGCGCTGGAAGTACCACTGGCCGCGCTCCTCAGCGGTAGGTTTTTCCAGAGCCACGACGCGAGCGCCGCGCGGGTTGAGATGTTCCATCAGGCGTTTAATCGTGCCGCCTTTTCCAGCGGCGTCGCGGCCTTCGCATAGGATGATGATTTTCTTGCCTTCTCGCTTCACCCAGGCCTGAAGCTTCAGGAGTTCGACCTGCAAACGGTACTTCTGCCGCTCATAGGTACGGCGGGTCATGCGATTGCGGTAAGGATAAGCGCCTTCGGTCCAGTTTTCGGCGAGTTCGAGATCGCGCGTCGTCTGAAGGTGGCCCATCAGCCGGACCTGCTCGCTGATGCGGCGGCTGATTACGGCCAGTTCGTCGGGCGTGCAACCTTCCAGCAGGGCCTCGGTACGTTCCAGGATCAGGATCCTGTGTTCTTCGGCGACGAGATCCTTCACGTCGCGCATCGCGTTGGCGCGGGGGTCCAGCGCGGCGACTTCGGCGGCCACGTACTCTTCGATGGAAGTTGGTTTCTTGGGCGTCGCACCGGATTTCCGGCGCGGACGCGATTTACCGTTAACGGATGGGGGCGTCACCTATCGGTCCTACAGGATTAATTATAGGACCGCGCCCGGCGAAGGCTTCACTCCAGCGGATGCGGCCGGTGGCCTGCATCGCGGCGAAGAGCGTGACGATGGCTCCTATCGTGATCGCCAAGCCAGTGAATCCGCGAAAGAAGAACGCGTAGGAGAACAGTACAAGGTAGATAAATTGGCCGAGCGCGGCTTCCCGGAAGGCAAAGCGCGGGCCCGTCACGAGCCGGAGATAGCTGGCGACCAGCGCAATGGAAACCAGGGAGGAGACGATAAAGGCAACGTGAATATCGATGTGATCGACCAGGTAGGCCAACAACAGATGGAAGGCGAAAAAGGCCGCTGCCAGGAAGAAGTAGTTCATAGGGTGGAGCTCGATTTGGCGCAGCGTGGTGATCAGGAAGAGGAGAAAGAAAAAGAAGAACAGCGAGACAGGGGCGAAGTAGCTGATTTCCGCGGCAAGCGGGCCTGGCTGGAGCTTTTCCGGCATGGCCATGGCGATCTGGTAGCCGCTCAGGAGGCTCTGGTAGTCCCATTCGAGGTCCCAGCCTTGGGCGGTCTGGCGCTTGATGCCGGGGGCGAGCGTGTTGTCGGGAAAATCGATATCGCGGAAATTGGTGGAAAGCTTGAGTTGGAAATCCTTCACCTCGTTGACTTTCTCGCCGAAGCTGTAGTGCCAGGACTCGATGCCCTGGGACTTGTATTGGACGGTCAGGCGGACCGGCTCATTCGATGCGGCCCCAATGGCCAGCGCAATCTTGTTCCCGGCCATGTTGAGCGGCTGCGGCTGTCCGTTAATGCTTACGGCGAGACCGTCGTAGATGGCCTGTTCCGCCGGAAGCTGGATGCGGATATAAAGGGGCCGGCGTTCCGGATCCGGGTTGCGGCAGATGTAATCGCCCTTAAACCCGACGGTGTAGGTGCTGTACCAGAGCAGGCCCTTTTTCCGGTGTTCGAGGTTGAGGGCGACAGCAACTCGGCTTTGGTCGAGGGTGACGGCGTCCTCCAATTTCAGGGTCTTGGTGACCTGCCTCGTCGCACCCTTTTCGGTGATGTCTTCCGTAACCTGACGGGAACGCTCCACGGTGCACGCCGGCGCCAATTGCAGTTGGGGAGCGCCCCAGACAGATTGGACTCGGCCGGATAGGCGTTCCCCCGTCGACCGGGTTCGAGAGGAAATGGTGGCGCCGAGAATCATCCAGGCGATGGTGGTGGCGAAGAAGATAGCCGAGAGGGAAAAGATGCGGAGGATCACGGGGACAGAATGCCTTGAAGGCGCTACACTGTCAAGTACTTTATACATTAAAGTCTAGTGATACTGTTAAGAGGAATGGTTTACCTTTGGATCGTCTTAGCCGGGGGCCTGGGGAGCCTGTGCCGCTACCTTCTTTGGCGGGCGGTGACCAACCCCTCAAGCGCGTTTCCGTCAGGGACGCTTGCCGTGAACATTTTGGGATGTTTTTGTATCGGGCTGTTGGCGCGAACCGTAAATAACGAGGAGGCGCGTTTGGCGGTCATTACCGGCTTTTTGGGCGGGTTCACCACGTTTTCCGCATTCGGCCTGGAAACACTGCAGCTTTTACGGAACGGAATGGCCGCCACTGCCGTTTGCTATGTAACAGCATCCAACGTTGGCGGAATCGCGGCGGCCTGGGCAGGCTGGCGCATGGGTCAAATCGCATCATGAAGGCATTCTGGTACAAACTTTCCACGGCGTCGGCGCTGGCGTTGAGCTCGATATTGGCGCATAAACTGCGGAGTTTTCTGACGCTGCTGGGAGTAATCATCGGCGTTTCGAGCGTAGTGCTGGTGGGGGCGGCGATCGAAGGGCTGGGGAATTACGCCAATTCGACGACGTCGAAGGCGTTCGGGAGCGAGAGTTTCCTGATCGCGCAGGTGGCCAACGTCGGGAAGATGACGCGGAAGGAGATGGCCGAAAAGCTCAGAGTGAATAAGGAGATTCGCCCGGAGGACCTGGCCTATCTGCGGGCGACGACGGGCGATCTGATGCTCTACGGCCCTTACCGGAACCGCCGGGAAGACGTGAAGTATAACGACCTGACGTTCGAGGGCGCATCGGTGATCGGGACGGCGGCGGTTCTGCCCGAAATTCGGGAAGTGATTACGACAGAGGGCCGATTCTTCACCGAGCAGGAGGAGCAGAACCGTCAGTTCGTATGCATTATCGGCACCGATATAGTGGCTAAGTTTTTCGAGATAGGCAGCCCGATCGGCAAATACCTTACGATTCGCGGACACCGCTTCCTGATCATTGGCGTACAGGAGAAGCTGGGCAGCGCGGGCGGGCAGTCGCAGGATGCATCGGTTTATATTCCCGATTCCGTGTTCACGCGGATCATCGGCCCTTCGCGCTCGCTGCAGATCTTTGCGCGACCGCGGCCGGAGACCGGATTCACCCTGGAACAGGGCCTGGACATTGTGCGGGCGGCGCTGCGGTCGCGGTATAAGACGAGACCGGGAAAGGCCGACAACTTCGATTTCCTGACGCCAGACTCGATTCGCGCCTTTATCGATCAAATCATGGGGCTGATTGGAGCGGTTATCGTTCCGGTGACGATGATTTCGCTGATCGTTGGTGGCATCGTGATCATGAACATTATGCTGGTGAGTGTGACGGAGCGAACGCGGGAGATCGGAATCCGGAAGGCGTTGGGCGCGCGCCAGGGCGATATTCTATTGCAGTTCCTGATCGAGGCGGTGATGTTGTCGGTGATGGGCGGATCGCTTGGGTTGGGGATGGGATATGCGATGGCCAAGGGCCTTTCGATCGCCTTTGACGTCGACATGGAAGTGACGCCCTTCTATATTTTCCTGTCGGTCTTCGTGTCGTCGGCGGTGGGCGTAATCTCCGGATGGTACCCGGCGCGTATGGCAGCGAAGCTGGACCCGATCGAAGCGATGAGGACGGAGTGACCAATGAATAAAATGACCGGGAAGATATCATTGGGCGAGCTGCTGTCGTTGGCAATGGATTCGGTAGTCGCGCATAAATTCCGATCCCTCCTGACGATTTTGGGAATTGTGATCGGGATTACGACGGTGGTAACGGTGTCGTCGCTGTTGACCGGACTGCGCCAGGGCGTGCAGACTTTCTTTGCCGAGTTCGGACCGGACAATATTTTTATTTCGCGCTACTCGGGAAATCCGGGACAGCCGCCGCCGACATCGGAGCTTCGGCGGCGCAACGTAGGGCCGGAAGCGGCGGAGTTGATCAAGCGAATGGTTGGCACCGTGGAAGAGGTAAGCGTAACGATGTACCTGCCGGGGTTCATCGGACGCAATCCGATCACGGCCAAGGTGCCGGGGTTTGAAAGCGATCAGGTGAACATGATCGGGCTGACGGCGAGCGGGTTTATTACGAATCCGCGGAACTTCCTGTCGGGACGACCGTTCACCGAGGAAGAGGAGCGGCGCGCGGCGCGGGTCTGCACGATTGGACCAAAGCTAGCCGACGCCCTGTTTCCGGGCGGAGGCGCAGTGGGGCGGCAGGTTATCGTGGCGGGCGCGGAGTATACGGTGATTGGTGTTACTGAGGCGGCCAAGGGAGGGTTCTTCGGCGAGAATCCAATAGACCGGCAAGTGACGGTGCCGCTGACAGTGGCGCGCCTGCGCTATCCGGGGATCGATCGATTCGTGGTAACGGCCAAGGCCCGGGAGAACCGGCGCGCCGATGCCGAGGAGGAGACCAGGCAGGTTCTGCGGCGCTTCCGAAAAGTACCGGCGGGCGCTCCGGACGATTTTTCGCTGACGACAGCGGACCAGATCGTGGCGCGGTTTAACTCGATTTCGCAGGTGATTGTGCTGGTGTCGATTGCAATTAGCGGGCTGGGCCTGCTGGTGGGCGGTATCGGCGTAATGAACATCATGCTGGTCAGCGTGACCGAGCGGACCAAGGAGATTGGCATCCGCAAAGCGCTAGGCGCCCGAAAGGGGGACATTGTGATTCAGTTCCTCTCCGAAGCGGTGGCGCTCACGGGAGTAGGCGGGATACTGGGAATTCTGATCGCGATAGCGGTGACGTTGATTGTAGGAATCCTGGTGCCATCGCTGCCTAGCGCGGTGCCGCCCATGGCGCTGGTGGTCGGGTTCGGTGTGTCGGTTGGTATCGGCATCTTCTTCGGAACGTGGCCGGCCATGAAGGCCGCGCGATTGGACCCGGTGGAGGCATTGCGGTATGAATAAAGGTCATGCCGATTTTGCTTCTGTTTGTCTCGCTGGCCGCGTTGTGCTTCGGTCAGCGTAAACCGGTTCCCGATGCGCGGTACGCGGGGTGGGGCGCCTATCATGGCGGCCCCGAGAACCTGCATTATTCGACGCTCGGGCAGATTACACCGGCGAACGTGGCGAAGCTGAAAGTCGCCTGGAAGCTCGATACCGGCGATGCCTTCGAAGGTTCGGAAATCCAGTGCAACCCGCTGGTGCTGAACGGCGTGATCTACGCGTCGTCGCCGAAGCTGCGGGTGATGGCGATTGATGGCGCTACGGGGAAGGAATTGTGGAGCTTCAACCCTTATGAAGGCACTGAGGTTCGGAACAAACAGCGCAACCGCGGGCTGATGCATTGGACCGATGGGAAGCAGTCACGGCTGTATGTGGCGGCGCGGCATAAGCTGTTTTCGCTGGATCTGAAGACCGGCAAGCCCGACCCCGCATTCGGCGGGCAGGGGTGGATCGACTTGCGCGAAGACCTGGGCCGGCCGAAGGAGTCATTAACCGTTGGGATGACAACTCCGGGCGTGGTGTTCGGCGATCTTCTGATAATTGGATCGATCTGTAGCGAAGGCCTGCCCTCGGCGCCGGGCGATATCCGCGCCTACGACGCGCGAACGGGGAAGCTGCGGTGGAGTTTCCATACGATTCCGCATCCGGGGGAGTTCGGCTACGACACCTGGCCCAAGGATGGTTGGAAGAACCTTGGCGCGGCCAATAGTTGGGCCGGGATGGCGCTGGACTCGAGGCGCGGCCTGGTCTATGTGCCCACCGGTTCGGCGGCATTCGACTTTTTCGGCGGGAACCGGCCCGGCGACAACCTTTTCGCCAATACACTGCTCTGCCTGGATGCGCGGACCGGCAAGCGCGTGTGGCATTTTCAAGCGGTCAGGCACGACGTCTGGGATCGCGACTTTCCAACGAATCCTGTACTGGTGACGGTTGCGCGGGACGGGAAGTTGATCGACGCCGTCGCGCAGGCTACGAAGTCCGGGCACGTATTTGTATTTGACCGGGTGAGCGGAAAGAGCCTGTTTCCACTGGAGGAAAAGGCCGCACCGGCCTCACCGGCGCCCGGCGAGCAGTTAGCTGCGAAACAGGTGCTGCCGTTGAAGCCCGAGCCCTTCGCTCGGCAGGTATTAACCGAGGACACGTTAACGACGCGAACCGCCGAAGCCAACCGCATAGCGCGGGCTCGACTGAAGGGCGTTCGCAACAAGGGGCAGTGGGAACCGCCGTCGGAGGAAGGCACGATCGTATTCCCCGGATTCGATGGAGCCGCGGAATGGGGCGGGCAGGCGTTCGACCCGGAGACGGGACTTTTTTACGTCAATTCAAATGAAATGGCGTGGATCCTGCGGTTGGTACCGCGGGCGAAGGCAACGGCGGCGACCAACGGCCGGCGAATCTATGTCCGCAACTGCGCGGGCTGCCATCGCGACGACCTGGGAGGAAGCCCGCCGGAATTCCCATCATTGAAGGGAATCGGCGCACGGATGGATCCCGCGAGTATGGATGTAATATTGCGCGGAGGGCAGGGCCGGATGCCGGGCTTCGGACATTTGGGCCTGCCGGCGATTGACGCCTTGAAGGCCTATTTGTTGACAGGCGAGGAAAAGGAAGTCGTGACGGCGCCGCCCTCGTCGGCCTATGAGCAGGCGTTCACCACCGACGGTTACAACAAGTTCCTCGATCCGGACGGTTACCCGGCCATCGCCCCGCCGTGGGGGACGCTGAACGCAATTTCGCTCGATACGGGAAACTACGCGTGGAAGATTCCATTTGGCGAGTATCCGGAACTGGCGGCGCAGGGCCTGAAAGACACCGGATCTGAGAACTACGGCGGACCGCTGATCACCAAGTCCGGGCTGCTGTTCATCGGTGCGACGAACTTCGATAAAAAGTTCCGGGCTTACGACAAAAAGTCCGGGAAGCTGCTCTGGGAGACCGTGCTTCCGTTTGCCGGGAACGCCACGCCGGCCACCTATTCCGTGAACGGGAAACAGTATGTGGTAATCGCCGCCGGGGGCGGGAAAAGCGGCGCGCCGTCCGGTGGCGCCTATGTCGCGTTTTCGTTGGAGTAGTCAGCGCCGGGCAAAGCTGGGAAGCTGAACCAGGTCATCTTCCGGAACGACTTCCAGGGGCAGGCCCGCCTTCTTCCAAGCCGCCAGGCCGCCGCGGATGATCCGTGCGTCGTAACCTTGTGATCGAAGCATGTGCGCCACACGGGCGCTAGTGGTTTCGCCCATTCAAGTGCAGTAGAGATAGATCTTTTCGGCCTCCGGAAGAGTCGCGACCAGTTCGGGAAGACGGTTGGGCTCCAGCCGTGTGCTGCCCTGAATGCGTTGGGCCCCGGGATCGTAATATCCGTGGCTGCGGACGTCAAACACCGGGCCATCCACTTCGTCGAGCTCCACACGCGGTACCGTGCGGTAGATGCGCGACTTCCAGGCAAGCCAGAACCGGTAGCCGACATAAACGAGCAAGGCCGTGAACAGCACGGTTTCCATCACATGCCCGGCGCGTCCCATGGTGTCGAGTAACGCCGACAGCAGATCGCGGAAAGCAAAGCCGACACCGATGTAGACGCCAACATACAGAATGATTCCCGCCAGATCCAGCGCCAGAAACTGCAAAAATGGCATCTCCATGGATCCGGCAAGCGGCGGCGCCATCGTGTTAAGGCCGGGAACAAACTTCGCGAATACCAGCACCACCCGGCCGCGCCGATAAAACGCTTCGGCGGAAGTGAGAATGCAGGAATCCGGATTTGTCGAAATCCGGCAGAGAATCCCCAGCAGCCACCACCCGGTTTGACGGCCCAACAAAAAATAGACGAGATCGCCAAGTAGAAACGCGGCGATGCCGGCCAGTAATGCCGCCCCTAACGCCATTTTCCCTAGCGCAACCAGGGCGCCGGCTGTCAGAAGCGCCACCGCGGCGGGCACCGGAAGACCCAACGCTTCTACCAGGCAAATGCCAAATAGAAGACCCACTCCGTGGCGCGCCAGACTGTCGACCCAGGAATCCATGAGTTCTTAGTGTACGCGCCCCGCTTGCGATTGGATCTCAGTACTCATACCAGGCTGAATGCGCCGACCACCCTTTGCACTGGTGGCACTGGGTAGACTCCCACTGCTTCACGCAGCCGGGACAGACGCCACCGGTGTCAAAGGTATGCCATTCGTGTCCACAGGTACATCCCCAGAGTTCGTCCGGAGGCGGTTCCCACTCGCAGAGCGGACAGCGAATCCGCGGGCCGGTTACGCCGGACCCCGCGCCTGTTCGTTCCTCGGTGATTACCTGTCTCACATTCATACAGATTCAATATGGAACGCGTAAGTTTCGGATATAGTTACTCACATGGCACGCAAGATGACGATCTGCCTGACGCCGGGATCGATTGGAGTAAAGGCCAATCAATTGGAAACGATCCAGGACGCGCATAATTTTGGCTACGAAGCCGTGCAGCCCTTCGGGGACGAGTTGGCGGCCATGAGCCCCGGGCAGCTCGAAGATTGCAACGGGAAACGCAAAGAGTTCCGGCTGGCTTGGGGGCAGTCCGGGCTGACGGTGGATTTCCGCAAGGACGACGCCCAGTTTAAAAAAGATATAACGGCGCTCCCCGCGATCGCCGCGGCTCTTCAGAAGTCCGGGGCGTCGCGCATGGGAACGTGGATTTCGCCGAATCACGATGCGCTGCCTTATATGGCAAATCTGAAGCAGCATGCGGCGCGGCTGCGCGAAGTGGCGAAGATATTGGGCGACCATGGGCAGCGGCTGGGACTCGAGTACGTGGGCCCGAAGACGCTCTGGACCGCGAAACGATATCCATTCCTGCACTCCATGGCGGAGATGCGCGAGTTGCTGGGCGAGATCGGCGCTCCAAACGTCGGCTTCGTGCTGGATAGCTGGCATTGGTACACGGCAGGCGAAACGCTGGCAGACTTGCGCACATTAAAAAATAGCGAAATTGTTTGCATTGATCTCAACGACGCTCCTTCGGGCATCCCGCTGGATCAGCAAATTGACAGCAAGCGCGAAATTCCACTAGCGACGGGTGTTATCGATGTCGCCGGATTTCTCAACGTTCTCCACGGTTTAGGGTGTGACGCACCGGTTCGTTGTGAACCGTTCAATGCCGCCCTGCGCGCCAAGCCCCGGGAAGAGATCCTATCGGTGGTAGCCGATTCGATGCGCCGGGCCCTGGCATTAATTCGATAATCTTTTCGTGTAATTCACGCGATTGAAAAAATCTGCTACACTACGGGTATCGAGCCCTTGGCCGTAAGTGCCGCCAGCTAATCGAGGTGGTGCCGATCCCAGGGGCATTTCTTTACCAGCCCATGTGTCTCGACGTGGGCGAGGAGCGAGTCCGAATGCCAACAGCCATCATGGTCGATGGCGGTTTCTTCTTGCGTAGATACCGCGTTCTGAAAGGCCATACGTTAGATACCCGACAGGTCGCGAAAGACCTGTTTACCTGGTCGCTTAAGCACCTGGAAGGCAAGAACAACGAGCTCCGTGAGTTGTACCGTATTTTTTACTACGACTGTCCGCCGTTGAACAAGAAAATCTTCCATCCGCTAACAAAGGAATTGATTGACCTCGGCAAATCCGAGGAGGCCATTTTCCGCTCCGGAGTCCACTCCGAGCTGCGAAAACTTAGGAAAGTTGCACTCCGTCAGGGGCGGCTTGCCGACTACGGCAACTGGGTAGTGAATCCCACGAAGCTGAAACAGCTACTCGCTGGTTCACTCGCGCCGGCTGAGTTGAAAGCCGACGATGTCAGCTACGAAGTCCGTCAAAAGGGCGTTGACATGCGTATCGGGCTGGACATCGCATCGCTTACCTTTAAGAAGCAGGTCGACCAGATCGTCCTCATCGCCGGGGACGCCGACTTCGTGCCCGCGGCCAAACTGGCGCGCCGGGAAGGGATCGACTTCATCCTGGATCCGATGTGGAAAGAGATCTCCGACGAGCTGCATGAGCACATCGACGGATTGAAATCCACATGTCCGCGGCCGGGTGTGGCAAAGCGAACCCGCGATGCCGAAGAGTCTCACCATGAGCCTGCGGCGGCCCCCACCGATGAAGTCAAGCCGTTTCCCGCACGGGAATTCCCGCGGAATCAGCCGCTGGTCCCGCAGGGACGAGCTCCCATGCGGCGCTTCCTGGAGCGGCGCGTGGCGATCGAAGAAGGCAACAGCTAGGCTGAAAATCTCACACCACCGGCTCCATTGGAAACATGGGGCGGCGGCGGTGCTGATAGTTGAATGACGCAGGATCGTTCGCCGTGGGGCCGGGAGTGTCGACCAGAACAATCGACGCCGCCACCTCACGGTAAGCGGCCTGCGGCGCAATTACGCCTTTGACGATGAGAATCGCCTTGTCCTGGGGAATCACCCCGGCACTGCGAATCTGTTCGATGCTCATCGGCGCCATACGGCGGGAGGTAAGCACAACCGTGTGGTCCTCCGCCGTTTGAACCACCGCGGTAAGCCCCTGATCGCAGTGGGTCCAGCCCCCGTGTCGAACTTTGCGTTCGGTAAACAGGCCGTCCGATAAAAGCCGCACGTGGCCGTCACAAAACCCGAGCGCGACATGCGAACCCACGCCCGCGGCAACGCAGAGATCCACCTTGTCGGGAGCATAAAGTACAACCAGCGCGTTGCGCGCGCCCTGACGCAGGCACTCTTCAAAGAGGACCAGCGAATCGGCCGCGCTACCGCCGCCAACGTTGTCGCCGACATCCATTAGAACGACTGGCGTTGCTGTGGCCGCCATAGCCGCGCTGACGGCATCGGCCGGCGATGGGAGCGCGGGGACGAACTCGTCGCGGCGAGCCATGGCGCGATCCGACATCCAACGAACGGCTTTCTCCGCCAGCGCATAGTCTCCATCTGCGACGGCAAGGAACGACGTGCCCATTTCGGCGACGTCGGCGTAATAAAATCCCAGGCAGACACTCGCCGATAGAATGCCGGGCCATCCGAGTACTTCGCGCAGATCGTCAAACAAAAACAGCTCGTCCGATTTCTGCGCGGCGATCGGCACGGCGAGCGCCGGCGAGGCCAGCGCCATCACCGGGCTGATCTGCCCGCGAAAGATACGCGCCAGCAGCGCGGCCGCCTCTTCGCCGCGCTCCCGCTGGTCCAGGTGCGGGTTGGTCCGGTAGGCGACGATGGCGTCGCTGAACGCCATCATCTGCCTGGAAACATTGGCGTGCAGATCCAGCGTGACGACAATCGGCATCGCCGACCCGACACGGGCGCGGAGACGGCGCAGGATCTCGCCGTCGGCGTCGGGGTACGCCTCGCTGACGGTCGCTCCATGAAGCGCCACCAGCAGCCCGTCCACCGGCTCCATCGCACCCACTGCACTAACGAGCGAGTCGGCGATACGTTCGAAATCTTCGGCCGCGATCGCACCGCTCGGCACGGCGTAGGTAGCAAATCCGGGAACGGCTTCCAGCCCCTCGGTCAAACATCCGGCGAAAAATCCGCCGATCTCGTGGTGGGCGCCAGTCCAGCGTTCGCGCATTTCGGCGCCGGACGTCATGGAGGTGGAGGCGAAGTCCTCCCACCGCGTCGGCACTCCCAGAAACGTATTCGACTCATGAAGAAAACCAAGAATTCCAACACGGGGCATACGCACCACATCATGGTACATGACGGAAATAATTCCTGAACAAATCGGAGACTGCCGGAATATACGCTCGTGCTGAAAATTCTAGTGGGTCTGGCCGCCGCTGCCGCCCTCTTCGCGCAAACCGAAATTCGATTGCAGGTCACCGACGTTTCCGGAGCACCGATGCCAGCGTCGGGAACCTTGAATGCCCGCAAGTTTTCTACGGACGCCAAGGGCGAAGCGGTTCTGGACAGGGTAGCCGCCGGAAGCTACACGCTGACGGTCAGCCGGCCCGGCTTCGCGTCCCAGACGCTGAGAATCGACATCGCGGGCAACGCCCCTGTAATGCGAACCGTGGCGCTGGCGCCCGCCGCGCCCAACAGCTCCATCGACGTCATTGCCGCGACGCCGCTCCCCGGCATCAACCTCTCCCGCGAAGAGGTCCCCACCCCCGTTCAGACCACCACCGCCCGCGACTTTCAAACCACCAACGCGATCAACATCGCCGATCTCATGAACCGCCAACTGCAGGGCGTGCACATCAACGAGATTCAGAACAACCCCTTTCAACCGGACGTGAACTACCGGGGTTACACCGCAAGTCCGCTGCTGGGAACGCCGCAAGGATTATCGGTCTACATGGACGGCGTCCGCCTGAATCAGCCCTTCGGCGACGTGGTGAGTTGGGATCTGATCCCCCGCATCGCCATCTCCGAAACCGTGTTGATGCCGGGTTCCAATCCGCTGTTCGGACTCAACACGCTGGGCGGCTCATTGGCCATCCATACCAAGGATGGACGCACACAGCCGGGGACGTCGCTGGAAGTCAGCGGCGGAAGCTTCGGTCGAAAAATAGCCGAATTGGAACACGGCGGATCGGCCGTCAACGGATTTTACTGGTACGCAGCCGGAAATCTGTTTTTCGAGGACGGCTGGCGGCAATCCTCCCCCACTAACGTCCGCCAGTTCTTCAGCAAGATCGGGCGTCAACGCGAAAAGACCACGGTGAACCTGACGGCCGCATCTGCCAACAATGCGCTGAACGGAAACGGGCTCGGGGAAATGCGCGACTTGGCCCGCAACTATGCCTCTATCTACACCAAGCCCGACATCAACACCAATCGATCGCCCTTCTTCAACCTCACCGCCAGCCACAGTCTCAGTAGCCGCGTGACGATCTTCGGCAACGCTTACTTCCGGTATATTCGCAACACCACCTTCAACGGCGATATAAACGAGGATTCGCTCGATCAATCCCTTTACCAGCCCAGCGCGGCCGAGATTCGCGCCCTTCAAACTGCCGGATACTCCGGTGTGCCGGCCAGCGGCGCCACCGCCGCCAACACGCCCTTCCCCTTCTGGCGCTGCATCGGCCAGGCTTTGCTGCGCGACGAGCCCGCCGAGAAGTGCAACGGCCTGATTAACCGTTCCGGCACAAAACAGTACAACTACGGTCTCTCCGGTCAAGCGTCATGGTTCTCCGACAAAAACCAGATCACCGCCGGCGCCGCCATCGACCGCAGCAAAGTCGATTTCGTCCAATCGTCACAGCTTGGCTACATCAATCCGGACAGGTCGGTGTCGGGCGTGAACGCGTTTGGCGACGGCGTCAACGGCGGTGCCATCGACGGCGAACCCTTCGATACGCGCGTGGATCTGAACGGAAAGACTCGAACGGGCAGCGTCTATGCCACCGGCAAACGAACATTCCGCGGCAAAGTAAACCTCACTTTGTCGGGACGCTACAATCACACCACGACCGAAAACTACGACCGGATTCGGCCAACGGCGGGGCACGGCTCACTAACGGGAAGGCACACTTTTGATCGGTTCAATCCCGCGGCCGGCATTACCTATAGCCCGTCGAAGCTTTGGAACCTGTATTTCAGCTACAGCGAGGGCAACCGCGCTCCTACCTCCATTGAGCTAGGATGCGCCGATCCGGAATCGCCCTGCAGGCTGCCGAATGCCATGGTGGGCGACCCGCCTTTAAAACAGGTTGTGACTGGCAGCTACGAAGCGGGCGTGCGCGGCCAGTTAGAGTCCCGCTGGAACTGGACCGCCGGCTGGTTCCATGCCGATAACCGGAACGATATTCTCTTCGTCGCATCAGAGCAAACCGGCTATGGCTACTTCAAAAATTTCGGAAAAACGCGGCGGCAGGGAGCGGAATTCCATCTCAACGGCCGGGCCGGGCGGGTAACGATCGGCGGCGGCTACACGTTCCTGCAAGCGACTTATCAAAGCGATGAATACGTCAACGGCGAGTCCAACAGTAACAACGATGAGGCGCTGGAAGGCGTGAAAGGGATGGAGGGCCTGATCGGGATCGAGCCCGGACATCACATCCCCCTTATCCCCAGTCATATGGCCAAGGCGTTCGCTGATCTCGACGTGACCAAGCGCTTCACCGTGAATTTAGGCGTGGTGGGCATCTCCGGGTCCTATGCGCGCGGCAATGAGAACAATCGGCACGCCATGGACGTTCCGTATTATTTGGGCCCCGGACGCACGGACGGTTATGTCGTTACAAACCTCGGCGCTCGCTACGCAGCGCACCGGCGGTTGGAATTCTTCCTCCAGGTCAACAACCTATTCAATCGCAAATACTACTCCGCGGCGCAGTTGGGGCCCGCCGGCTTCAATGCCGCCGGGAACTTCATCGCGCGCCCGCTTCCTGCCGTCAATGGCGAGTTTCCCGTGGTGCACTCGACATTCTTCGCCCCCGGAGCCCCGCGTGGAATCTGGGGTGGGATGCGATTCCGGTTTTAGAATGGGTACAGTATCCCTCATGCGTGTTTTTGAAACGGACATCGCGCTGCCGGAGAGCGCGGCGGCCGGTCCTCCTTCTCTGGAGGAAGAAGTAACGGCTCTGTTCTCGCTGCACCGCGGCCCGCTGTTCCGTTTCATGCTCTCCCTGGGGCTCACCGAAGCCGACGCCGAGGAGACGATTCAGGAAGTCTTCCTCGCGCTCTTTAAACATCTCCGCGCCGGCAAGCCCCGCGATAATCTGCGCGGGTGGCTGTTTCAGGTTGGCCATAATCTTGCCTTGAAACTGCGGTACCGCCCGCCCGCGCCGCCCATCGAGATCGCCGCATCCCCTACCCCGGAAGAACAGGCGATTGTGAACCAGACGCGGAGGCGTGTTTCGGCCGTCATGCAAGCACTGCCGGAACAGGACCGCGCGTGCCTGGCGCTACGGGCCGAAGGGCTCCGTTACCGGGAGATCGCGGAAGTCCTGGGCATTTCTTTGGGCGGTGTAGCCCTGTCGTTGGAGCGATCGGTAGCGAGAATCCGAGGTTCGCGATGAATCATGTTTCTGATCGGGATCTACTCATGGAGTCCGATGGGGAGTTGGAGGCTCTCGACGCAGCCGCTGTTCGGACCCACTTAAAGAAATGCGCCGAGTGCCGCCGCCGGCAAATGGAGATATTGGAAGCGCTCGGGGCCGTCTCCGAGCACCACTTCGCGCAGCCATTGCCGCCCATCGAGAGCGCGCGGGCGTCGCTGGTCTCGCGCCTGCGCCCTTCGCACACGCAGCGGTATCTGGCCGTGGGTGCTTTGGCTGCGGCGTTACTTTTGCTGGTTTGGCACTGGGCTCCCGAGCGCGCCAACTATGAGTTGCCGCTGGCCGCGCTCACGCCAGGAGCCGTGAATCCCGCCTTCGCCTGCGCCGCGGAAACCGAACGCCCCCCCATTCCGAACGCTGTTGCCATGGAAGTCTTCCGCAGGTACGGGATTCACAATCCCCAGCCGAGGACTTACGAAGTGGATTACTTGATCCCGCCGGACCTTGGCGGGTCCGGCGATCCCCACAACTTGTGGCCGCAGCCATACAACGCCGGCATATGGACTGCGCGCGTGAAGGATGCGCTGGAAGACCGGCTGCGAACCATGGTTTGTGAAGGGTCAATCAGCCTCGCCGTCGCGCAAGAGGAGATCGCCAGCGATTGGATCGGCGCATACCGTAAGCACTTTCACACACACGAGCCGCTCCCCGATCACGTCGCCTTCGTAAAGGATCAGCCGTGGGAGTAGCCGGCTACCAGTAGCCGATCACCTTCCACCACAGGCCGCCGGCGACGATCCAGATGGCAACGTTGACCAGCGACACCAGGAAGCCGATGCGCCACCATTCGCGCTCGTTTATATAACCCGCGCCGAAGAAGATGGGCGCCGAACCGGTGCCGTAATGCGTCAGCCCGGCGTCGAGGTTTGAGAAGTAGGCCAATGGCAATGCGGCCAGCATTGGAGGAGCGCCCGTGGCGATGGCGGCGGTAAAAAACGCCGGATACAGCGCGGTTACATGCGCCGTCATGCTCGCAAAAATGTAGTGGAGATAGAAGTAGAACAGGGCCAGCGCGATCAGCGCCGCGGCCCACGGCAGCCCGTGCAGATGCACGAAAATCGACTCGGAGAACACTTTCACAACGCCGGTCGAATTGAGCTCATCGGCCATCATTATAAGCGGCGCGAACCAGAGCAGCACATCCCATGCACCCTTCTCGCCGATCAGTTCCTCCCACGTCAATAGCCCCGTAAGCAGTTGCACGCAGATGGCGGCAAGCGCGACGAACGCATTGCCAATCCCGTGCCATGGCGAAGTAACCCAGCCCAGCATGACAGCGAAAAGAATGATCATCAACCCGCGCTCGGCCTTGCTCATGGCGCCCATTTCGTCAAGGCGAAGCCTGGCCAGTTCCCGCGCCGGGCCAGTGTCTGCAATCTCCGGCGGGTGCCACCGGCTAATGCAATATGGCACCGCCGCCAGTGACAGCATCGCCGGCACGCAGGAGCCGGCCAGCCATCCAAGCCAGGTGATCTCGACATTGGCGATCTTCATCGCGAACTGCGCCATCAGCGGATTGGCCACCATGCTCGTTAGGAAGACGCCGGAAGCTAGATAATTCCCATGAAAACCGGCCAGCATCAGGAACGACCCAATTTTCCGCGCGGTCGGGCCGGGCTCCGACGCAAAGGCCACCGCCAGGCTCCGGGTCACCGGGAACACCACTCCCCCGCCCCGAGCGGTATCCGACGGCACGAACGGAGCCACCATCATTCCCGCCGATACGATCGCGTAGGCCAGCCGCAATGGCGTACTGGCGAAACGAAGGATCAGCATATAGGCAATGCGCATCCCGAGTCCTGTCGAACTAATAGCCCGCGCGAACAGATACGCCGAAAAAATCAGCCAAACCGTCTGATTGCTGAAGCCCAGCAGCACGCGGTTCGCGGGAACGGTGCCCGTCAGCGCCAGGATCGTCATGGCGATCAGTACGCTCACGCCCATCGGCGCGGGCCGCACCACTAGCGCCAGAATAGTCGCTACAAAAACCGCCAGCAGATGCCGCTGCCCGGGCAGGAATCCCGGCAGCGGCAGGAAGTAAAGAAGCCCGCCGGCAACCAGCACAACGGCCCATCGAGTTAGTACCAGTGAGTTAACGGGCAGAAGTTTGTATCCTATCACCCATGCGACTTCCGTTCCTTCTTCTGTTACTCGCCCTGCCCGGTCTGGCAAAGCGCCCCATTAACCATGAAGACGTTTGGACCCTGAAGCGTACCGGTCCGCCGGCCGTGAGCCCGAACGGGAAGTACGCCGTGGTAGCCGTTACCGAGCCCGCTTACGACGACACCAAACAGTCCTCGGACTTGTGGCTGATTCATCTCGATGAAAGTGCTCCGCCGCGGCGCTTGACCTCCAGCAAGGGCGGTGAAAATGGCGCCTCGTTCTCCCCCGATTCCACGCGCCTTGCCTTCACCGCCAAACGCGAGGGCGACGACGAGGCCCAAGTCTATATCCTTCCATTGGAAGGCGGCGAGGCATTCCGCCTGACAACCCTTTCCACCGGCGCATCCAGTCCTCGCTGGCGGCCCGATGGCAAAGCAATCCTTTTCCAAAGCCATATATTCCCAGGCGCCATCGACGATGAAGGCAGCAAGAAAATCGCGGCTGAGCGCAAAGCGCGTAAATACAACGCACGAGTCTATGAATCGTTTCCCATCCGCTTCTGGGACCGTTGGCTCGATGAGCGCCGCCCCCACATTTTTGTGCAGGAGATCGGCGGCACCAAGGCAAAGGATCTGCTCGCCGGTTCGAAACTCGCGGGCTTGGGCGGCTTCGATGGCACCCGCAGCGTAGGCGATGGAGACCTGGGGCCTGTGTGGAGCCCCGACGGCCAGTGGATTCTCTTCCACGCCACGGCCAATCGGGACGCGGGGGCCTACGCTCCAGGAACGACGCACGTCTACAAAATCGCCGCTTCCGGCGGTGAACCGGTCGCGATAACCAGCGGCGCCGACAGTTACTCCGATCCTCAATTCCGGCCCGACGGTAAAGCCGTTTACGTGTCGCAGTCTCAGCGCGGCGACACCAAGCTCTACAGTCTCACCCGGCTCGCAAAGATGGATTGGCCTCAGTACCAGGAACCGCGCATCCTCACCCACGGATGGGACCGCTCCGTGGGCAATGTAGCCTTCTCCCCCGATAGCAAACGTGTCTACATCATCGCCGAGGAGCACGGTCACGACAAACTCTTCGCGATGTCCGCCGATGGGGGACTTGTGGAAGCCGCATCGAGCCTGAAGGAAGGTATGTACTCAGGCCTCGCGATCCCGGCAAACGCGTCTGAAACAAAGCTGATCGCACTATGGGGCTCCATGACACATCCAGAGGATCTGGTCCGTATCGACGAGCGATCGAAGACCCACAAACTGCTGACCAGCTTCAACAAGGAGCGGTTGGAAGAGATCGACTGGCAACCGCCGCAGCACGTCTGGACGCGCGTAAAGAGCGGCGCCAATGTCCACTCCCTGCTCGTACTCCCTCCTAATTTCGATGCCTCGAAGAAGTATCCGCTTTTGCTGTTCCCGCACGGCGGTCCTCACAACATGACCAAGGACCAGTTCTTCGTCCGCTGGAACTATCACCTGCTGGCAAGCCCCGGCTACGTGGTGCTGATGACCAACTATACCGGCTCCACCGGCTTCGGCGAAGAGTTCGCCGCCGCCATCCAGAAGGACATCCTCCGCGGACCGGCCAGTGAAATCGAGCAGGCGGCCGACGACGCAATCAAGCGATTTTCCTATATCGACGGCACCCGCCAATCGGCCGCGGGCGGCAGCTACGGCGGCTATCTCATGAATTGGTTTGAGGGCAATTCAACCCGCTTCAAATGCCTGGTTAACCACGCCGGACTGACCGACAATATGTCCATGTGGGGCTCCACCGACGGCGCGTACTATTGGGAAAAGCGCAATGGCGGACCCATGTGGGAACGTAAAGGCCCCTGGATCGACCAAAGCCCGTCCACCTACGCCGCGAACTTCAAGACTCCGATGCTGATCACCCATGGCGAACGCGACTACCGGGTCCCCATCTCCCAGGCTTTCGAAATCTACAAGCTCCTCCAACGCCAGCGCGTCCCATCGAAGCTGATCGTCTTCCCCGACGCCACCCATTGGGTGCTAAAAGGCGAAGACGCCCGCTTCCACATGCAGGAAGTTCTCGCCTGGCTGAAAAAGTACATGTGATTTCCCGACCGCCGCGCCGGAAAATGTGCCTGCATTGGTGGCTTTTTTCCGTCTATTAGGAGTGATACGCTGAGCCGGATATATCCACTATCTGTTGGAGATCCTATGGCTGAAAACTTGTTCTCCCGAATCGGCGATTTCCTGGCGAAACACCGCCCCTGGTACAAACTGCCGCGGTTACTTGCTGTGCCCCGGCTCATCGAAATCCGAAATGAGTTGCGTCAAAAAAACCTTCACGACACCGAAGAGCCGCCGTTGGAGACCCACGCCGGACCTGTGGATGACGCCGTTCGCCAGAGTCGCTCTGTCGACGGATCCTGGAACGACCTGAAGTGCCCTCACATGGGCGCCAAAGGCGCCCGCTTCGGCCGCAACTTCCCGCTTAACGAGTGCTTCCCGGATTCCGCCCGCCTGCTTGAGCCGAATCCCCGGGTCGTCAGCCGGGAACTGATGACGCGCGAGGGCTTTCAGCCCGCCACCATCCTCAACCTGCTGGCCGCTTCCTGGATTCAGTTCATGGTTCACGATTGGTTCGCGCATAAGACAGGCGACGCGGCCGATGGTCATGAGATTCCGCTCGCCGATAACGACCCATGGCCTGTGCATCCGATGCGAGTACCCCGCACGGTTCCCGATCCTCCCAAAGTTGCCGGTTCCACTCACCCTCCGGCTTTCGCTAATCTCAATTCGCACTGGTGGGACGGCTCGCAAATTTATGGGAGTGATTCCGAGATAGCCGCCGGCCTCCGGACAGGGCTGTTCGGAAAGCTGCGCGTGCATGACGATGGCCGCTTGGAACTCGACGCGGAAAAAGGCTTGGAAATCACCGGATTTAGCGAAAACGGCTGGGTCGGCCTGAGTATGCTCCATGGCCTCTTCGCGCTCGAGCACAACTACCTTTGCGACTTGCTTCGCGCGAAATTCCCGGACGCCGATGACACCTGGCTCTACACAAAAGCACGGCTGATCAACAGCGCCCTAATGGCCAAGATCCACACCGTTGAGTGGACACCGGCCATCCTGCCGCACCCGGTTATCGGGATCGGAATGAACGTGAATTGGAGCGGGATCAGCGGTGATTTGCAGGACGTGTTCGAGTTTCTCGACGACAGCGAGATCCTGGGAGGAATCGTCGGTTCAAAGGCCGATCACCATACCGCGCCGTACTCGCTCACCGAGGAATTTGTCTCCGTCTACCGGATGCATGCGTTAATCCCGGACGAATTCACGTTCCGGTCTGTAGCTGACGACAAAGTGATAGGCAACGCCGACCTCCCCGGCGTTTCCGGACAAAAAGGCCGCGCACTACTCGAAAAATACTCCCTCACCGATCTTTTCTATTCCTTCGGCCGCTCGCACCCGGGCGCACTGCGCCTGCACAACTATCCCCGGCATCTGCAAAACCTTTCGAGGGAGAACGGAGAACAGTTGGATCTCGCCGCCGTTGACATACTGCGGGATCGCGAGCGCGGCGTTCCCCGCTACAACCGGTTCCGCAGGCTGATTCATAAGGAACCGGTAAAATCCTTCGAAGAGCTTACGGACAATCCGGTGTGGCGGGAACAGATTCGAAAGGTCTATAACAACGACATCGAGCAGGTGGACCTAATGACCGGACTTTACGCCGAGCCGCTTCCCGACGGTTTTGGCTTCAGTGAAACCGCCTTCCGCATCTTCGTTCTCATGGCTTCGCGCCGCCTGAAAAGCGACCGCTTCTTCACCGACGACTTCCGTCCCGAGATCTACACCCAACTCGGCATCGACTGGATCAAGACGAACTCAATGCTCACCGTGCTTAAGCGCCACTTCCCTGGCGTCGCGAAGGCATTGGAAGGCGTCGACAACGCCTTCAAACCATGGCGAGCCGTCGAATAACCGCCGGTCAGGAGTTGGTCAATGTCCGACATACTATTCGAACCCCTGTCGTTCAAGAACCTGAAGATAAAAAACCGGATCGTCCGTTCCAACATCTCCGGACGGTTCGATAACTACGATGGTTCGGGCACCCAGGTCCGTATCAACTGGGAGACGAAGTTCGCCCAAGGCGGCGTCGGCGCGATTCTATCGAGTTTCGTCCCCGTCACGATCCGCGGACGAATCGTACCCAACTACGCCACGATCGATCGCGACGAACGCATTCCGTTCTGGCGCGAGTTGGGCAAGCGTGTTCGCGAGCACGACTGCAAATTTATCCTGCAGCTCAGTCATGCGGGCCGGCAGCGCGACATCCCCGGAATCGAGTTCGCCAAGGGCCTGAGTTCCACCAGCCGGCCGGATCCGGTGCATGGCTTCGAATGTGAGGCAATGACTGTCGCCCAAATCAAGGAAACAGTCGATGCCTTCGCGCGGGGCGCCCGCCGCGCCCGGGAGGCGAATCTGGACGGAATCGAACTCCACAGCGCGAACGGGTACCTCATCACGCAGTTTCTGTCGTCCGCTATCAATGACCGCACTGACGATTACGGCGGGTCCCTGGAAAACCGCGCCCGATTTCTGCTGGAAATTGTTCGCGCCATTCGGGCCGAGGTGGGCAGCGACTTCCATTTGCAAGCCAAAATCAGTGCCACCGAGATGGCCAATGCGATGGTTCCCGGCGAGCCGCGCGGCAACACAATTCAGGACTCGGTGCGCGTCTGCCGTTGGCTGGAACAGGAAGGCGTTGACGCCATTCATGTCTCAAGCGGGGCGGCGTTTCCCCACCCGCGCAACCCGGTCGGCGATCTCCCCCTCGACGAACTGGTCAAAACCTACGACAGCCTGATCGCAAGCGGCACCAAGACGTTCCGCAACTATGTCTTCTTCAGAGGCCGCCTTACCGGTGACTTCTTTCGGACACGGTGGCGCAAGGAAGCCGGCAAGGTTTTCGAGGGCGTCAACCTCGCCGATGCCGCCGCCATTCGAAAGGCGGTCAATATCCCGGTGATCTGCACCGGCGGATTTCAGACGGCTTCCTTCATTCGCGACGCACTGACTCGCGGCGATTGCGATGCCGTATCGATCGCGCGCTCACTTGTCGCAAACCCCGACCTGGTCAAACAGTTCGCGGCTGGCAAGGATCGCCCGGAGATACCCTGCACCTATTGCAACAAGTGTCTGGTCAACGCGCCTGAGAATCCACTCGGATGCTACGAAGAGAGCCGATTCTCCTCGCGGGAGGAGATGGTGGCGCAAATCATGTCCGTCTTCAATCCGGTGCAATAGCGCGCGATTGCCAGCCCCGCTCGCAAAGCGCTACGCTGTTAGAGCAAGTTCGCGACTCAATACATTTCGCATGATCGAGCGCGGGAGAGACCTGGAAACAGGCGCCGAAGGAGCAACAGCCCCGGAAACTCTCAGGCAAAAGGACCGCCCCGATTCCCCAAACCATCTGGAAAGTGGCTGCAGAACCCAGCCCGCCGAAGAGATAACTTTTTCAGGCACCAAAGACAGAGCGGGCAGAGAAGGATACCCTCTTATGCCTGAACTGCCGACCACCTTCGCGGACCGCCACATTGGCCCTTCCCAACACGATGTTGACGCGATGCTCGCCGCAATCGGAGCCCCGTCTCTCGACGCGCTGATCGATCAAACCGTGCCCGCATCCATCCGGCACCACACGGCGCTCGAACACGGCCCCGCGATGAGCGAAGTGGAGGCTCTCGACCACCTGCGCAAGATCGCGTCCAGGAACCAGGTCTTCGCGAATTTTATCGGTATGGGCTATCATGGCACCCACACCCCCGGCGTGATCCTTCGCAACATCTTCGAAAACCCCGCCTGGTACACCGCCTACACGCCCTATCAGCCCGAAATCTCCCAAGGCCGCCTGGAAGCGCTGCTCAACTACCAGACGATGATCACGGACCTCACCGGGCTCGACGTCGCCAACTCCTCCCTGCTCGATGAAGCCACCGCCGCCGCCGAAGCCATGACGGTCGCCAAGCGCGTCGCCAGCGCCAAGCACAACACCTTCTTCGTTGACAGCGAGGTCCACCCGCAGACCCTCGCTGTAATCATTACCCGCGCCCAACCGCTCGGCATCGAAGTTGTTACCGGCAATCCGCTCACGGCCGGTTTCGAAGGCTGCTTCGGCGCGATCTTCCAGTACCCTGCTTCCCACGGCGCCATCCGCGACCTCCGTCCCGCCATCGCCAATGTAAAAAAGCTGGGCTGCATACCGATCCTCGCCGCCGATCCATTGGCGCTCACCGTGCTCGCCTCCCCCGGAGAACTGGGCGCCGAAATCGCCATCGGCTCGACGCAGCGCTTCGGCGTTCCCATGGGCTACGGCGGTCCGCATGCGGCTTATATCGCCGTCAAGGACGCCTATAAACGCCACATGCCCGGCCGTCTGGTCGGCATCTCCATCGACGCGCACGGCAACAGCGCCTATCGCCTCGCCCTGCAGACTCGCGAACAACACATCCGGCGCGAGAAGGCGACTTCGAACATCTGCACGGCCCAGGTTCTGCTCGCTGTCATCGCCTCAATGTACGCCGTCTACCACGGCCCCGAGGGCCTCACGCAGATCGCCAACCAGATTCGGCGCCGGACCGCGCTGCTCGCCGAAGGCTTGGAACAGCTCGGCTTCCAGCCCCTCAACGAATCCTATTTCGACACGCTCACGTTCGAAACCGGCGACCGCACGCAGCAAATCGTCGAAAGCGCCGCCGCCTTGAAACTGAACTTCCGCGTCGAAGCAGCCACCATCAGCATCACCACCGACGAAACCACTACCCCCGATCAAATCGGCCACATCTGGGAAGCATTCGGCGGCAATCGCACGGTCTCCTATGACGGCGATATCACCGTCGCTCCCATCCCCGCCGGCCTCGAACGCAACACCGCCTTTCTCATCCACCCGGTCTTCCACCGCTACCGCAGCGAAACCGAAATGCTGCGCTACCTTCGCAAACTCGCCGATCGCGATCTCGCCCTCGACCGCGCCATGATCCCGCTCGGCTCCTGCACCATGAAGCTCAACGCTACCGCCGAGATGATTCCGGTCACCTGGCCCGAGTTCGGCGCCCTTCACCCGTTCGCCCCGGCGGACCAGGCGGCCGGCTATCGCCAGTTGTGCGACACGCTCGAGCGCGACATCTGCGAAGTAACCGGTTACGACGCCGTCAGCCTCCAGCCCAACTCCGGCGCCCAGGGTGAATACGCGGGTTTGCTCGCGATTCGCGGGTATCACATTTCCCGCGGCGAAGGCCATCGCAACGTCTGCCTCATCCCCTCCTCGGCCCACGGAACTAACCCGGCCACCGCTCACATGGTCGGCTATGACGTCGTCGTCACCGCCTGTGACGACGGCGGCAATGTCGATCTCACCGACCTTCGCGCAAAAGCCGAAAAGCACGCGGCCAACTTGGCTGCCGTGATGATCACCTACCCCTCCACCCACGGCGTTTTCGAAGAGGAGATCCGCGAAATCTGTCGCATCATCCACGCCAGCGGCGGGCAGGTCTACCTCGACGGCGCGAACTTCAACGCGCAAGTGGGCATCTCCCGCCCCGGCGACTTCGGTTCGGACGTCTCTCACCTTAACCTGCACAAGACCTTCTGTATTCCCCACGGCGGCGGCGGTCCGGGCATGGGCCCCATCGGCGTCAAGTCGCATTTGGCGCCTTTCCTCCCCGGCCATCCGCTGTCCAATCCCGGCACCCCGGTGGGCCCGGTGTCCGCGGCCAACTACGGCAGCGCCTCCATCCTCCCCATCAGCTACACCTACATCCGCATGATGGGCGGCACCGGCCTGAAGCGCGCCACGCAAGTCGCCATCCTCAACGCCAATTACATCGCCGCCCGTCTGGACCCGCACTTCCCCGTGCTCTACAAAAACCACAACGGCCGCGTCGCCCACGAGTGCATCCTCGATCCACGACCGCTCAAAGACAAGTGCGGCGTTACCGTAGACGACATCGCCAAACGTCTCATCGACTACGGCTTCCACGCTCCCACCATGAGCTTCCCCGTTCCCGGCACGCTCATGATCGAGCCCACCGAGTCCGAATCCAAGTACGAGCTCGACCGCTTCATCGACGCCATGATCGCCATCCGCCGCGAAATAGCCGATGTCGAAAACGGCCGCTTCGCCGTCGAGGATTCCCCTCTCCGCCACGCGCCACACACCACCCAGGACATCGCCGCCGAAGAGTGGACCCGGCCCTACACCCGCGCCGAAGGCTGCTTCCCCAACGGCACGGCGCGCGCCGATAAATACTGGTCTCCTGTCTCCCGCGTCGACAATGTTTACGGCGACCGGAACCTAGTCTGCGTCTGCCCGCCCGTCGAAGAGTACGCCGAAGCCACCGCATGACCCGCCGCCTATTTCTCGCCGGTGCCGGACTCCCGCTGGCCGCCGCGCCCATCCCGCCCATCCGCGGGTTGAGCCGCACGAACCTGCTGGAGTACCGCGAGAACGGCCAGACAAAAATCGCCACAAACCGCCGCCACTGGGAGCGCCGCCGCCTTGAAGCCCTCGAAGGCATGCACCAAGTGACCGGCCCGCTCCCCGGCAAGGAGAAACGCTGCCAGCTCGAAGTGGTGATCGACCAGCAAACCGACCTGGGCTCCTACATCCGCTGGGCCATTACTTACTCCTCTGAACCACGCTCACGCACCACTGCTTTTGTCTGTATTCCGAAAACGGCTTTGAACGGCAAGAAAGCCCGCGGCGTTCTCTGCCTCCATCCTACGGACAACGAAGCGGGCTACAAGGTCGTGGTCGGGCTCGGCGGCCGCCCCCACCGCCAATACGCCGCCGAACTCGCCGAGCGGGGATTCGTCACCATTTCCCCCAGCTATCCTCAGTTAGCCCAGTATCAGCCCGATATCGAAGGCCTCGGCTACGCCAGCGGTACCATGAAGGCCATTTGGGATAACATCCGCGCCCTCGATATCCTCGACGCCCTCCCCGCCGTTCACAAAGGTGCTTACGCCGCCATCGGCCACTCCCTCGGCGGTCACAACGCCATTTACACTGCTGTCCACGATGACCGTATTCAAGTTATCGTTTCCAGTTGCGGTTTTGACTCGTTCCTCGACTATTACGGCGGCAATATCAAAGGCTGGGTTCAGCTTCGCTACATGAATCGCATGGCCGACTATCTGGGTAAGCCCGAAAACGTACCTTTCGATTTCTACGAACTCCTTGCCGCCCTCGCGCCCCGGCCCGTCTTCATCAACGCGCCGCTTCGCGATCACAACTTCGCCCACGCCAGCGTCGACCGTATTCGCGATGCCGCTCTTCCTATATTCGGTCTCTACAACGCCGCCGCAAACATTCGCGTCGAGCACCCCGACAGCGACCACGATTTCCCTGACCCCGTCCGCTACGCCGCATACGACTGGATTGGGGCCAGGCTCCGCTAGTCGGCAAAAATAACGATCGTTTCATCGAATCGCGTATAGGAAACGGAAATACTGGCCGATAGCTGGTATGTGTCGTTGTCTGTAATTGGCATGCAATCGGGGAAATTGCGATCCGTTCCAACGCTCGGAAAGCTGTCCGTTTGTTTTACATTTGGAATCTCCGTATTCGCCATCGCGCCGGGCGAACCGCTCTCCAACCTCACCATGAACCGTTGGGGCACACAGCAAGGCGTGCCCGAGGAGACCTTTGCCGCGATTCTCGCGCCCGGCGACGGCGACGTTTGGCTGGCCGCCAACCACGGTCTGGTGCGCTTTGACGGCGAGCGCGCCCAGGTTTTTCGCCTCGGCGACCGCTACCGGCCTAATGGCACCGGTAGTTGCAGCAGCAACACGATGAGTTCGCTCCTGCTCGGCGCCGATGGTAATATCTGGAGCGGCGCCTCCAGCGGTTGTATCTTTCTCCTGCAACGCGACCGCTTCGGCAGCTTTGCCAATTTTCGCTTCTCCGCTATGGATGCGCCCGACCTGGGCCGCGAGACCAATACCGCACTCTCATTGCTCAACCTAAACGGCGCAAAGGACGTGGCCGTTATTCGCCGCTCCGGAATCGGCGTGATCGCAACGGCCAGCTTCCCGCCGGCTCATTCTGGCCCGTCTCAACCCAAGTCAGTCGTCTCGACCGAGCGAAAACGCCTGCCCGCCCCGCCCGGCCTTCGCATCACCCTCTCCACGTTGGACCCCGCCGGCAAACTGTGGGCGGTGATGACGGACAATCTCCTTTACCGCGAATCCGGCGACGGCTCCGCCTGGGAGAAGCAAGCTCCTTGGGCTGGAACCTCCGGGGCATTCGCCCAGAAAATTATGGCGGCCAGGAATGGCGGCGCCATCTGGATCGGCAGCACCCGTGGACTGTTCGAATGGAAAGACGGATCCTCCCGCCATTGGACTATTCCTGGGGACCCGAGGCGGCAGCAGATCGTCGCTTTGCATGAGGATCGCGCCGGTTGTGTCTGGATGGGCCGCCCGGAAGCGATCTCCCGGCTCTGCAATGGCCGCGTCGAAACGCTTCCGTTGGGCGTCGAGGATGAGGAGGTACAAGGCGCGATCGCCGAGGATCCGCAGGGCAATATCTGGCTCGCCGGCCGCTGGGGTAACCTCTACCGCCTTAGCTCGCCGATCTTCCAGAACTACACGCATCGAAGCGGCATGCCGGAGAGCCATTTCACCGGCGTAGCCGTAGACCTCCAGGGCGATGTCTGGGCCAGCACCCGCCAATCTGGCGTGGTCCGCTTGGTCGACGGCCGTCCAGTCAATGAGTTCCGAACTCCGGGTATCGCCGAATCGCAGACTCTTCTAGCACATCCGGCAGGCGGTGTACTTACAGCCTCAACCTCTGGAATCTTCCGCGTAGTTCCCAACGGCGCAAACCCGATTCAAATTGACAAACCGCCCCCGTTCCGTCTTCTCGGCTCCCTCGCCTGGCAGGACTCCCGGCACCTGCTCTACTCCAACGCCGATACCAACTACCGCCTCCGCCGCAACGCCGGACCGGAAACCCGGGAATCCTGGACGATTGAATCTCTCTCCGGCCCGGCGCGTATTCGCCAGTGGGCCCGCGATCCCGGTGGCACCGTCTGGGCGCTCTCCCAATTTCAAGGGCTGCATCGCCTGGAGGGCAGCGTCTACCGGCCCGCTCCCAACGCCCGGCCCGAACGCGCTCGCGCCTGGTACAGCATCTCCGGTGATCGCGAAGGCCTCCTTTGGATTGGCACTACCGATGGCCTGGAGATCTACTCCACTACCGACAAACGCTACCTTACCGATCGCCCGCTGCTGTTCGGCGATCAGATCTTCCACATGGCCGAAGACAGGTTCGGCAAAATCTGGTGCGCGACGCGCCAGGGAATCGTTCGTTTCACTCGCGCCCAGGCTCTGTTGAACGCCCGGTCGGCCCCCCTTGAGCCGCTGGCCGTTGAACGTTTCGGCGCCGCCGAATCGCTTGCCACCACCAATTTCGGCCTGGTCACATCGGCCACCGGCGCCGCCGCTCCGGACGGTCGAATCTGGTTTCCGGGCCTTCGCGCGCTCGTCTCCCTCCAGCCCGCCGATTTCGAGCCGGAGCCTCGCGCCCCCGCCGCCCAACTGCTCGAGCTAAATGTCGACGGCAATACCCAGGATTTGAATCAACCCCTCTCCATTGCTCCCGGATCGAAATCCATCGAATTCCTCTTCAAGACCCTCCGCCTCGATCCGCTCGGTGGCGAGTTCTGCCGCGTTCGCCTCAATGGCTTCGATCCCGCCTGGAGCCCCTGCAATGAGCCCCGCACCCAGCAGTACACCAACCTTCCACCCGGCCGCTACGAGTTCGTAATCCAAACCTCAAGCCAGGCTGACACCTGGAATGGCAAGGAACTGCACGTTCCGCTCATTATTCAGCCGGCCCTTCACCAGATAATCTGGGTACAGTTCGCGGCCGCCCTCGCGCTGCTCGCCTGCCTCGGTTTCCTCGTCTGGAACCGGCAGAAAACACTCGTCCAACGCAACCGTTGGCTCGAAGAACGGGTCGAAGACCGTACCGCCACGTTAGCCCGCGCCACCCATGCCGCCGAAGCCGCCAATCGCGCCAAAAGCGAATTTCTGGCCATCATGAGCCATGAAATCCGCACACCCATGAACGGCGTTCTCGGCGCCGTACAGATTCTCGACCACTCCCGGCTCAACGCCGAGCAGCAGAAACTCGTTTCGGTCATCCGCCAGTCCTCCGAAGACTTGGTCGGAATCGTCGACGACATCCTCAACCTCGCCAAAGTCGAAGCCGGCAAACTGACCCTGGAGCGCACCGCCGTCACCGTCTCCGTTCTCAGCGAAAACCTGCTGGCCCTCTTCCGCCCAAAAGCCGAGCCCAAGGGCGTAGCACTCCGCCTGCAAATCGACGATAAAGTTCCCGCGGTCATCTACAGCGATCCCCAACGTCTCCGCCAGATCCTCCTGAACCTCGTCGGCAATGCCGTAAAGTTCACCGCCTCCGGCGAAGTCCGCCTTCGAATTACAGCCAGCGAGGAAGCCAAAACCATCTGCTTCTCGGTTGAGGATACCGGCGTCGGTATCGCCCCGGGCAAGATCCCCAGCCTCTTCGCCCCCTTCGTCCAGGCCGATTCCTCCACCACCCGCCGCTTCGGCGGCAGCGGCCTCGGCCTCTCTATCGTTCGCCGTTTCGTCGACGCCATGAACGGCTCCATCGAAGTAGAAAGCGAACTCGGCAAAGGCTCCACATTCCGTGTCAACCTGCCGCTGGACGGCGCACCCGATCTCCCCGTCGAAGCGCTCGCCGAAACGCCGGAATTCGCCATCCCGTCCGGGCTTACCGTCCTGCTCGCCGAAGACAACCACGTTAACCAGATGGTTTGCCAGAAGATGCTCGCCCGTCTCGGCTGTCAGGTCATCGTCGCCAACGACGGCCGCCAGGCCCTCGAAGCCCTCCGCGTCAGCCAGGTCGATCTCATCCTCATGGACTGTCAGATGCCCGAACTCGACGGCTACCAGACGACCCGCGAACTTCGCGCCTGGGGCGGCGCCTTCGAGCACCTCCCCGTGATTGCCCTCACCGCCAGCGCCATGGCCGAGGATCGCCAGCACTGCGTCGACGCCGGCATGAACGACTTCCTCAGCAAGCCGCTCATGCTCTCGGCCCTCGAATCGGCCGTCGCACGATGGGGCTCTCGCTCGTAAACTTCGGAAACAAAACCCCTCCGAACGGCATCTTTGAATTGAAGTAGTGCCCCCAGGAATTCCACATAGCAATCCGCGCCTGGCATCGCGCGAAACGTTCGCCGAAAATGACCGGGAAGCCCGCGAAATCGTTCGGGATCTTCACCGCCACAGCCGCTGGATCTACTGGATAGACATGCTCGTCAGCGCCGGGGTCGGCTGGTTCAGCTTCGCCTTCGCCGTCTGGTTCCCCTTGGGCTCTTTGCCGATGCTCCTCTGGGGCCTCCTGGCCACTTTCGCCCTCTACCGCGCCCTCTGTTTTGTCCACGAAATCAGCCACTTCCAGACAACGCGCCTCCCCGGTTTCGAAAACGCCTGGAACCTCGTCATCGGCTACCCGGCCCTCATGCCCTCCCTCGTTTACGTCGGCGTTCACCAGGATCATCATGGATTAAGCAGTTACGGGACCGTGCGTGATCCCGAATACATGCCCTTCTCCAAGTCCAGCGCTATGACCGTCGCCTTCCTCCTTCAGTCGTTCCTTATCCCCGCCGCGCTCATGCTCCGGTTCCTGATTCTCGGTCCCCTCGGCCTCGTCTCCAAAAGCCTCAATCGATGGCTCGGGATCCACGCCTCCTCCCTCACCATGAACCTGAAATACCGCCGCGGGTGGGACCCGGAGCTGGCCAGCCGCATGCGCAGCCAGGGGGCCTCCATCGCCCTGCTCTGGGGAACCATCACCGTCATGGCCATCGCCGGCTGGGTCCCCTGGCGCATTTTCGTCGTCTGGTACGGCATCATGGCCTTCATGAGCTTCTTCAACACCGCCCGTACGCTCGCCGCCCACGCCTACGAAAGCTCAGGCGAATCCATGGATCGCGCCGGTCAGCTTGCCGACTCCATCGACACCCCCGGCGCGCTCTGGACCACCCTCTGGGCTCCCGTCGGTCTCCGCTACCACGCACTCCACCACTACTTCCCGGGAATCCCCTATCACAACCTCGGCAAGGCCCACCGCCTCCTCGTCAACGCGCTTCCCAAAAACGCCCTCTACCATCAGGTTTCCAGCCCCAGCCTCTTCCACTCCCTTTATAAGCTCTACAGCCGCGGCCGCCGCCGTTAATCGTTCCGCAGTGCAATATACGGGTCCTAGCCTGCGATGCCGCAAAGAGGCCGTTCTCCATTCCCTCTCCTACTCCAACTCCGCTATGATTAACTCGGGACCAATGCAACAATTCGAAGCCACGGACGAAGAGCTAATCCGTGAGGCCTATCCGCAACTGCGAGTACTCGCGCGCCAACTGTTGCGGAAGGAGCGCGCCAATCACACCTTGCGGCCCACCGCGTTAGCCAACGAAGCCTTCCTCCGTCTCTTCGGCAAGAAGATGGATCTTGCCACCCTCGCCACGCCCGCTTTCCTCGGCTACGCCGCCCGCCAAATGCGCAACATCCTTATCGACTACGGCCGCAAGAACTCCGCCGCCAAGCGCGGCTCCGGCTACTCCCGCGTTCCCCTCCTCGACACCGTCCCCGCCACCGGCATCGACCCCAACCTCCTCCTCGGCATCGATGCCGCTCTCCAAAAACTCGCCGCCGTCGACGAACGCGCCGCCCAGGTTGCCGAACTCAAACTCTTCGGCGGCTTCACCAGCGCCGAAGCCGCCGCCATTCTCGGCGCCTGCTCGCGTACCGTCGACGACTCCTGGCAATACGCCCGCCTCTGGCTCTTCCGTGAACTGAACGGCAGCTCGCGTTAGGGAATGCCGTCCACTAGAAGGATGTCGAAATTACCGCTGTCCAACTGCGAAAATAGCAGCGACTTCTCATCCTTGGCCAGCGTCATCCCCCACCCGATCTCCGCGCCAAACGAGTGCAATGCCTTCCCTTGTTCGGCGCCATAAGGCCGGTAGAACAGCGTAGGGAACGGCGCTCCGGCCGGACGGGCAATGTAATAGAGGCCCCGCTCGCCGGCCGCTACCAGATCCCGTATATGCAGGCGGTCAATCACTCGCTTCGGCGTCCCCGCCGGCAGCGCCTGTTGCCACAGTCCTCCCCCGGCATCCTGCTTGGCGTAGTAAACCGACTTCCCATCCGGCGCTTCAAACCCAAAGTACGCCTCGTCCTGCGTCACCGCGTGCGCGTCTTTTGGATCGGGATATCCCGCCACCCAGAGCCGGCGCTGCGCCTGCGCCTCCCGGCAAAAATAAACCCGCTTCCCATCTGCCGAAAGCGACGGCTCAATCGCATCGGAAAGGAACAGCGTCAACTTCGCGTCCGCCGCCGCCTGCGCCTTATAAATCATTCGCCCGACGCCCGACTTTCGCATCGAAATCAGGAGCGTCTGCGAATCCCCCGCCCATATCGCTTTCACCGTATCCGCCGCCGCAAAGTGCGTCACCTGCCGCGGATGGGACCCGTCGGCCTCCGCCAGCCACACCTGCAAATCTCCGGTCCGCGCGGAGGTAAAGATCAAGCTCTTCCCGTCCGGGGAAATCGCGCCTAACTCGTCCTCCCGGCTGCTGGCAAACAGCACCGCCGCCGACCGCTTAGCCAAGTCCAGGCGCCAGACATTAGCGTCCGTCAGGTCCACCGCCACCGCGAGGCGCGGCACGTTCCGCGCCACGGTCGCCAGGCTCAACCCCGACGGCAGTCCCGGGACCGCCGTCACTCTCCCATCGGCAATCCCCAGGCGCCAGAGCGATGCGTTGCCCAGCCGTCCTCCCACAAAAAACAGTTCTCGCCCATTGAAAGCCCATTCCAGCGCGTCGATTCGTCCTTGCGTCGCCCCAACCGGGCGCGGCGCCCCCGTCGGGTTCAAGGAATCGTCGATCGGCACCAAATGAATTCGGGTAGCCGCGTGCGCCGCGCTCTTCAGAAAATACGCCAGAAGCTTGCCGTCTGGCGAAACCACCGGATTGTAATAAAGCGCATCTGGGATCTTCGGCAGCGCCACGTCTCGCCACTCCTTCGTTTCCAGCGTCAGCACGCGGAAAACCTGCGCCCGCTGCAACGGCACCGTGTGCGCAATGATTACGCTTTTCCCATCCGGCGCCCACGACCAGCTTTGAATCTCCGTGCTCTTCGCGATCGGAACATCCTCCGCCGGATTCAGCAGATCCAGCCGGTGAAACGTGAAGTCATACCCGTGCTGCACCACAAAGCCCAGCCACCGCCCGTCTGGCGACACCCGCAGTCGTATCCGTTTCGGACCGGCCGCCAGCAATCGCACGGGCTCCCCCCTGTCAACCGCTTTTCGGTACAATCCCCCGGTTCCGTCCAACCCCCGCACAAAGTAGAGCCACTTCCCATCCGGCGAAAGCGCGGGGTGTATCTCACTCTCCAGTGTGGATGCCACCGGCACCGCCCGCGGCACCGCCGACGGCGCAGGTGCCGCCGCCGGACGCAGCCAAATGCCACCGGCGACAACTGCGGTCGCCGCCGCTATCCCGGCCCACAACGGCCAGCGTCGCTTCTCCGGCTCCCACGCCAACGCCAGCGCAACCTCTTCGGCCGTGGCGAATCGCCGCGCCGGGTCCGCTTCCAGGCAGCGCTTTACAATAGCGCGCCACGGCCGGTCCGGCACTTTTTCGGGGATCTCCCCCCGCTTCCCGCCCAGCAGTTCCGTGATCACGATCCCCAATGCATACACGTCGCACGCCGGGCCCGGCTGCATCCGCTGTTCCGGCGCCATGTAGACGTGCGAGCCCGCGCTGCGCAAGCTGCGTTCCAGCCCGGGAAGCAGAGCTATCCCGAAGTCAATCAACGTAACCCGTTCTTCCGGCGTCCCCGGCTCGGAGACCATGATGTTCTCCGGCTTTACGTCGAGATGCGCAATCTTCAACTTGTGCGCCGCCGCCAGGGCTTTGGATATCAGCACCACCAGCCGCCGCGCCCGTTCGGGATCGATCGGCCTGCCCGCAATGAGTTCTCGCAGTGTGATGCCGGGCACATAGGCCAGCACCAGGAATGGAACCTCTCCGCGTACCAGGCCGACATCGGAGATACCCACCAGCGCCGGATGATGTAGTGCCGACAGAGCGCGCAGTTCGGATCGATAGGACTCGCGCATCGTCGCCGGATCCGCCATCTGATCCAGCACTTTGACGACGACCGCCTTGCCGCCGATCTGCTCATCGGTGGCCAAATAGACAGTCGCAAAATCGCTTTGCGCAATCTCTTTTTCCACGCGATAACGCGATGCCAGTAGCGTCCCGGCTGGGATTGGTACGAAAGGAGCGAAGGCGCCGGCAAGCTCCGCCAGCGGAGTCTCCAGAAACCCGGCGGCTTGTTCATGAACCGAGAGTAGCGATTCCACCTCTCGCCGCACGGCCGGCGAGTACGGGCCTTGGTCATCGAGGAACCGGGACCGGTCCGCGGCCGGCAACGCCAATGCAGCCCGCAGAAGTGTCCGTACCGCTTCTAATTCCCGAGCCGTCATGAGCACTTACTCCCGGTCAAATCTCTCCGCAACCAGTGTATGCGGAAAACCGGGCGCCGGACTCTGAATCCTTCCTGCCGGCTACATCCCAGGCCCTTGACGGATCGTCACCACATCCTGCACCGTGGAAGTGCGGATCAAGCCAAACTGTTTGCCATCATAGGACCAATCGAACGATAACACACGCTCGCTGTTCAGCTTCGTGTATTGCTGCAAGGGACCCCCTTCCAACCGATAGATCCACACATTGCCGCCTCCGCTCCGGTCCACATAGGCGATCCCGTTACCGTCCGGCGTCCAACGCACAACTCCGGGCATCTCACGCGCCCCGGCAGGAAGCGAAATGGCTTGCAGCGGCGCTCCCCCGGACGCCGGCAGTACACGCAGTTCGTCCGGTTCCTCGGTCAATTGCGCGATCCTTGTGCCATCGGGCGAGACCGCGGCGGCGGCTGTTTTCGACGAGTTCAAGAGGATTTCCTGGCCCGTGTCCAAATCTAATCGGACTAGCGGATACCCTGGCTTGCGGCCATCTACGAATGCGATCCAGCGGCCATCGGGAGCGCACTCGGGTCCCGCCGCCATCCGCACAGGGATCCGGTGCAACAATCGCTCGCCGCGGCCCACTACGTCGAAAAACATTCCGCGCGGCGTTTCATGGATGAAAACGAGATCTCCACTCTCCCGGCATGTGCTCGGATGATAGCTCTCGCCTTCCCACGTCAACTGAGTGCGGCCGCTGCCGTCCGGGGCGATACTCCACAGCTTGCCCCCTGACTCGTAAACTAAGGTGCCGGCGCGCGTCCATGCGAGAATGGCCTTCCCATCTGCGCCGAAGGCAATCTGTCGTGCCTGGCCTGGATCGCTGGCCGGCCCCGTCCACAGGCTCGTGGCCATTTTCCTGTTCACCGCGAACAGCGTCTTCCCGTCGCTCGACACGCGAAGATCCACATACTCGTCCAGATCGCCCGTGATGGGCCTGGCGTTCCCGGACGGCCAGGAAACCGACCACACCTGACGGACATTCCGCTCCTTGCCCCTCGCGATCAGGACCACATCATCGCCGCTCGGCATCCAGCGCGGATACATCGCGAACCCCCAGCGGCCCCCCAGCCGCCTGGCGCTGCCAGTGGCCGAATCAAACACCACGACGTGATTGTCTTCGCGATCGATCCGGGTAGTGACTATATGCCGGCCGTCCGGCGACCAGTCGGGGTAGTCCAGGTAGGAGGGCAGTTGAATGGCGGCTAGCGCCACCGCCTGGGATCCGTCCGGTTGGCTCACCATCAGCCGGCTCTCGCCGGTCCCGCGATCCTCGCGTATGAAGGCGATGCGTCCATCCGGCGAAAACGAGATCGGAGAATCTGCCCCGCCAAATAGCTTCTCCCTCCGCCCGCCGGCGAGAGGCATCCGGTATACCGAACCGGATTGCTCGCCGGCATCTCGAGCGGTAAAGTAAAGCGCCGGCCCGTGGACCGTCAGGCCCATGAAGTGTAGGCCGCTGCCCGGCAGGAGTTCGGTCTCCCGGTTTGTCACCAGGTCCCTGACGTGCAGGCTCTGGCTTGTCAGCAAACCCGAGGCATACGCCAAGGTATGGCCATCCCGGGAAACGTCGAATGTCAGTACGCTCCCGTTCCTGGTTGCATACTCCATCGACCCCGTCGCGAAATTGCCGTCATTTCGATGCCGCCACCAGACACTCGTGGCGCTCCCGGTTGCGACTATCAACAGCGCCGCCGCCAGGCCAACCGCGAGCGGCCGGCTCCGCCTCGCGCTACCCGGTGCGACTTTCTCGCTCTCCGCGGGACGCACCTCGTGGACAAATCTGTAGCCGCGTCCGGCGATCGTCGAAATGTATTCGCCGCTTCCGGCGTGATCTCCCAAAGCCTTCCGGATCAGCAGGATGTTACGAACCAATGTGTTTTCTTCAACGACAGTGGAACCCCAGACCTCGCGCAAGAGTTCGTTCTTTTCCACCGTCTCGGGTGCCTTTGCCACCAGCACGCAAAGTACATCGACTGCTTTGGGCGCCAATGGAACCGGTCCGTTCCGGCTCATAAGCACCCGCCTCACCGGGTCCAGGCGAAACTCGCCGAACTCAACGATCGTAATAGGGCATTGCGTCGACATGAGGAGAAGGAGTGCTGGAAATCACAAGAAATCATAACAAATCACCCCGATCCAAAGACCGGCAGTCGCGTTCGGGGGCATTCTGTTTTGGGGCCGCCGTGTGGTTGCGAATACGGCCGGTCGGCACTCGTGAAGTCCTAAATCGGCTTAATAAGGAAAACTTCGAATGAAACACAGCGAACAAGTCAGCTTACAAGTGCTGGGGCGATGGAGGGCGCTAAGCATCGCACTGGTCCTTCCGGCGCGCCTGCTGGCACAATCTGGCAGCCCCATCGAACCCGACGCGGGAAAATGGAAAACCTGGGTAATCTCCTCAGGTAAGGATTTTCGCGTCCCCCCGCCGCCGGATGCGGCCGCCACGAAAGGCGAACTGGATTGGTTAAAATCCATCTCCTCCGAACAGGACCCGCGCATCACGCAGCAGATTCAGCACTGGGACGCGGGCCCGCCCGTCTATCGCTGGATTGACGAAATTACAAACCGATGGATCGCCGGAACGGCGGGCGCTCAACCCGTAGTGCGCGGGTATATTTACGTTGGGCAGGCCGTCTACGACGCAACCATCGCGACTTGGGACTCCAAGTACGCCTACAACCGCCCTCGGCCGAGCGTAGCCGATGCCGCCGTGAAACCGCGCGTCGCCGTGCCCAACAGCCCCTCCTATCCCTCCGAATATGCTGCCGCCGCCGCTGCTGCCGCCGAAGTGCTGGCCTACCTGATCCCCGCCGAAGCCGCCTACTTCCGCGCAAGCGCCGAGGAAGCGGGCCGCTCCCGGCTCTACGCCGGAGTGGAATATCCGAGCGACTACTCGGCCGGATTGGAGCTCGGCCGCAAAGTCGCCGCCGAGGTCATCGCAAAGGCCAGGATGGATGGTTCCGATGTGCCCTGGACGGGAACGATTCCCACCGGACCATGCATGTGGGTAGGAACGAATCCAGGGAATGCAAACGCGGCCACATGGAAGCCGGTCCTGCTCTCCTCCCCAAGCGAGTTCAGTCCGCCGCCCCCTCCGTCTTGTACCTCGGCGCAAGTGCAGGCGGAAGTGGCCGCGGTTCGTGATTACCCGAGAGGTCCGGCGGCGTTCAACACAAATTCAAGGGCATTTTTTCTGGCAGACCAACCCGGGAACCCATCCATGGGCTCACATCGAACTCAACCGGTGGGTACTCGAGGACCGTACGAATGCGCCCAGGGCGGCCCGCGCCTATGCGCTGTTGGGTGTGGCGGCCTATGACTCTTTTATTGCCAGCCAGGACGGGAAGTTCACCTATTGGTACCTGCGGCCGCACATGCTCGATCCGGTCATCGTGCCGCTGTTTGCGGCGCCCAATTTCCCGAGCTATCCGTCGAACCACTCCACGTTCTCCGCCGCCCGCGGAGATTTGTTGGCGTACCTTTATCCGAACCGGGCGAGTTACATCCAGGCATTGGCGAAGGAAGCGGGAGATTCGCGGATCTGGGCGGGAATCCACTACGAGATGGATAACCAGTCCGGCGTGACGCTAGGCAAGAAGGTGGCCCAAAAGGTAATCGATTGGGCAAGCAAGGACGGCTCCCAGTAGGTCAGCGCCCTGGATTCCCATAAGGGTTCACCTCGGCCGGCACGGCGGGCCGGGCAGTGTCGGCCATTATCATCAGGCCCGCCATCGGAATGGTGAACCCATCGGTGCCGATAGTAGCGAGAGAGGTCGGGGCGCTGCCGTTAAGGAAGACGCTAAAAGCGGGCAGGAGATTTCGGCCGTTGAATAGCTGGCCGCGAAACTCGAAATCGTTGCTGGACTCGAGTTGCGCCGAATAGACAAAGCTGGCGTTGGCGCCGCTGACTAGCGTCGTACTGCCGCCGCTCACCGGATAGACGCCCACCAGTTGTCCGCTCGAAAAGGTCTCCGGTTTGCTGAAGTCCCGGTCCGGGGACGCATTGTAGTAGACATTCATTACGATTCGCTCGCTATTTTTCGCGAGAAGCAGCATACCGACCGTGGAATTCACCAGCGCCGTGCCGCTGAACTTATTGGACCGCGCGGTAAAAAACGCGTTCTTGACGCTCTCGGTCGGGTTCGTCGCTGAGGTATCGAACAAGTGCGTGCCGATTCCATCGATGGCGGGGAAATACATCAGGACCTCGGTATCTAAGTTCTTATCCAGAATCACCCTCCCGACTGCCTGTCCGGCGATAATTCCAATAGGAGCAGTGGGCACAGCGGGTGCGCCATACTGTCCGGCCAACTTAACCAGGCCACCGCTCAGCAATAGAACGGTGGGTACCAAAACGGCGGTTTTACTCCTCACATCAATCCTCTTTCCTGTTGTTTGATCGAGAGGACTGGGCTGCCATTCGGCGCATCTATCTCTCGTCGGTACCAAGTGAATCGAGAGGCGAATTTGTATCAATCGAATGTGTGCGTCTTCTATCGGCCGGACGACCGCGTAATCGATGTAATCGCCGTTATAATCGATGGACGATGTCCGGCCGTACAGTGGGCCAGCGGTTCGGTTCCTATGAGCTCCTATCTGCCATCGGTAAAGGCGGCATGGGCGAGGTGTGGAAAGCGCGCGATACGCGGCTTGATCGCACGGTCGCCGTCAAATTCTCCAATGCGGAGTTCACCGATCGCTTCCAGCGTGAGGCCCGCGCGATTGCGGCGCTGAATCATCCCAACATCGCCACCCTTCACGACGTGGGCGACGACTACCTCGTGATGGAGTATGTGGACGGCGAGCCGCTGCACGCCCCCGGCGGCGTGCGAAAGCTGGTGGACCTCGCGGTTCAGATCGCCGATGGGCTCTCGGCGGCCCATGCTGCCGGCATCGTTCACCGCGACCTGAAACCGGACAACATTCTGGTCACCCGGTCCGGCCGCGTCAAGATTCTCGACTTCGGCCTCGCAAAGCTCACTGCGGCCTCCGGCGAAAATGAAGCCACCCTCACCGCCACGCGTCCAGGCGCCGTCATGGGGACGGTCGCCTACATGAGTCCCGAACAAGTGCGAGGCGATACGATGGACGCCCGCACCGACCAGTTTTCGTTCGGTCTGATTCTGTACGAACTGCTCGCGGGCCGGCGCGCGTTTCAACGCCAGACTGCCGCCGATACGATGGCCGCCATTATGCGCGACGAAGCCGAACCGCTTCCGCCGTCGGTTCCCGCGCCGCTGCGTTGGATCGTCGAACGCTGTCTCAACAAAGATTCCGCTGACCGATACGACACCACGCGCGGGCTCTACCAGGAGCTATCCAATCTCCACGGACGCTTGAGCGAGGGGAGCGCCGGGGCGCAGTCCGCAGTGCCGGCCGCGCCCGCCAAGCGCCGTCGCAAGGAGTGGATTCTCATCGCCTTGGCCGCCGCCCTGGCGGTCGGCTTCGCGCTGCATGTATTGATGGATACACCGCCGGCGCCAAATTTCCGCTTCACGCCGCTGGCGATCACCAATCAGAATGAGACGAACCCGGTGTGGTCGCCTGACGGCCGCTCGGTAGCCTACAGGGTCGGCGGCCGCGCGGGCGCCAGTTTGATGGTGAAGAGCATCCAGGGCGGCGCGCCCGTCGAACTGCTGCGCCAGCGCAACATACTCAGCGTTTCCTGGTCCGCCGATAGTGAAAAGATCTACTACCAGGACCGTACGGACTCGCCCGGGTTCGTCGCCTGGGTGTCGCGCGCCGGGGGTGACCCGGTACGGCTCGAAGGCGGCTTCACCGGCGGTATTCCCTCCATGTCGCCCGACGGAAAGACCCTGGCCGTTTTCATTAACGAGCGGGACAAGTCGGGCCGCAACGTCCGGCGCGTGGCTTTGTCGTCGCCGCCGGGAGCAAAGCCCAGGCCGATCGGTCCGGAACTGGCGTGTTGCCTCACGCCACCCGCGCTCTCCTGGTCGAGCGATGGTAGCTTTCTGCTGGCGCAGAACCCTGAAGAGTCCTCGGAGGTGCGCCTCCACCGAATCTGGCTCGATGGCCGTTCGGAGAATCTCTCAAGCACCCCGGGTTGGCGCGTGAGCATGCTGCCCGGCGGCCGCTACGGCGTCGCTCCGGCCTTCACCTGGCTTGGCGCGGATCAGGGCCTGCACTTCATTGATCTCGACTCCGGCGCTGCAACTCCGTTTCTGCCGTCGCCGTCGCCACTGACCGATCCCGCCGTGTCGCCCGATGGGAAGCGCATCGCCTACGTCACGCAAACCCACGGTTTCGCGCTGCGCGAGATTATGCTCGATGGCTCCGGGAGCCGCCCGCTGGCGCCTGCAAAGGTCGACCAGCATTCTGTCGTCTGGGCGCCCCGTGGCGATATGTTCGCATTTGCCCGCAAAAACAACATTCTGCTGCGGGATCGCGACGGCGCGAACGAGCGCGTGCTGCTCGCCGCAGCGGATCTGCCCAACGTCTCCGGCGTGACTATTCCTACATGGCTTGCCTTTTCCCCGTCGGGAGACCGTGTGGTCTTTACCTGCTCCGGGTGCGAATCTGGTTTGTCGCAATGGACGATACCGGTCACCGGCGGCGCGCCCGCCCGGCTGGCTAGCGGCGCGGCGGAGGGCGGCTACGGGGCGGACTTCTCGCCGGACGGGCAATGGATTGCGTACGTCCACACGCGGCCCGCGCGGCCGACGGTACTAGCCAAACTGCGCGTCGGCCGGGGCGAGCCGCCCGTGGTTCTGCTGGAGGAGCGATGCATTTCTCCGGCCTGGTCGCCCACTGGCGAGTGGATCGCCTGCGATACCGGCGATGCCATCGCGCTGATTGGACCCAATGGCGAACGCGGCCGCACATTTTCCGGCCTTACGGGTAGTGTGGTGTGGGCGCGGGATGGAAGGTCGGTGTACGGAATGAGGCTGGTGGAATCGCAGGGCGGGCTCTACCAGGTGGAGATCGCCACGGGTGTGGAGAAACACGTCGCCGATTTTCCGGCCCCGCGCGCGGCGGGCCCGTTGGGCGGCTCGCGGCTCTCCCTTTCACCAGACGGCAAGTCCGTTGCTTTCTCCGTGCTGGAACAGGATGGCGATATCTGGATCCTCGACGGGTTCCAGCCGCCGCGCACGTTTTGGGAGAGGTTCTGGCCGTGGAAGCATTGAAGCCAGGATGGCGCGTAGGTCCTTATGAGCTGGAGTCGCCAATCGGCGCCGGCGGCATGGGCGAGGTCTGGAAAGGGCGCGACACGCGTCTCGACCGCACCGTAGCCATCAAGTTCTCCCAAGCCGCTTTCTCCGACCGGTTCCGGCAGGAAGCGCGCTCTATCGCGGCATTGAACCATCCAAACATTGCCACGCTCTATGATGTTGGCCCGGACTACCTCGTTATGGAGTTCCTCGATGGCGAGCCAATCAAGCCGCCGGACGACGCGCGCCGCCTGCTCGACATTGCGGTCCAGATCGCCGACGGTCTGGCCGCCGCCCATGCGGCCGGAATCATCCACCGGGATCTCAAGCCAGCCAACATTCTTCTAACCAAAGGCGGCCGGGTCAAAATTCTCGACTTCGGCCTCGCCAAGCAAATGGTTAAGGAAAGCGACGCCACCGAGACGATCGCTGCCGCCACCGATTCCGGCACCATCGCCGGCACAGCCGCCTACATGAGCCCCGAACAGGCCCGTGGTCAATCGCTCGATACTCGCAGCGATCAGTTCTCCTTCGGTCTGGTCATTTTCGAACTCGCCGCCGGCCACCGCGCCTTCCAGCGCGGCTCCACGGCGGAAACGCTGGCCGCCATCATCCGCGAAGAGCCGCCGCCGTTCCCTGAATCGGTCCCCCTCCCCCTCCGTTGGACCATTGAACGTTGCCTCGCCAAGGATCCGGAGGCCCGCTACCACTCCACGGCGGATCTCCTGATCGAACTCCGCGCGATGCGCGACCGGCTTTCGCTCCTCTCCGCCCGCGTGAACACTCGTCCCGCTGGTAAACCGTGGCTGAAACCCGCGCTTCTGGCGGTGCTGGCGGTGGCGTTGGCGATTCTGGTAATTCAGACGCTTCGCACACCTTGGCGTCCCGATGTCTCCACCTATCGGATCGTGCCCTTTGCGAACGAAGACTATCCGGAAACCCAGCCGTCCTGGTCGCCGGACGGCCGCAGCATCGCCTATGTGGCCCAGGTCGACGGCGAGTACCGAATTCAGGTAAAGGGTTTCGATGGCGCGCCGCCGGTCGTCATTGCGACGGGCACGCTGCCGTTCTATACCTTGAGTTGGTCGCCGGACGGCTCCACGATTTACTACAGCATGGTGGGGGGATTTCGTTCCGTCTCGCGTGCCGGAGGAGCCTCCCGCGCATTGCGCGAGTTCGGTGGAGGCAACTATTCCGGAGGCATTTCCCCGGACGGAAAAAGCCTCGCGGCGTTAGCGACCTCTCCTGGCCTCGTGCCGCTGCCCACTAGCACTCGGCGCCTCCTGATCGCGTCGCCGCCCGGATCGACTCCGAAAGAACTGCCTGGTTTTAATGGCGATTGCTGCTTCGCCCCGGACTTCATGACCTGGTCGGGCGACTCCCGCCAGATCTTGTTTAGCTTTCCCACCGATCATGGGCAAGAGCTTTGGGTCACGCCGATTCCAGGCAAGCCGCGAAAGCTCATCGAATCCATCGGGCGGACAAAGCTCATCGCATCTTGGTTTCCTGGCGAACGCTTTGCCGTATATTCCTCCATCGACCAGTCCGGCTTGCGGATGGTCGACACAATTTCCGCCGAAACATCCCAGCTCCTGCCAAGTTCTACGGCAAGTGAGCCTGCCGTCTCACGGGATGGCTCGCGGATCGCCTACACGGAGGCAGCCGCCAGATTCTCCATGGTCGAAATTCCGGTTAACGGATCTCCCGCGCGCCCGCTGCTGCCCTCCCGGCTCACCAAGCAGTTCCCGGCCTGGGCGCCTGCCTCCAACGAATTTCTCTACGTACAAGGCGAGGAGATCCGGTTGCACAACGTCCAAACCGGCCTGGAAAGAGTCGTCGTCTCCAAGCGTGATTTCCCCGCCGTGACCGGAGACATAGAGTTCGTCAATCCCATCTTTGCACCGGATGCCAAACGCATCGCATACAGCCTCCGCACCGAGCAAGGGGGACGCATTGCCATCTCGCCTGTGGCTGGAGGAGCGCCGGCGCCATTGGGCGATATCAAGGGCTCGCACTATCGTCCGGAATGGTCCCCGGACGGCGCCTGGATAGCTTATGCGTCTCCGACACCGGAAAATCTTATGGCGATTTGGAAAATTCGCATCGGTGCGGGGGAGAAGCCCGTCAACCTCGGTTCGTGCACCGGTAGCCCATTGTGGTCGCCCGACGGATCTCAGATACTATGTAGCAGCTTTCGCTTGACCCTGCTTTCGCCGGACGGGAAGGACACCCGAGAGGTGAAAGGGCCATATACGCGGCCGGCCGCCTGGTCGCGAGATGGCAACTTTATCTACTGTCTAAAGGAAAACGCTCCGGGGAAACGTACGCTGGTTCGTCTCAATTGGAGGACCGGAGACGCTCGTGAAATCCTCGATCTCCCATCTACGATGCGATTCGATACCGGCGCCGGCGGCGCCTTGCGTTTCAGCCTGGCCCCCGGCGAAGAATCCTTAGCGGGAACCGTTGTTGCCCCTGAGGGCGACATCTGGATCCTCGATGGATTGGTACCGCCGCGCAGCCTTTGGGAAAGGCTTCGACCCTGGTAGGTATTGCAGCGCCGGCCAAGCCTACCTTAATACCGCCGCACCAACTCCACGCTGATCCCTCCAAGGGCATCCGTATTCATGTACGCGTAGTGACCCGAGTTGGCTTTCCCAACGTCCCCCCATGCCCCCGCCTGGTGCACCATATAGCCCATCTTCTGATGCGCCTCCACAGCTTTTTCCAGGTCATCAACCTCGATCCCGATGTGCTGAATTCCCTCGCGATGATGTTTGTTCAGAAAGTCGGCATAGATGTTCGGCGGGTTCGCCGGCGGAGAAATCCACTCGTAGCGGAATTGCGCGTGCCGCTGAAAACCGACTTCAAACGCCAACATAAGGGGCTTCCCCTTGTAGCGGCCGTCGGCCCGCGGACTCGCATGCGCCATCGGAAAAGCCGGAAAGCCCAGCTTCTCCCAGTACGCCGACGCGGCAGCCCCATCCCACACGATAGCGGCCAAGTGAGACACCTTGGCCGGTCCCTGCCCCGCCGGCATTCCCCCTTGCCGGTGAACCAATCCAAGAACAAACTTCCCCTGCGGCTCGGTATCGAAGTAGGTGTAATTAACAGCGCCGCCAGCGGTCTGCATCGCCACCTGCTGTAGCACAGCCACGCCTTTCCCCTTCATCCGCAGAATCTCTGCGTCCAGAGCCTGACGGCTGGGAACCTCATGCAGGATCGAGAGGATCCCGTCACCATGCCCGGAAAGGAAGTTTGTATAGACGTTGTGTTGCCCTTCGCCGGGCTGGATCATGTCCACGGTCAGATTGCCGATCCGTCCGGTGATCTGCCAGGCGTAGATAGTGATCGGTTTGCCGCGAAACTGGCCTGCCAGTTGGATATTGGGATATTCCTGAATGTCGGATAGTCCAAGCGCCTCCCACGCCGGTCTCACTTTGTCGATATTCTCTACCACCCATGTCACCCGATTGACCTTCTTATAGAAATCGGGCAACTGAGCTGTGCATGAGCAAACCAGCCCAACTACGGCGAGACAACGTGAAAGACTCAATCGAAACCTCCCGCAAAACGATTCGATAGGATACTTTAGCGGAATTCCCGTGTAGCGGCAAATGTTTCATAGTGTGTGCTACAACAAGACATCGCTATGACTCGTACGATGTTGGTCCTGATCACGGCATCTGTCGCGGCCATCAGCCTTCCGGCGCAGAAGGCGGGTAACTCCAAACCGACGTTTGCAAAGGACGTTGCCGCGATTCTCCAGAAAAACTGCCAGAACTGTCACAGGCCTCAGCAGGCGGCCCCTTTCTCGCTGCTCACGTATGAGGAGGCACGCCCGTGGGCGAAAGCCATGAAAGCCGCGGTGCTGCAAAAGAAGATGCCGCCGTGGTTCGCCGACCCGAAGTTCGGAAGGTTCGTGAATGACCCCTCCATGTCCCAAAGCGACATCGATACGCTGGTCGCATGGGCGGACGCTGGCGCTCCGCAGGGCGATCCAAAGGATATGCCCGCGCTCAGGCAATTCGCGGAAGGCTGGATGATCCCGACACCGGATGTCATCTTTCAACTGCCCAAGCCCTTCCCGGTACCCGCCACCGGGATCATGGAGTATAAGTACGTCATCATCCCCACCGGCTTCACCAAGGATATGTGGGTAGAGCACGTCCAGGCAGCGCCCACCGATTACAGCGTTGTCCACCACATAGTCGCTTATGTCCGCGCCCCGGGCTCCAACTATTTCAAGGACATGCCGAAGAACGAGTTCTTCGAGGCGCCCCCGTCGAAAAACGACTCCAAGGCACCCAAGGACGATGTGCCGAACGATTGGCTCACCGGCTACGCACCCGGTCAGCCGCCCGACATGTTCAAGCCCGGCCAAGCCAAGCTGATTCCGGCCGGCTCCGATATCGTGCTTGAGATTCACTACATGCCGGAGGGCAAAGCCACCACCGACCAGTCGCGCCTCGGTCTGGTCTTTGCGAAGTCGACGCCTGCGGAGCGTACGATGACGCTCTCGGCTGGCAATTCATCATTCAAAATTCCTCCCGGCGACTCAAACTTTCGCGTCGACGCATCCTTCACTGTTCCCGAGGATGTGACGCTCCTCGGCCTGCACCCGCACATGCACATGCGGGGCAAAGCGGCGCAGTACCGGATCCTTTTCGCCGACGGAAAAACGGAAACTCTGCTCGATGTTCCGCGCTACAACTGGCGATGGCAGCTCTGGTACGATCTCGCCGAACCAATGCGGTTGCCCAAAGGAACGAAGCTGCAGTGTACCGAACATTTCGATAACTCGCCGAATAATCCCGACAACCCGGACCCCTCCAAGACCGTGATCTGGGGCCAGCAGAGCTTCGACGAAATGATGGTTTGCATGTTCAACGTGGCCTTTGATGCGAAGATCACAACAAAGCAGATGCTGGCGCCGGCCAAGCCGCAAGCAAAGCCGTCACCGGCCGGTAGCGGCAGCCTGGAATAGGCAAAAACGATGCACGCCGCCGGAGTGAAGTTCGCCTTCTCTGTCCTTGTATTTTCCACCGGCTTTGTTCGCGGCGAACAGTTCTCCTTCCGGAACATCGATACCGGACAACAGCCGATGGCGGTGGCGGTCAACGAGAGTACCAACAAAGCCTACGTCGTCAACAACCTCAGCGACTCCGTCAGTGTCATCAGCGGCAAAACTAGAGCGGTTGTCGGTACCGTCAAAACCGGAGTAGGGCCGGAAGGCATTGCGATCAACCCCCTGACCAACCGGGTGTACGTTGCTAACACCAAAGACAGCACCGTAACAGTAATCGATGGCGCGACAGATACGGTCCTGGCTACCGTACGCACGGGCAGTTACTGTCATGCAGTCGCCGTGAATCCGAAGACGAATTGGATCTACGTCGCAAACAACTTCGGCCACAGCGTGACGGTCATTGATGGCGGAACGCACGAAACAACGACGTTCCGGGTGGGTCAAGGCCCCCGCATCGTCGCCGTAAACGCTGTCACGGACAAAGCCTACACCGCCAACTACGGCAGCAAGGACGCAACTGCGATCGACGGCCCGTCCAATGCGGTTACCTCGGTCCCAACAGGCCGGCACCCCTGGACACTCACCATCAACAGCCGCGTCAACAAGGTCTACGTCGTAAACGAAGATAGCGCCAGCGTCTCCGTTCTCGATGGCGCCACTGGCACGGTGAAAAACGTCGCGGTAGGCGAGATTCCCTTCGCCGTAACCGTCAACCCCGCGACGAACAAAGCCTACGTGCTCAGCTACGCTGGAAAATCGCTGGCGATACTGGACAGCGTCACGGACACGGTCACCAAGACGGTCTCGCTCGCCACCAACCCATCGGCAATCGCTGTCAACGCAAAGACCAACCGGATCTACATCGCCAATCAGAAGAGCGAGAGCGTTCTCGTGCTCGACGGCGATACCAACGCCATCACCGCCACTGTAAAAGCGGGAAAGATCCCGTATGCCATGGCCGTCGATTCGGCTGCCAATCAGGTCTTTGTAGCAAACTTTAGCAGCGGCAATGTGACAGTGATTGACGAGGTAAAACAGTGAAGATCAAGCTCCTGCTATTGATGCTCCTCTTCGGCGTGACTGCCATCGCACAGACCTCCAATGGCTGGCCGCCTCCGCCCAAGTTCCGCGTCGTCGCGCTTGCCGAGCGCGGCGGCGGCGACCATCAAAAGTTCGTTGACGCCGCCAAAATCTACCTCAACAAGCTGGCCGCCGAAAACGACTTCGCCGTCGACTACATCACCAGCACGGGACGCGTCGACGATGAGTTTCTCGCGCAGTACAAGCTCTTCATCCAACTCAACTATCCTCCGTACCACTGGGCGCCAACCGCGAAAAAAGCGTTCGTGGATTACATCACGCAAGGCAAGGGCGGATGGATCGGCTTCCACCACGCAAGCCTTCTCGGCGACTTCGACGGATACCCGATGGATCCTTGGTTCTCGGAATTCCTCGGCGGCATCCGCTTCACGCACTACCTGCCGGACTTCGCCAGCGCCACCGTAAAAATCGAGGACCCTTCCAGCCCGCTCGCCAAGGGCCTGCCTCCCTCGTTCGTGATCGACAAAGAGGAATGGTACACATGGAGCAAATCGCCGCGCCCGAACGTGAAGGTGCTGGCAACGGTAGACGAGTCCAGCTACGTTCCAAACACCATGATCAAGATGGGCGGCGATCACCCGGTGGTTTGGTCCAATCCGCACTACAAAGCGCGCAACGTTTACATCTTCATGGGCCACCACGGCGGACTGTTCGACAATCCCCACTTCGTGCAGCTCTTCCGGAACGCCATTTTTTGGGGCGCCGGTCAATGAACAGGCTCGCTCTGGCCCTGCTCTTCCCAAGCCTGTTCGGGCAGGCTACTCCACCCCAACCGGACAAAGTGCTGCTGTACTACTCACTGAACGTCGAGGCCGATCACGTAGTGTTCGCCACCGATGCCCTAAAATTCTTCGCCGAACTGGCCGACCGGCACGCCTTTCGCGTCGAAGCAACCAGCAACTGGGGAGACATGAACGACGATCAACTGAAGCAGTACAAACTTATCGTCTGGCTCAACAGCCTTCCGCCCGGTGCGCAGCAGCAGGCCTTTCAGCGATACATGGAGGGCGGCGGAGCGTGGCTCGGTTTCCATGTTGCCGCCTATAACGACAAAAACTCGCGTTGGACTTGGTTCAAACAGTTCATCGGCGGCGGAGCATTCGGCGTCAACAACTGGCCCCCGCTACCCGCCAAACTCATCGTGGACGATACAGCGAGCCCCGTGACCCGCGGCCTCCCGAAATCCTTCGTCGCGCCGTCCGGCGAATGGTACTCCTGGCGCCCCAGCCCGCGCCTCGACAAAAACATTCGCGTGCTGCTGACGTTGGACCCGGCTCAATACCCGCTCGGCATCAAAGGCTTGATCACGGAGAAAGACCCGGATGTTCCGGTGGTCTGGACCAATACGAATTTCAAAATGCTCTATATGAACATGGGGCATGGCGACCAGGTGTTCGTCAGCCCCACGCAGAACAAGCTGTTCGAGAACGGAATTCTCTGGCTCCTGGGAAAGAATTGATCCTACTTCCTGGGGTGGAAGTACCACGGTCTGTCGGGGCGGGCACCGGATAAAAGCTCTCCCCTCTTGGTCACGTTCAGAACGTGGTGGCTGTGCCCGGATACCACATAGCCCAGAATCTTACCTATCTTCCGGTCGATCTGCATATGCCAGCCGTCGGATTCATTGGACTCATTGTTGAACTGCGTCCCGATCCACAAATTTCCATCGCGGAAAGTGACGGCGGTCACTCGGCCAAGGTCGCTCCATTCGCCCAGGTATTTCCCGCTGAGGTCGAATCGCTGCAGCCTCGCGTTCAACCGGTCGGCCACATAAACAATGTTCTGATCGTCGATCGCGATCCCGTGCGGCTGGCGGAACTGTCCCGGCCCGTTACCGGCGCTACCCCACTTGTTCACCCGTTCGCCTTTGGCGTTGTATTCGAGAATCCGCGCATTGCCATAGCCATCGGATATAAAGATTCTCCCATTCGGTCCGAAGGCGATGTCGGTTGTTCCGCGCGCCCCGGTGGTCCGGCCCAATGGCTGTTCGCCGACAGCGATCTCCATCAGCTTTTTGCCCTGCGGCGTAAACTTGTAGATCATCGAGCTTCCGGAATCCGCCGTCCAAATATTGCCCTGCGGATCAATGCGAATACTGTGGGGAATCTCGAACATCCCTTTCCCCCAGGAACGGACAATCTTGCCATCTTTATTCACCACCAGGATGGGATCCGCCTTGTCGCCGCGCTGCAAAATGTAGAACAATCCCCGGTCGTCCATCGTGACAGCCGAGGGATAGGCAATCTCCCATCCCGCTCCCGGCGCTTGGATCTTGATCTGCGTTCTCTCCAAGGCCAGCTTCGGCGCAGCGTCAACCAGGGCCTTGAGCCGGTCGGCCTGCCGTTGTAGCTCCGGAGTACTTACAATTGCCGTCCCCCTGCCAGGCACAGGCGCCGAAGAGGGAGGCGGTACGTTCTGCGCCCAGCCAGACAGGCAAACGAGCACCGGCAAGAATGGCTTTCGTGACATGGCCCCGAGTCTATCGCGCGCCAACGATTACGGCAACGAACCATATAGTGGAATTACGCTGGAAAGACCACGAGATGCGAAAAGGATTTACGAGAAAACCGAAACCGGACGACCCCGCGGCGCAAGGAAAGAACTACATAACGCCAGGCGGGCTCCAGCGCCTCCAGGATGAGTACCGGTTTCTGCTGACCAGGGAACGCCCGGCCGTGACGGAAGTAGTGACGTGGGCCGCCAGTAACGGCGATCGCAGTGAAAACGCCGACTATCAGTACGGCAAGCGGCGGCTGCGCCAGATCGATGGACGGCTTCGCTTTCTCAGTAAGCGAATCGAAGCCGCGGAAGTCGTCGATCCGGAAGCTCTGAGATCGGGGCAGGCGGCCGCCCGGGCATACTTCGGCGCGACCGTACGCTACGCAAATGGCGAGGGAGTGGAGCGAGTGGTGAGCATCGTCGGCACCGACGAAGTCGATCTCGACCGCAACCACATCAGTTGGGTGTCTCCTTTGGGCCGCGCGTTGCTGAAATCGGAAGAGGGCGATAGGGTTGTACTCCAGGCGCCTGGCGGCACGGAATACCTGGACGTGCTGGATGTGTCATACACGCGCATTTCCGTCGAACCTTTTAAAGAGCCGCCTGGATCCGAGTCCTCGTCAAAGGAACGCCCTCGCCGGCGGTCAAAGGACTGAGAGCAAGGCGTGCCGGTTCGATTTTTGTAGCGAAACGGCGCGGCAAAGAAAGGGTCAGCGCCCTTCGAAGAACCAGCCGGTCGTGTGTACGGAATGTTTCGCGCGCATCAAGAGAAGAAGGCGCTATTGGTTCCGCCTTCAACCGGTTCCAGCGGACCTCTATACTGTAAGAGTGTCGCGCTCTCCGCGAGACTGCAGTGCGCACAATGCAAGACCAAGAGATAGAGTTTGTTGACGCCATATGCCACCGGGCGGAACGCATGATGGAAGAGGGCGCGGCCACTGAAGACATTCTGAATTCTCTCGTCGCCGCCGCGGAGCAAATTTCCACTCCCGGCGCAGTCAGTTCCATCCTGGTCTTGGACGGCGATGGGTTGCTGCGCAATGGCGCGTCGCCCAATCTGCCAGATGATTACCTGCTGGCTATTGATCGATTACGCCCAAGTCCCGATGTCGGCACGTGCGCCGCCGCCGCCGCAACCGGTTGCATCGTCATTACTCCTGATTTTCACGCCGACGAAAAGTGGGCGGAACTCCGCCACCTCCCTCTGTCACTCGGCTTCCTTAGCGCCTGGAGTATGCCGATCAAATCCAGCAAAGGCGCCGTTCTCGGTACCTTCGGTACATACTTCCGTGAGTAGCGGCAGCCGACGAATATCGAAGTCCAGGCAACGCGACGGCTAGCCGTCGCAGCCGCGCGAACACTGGAACCTGCTGCCGGAAGCTGGGTTAAGCAAGCGATCGTTTAGCCGCCGCCAGCTTTGCCCTCAGAAAGGTAACGCAGCCAGGGACCTGCTCTCCGGTCAACCCATGCAGCAGGATCGGCCCCTGATACTTGTTGACAAGCAGCAAGCGCATGTACAGGTCATAATCCAGCACGCCCTGCTCCGCGACGCGGTGCCCGGCCTCGCCGTCCCGGTCGAGATCCTTAGCATGAGCCAGAACAATTTCCTTGCCGAGGAGCGCAAAAGCCTCTTCGAGAATCTCCTTCATCCGAGGCAGTTCGCCTCTGTGGAACAGATTCGCGGGATCGATGGTGACCTTTAAGTGAGGCGAACCGATTTCATCCAGCAACCGCCGGGCCCTGGCTGCCGAGTCCACCACATTGCTCATCTCCGGCTCAAACGCCAAAACGACCCTCGCTTGTCTGGCAATCTCCGCCGCTTCCCGCACACAGACCGCCATATCCCGCCACGATTCCGGCGAACCGTTGTCCGGATGGGGCGACCACATCGATGCCGCGCTGCGCGTGCCCGTGCAGATATGGATCGCGGATGTGCCGATCTCCGAACACACGCCCGCAAGCACCTTGAGCCTCCGCAGGCCCAGTTTCCGCTGCTCCGGGTCCGGATGCGTCATGTTGAAGGTCCCTGTTACGCTCGCGATTTGAAGACCGCGCGCTGCCGCCTCGCGGCGCATCCGGCGCGGCAGGTCCGCGGGGATCTGATCGGGCATCTGCGGCAGACCCGCACAATCCATACTCATCTGTACGCAATCGACTCCGGTGGCCTTCGCCGCATCGAGCCGCGCTTCGAGCGTACCGGTTCGAATGGTCGTGCCGAGAAGGATGCCGATAAGAGGGATCGCGGGCGCTGCGGCCTGCAGCAAGCCCGACCCGCTCGCGGCCAGCGTTCCTGTCAAACGCAGGAATTCACGTCGTTTGCGGTCGGCGCAGGCATCTGATCTTGCTTGGTACACAGAACCTCCGGGCTTGATTCCGAACTTGTTCACAGCTTATCCGAAAATATTTGCCATCCGATGCACCATTTGTGTACTTCGTGGACGTCTGCCAGCGAAATTCCGAAAGCGGATATGCGCGGGGGATCCATTGCCCGTGCCGCTGAAAATGCCGGGGCGATACACACGCCTCGTGATGCGCAACGGTGTCAAGTGGTGTGAACTGCGTTAATTCATCGCTGGCGCCAGGCTTCCCCCCGGGCTGTGCGCTTGCTACGATCAATTCGTATGGAGATGGCGATTCAGATTCAGATTGAGGAGCTCCCGGAAGGCGTCTTTCTGGCAACGTCGAATGAACTTCCTGGCCTAGTGGCGCAGGGCCGCACTGTGGCCGAGGCTCTAGACATCGCCCGCGACGTGGCACGAAAACTCATTGAGGCGCTTCGCGAGCGCGAGGGCGTCCCCGATCTTCCAACCACGAGCGAGCGGCGCGACTACACCATCGTTGTCGCAGCGTAGATGGGTCGACTCGCTGGATTTCGATACCGGGAAATCGGCCGCAAATTGAAAATACTCGGTTTCAGTTTCGACCGCCAGGCGGCCGGGAGTCACGAAATCTGGTTCAATAGCGCTACCAATCGGTACACTACAATCCCGAATCACCCTGGCGATCTGCCTGAGGGCACGCTTCGAGCCATTCTCCGGCAAGCGGGCATTGATCCTGTTGATTTCCTTCGGGCCTAATCGTCTACTTGCCCCATGCACCCCCGAAAAAACGAATATGATTTTATAACGATGCCAACATCGTCTAGGCTGGTTTGGGCGGACTTCGCACGCAACCGCATCCCGTCGCAAGAGGGCATGCTCCGTTGGATTCGTATACTCATGATCGGCGGATGCCTATCCGCTGCCACACTGTCGGCGCAAGTACCGGAAATCCTGGCGCGGCGCTGCACCGGATGCCATGGCCCGCAGCAACAGATGGGGAATTTGCGGCTGGATCAACCGCTCACAACGGAGCGGGCGGCGCGGCGCGTGCTCGAGATGACGGCATCAGGGAAAATGCCGCCCACGGGCGCTCTGCCGGCGGAGGAGGTTACGGCCATCCGCCAATGGGCCGACGCCCTGCGCCCGTGGTCGTTCGTCCCGATAACTCGGGCGGCGGCCCCAACCGTGCAGAACCCAATCGACTACTTTGTCCGCAAAACGCTGGCATCGAAAGGCATCCAGCCGTCCGCGGAGGCCGACCGCACAACCCTGGCCCGACGGCTTCATCTCGACCTTACCGGACTGCTCCCAACTCCCGAAGAGGTGGAAGCCTTCGTCCGTGACCAACGTCCCGACGCCTACGAACGAATGGTGGACGGACTACTGGCGTCCCCCCACTATGGGGAGAAGTTCGCGCGCCATTGGCTCGACCTCGCCCGTTATGCCGACAGCGAAGGAGGGGTCCAGGACTACGCCCGGCCCTTCGCCTGGCGGTATCGGGATTGGGTGATTCAGGCGTTTAACTCGGACATGCCCTTCGACCGGTTCACCACTGCGCAGCTTGCCGGAGATTTATTGCCTCTGCCCGATCTCACCGCCACAGGATTCAACCGGAATACCATAACCAGCCGCGAAGGCGGCGTAGAACTCGACCGCATCCGTTTTGAACAACTCCTGGACCGGACCAGTACAGTCGGAACGGTGTGGCTGGGCCTGACCGTGGGTTGCGCCCAATGTCATGACCATAAGTACGATCCCATCACGCAGAAGGACTTCTATTCGCTCCTGGCGTTTTTTGAGAACGCGGAGGAGAAGGATATCGAGGCGCCCCTGCCGGGAGAGTTGGGCGTCTACCGGCAGTACGCGAAGAAGTTCCAATCCGAGCGGAACAAACTGCTGGCGGATTACGGTATCGCTGCGACGCTGGCCGATTGGGAGAATGGCCTGCGGGATGCCATGAAGAATCCAGGCAGGAGACCGAATTGGGACGTCAACTATGACTCCTACTCGAAGATCGTGGACCATGGCCGGGCAATCCTCCTGAAAGCGCCCGCCGACCGCACGGAGCGGGAACAGGCTGCGCTGGTGGACTACTTCGCCAAGTCCTCGTCGGGAGCGATCGGCAAAGAAACCTACGACGCTCTGAAGCTCAAAGAGCTGAGCGAGAAGCTGAAAAAGTTGGACGATCAGTACCCGCGGCTGAGTACATTGATGACGCTTGCCAACAGTCGCTCCCAGGAGCCGACGCACATCCGGATTCGCGGAAACTGGGCGGACAAGGGCGCCGAGGTGCACGCCGCCACACCCGCCTCGCTGCCGGTAATGGGGGAGTTCCCGCGTAACCGGTTGGGACTGGCCGCGTGGTTGATTTCCAATGAAAATCCGCTCACGCCTCGTGTCACCGTGAACCGGATCTGGCAGGAACTGTTCGGACGCGGCTTAGTGCGAACCTCCGAAGACTTCGGCGCACAAGGAGGCCGGCCCACGCATCCCGAGCTGCTGGACTGGCTGGCGCGTGAGTTCCGGGACACCGGATGGAGCTATAAGCGGATAGTCCGACGGATAGTCACCTCGGCAACCTACCGCCAGTCCTCGGACGCGCGGCCCGACTTAGCCACCACGGATCCTGACAACTTGTTGCTGGCAAGGCAATCCCGCCTCAGGCTGCCGGCCGAACTGATCCGGGATGCGGCGCTGCGGGTAGGCGGGTTGCTCAACGAAACGGTCGGCGGGGAGAGCATCCGGCCGCCGCAGCCCGACGGCGTTGCGGACTTGCAGTACAGCATGAAGTGGGAGGAGACGCAGGGCCGGGCACGCTACCGGCGCGGACTATATATCTTCCTGCAGCGGACGGCGGCGTACCCGCTGCTGATGGCCTTCGACGTGCCCGACCGGACGGTTAGCTGCGCGCGGCGAGAGACATCGAACACGCCCCTACAGCCGCTGAACCTGATGAACGATCCGGTTTTCGTCGAAGCAGCCGAGGCGCTCGCAGCTCGGATTGAAGAAACTCCCGAACCGGGACGAGTCGATCGGGCCTTTGCCCTGTGTTTCGGACGCCCGCCTACGGGGCGCGAACGGGATGCGCTGCTCACCCATGTGGCCAGTCGGGGATGGTTCGGCGCCAGCCGGGCATTAATGAACACCGACGAGTTTTTAACGCGTGAATAATGAACTGCTTCAGCTTCGGCGGCGGACCTTCCTGACGAGCGCGGTCGGGGGACTTGGCTTGGCGGGGCTGCCCGGACTGCTGGCCGCCGACCCATTCGCGGTGAAGCCGCCCCATTTCCCCGCAAAAGCGAAGAATCTCATCTTCCTTTACATGGAAGGCGCCCCGAGCCAGATTGATCTGCTGGACCCGAAGCCGGCGCTGGCGAAGTGGCATGGCACGCCGCTGCCGGAGTCCATGACAAAAGACTTCAAATTCGCGTTTATCAAGCCCAATGCGAAAGTGCTCGGATGTAAGCGGCCGTTCGCTCGATATGGACAAAGCGGCGCCGAGTTGAGCGATTGGTTAACGGCCTGGGCGCCCATCGCCGACGACATGTGCATTGTGCGCTCCATGCATACCGACGCGTTCAACCATCAGCCGGCGGATCTGATCCTCTTCACGGGGCACATGCTGCCCGGCAGGCCGACGCTGGGGTCGTGGGTGCTGTACGGATTGGGGAGCGAGTCGCGCAACCTCCCCGGCTTTGTGGTTCTGAGTACCGGAAAAAATAACATGAGCCAGGCGGCGCAGTGGTCCAGCGGCTTCCTGCCATCAAGCCACCAGGGTGTTTTGTTCCGGCGGACGGGAGATCCGGTACTGTATTTGTCCAATCCGAAACAAGTGACGGCCGAAGAGCAGGGGCAGGATTTCGATTTGATCGGAGAACTGAACCGCGCGCGATATGAGAAAACCGGCGACAGGGAGATCGCATCGCGAATGGCGTCCTACGAGATGGCGGCGCGGATGCAGTTGAGCACCCCGGAACTGTTGGACCTGTCGAAGGAAACGGCTGCCACAAAAGCGGCCTATGGAGTGGAAGCGGAGTCCACTCGGGCATTTGGCACAAATTGCCTGATGGCGCGCCGCCTCGTGGAGCGCGGAGTCAGGGTCGTGATGGTAACGCACTCCTCTTGGGATCAGCACACCGAGCTCGAAAAGGACCTCAAGAAAAATTGCGATATTACCGCCGGTCCGGTGGCGGCGCTAATTCAGGATTTGAAGCAAAGAGGGATGTTGGATTCCACATTGATTGTCTGGGGCGGCGAATTCGGACGAACACCGCTGGGCGATTTCCGCAATGCCGAGGAGTTGAAGGCGGGCCGCGACCATCACGCGAGCTGCTTCACGATGTGGGCGGCCGGCGGGGGAATACGCGGCGGGATGACGCTGGGTAAGACGGACGAACTGGGCATGAATGTCGCGGAAGATCCGGTACATGTGAATGATCTCCAGGCGACGATTCTGCATCTATTGGGTTTCGATCATACTCGCCTGACGTACCGTCATATGGGACGCGATTTCCGGCTGACGGACGTGCGAGGACAGGTGGTCAGGAAAATGCTCGCTTAGTAAGTATCGCCCGGCAAAGCCGCGGCTAAGTCCGCAACTGCTCTACTTCTCTTCTCCAGGCGCCGGTGGCAGAGCAAACGCTGAGGTGCTTGCGAATCGCGCGGGCTAGTCCGGACAAATGTGGAAAATCTACGCCACGCTCAGCATTTTGTTGGCGTAGTCCCGTCCGCTCGTCGGTGGCGGCAGCGGTTTCCCGTCTCGCTTGTAGAGATCAATGGCTTGATCGACGGCCACACACAACTGCTCGAAAACCGCCAGCTCTTGATCACCGTGGCACCCGCCATACAGCAAGCCAGGACAACTTCCGACGAAACATTGGTCCTCGTCAGACCACTCGACAATCTTCACATAGCGTGAGCTGTCTTTCATTCTGTAGCCTCCGCTATAGCGGCCTTGACGGCCTTCTCCTGGTACTTCTTGGCGTCGTCGCCGGGATCGCCGGAGATCGTCACCGGCCGAGCCACCTGTGGATGCGTGAAATTACGATGGCTACCCTTGCCGCCCCGATCGACAAAGCCGTGCTTCTTCAATTCAGCAATCAATTCGCGGACCTTTCTCGGCATTCGCTCCGGATACCTGTATTATAGCGGCGGCGTGCGGTGGCCACTGATCTTGTGGCGGCCGCAAAGCATTGGAAAGCAGCACTTCATTGTCGCCGCGCGGGTAAACTGAGAATCGAGGGCCCCGATGCCACAACAGCGAATCGATTCCGACCCGAAGGTCATGATGGGCAAGCCCGTTGTCGGCGGGACTAGGATCACCGTTGAACTGATCTTGGACAAGCTGGCCGCCGGAGAAACGGTCGAGCAGATCCTGTCAGCGCATCCGCGTCTCACGGCGGAGGGCGCTCGGGCCGCCATCGCATTCGCCGCGGCAGCACTTCGGGCCGGTAACAAAGCCGCGAACGGAACGGAATCTTGCTCACCGCAGACAAGGACTTCGGTGAGCTCGTTTTTCGTCAACGTAGACTCCATTCAGGGGTAATGCTTATCCGCCTCGCGGGTCTTCTGCCCGAGGACAAAGCGGACATTGTCGCCGCTGCCTTTGAGCGGCACGCAACCGAGCTAATTGGAGGATTTGCGGTTCTCTCAAAGCGGTCGCTCCGGCTGCGGAGGCCGTCGTTGTGAAGCGGTTTTATGTTCGAGTTCCGCCCTGCGATCTCCAATCAACCGCGGAAACCATTGCGTACGCCTTTGTGCTCGGACCCAATCGGCCCCTCTTCGAGCAGGCCACGCCGGGAATCTGCTACCGTTCAACTACGGATTTTTCCTAGGATCAGAGCCCCGCACATCCTGAAATACTGCCCGTAGCGTTCGTAATCATGCAACACCGCTACGGTCGTAGTACTGGAGTGGAAACCCTTCCGTCGAGCAGGTTCATCACCCGGAGGTGATCCCGTGCTCAAATACCGGTTTCGTCGAACAATGCGGACCGCTGGCCCGCTAATCAAAAACGTCCGGCGCCCGCTCCGGACCGGCGCGGCGGAGGGTCGGCCATGAAAAGCACGAATGCTCCGGTCGCCACCAAGCGGCTGTTCTATTCTCTCGTCGCAGCGGAAACCGGCGCCGGCCACGCCCCCTCAGCGCTTCTTAGAATTCGTGTGACCTATGCGTCGGGCGTCGTTCAAAACCTTCCAGGCCGGTTTAGTGACGACGCCGCCGCCGAGCAATTCCTGGAGCGCTTTTATCCGGACCTTGTCGGGAAGCATCGCGAGCCTCCCGCATCTCACCGGAAGCCGCTTGCTCCCGAGGTCTCTACACCGGGGACTAAGAGCCGCAACTCAGCCCCGAAAAAGCGAGTGTCATAGTCCCAGGCAAAGTCCTCCGGCCAGCCGGGAGCGATAGCAGAGCAAAAGACTCAGCGGCCAATCCAATCCGCCTTCGTCAAGTCCGCCAAATCCGAAGCACTCGGATCATTCGCTTTCCGGCACGCCTCGATACGATCCCGCACGCTTAGGAAGTCGGCGCGATGGCGGTTGCGCACCGGGCCTGGAATGGACGCGAGCCCGATCGCAATGATCCCGGTCTCCTTCAGCAGCCATCCTTTGGGTTCTTTCGGAGTACTGGCGGCGTTGCTGTCAAACCAGGCAACTTCTTCGCGAAGCTCAGTCCAGCATAGTTCCTGCACATCCTCCGGCAGCGCCTCGGGCTTCAGACTGAGTAGCAGCACGACGCGGCGGCGTTGCACCGGGTCGCCGTCACTGAAAGCCGTCATTCGGCGTACCCAATCCGGCTGCTGCGCCAGACGGGAGACGGAGGCGCGCGTCTCCTCCAGTTTCTCGACACCGGTCTCTCGCAGAAGATCCGGAATGCGGATATCGCCCGCTTCCCGTGGGCGTGCGGCCGGAATCACCATTGGCTCCCCTTTCGACTCTGCGAGTACTTTCCTCAGTTTTTCGGGAACCGGAATCGGATACTCGTCGCGCCGGATGATCTCCCACTCCAGCAACACTGGAAATGGCCCACCCCGCAAATTCTCTTGCTTCCAATCGGCGCCTCGTTCGATCAACAGGCAGGCCGTATACCAATATTTACTGGCAACCGCCTGTCCGACGGGCCCGCGCCCATCTGGGGCCCGTAAACGTAAATCCGCGCCGTGATCGAGCATCAAACGCAGGAGTTCGGTGTCCATATCGCTTTCGCCCGGTCTCATCGCTCCCCACCACAGCGGGCGATGCTCGTGATCCAGCAGATTGGGATTCGCTCCCGCCTCCAGCAGGAATTCGGTCAGCCGGGGCCCAACGGACATTCCGTGCTGAAGGGTATTGGCGGAAGTATCAATTTTCGGATCGGCCCCGGCGGCGACCAGCGCGCGCAGCATTTCGATCGACTCCTCATTATCGTCGACCTGCATAACGCCGAACTGCCAGAGTGTAGTTCCACCTTGATGCGGCTGGTTCAAATTGCCGGCGGCCGGAATCAACTGCTTCGCCAGGCCGGTGTCGTGGTTCCTCATCGCCTGCGCCAGTTCCAGCGCCGGTCCCTGGAAAAAAGCGCTGCCGCTGAACCGGGCCTTATTTTCAAAATGACTCGTGGTCGCCCCGGCCAACGTGATGAGCAACAGCGCCGAAGGAGCGAGTAGAACAACAAAGGTCGCAGTCCGCCATCCATCGGACCGCAGCAGCGGAAAGACGAGGATCGTAACCGCAATAAGGGCAAGGACCGCCAAATAAGCGGCAATGATCAGCCCGTGCGACCCTTTCGCGAAAAACTTCCATAGAAGAAAGGTCGCGATCGCGTCAACCGCAACCACTGTCCAAAAGGCCTTCGTAATGATCGACACTCCGCTCCTTTAGCGCACTCTAAAATCAATGGCGCAAAAGTCCTCCATTTCTTATCTCCAGGCAAGAAATCCCGAGCCATCGCGCATGGCGTTCCAGAGACAATGTATGGCTCGAGGCCGACGCAGCCATGACTTCAAACCAGTAGGTGCCGAGCCCCACAATGAAAATCCGTCACAAAAGATCGTCGCCGGATTCCTTCGCAGTCGGCAACTGCCAGCCCAGCCGAATCGCAATCATCCGGATAGCAAAACACAGCGCCGCTCCAGCAAGCGTGCCGGCCCCCGGGTACAACTGAAGAACATGCCCGATCACCACGACAATAGCCCCGGCCAGCGCCGCAACAGCATATAACTCCGAGCGCAACACCGTGGGAATCTCGTTCACAAGAAGATCGCGCATGATCCCCCGCCGATACCCGTGATCATTCCCAGGAATGGGGCTTACACCGGGCTGATCCCCAAGGCGAGAGCCTTCAGCGTTCCGGCTACCGCAAATACAGCGAGTCCGGCCGCGTCAAAGACCAATATCGTGTTCCGCAGCCGCTGAAATCTGGGATGCCAACAGAACATCGCTAACCCCGCGGCGAGCGAAACCGCCAGATACCGCCAGTCCTTGACCGCCGCCGGCAGCACAGTGCCAATCAACAGAAACGCCTACACCTTCGCGTACTCGGCAACAATCGCGTTTGACTGAACCACAGAACCAAATGCCGCAGCCCTGGATGAACTGCTGCCCGCCGGTCAACTGTCGGGGCTAACCGAAGATGCCCTGGAAGACGAGTTGCGCCAGATTGACGACCAGCTAAGGATCAACGAGGAATTGCGCCAACTGAACACGAATCGAACGGAGGAACCTACACCATGAATGGCATAACTTCGCAATCAGACGCGGTGCACGGCTCTCCTTTGGGGGATGAGTAGTCGGCGTCGGTGTCATTATCGCGGCCCGCTGGCTGCTCGTCGCGGCGGGCCTGTTATTTGTCCTCTATCGGCCGCAATCGACCGCCGAACTCACAGTCGGAGTACTCAGCATTCTCGCGGTGGCGGTCACCAACTTTTGGTTGCAGATGCGGACCCTTCGAAAGGAAACGGTTGAGCCCCTGTGGGCCCACTGGGCCAGCGCCGCGGATCTCGCCGTCATCTCCGGCCTGCTCTTGATGCAAGGGGATCCATCCGGCAAGAGCTTTGCCTTCTACTTTCCGGCAATCGTCGCGTACTCACTGGTCTTCCCGATGCAAGTTACGGCGATTCTCACCGCCGCTGTCGTCTCGTTTGTCTGTTGGCTCAGCATCAGCGGCACCGGCGATATGACGGTAGTTGCACGCGCCTTGACATTAGTACTACTATGTTATAAGACGTGATAGTCTTTTTATGTGGCCCAGCAACCTTCCCCCGCGCCAGGCCCACGTGAAAAGCGTCTTGCCGCCTACCTAGAGGGTCTGGTGCAAGCGGCAGGACACAAGGATCGGCAGCAACCCTTGAAGAGCTACTGTTTCGGCTTGCTTCTGCCCGGAGAACGCAAAAGCGTGGAACCTATGGCGGCCCGCCTTGCTCCAGATAACGTTCGCCGGATGCATCAGTCGCTCCATCATGTGGTGGCCGATGCGCCATGGAACGACCATGTGATGGTGACCGCCGTATGGCACCACACCCTTCCTGTCATGAGGAAGCAGGGCCCGATTGTAGCCTGGGTT
>Ga0315912_10000443_pt1 | contig 79826 bp, 71 predicted proteins | sample VfabasoilMG_FD_204469 | JGI IMG/M metagenome (GOLD analysis project Ga0315912, IMG submission 204469) | Garden soil microbial communities collected in Santa Monica, California, United States - V. faba soil | ecosystem: Environmental > Terrestrial > Soil > Garden | place: USA: California... | reverse complement strand
CGCACCGGCGCGTGTTCGTAGGCTCGCGCGACCACGGCATGTACGCGCTGCAGGCCACGGACGGCAACGTGCTCTGGCGCTTCGAGACGCTCGGCCCGGTCCAGAGCGAGGCCAAGTACGACGCGCACGACGACGTCCTGTACTTCGGCTCCAATGACGGTGCGTTGTACAAGGTCAACGCGAGCACGGGCGCCCTCAGCTGGCGCTTTTCCACGGGCGCCGAGGTTTCGCATCGCGCCGTGCTGGAGGGTGGCCTCGTCTACATCGTCAACGCCAACGACACCGTGGTCGCGATCAACGCCAAGAGCGGGGCGATGGTGTGGAATCAGCATCGCCCCCCGGCACTGGGTATGGAAGTGGCGGGGCACGCGGGCCCCTTGGTCTGGCGCGGCATGGTGTACACGGCGTTCAGCGACGGCAGCGTCAGCGCCTTCGACGCGCGCACCGGCGAGGAGCGCTGGGCACCGGTCGATCTGTCCGCGATCGCGGAGCAGACGCTCGGGGAATTGCCCACCTATCTGGACGTCGACACGACCCCCGTGCCCGATCAGATCGAGGAACAAGCGGTCGTTTATGTCGCCAGCTACGAAGGCGGCGTGTTTGCGCTCAATGCGGATAACGGTTCGCGCGTCTGGAGCAATGCCGCGGTGCGGGGCGCGAGCGACCTGTGCCTGTGGCAACAGCCAGAGTACACGCGCGACGGCTCGCCACCGGTGCCCGCCCGCAAGCTGCTCATCGTCTCCACCGGCACGAGCGGCCTGTGGGCGATCGACCCGACCAGCGGCAACGAGGTGTGGCACCGCGAGGTACCGCACGGCGGCACCTCGCGCGCCGTGCCGATGCTCGGAGCGCTGATGTTCTCGACGACGCAGCAGGGCCTGTTCCTGGTGTCGCCGCTCGACGGCAAGGTGATCGACGGCATCCACACCGGCGAGGGTTTCTCGATGGCGCCCTCGGCATATGGTCAGCGCGCGTTCATCGTCTCCAACGCCGGGCGCTTCTACAGCCTCGTCGTGACGCCGCCGGGCTGAGCCGCCGAGGCAAGCCAGGTCGAGCCCGCCCGGGCGGTAGCCGGGTCTGCGTGCGGGTTGGTCTACGACAGCGCCGTCACGCCGCCAGCTCGGGCACCAACGCTCGCTCCGTGGCGCCCAGCGCCGGTGCAGCGCCGAAGCGACGACCGCGGCGCCGAGCGACGACCGCTCTGGAACGCTGCTGGACGGGTCCGTTTGTGCCCGTGCCGCCGAGGGTGCACGGCTGCCGTGCGGTGCGTAGCGACGCCAAACCTGGGGCGGACCCCGAAACCCCCTCAAAAACCCGTAATATTACTTCGCATAAGATACATTATGTTAACTTTTCAATCGGGGCAGCCTGGCAAGGGCGGCCGAACCCAGCGGAGTTCGAACCCACCGCCGGTGCCCAGTGGGCCACGGCTTCAATCGGGGCAGCCTGGCAAGGGCGGCCGAACCCAGCGGAGTTCGAACCCACCGCCGGTGCCCAGTGGGCCACGGCTCGAGTCTCGAATGCCACCCCGCGTTCAGCGGCGGAGGACGTTGGCGACCGGCGCGCTCGCACAAACGGCAAGACCCCGCACGGCAGCCGCCCCAGGTGACTGGGGCCGATCCCGGCGGGGCCTGACGGGGCGGATTTTTCAGAGCGCGCAAACGCCGGTGACGAGCACCGACGAGACTTCGCTCCGCCGCGGCTCGAGCCTCAACCCATGTCGAAGTCGTCGCCGCCCATGCCCCCCATACCGCCCATTCCTCCCATGCCACCCATCATGCCCCCCATACCGCCCATGCCCCCCATACCGCCCATTCCTCCCATGCCACCACCGCCGCCGCCGTGGCTATGGCCACCGGCTGCCTTGGGCTTGGGCTTGTCGGCGATCGCAGCCTCGGTCGTCAACATCATCCCAGCGACGCTGGCGGCGTTGACGATCGTGGTGCGCACCACCTTCAGCGGGTCAATGATGCCGGCGGCCAACAGGTCTCCGAACTGACGCTTGGCAGCGTCATAGCCGAAGGAGCCTTTGCCGCTCTGCACCTCGTGCACGATCGTCGGTGCATCACCGCCCGTGTTGGCGACAATCTGGGTGATCGGCGCGCGCAACGCCCGACCCACCAGTTCGATGCCGGCGCGAACGTCGTCGTTCTCCGCCGTGAGCGGGGTCAGCGCCGCCGAGGCGCGCAGCAGCGCCACGCCGCCGCCCGCCACGATGCCCTCCGCAATCGCGGCGCGCGTCGCGTGCAGAGCGTCGTCAAAGCGCGCCTTGCGCTCGCGCATCTCCACCTCCGTCGCAGCACCCACGCGGATCACGGCCACGCCGCCCGCGAGCTTGGCGAGGCGCTCATTCAGCTTTTCCTTGTCGTAGTCGCTGTTGGTCTCGGAGACCTCGCGCTTGATGCCCTCGATCCGCCCCGCGATCGCGGCCTTGTCGCCCTTGCCGCCCACGAGCGTGCAGGTTTCCTTGTCGAGCACGGCGCGCTTCACCCGGCCGAGATCGCGCAGGTCCACCGAGTCGAGCTTGCGCCCGAGCCCGTCCATGAACGCGGTCGCGCCGGTCAAGATCGCGATGTCTTTGAGCATTTCCTTGCGACGGTCGCCGAACCCAGGGGCCTTGACGGCACCCACTTTGAGCACCCCGCGCAGCTTGTTCAAGGTCAGCGCCGCGAGCGCCTCACCGTCCACGTCCTCGGCGACAATCAAGAGCGCCACCTGCTTTTGATTGGCAAGCTCCAGCGCCGGCAAGAGCTCCTTCAAGGACGAGATCTTCTTCTCGTGCACGAGCACCAGCGCGTCCTCGAGCTCACACACCAGGCGCTTCTGGTCGGTAATGAAGTACGGCGACAGGTAGCCGCGGTCCCATTGCATGCCCTCCACGACGTCGATCTCGGTGTCCAGGCCCTTGGCCTCTTCGATCGTGACGACGCCGTCGCTCGACACCTTCTCGAGGGCGTCCGCGAGCAGCTTGCCGACCGCCTCTTCGCCGTTGGCGCTGACGGTACCGATGCGCTGGATGTCGGCCTTGCCGCCCACCTTCTTGGCCTGCCCCTTCAGATGCTCCACCACGGCCGCGGTGGCTTGCTCGATGCCCCGCTTCAAATCCATCGGATTGAAGCCGGCTTCGATCAACTTGAGCCCTTCCCCGAAGATCGCCTGCGCCAGCACGGTGGCGGTCGTGGTGCCGTCCCCGGTGTCGTCGTTGGTCCGGGACGCCACCTCGCGCACCATCTCACAGCCCATGTTTTGGAACTTGCCGCTGAGCTCGATCTCCTTGGCCACGGTCACGCCGTCTTTGGTGACCCCAGGAGCCCCCCAGCTCTTCTCGTAGGCGACGCAACGGCCGCCGGGGCCGAGCGTGACCTTGACCACGTTGGCGAGCGCATCCAGCCCCAGCTTCATCTCTTTGCGGGCCTTGCTGTGGTACGCGATCTGTTTGCTCATCCGAACGACTCCTTGTTTCTAGCCCCAGACCTGCCGTGGCCAGAGGTCGGGAAAAATTTGCTGCGGAAGTTATGCTCTCTCGGTCGCCGGTCAACCCCCTTAATCGCCGAATTCAGCAGAAAAACTACCGCCAACGCTGCCCGCAGCCCCCGCTCCCTCAAACCGCGTCGAAACCCTGATATTCCCAGTCTGACGAGCTTGCTTTCCACTGAGGATGCGGGTAATTGCGTCGGCCGCGAAAAGGCCGCCGACTTGAACCGGTGGGCCTCGGAGTGTATGGTTTCAGAACTTGGTCGGACGGAGCCGGTTCCCCGGACGGTTCAATCCAACCAGGCTGGTTACCCCTCGAGGGTGGCCAGGTCGGAGCAAGTGCAAGTCTTGGGGGATCGTCTAATGGTAGGACACAGGTTTCTGGTTCCTGTTATCTAGGTTCGAATCCTAGTCTCCCAACCAAGATTATTCCGGCGATGACCAGAGTCGTCCGGAGCACTGAATGAGTCCAGGGAACGGCCCCATCGTCTAGCGGTTAGGACATCGGCCTCTCACGCCGGTAACACGGGTTCAATTCCCGTTGGGGTCGCTTTTAGTCAGCGAGTGAGACACGGGGGCCACCCTCCCAGTTCGGAGTTGGGGTGGCCCGATGGCGCGTCCGGCGGCTTCGCGCGCCTTGACCCAGGGCTCGGCTCGACCGTCGGCCGCGGCCAGCGTGACGAAGGTCCCGCGCAGGTCGTCCATCCCCTCGCGCTGGACGATCTTCATCGGCCACGGAGGTTCGTCGGTATGGCGTCCTGAAGGAACTCCTCCAAGACCGACCACCGATCGCACCCCATGGGCCTCCAGGGCCGCGTGTGGATGACTAGCCCCTTGGACGGCGTATGACCCGGTAGCGTCCCTAGTCAGAGCACAGGCAGGGGTTTGCGCGCTTACCGTCAGCGAATGGCAGAACCAGGGATTGTGGAAAGGGACGACCTTCGAGCGTTTCGGCAGTCGGGTCAGCGCACACCACGTCCCCGCTGTGGCCTCCACCGCCGCATTCACATTTGAGAATAATCGGCCCATATCGGACGGAACCCACAGCCTGGCCGTCTCGCAGGTACGTGATGGTGCCGTAGAACACCCCTAACTCGGCGCGGAACGTCTTGCCGTCAGCGCATACGCCTTGCAGCATCAACGGGTCGGCATCGGCAGGCAAAAAGCCGCTCTCGACGGCCGTCATCTCGCAATCGGGATTGGCACACGATTCCGGCTCGTTGCCGGTCCAGGTGGGCGTTGCCCCGTTCGTGCAGCGTAGCACTGGCGTCGAAACGCACGAATTACAGGCAAATACTAGTGCTGGAGGGAAAGGACAGCTCTCCACTGGAGAGAAACGACTCCTCGCGTCGATGCTGCTCACATCGGGCGCTGTCTCATCGATCGCCGGGCCAGAGTCTTTGGAAGCCGAGCCACCACACGCCAGCACCGCGAACCCCAGGAAGCCAAGTCGAGAAGCCATAGGCAAGCCTGCTTTACTCGTGGCACACGGTGCTGTCACGACCCCTGGGTTGTTGCGTCGTCTCGGACTCACCACCACGAGCGAGCGCGCAGAAAGACGGAAGTAGGGCGTTTCGTTCCCGAGCGACTGTAGCCTGCGCTAGCTGGGATCGCCGCACTGACGGAAAGCCGTACCCAGCGCGAACGGGGCCTCGAACGCCATCGGGCGCGACGCCCCCGCACCAGCTTCAAACGTCGGCGCGTCGCGGCGGACGGTCTCCAGCGTCCATTGAAACCCTCGTATCCGTCCAGCGTCTCCCTGCATCCCACTGCCACTCATTTCATATGCCTATGAAGCCTGGTCGCTTGAACTCATATGACACCCATGTAGTATGGCTCCCATGTCGCTCCCAGCCGCGATTCTCGGCTTCCTCGAGCACGAGCCCGCCACGGGCTATGCGCTGAAGAACCGCTTCGAGACGACGGTGTCGTCGTTCTGGACCGTCACGCAGAGCCAGATCTATCGGGAGCTGCACGGCCTCGAGCGCGAGGGGCTCGTCGTCGTGCGCAAACAAGCGGGCGAGGGCAAACCCAACCGCAAGGTCTACGCGCTCTCCGCCGCGGGGCAAAGCGTCCTCGCGGCCTGGCTTCGGCAACCGCTGGAGCCACTGCAATTGCGGCACCCGCTGCTGCTCAAGTTCGTATTTTCTGCCGAGGTGAAGCCGGCCGAGCTCGATGCCCAGCTGGCCGAGTACGCGGCCTCGGTCGCGCAGACTCGCGAGCTCTACGCCGCGCGCCTGATCGGGCGCGAGCTCGTGGAGCTGGCCCGTTCGAAACGCGCGACGCAGATCTGGCGGCTGTCCGTCGTCCACGGCCTGCACTGGTGCGACGCGGAGCTCGCCTGGGTGGAGCTGGCGCGCCGGACGCTGGGCAAAGCTCCGGTGCGGCCGGCGCGCAAGCAGGCCAAGCGCGCCCGGGTGAAGCGTTGACTCAGGGTGCCGCGGGCAAGCCGCAGATGGGCGCGAAGCGCAGCATTGTCTCGCGGCGCGCCGAGCTCAGCTCCGGATCGGAGAGGTAGGCGCGCAACGCCAGGCCGGCTCGCTGCCGTTCCGAAAGCGCGCACAGCGCGAAAATCTGCGTGCGGAGGGCCTCACGGCGCACGCTGGGCAGCGGCAGCTCGCGCTCCAGGGCGCGCGTCAAGTGCAGGCTGGCATCGCGCCAGCGCGCCCGAGAATACAGGTTCTTGCCGAGCAGATACTCCGCCAGGCCGAGCCCGGGAGCGCGCACGCTCCACTCGCCGAGCGACGCGCTCGCCTGCATCAGATCGGTGCCCTGCTGCGGGTCGCCGATCAACAGCTCGGTCACCGCGGCGCGGCCGTCGCTCCCCGCCGCGTAGCGCTTGACGGCGATGGCGCGGGTGCGGGCTTCGTCGAGCGCGTCGCGTTCCGCAGCCGCGTAGAAACGCTCTGCACCGGCGCTGTCCGCCGCCAGGAGGGCCGCGTCCCCCAGGCGTTCCGCGACCACCGCGCGCTGCACCCGCGTGAGCGACGGGTCAGCGCCGAGCTCCGTATACCGCTCCGCCGCAGCTTGTTCGGCGCCGCGGCGTTGTTCGCACACCGCCCGCCCGAGCCGCGCCCCGAAGTTGCCCGGATCGAGGCGCAGGCTGGCGTCATAGGCGGCGCTGGCGGCCACGACGTCCTGGCGCTCCAGGGCGGCATTCGCGTCCTCGATCAGCTCGTCCACCACGTGCGGGCAGCGCCGACCGAAGATCGCCGGTCGATCGAAGCGGGAGCGGGCGAGATCCAGCACCCAGGCAGACAGCTGTACGCGATCGAGCTCGGCACGAAATTCCTGCTCCAGGGCGTCCAGGCTCTTGCCTGCAAACGCCTCAGCGAGCGTCGCGCCGCCATACCAGGCACGCAGCGCCCCTGCCCCATAGGCGTCATGCAGCCAGGCGACGACCGCGCCCGCCACCGTGTACGCCGTGGACGAGTTCTGACCGAGAAAGCTCAGCTTGAAGACGCTGGAGAGCGGGGGCAATAGATCCAGATCGCGCAGCGCCCGCGTCCACTCGAGCAGCGTGTAGTCGGACTCGCTGGAGGGCGCCGCCGCGACCGCAAAACCCTCGATGCGGCCCGGATCGGGAATCCACCCGCCCAGCGGCCCCGCCACCCGAAATGGCCCGCGCGCGACGCCCCCCGCCACGACGTGGGCGAGTTCGTGACTGAGCACCGGATGCGGATAGTTGTCGCTCTGGACGTACACCTCGCGCCGCCAGGGCTTGGCGATGTACGTGCTCGACGCTCCCATCAGGGCCCCCTTCTGCGCCGCGGACAGAAACGCAAATACCGTCACGCGCTCGGGAAACGGCGCTTCGAAGTAGGCCTCGTGATGCGCGAGGTGGGCGTCACACTCGGTGCCGAGCAGCTGCACGCGCGGCAGCGGCATCCCGCTCGGGTAGACGATCTCACAGCGCTCGCTCGACCAGCTGTGCCCGAGCGCGGCGCGAATGCTGCCGGTCGTCTGGTAGTGGCCGAGCTCGGGGCCCCAGAGGTACACGCCGACACTCGCGCTGGCGCCGCAGAGCGCGAGCGCCCCGCACACCGGGCGGCGCCCAGCAGAGGCGAAATCGACGCGACCCCGGACGGAGCGGCGCAGCAGTGCTGCCAAGCTGGTGACCGCCAGCAGCGTGCCCGCCGAGCCGGCGCGATAGGTGACGAGCCTCGGCACGGCGTCGATCACCGTGTCGTACAGCGTGCCGGCAAAGAAGCCGACGAAGGGATCGAACGCAAAGACCATGGGGCTGGTCCAGAACCGCCACAAGCTCAGCACCACACCGGCGAGCGGACCCAGCGCGGCGAGCCCGCAGGCGAGTGCGCGCCGCCGGGGGCCCGAGGCATGCGCGGCCACGACGCCCGCACACGTGCCCCAGGCGGCCGCGAGCACCGCGCCCACGGCGGGCCCGAGCGCGAACAACAGCAGCCCCTGCAGCACGTCGCAGAAGCCCGCGCGCAGCCCGTGCAGCAGCACGATCGCCAGCTGCACCGCGACACACGAGAGCGCATAGCCAAACGCGCCGAGCAGCGCGCCCAGCGGCGAGCGGCGGCGGAACGGCAGCGGCTCGCCGGAGGGCGGGCAGACTCGTGCGGCACAGGCACAAGCGATCGGCAGCGGCAGCAAGAGCCCGAGGCCGAGCGCGGACTCGTAGCCGGGCCCGCCAAAGAGGGGCAGGAAACCGAGCCCGAGCGCGGCCAGGGCGGTGCCCCCCAGCACCCACCACTGCCCGCGCGAGAACCCGAGCGCCGCGAGTCGCCGCTTCAAACCGGGGGGAACGCCGGCGCTGGGGTCGAGGGACGCGACCCGCGAGGCTGACCCGTGCCCTCCAGACACAGGGCCAGGGCCTCCTCCACCCGGCGGATGAAGTGAACCTCCAGCGTCTCGAGCACGATGCTCGGCACGTCCTCGAGATCGCCGCGGTTGCGCTCCGGCAGCACCACCGCCTTGATGCCCGCCCGATGCGCGGCCAAGAGCTTGGCTTTGACGTCGGGGATCGGCAGCACCGCCCCGCGCAGCGTGAGCTCCCCGGCGACGGCCACATCCGCTCGCGTGGGCGCACCCGTGATGAGCGACATCACGGCCACGAAGATGGTCACGCCCACCGCCGCCGCGTCACGCGTCGCCGCCGCTTTCGGAATGTGTACGTGCAGATCAATGGACTTGAGCCACTCGGGGTCCACCGAGAGCCGCCCCGCCCGTGAGCGCGCGTAGGAAACGGCGGTCGCCGCGGCCTCTTTCATGATCGCGCGCAGGCTACCCGTGACGCGGATCTTGCCCTTGCCGGGCATGCTCGTCGTCTCGATGAACAGGATGTCTCCGCCTGCCCCACCGACGCCGAGCCCCGTGGCCACGCCGGGAGCGTTGCGCCGCTCGGCGAGCTCGGGGCGATAGCGCTGGGTGCCCAACACCTTCTCGATGTAGGCCGCGCCCACGTGCTGGACGGTGACGTTTTCCCCCTCGGCGAGCCGCACTGCCAGATCCCGGCAGACGGCCGCGATCTCGCGCTCCAGGCTGCGCACGCCCGCTTCGCGCGTGTAGTGGTCGACGATCGCCTCCAGCCCCTCGCGCGAGAAATCGAGCAGCTCGGGGGTGAGCCCGTGCTCGCGCAGCTGTTTGGGCACGAGGAAGTCCACCGCAATCGAGAGCTTCTCCGCACGCGTGTAGCCGGGCACCTCGATCACCTCCAGCCGGTCCATCAAGGCCGGGGGGATCGATGAGCGGCTATTGGCCGTCGCCAGGAACATCACCTGGGACAGATCGAACGGCACGCCCAGGTAGTGATCTACGAAGGTCGAGTTCTGCTCGGGGTCGAGCACCTCGAGCAGAGCGAAGGTCGGATCCCCGCGCGCGTCGGTGCCCATCTTCTCGACCTCATCCAGCACCAGCACCGGGTTCTTGCTCTCGGCCTTCTTGAGCGCCTGGATGATGCGGCCCGGCAGGGCGCCCACGTAGGTGCGGCGATGGCCGCGGATCTCCGCCTCGTCGCGCACGCCGCCGAGCGCGATGCGGGCGTACTTGCGGCCCATGGCGCGCGCGATCGAGCGCCCGAGCGAGGTCTTGCCGACCCCAGGAGGGCCGACGAACAACAGGATGGGCCCGCGCTTGTCGCTGCGCAGCTGGCGAATCGCGCTGTATTCCACGATGCGCTTCTTGACGGTCTCGAGACCGTGATGATCTTCGTCCAGGCACTGCCGCACGCGCTTGACGTCGAGCTGATCGGGAGTGCTGCGGCTCCAGGGCAAGTCCACCAGCCACTCGATGTAGTTGCGCGTGACGTTGTACTCCGCCGACTGGCTCTGCATCGAACGCAGCCGGCTGAGCTGCCGCCGGGCTACCTTGTCCGCCTCGGGCGGCAGGGATGCCGTCGCCAGGCGTTCTTGCAGCTCGTCGGCCTCGTCTTCTTCCCCAGCCTCCCCGAGCTCCTCGAGAATCGTGCGCATCTGCTGGCGCAGCACGTACTCGCGCTGCGAGCGGCTCATCTCCTCGCGAATCTGTTGCGCGATCTCGTCCTTCACCCGCAAGACGCGCAGCTGGCGTTCCACGATCTGCTTGACCAGCTTGACGCGCGCCACAGGATCGAGCGCTTCGAGCACGCGCTGGCGTTCCGGTAGCTTGGCGTGCTCGTCCGGGAAATTGGCGGCGATCAGATCGGCGAGCGCCCCCGGTTCGCTCACGTTGTCGAGGATGCCCGCCGTTTCCTTGGGCAGGTCCGGCAAGAGCGTGAGGATCTGCCGCATGCGCGAGCGCAGGTCACGGCCGAGCGATTCCAGCTCTTCGCTCGGCACCCGCGGCGGGCGCAGGCGCTCGATCTCGGCGCGCATGTACGGCTCGAGCCCGAGTTGGCGCGAGACGCGAAAGCGCCCGAGGCCGTTCAGGACCACGCTGTAGTTGGATTGCCCGAGGCGAATCACCTTCACCACGCGCGCCAGGGTCCCGACCTCGTACAGATCTTCAAACGCCGGCTCGACCACATCCGGGTCCCGCTGGGCGATCACCCCCACGACCGTCTGCTCGTCGTCGCTGAACTCTTCGACCAGGCGCACGCTGCGAGGCCTGCCCACGTTGATGGGCACGACGCTCATCGGCAAGAGCACCGAGTTGCGGAGCGGCAGGATCGCGATGGTCTCGGGCAAGGTACCCTCCGGCGCGTCCTGCGAAGCCGAGCCCGGGGGTCGAGAAGTACTACTGGCCATCAGTTCCGAAGGTAGTACGGATCGTTTGCCACCGCACCATAACCGAACATTTCCCATGCCAGGTCGAACCCTGTGCTAAGGCTGCGCCGATCGGATGGCTCCACGTGCCATGACCCAGCGCTCTGTTCTAGGCGGCCCTGCCCTAGGCGGCCCTACCCTGCTCGGGCCAGCTCCGAGGCGGGCATGCGCAGCCCTGCTGTCGTGCGCGCTGTCTGTTGGTGCCCTGTTTTCAGGCTGCGCGGCCGGCTCCGCATCCGCCGGGCCGCGGGAAGCGCTTCGAGCCTATGCGCTCGCGCTCCGTGAGCGGCGCGTCAGCGACGCTTATGCGCTGCTCGGTCGGGACGCCCGCGCGCGCGTCTCCTTCCCCGAATTCAGCCGCATGGTCGCGGAAAATGGGCGCGAGATCGAGGACATCTCCGCCAGCCTGCTGGAGCCGAGCGAGCCGCCCCGGATCACCGCCACCCTGAGCTCCGCGGACGGCGACCAGCTGCTTTTGGTCTACGAGGGGGACACCTGGCGGGTGGATGGCTCCGCCTTTGACCTGTACGGCCAAGCTACCCCGCGGGCCGCGCTCGAGTCGTTCGTGCGCGCCTTCGACAACAAGCGCTACGATGTACTGTTGCGCTTCGTTCCAGAGGCGAAACGCCAAGGCTTGAACGAGGAACAGTTGAAGAAAGCGTGGGAAGGGGACCAGCGGCAACAGGTGGAGCGCGTGACCCAGGCGCTCGAGGCCTCGCTGCCCAACCTGCGGATTGAGGTGCTCGGCACCCGCGCTACCGTCGCGTACGGTCCGGGCGGCAGCGTGCAGTTGGTACAGGAGCAAGGCGCCTGGAGAATCGAGGACTTTTAATGCCGGATCGGATCGCAGTTGTCGAGCGCAAGACTTCCGAAACCAGCATCCGGGTGAGCATCAACCTGGATGGAACGGGGCGCTACGACGTCAAGACGCCCCTGCCCTTCTTGACGCACATGGTCGAGCAGCTCGCCCGCCATGGCGGCTTCGATCTCGAGGTGGACGCCACGGGGGACGTACATATCGATGGGCATCATACCACCGAAGATCTGGGGATCGTCATCGGCAAGGCGGTGCTGCAGGCGCTCGGCGACCGTGTCGGCATTCAGCGCTACGGCTCGGCGACCCTGCCCATGGATGAGGCGCTGGTGCGGGTGGCACTGGACCTGTCCGGGCGCCCCTTCTTCGTCTGGCGGCTGGGCCTGCCCAAAGCCAAGCTGGGCACGTTTGACAGCGAGCTGTGCGAGGTCTTCTTCGAGGCGTTTGCGCGTGCCGGGCAGGCCAATCTGCACGTCCACAAGCTAGAGGGAGAGAACCTGCACCATCTGATCGAGATCACGTTCAAGGCCTTTGCCAAGGCCCTCCGGCAAGCGTGCACGCTGGACGCCCGAGCGACCGGGCTGCCCTCCACCAAAGGCACGCTCGACTGAGCGCCAGATCCGATTAGAAAGCCGCCATGCAAATCATTCCCTCCATCGACCTCTGGCAAGGCCAGGTGGTTCGGCTGCGCCAGGGGCGCTACGACCAGGTCACCGTCTACGGCGAGGACCCGGCGGCCGTAGCGCGCGGCTGGCGCGGCGCGGCCGAGCGGCTGCACGTGGTCGATCTGATGGGCGCCCAGACGGGCCACGCCGTTCAGAAGGAGCTGATCATGAGCATCGTGGAGGCCTTCGGTCCCGGCGTTCAGGTCGGCGGCGGCGTGCGCTCCCTCGAGACGTTGCACGATTACTTCGCGCTCGGAGTAGACCGAGTGGTCCTGGGCACGGCGGCCGTGGCGGATCCCGAGCTCATTCGCTCGGCCACCGCAGCCTACCCCGGGCGCGTGATCGTCGCGCTCGACGCCAAGGGGGGCTATGTGGCGGCGCGCGGCTGGAGCGAGGTTTCCCAGGAACGCGCCATCGATCTGGCGCTGCGGTACCGCAGCGACCCGCTCGCCGAACTGCTGTATACGGACATCGATCGCGACGGCACGGAGGTGGGGCCGAACGTGGTCGCCACCGCCGCGCTGGCAAAAGAGTCAGGGCTCGCCGTGCTGGCCAGTGGCGGCGTTGGTACGCTCGAGCACGTGCGGCAGCTCAGCCGCGCGAGCCGCGAGGTGGCCGGCCAGATCCGCGGGGTGGTGCTCGGCCGTGCACTGCATGAACGGCGCTTCTCGCTGGCAGAAGCGAACGACGTCGCCGCAGAGGCAGCTGGCTCCCGAGCCTAGGAGAAACCCGCTGCTACGTCAGACCATGGAGTTTTCCGAGGCGACCGTCTAACGTCGCCCCAGTGCCCAGCCCCGACGTTTCTCTGCGGCGCGAGCCGCCGGATCGCGAGCTGCGCGCCTCACGCCGTCGCTCGATGCGACAGGACGCGCTCAATCTCCCCAACCTGCTGACCTTCGGGCGCATCGCGATCATTCCGCTGGTGCTCTGGCTGCTCCAGCGCGGCTCGCCCAACGACTGCGTCGTGGCCGCGCTGGTCTACTCGGGCGCTGCCATCACCGATCTGTTGGACGGGTACCTGGCGCGGCGCATGAACATCGAGAGCGTCCTGGGGAAATTCCTGGATCCCCTCGCGGACAAGCTGCTCGTGATGGCCTCGCTCGTCTGGATGGTCCCGCTCGGGCGCATCTCGGAGTGGGCGGTGGTGCTGCTCTTGGGTCGCGAGCTGTCGATCACGGGCCTGCGCTCGATCGCCAGCAGCAGTGGCCTGGTGATCTCCGCCGGCGGTGGCGGCAAGACCAAGACGGCGCTGCAGATGGTCGGCATCCTGTGCCTGATCATCGGGTACCCCTATCATCTGTCGCTCGGCATCATCGATCTCGGCTGGGTCGATCTGGTGAACGTGGGACGGGTCCTGATCTACGCCTCGCTGGTGTTTTCGCTGGTGAGCGCCTTTCAGTACGTGTCCCTGTTCGCCGAGGCGGTGGAGGCCAAGGAGGATTCGTGAACCTCCCCGCGCCCTTCGCTGACGTGGCGGGGCACAAGCGCCGGCCGACCGATTGCTCGGCAGCGCGCACTGTCGAGCGATGGACAGCCTGGTATCCGGCCTGCTAGGTAGCCACTCCCCGAGGAGAACGCTTGCGAGACGTCGTCCCTTTCCCAATACCTCGTGCCCTAGGGCTGTGCCTGCTCGGCCTCGCGCTGGCGCTCGGCTGCGCCAAGCAGGGCGAGGGCGAGCGTTGTGATCAGAATAACGCCGACCTCGATTGCGAGCCCGGTCTCGTCTGCCGCGGTGAGGCGCAGCTCAGCATCAAGGGCCGCGGCGTCGCGCTCTGCTGTCCCATCGCCGCAACCACGACGGTCGACGCCTGCCGCGCGGGCCCGCAGCTTCCGCCGGAACCGACGCCGGCGGACGCAGCTCCCCCAGAGCCAGAGCCAGCGGTGGACGCCGGGGACGCGGCGCTCTGACGCCGGGAGCTCACGGCAGCTTGCTCTAGCGAGGCGGCTCCGAGCGAGCGGACAGGTTTTGGAGAGAGTGCTCTGAATGTCCCTGGTCGAATTGATCGCTCTGGCACAACGCGCGCTGCTCCTGTGCGTGTGGGTATCTGTGCCCGTGCTCGGGGTGGCGGCCCTGGTCGGGCTCTTGATCGCCGTCGTTCAGGCAGCCACCCAGGTGCACGACGCCGCGCTCAGCCACCTGCCCAAGTTCCTGGCGGTGTCGCTCGGGCTCGCCCTCGCGGGACCCTGGATGGGGCGGCAGATCCTGGCCTTCACCCTGTACGCGTTCGGGGCCCGTTGACGACCAACGCGCCGCTGCCACCGGGGCACGGCGGCGAGCAGGCGGAGGCCGAGCCCATCCAATCGCCGCACGCGCTGCTGGAGCACGCCGGGTGGCAGGGGCGCGTGCTGCGCGTCGGCGGGCGGGTGCTGGCCGGGCTACACGGGTGGCAGCTGGCCGATGCCTTTGCCGCCCTGGACGTCGAACTGGAACGAGGCTCCACCCCGCGCCCGGCATCGCTCGTCGTGGTGCGCGGCACGCTGCGCGGGCGCGCCCTGATCGGCGCCGAGTTGCTCGAAGAACAAGCTGCCGACCCCGTCCGCGCGCCGCTCGAGTTCGAGCGCCTGCACCAAGGGGGGGTCGGACCCCGCCTGCGCCTGCGCGCGCGTGTGCTGAACGAAGTTCGACGCTTCTTCCAGGAGGCGGGCTTTCTCGAGGTGGACACCCCGATCCGCACGCCCGAGTGCAGCCTCGAAATCAACATCGAGCCGCTCCTTGCCGGCAGCAGCCACCTCATCACCTCGCCCGAATTGCACATGAAGCGGCTGCTCGTCGCCGGAGTGCCGAAGCTGTTTCAACTCGTGCACTGCTTTCGGGCCGAGGAGTTGGGTGCCTGGCATGCGCCGGAATTTCTGATGCTCGAGTGGTACCGTGCGTTTGCGGGCTGGGAGCAGGTGTTGCAGGATACCGAGCACGTGCTCGCGCGCACCTGTGAGGCCATCCGTGGCGTCACCAGCATCGAACTAGCGAGCGGCAGAAGCATCGATCTACAGCCCCCGTTCTCGCGCCTGAGCGTGCGAGAAGCGTTCGCGCGCTTCGCGGGTGTGGCGGATGCCGCGGAGCTCGCCGCTCGCGACGAGGACCAATACTTTCAGCTGCTGGTCGACCGCGTGGAGCCGGCCTTGGCCAGCTACACGAAGCCCGTCTTCTTGTACGATTATCCGAGCAGTCAGGCCGCGCTGGCGCGCCGCAAGCCCGCTGACCCGAGCGTCGCGGAGCGTTTCGAGCTGTACGTGGCCGGGGTGGAGCTGTGCAACGGCTATGGCGAACTGAGCGATGCCGCCGAGCAACGGCGCCGCTGCGAGCTCGACCAGGAGCGCCGTCGTGCTCTCGGTCGCCCCGTCCCCGGCTGGCCACAGCGTTTCCTCGCGGCGCTCGACCAGGGAATGCCACGCGCCAGTGGCAATGCGCTCGGCCTCGATCGTTGGATCGCGCTCTTGGCAGGCCAAGAGCGGATCGAAGACGTGTGCCCGTTTCCCGCGGCGCTCGTCTAGCGCTGCCCGGCTAGAAGTGCAGCAGGCTGAGCACTCCGGCGGAGCCCAGCTTGCTGCGCCCGCCGAGGGCATCGAGCTCGATCACGAACGCGTACGACAAGACGCGCGCGCCTTGCGCCAAGACCAGCTCCCCCGCGGCCGCCGCGGTGCCACCGGTGGCGAGCACGTCGTCGATCACGACCACCTGCGCGCCTTTCACCAATGCGCCCCGATGCATCTCCAGCGACGAGCGGCCGTACTCGAGCCCGTACTCCACGCTCAGCGTCTCTCCCGGCAACTTTCCGGGCTTGCGAGCGGGCACGAAACTCGTATTGAGCCGCGACGCGAGCGGAGCCCCAAAGATGAAACCTCGCGAGTCGATCGCCACGATGGCGTCGATGGTCTGCCCGATGAAGTGCTCGACCAGGCAGTCGATCACCATGTGAAACGCCTTCGGATCCGCGAGCAACGGCGTGATGTCGCGAAACAGAATGCCCGGCTGAGGGAAGTCGGCGATCGCTCGCACGCGTTCACGCGCGTACGCGAGGCGCTCCGTCAGGGGGTTCGCCCCGAGTTCCGTGTCCACTTCGGCCCGACTGCCCGCGCTGGGCGCTCCGAGGGAAGGTGGCGTCGAGATACCGCGCGGTGTGGGCCCCCTGCGGGCGGGGGCAGGCTTGCCGAGCATGCGCCGGGTCATGGACTCACCGCTAGCATGCCGCCGGCTCCCCTTGCGATCCTTTCCGCCAGCGGCTGCTGGGTGGATGCCCACATCTCGAGCGACAGCGGGGTCACGCCCACCACGCCGGCGTCATACGCCTCGGTGTCCGAGCCCTCGGCCTCGCCGTGGACGGCGCTCGATCCTCCGAGCCAGAGATATTCGCCGCCGCGCGGGTCGCGCCGGAACTCGGCGCGGTCTTCGTAGCGCCGCGAACCGAGGCGAGTGGCGCGCACCTGCCAGCGATCCCCGGCGGGAAAATTGACGTTCAAGAGCACGCCCGCTCCGCTGCTCGGCAGGCTCTCCGAGATGAACGCTCGCGCCAGTCCGACCGCGCACTCTGCCGCGCCCCGCAGATCGGCGTCGGGCCCCGCCGACAGGGCCAGTCCGCGCAGCCCCCGCAGCGCAGCTTCGCGCGCGGCAGCTACGGTGCCGCTGTAGAAGACGTCGCCCGCGAGGTTGAGCCCATGGTTGATGCCGGACACCACCAGATCCGGACGCCGCGGCAGCACACGCCCCTGCGAGCAGAGCGCGACATACACGGAGTCGGCGGGTGTTCCATCGACGGAGAACAGTTGCGGAGCGTGCTCCCGGAGCCGCAGCGGCGTCGTCAGACTGATGGAATGGCTGGTGCCGCTCTGCTCGGCAAAGGGCGCACACACCACCACATCGGCGACGGCGGACAGCGCCTGCCTCAGCTCCTGCAGACCAGGGGCTTGATAGCCGTCGTCGTTGCTGACCAGGATCAAGGGGCGAGGCGACATCGTGCCTCTAGCCTAGTGCCAATCCCCGGACCCGGGCCAGGCTTTCGCAGCCGGGTCGGCGCTCCGTATTGGGTGGGGTGAGCGAACGGGTTCTGAGCGAAATCCAGCGGGCGGTCGAGGCAAAGCTAGTGCGCTCGGGTACTGCCGGCAGCGTGCTCATCGACGACTGGAAAATCTCCCTGGTCGGCAACGGTGAGCCCGTCTCGCTGCCGCTCGACGGGCTCGACGAGCGCTGGACCCAGCTCGCGTTCGAGGAGCGCGAACGCGAAAGTGCACATCTCGCCCGCGCCTTGCAGCGGCTGCGCCGGCCGATCTCGCCCGTGGCCCCGCGCGGTCGCTCCCGGACGTTTGGTCTGCTCGTCGGCGCCGGTCTCCTGCTCGCCGCCGCGGTCATCTACCGCAAGGTCCAGGCCCAGCTGCAGCTCGGCGCAGCGCTCGATGCCGCACGTCAGTCGCAACTGGAGATCACGGATCCCGACCGCGAGCGCGAGCGGCACGCCGCGCAAGTCTGCAACGCCACGCGCGCGCGTCTGGCCCGCGGCGGCACGGTGGGCCCGGCCGACACGGAGGGCTGGGTGGTCGAGCTGGCGCTGGTGCGTGAAACGGGCGCAGACTGGCCGAACCTGGCGCCGTTCCTGTCCTTGGCCGAGGGCAGCACGACCGGGAACGTCAGCTGGGACGGTACCCCGGAGCTGGCGCGGCTGTCGGGGCATGACACGCGGGTCGAGGTGCGGGACGCGCTGTGGCCCGCGACGATGCCTCAGTATCGAGAGCGGCGGCTGACCTTCTTCGGCAGCTATGTGGCCCCCTACTTCCGGGAGCGCGAGCAAATTCAGCTGATCCGTCTCGGGCATGCGCTGGCCGAGCGGCACAAGGCAACGCTGGGCGCGCTATACGCGCGCTGCGCCGATGGGGACGAGCATCACATGGGGTCGTGGTTCGTGGGCACGTCCCCGGGCGCGGCGGCGGCCTCGCTCTTGTTCTTCATGGGCGCGTACGCCTCTCCCCCGCAGCTGCCCCAGGACCTGCTCTCGTCCCGCAAGGAGCAGCCGTTCGAGCCGGAATTTGCGCTCACGAATCTGCTGGCCGCGGCGCAACGCCTGAAAAAGCCCGAGCTCATCGCCAAGCTGGGACCACAGGACGGCACGGTGGCAGGCTCCGGCGACTCGATCACCTTGGCCTTCCCCTTCGTACAATCCGATCGCGCCCTGCTCGCCAGCCGCGCCCTGACGAGCCTGGTCGAGCCGGCTGCCAGCCGGCAGCGCCGCTGAGCGGCGACGTCAGCCCCGCTCGCCGGGCGCCGACGTCTCGAGGGCCAGAGCGTGGATCGGACCCCGCATCAGCTCGCCGAGCGCCGAGTAGACGAGCCGATGCTGGCGCATGCGGGGCTGCCCGCGAAACGCTTCGGCGACCAGGCTCACCTGGTAGTGGTCCTGGGTCCCGGTCAGATCGGTGATCTGCACGTCTGCGCCAGGAAAGGCAGCGAGCAGGATCTTTCGCAGGGCGTCCGGCTCGATCATGTGCGCCGCCCAGGCCATAGCGTCGGCCACCTCGGATGTCAAAGTCAGCCGCCAAGCTCGATGCGGTAGGCAAGCACGAGCGGATTGGCGCCGACAGCGTTCAGCGGGTTGTACGGAGGCTGGATGGTGCCGATTCGGCTCGAATGATCGACGACCAGGACGTATTGGCCGGGTGGCATGCGCAAGCGCTGCTGCTGATTTGCGCCGGGTACGAGGGCAAAGCTGAACAGCGCCGGCATCGGAGGCGGTGCGAGCAGGGCCCCTCGCTGCAGACTCTCGCGCCAGCGATCCGCATCCGCGCGCGCATACAAGAGCGCCTCTGCCGCCGGGCCGTTCAGCTGGTACTCGAAGAACAGCTCGCGCGCGTCGCTCTCGATCCAGATGGGCCCCAGGAAATCGAGCTGCTCGACCCGAATCTCCGCCGTCGCGCTCTCGACCAGGCGCCGATCCTCCCCCCCGGCGCGCAGCGCCTGCGGGGGCCGCTGCGGAGGCAGGAGAATGCCCAGGCTGAAGCTGTCCCCCTCGCTGGTCCGGACCACGGTGAAGCCACTGGCGAGTTGGTTCGAGGTGATCTGCGAGCCAAACAGGTTCGCCAGGTAGCCGGCGGCGCTCTGCTGGCTGGCCCAGTCGAGCGTGCGGTTCTGGATGCTGTCCACGCGGAACTGCGGCGCAAACAACAGCCGCTCGGCGCGCGCCCACACGTAGGTGGCGTCGTCCTGCAGCGAGAAGTCCGCTCGATACTCCACCGCCGCATGCACGGAAAAGCCCACCCGCCCGGCGAGGGGCGTCCAGGCGTAGCCGCTGCCGCTGAAATCGAGGCTGACCGTGCGGCGCGCATCATCGACCTGCGCCTGGCACGCCGCGGGAAACAGCCGCCCGATCACGTTGCCGCCCGCGTTCAGGCGCAACGGCGCACTGCGGCGCAACATCTCCGGGCACAGCTGCCCTGCCCCAAATTGGGAAAATAGCCACCAGCGCAGCTCAGGGCTGTCGTTGACCGCACTGCGAAACAGCGAGCAGCCGGCGAGCAGCGCGACCAGCAGCCCGAGCCCGAGAATCCCCGCGTGAAAGCCCGCGCGCGCTCCGTTCGGCACATGACCCCACAACCGGCGCCTGGACCTCACCTGAGCGCTTTCCGTCTCGTTGGCTGGCTTCACGACCGCCATTCTGTACTCCCCCACCTAAAGTTCATCGAGGTTTTCCGCGTCTGTAGCTGTTACGACGATGCGCGGTCGCCACAGTCCCATCGATGCCCTCACTCGGCTGGCATCCGTCGAAGATGCCGAGCAACGACGCGGCAGCTGGCGCCAAGCGCTGGCGGCGCTGGGCGAGTTCGGCCGTGTCGAACGACCGCCCCCCTTGGACGGCCTGCCGCCGGCGCTGCTGCTGCGCGCAGCTCAGGTGGCCCTCGAGTCCGGGCTGGTCGAGGACCTCGACTGGGCGGCGCCCGAGCGGGCCGCCGTGGCGCTGTACGAGCTCACCGGCGCGCTGCCCCAGGGGCGCGAGCGCACGGCGCTCGGCCGGCGCGCCTTGTCCCGATTGTACCAGGGCACCGCCTCTACCTTTGCCGCCGTGGCGACCCGCATGGCCATCAACTCGGGTAAACGGCTCGAGATCCCCGCCCTGCAAGCCCGCGTGCACCTCTTGTATTCGATGCCCGCCGGCTGCAGCGTCAACGCCGACGCGCTCGCGCTCACGCTGATCGCCCGCCCCGACAGCTTCGAGCGCTGGGTGGCCGAGCCCGCGCAGAGCACCCTGCCCTCGCGTCGCATGGCGGCCATCATCCTGGAGCGCGCTGCGCGCGAGGTCGTGCGCTCGAGCGAACACGGCGATCCCGGGCCGCTCGGGCGTTTTCAACATCCCAGCGTGCAGGCGAGCTACCGTACGCTGCTCGCCGACCGCGAGCCGCTCGTGTGGCGGCACGCCGCCATCGCCCGAGGTCTGCTGTCTGCGGTCGAGCCGCGGCTGCGCGAAGAGATCGATCTCGAGCTCGATCCGTCGCTCAGCCCCACCGAGTGGCGGCGTGCCGTCGTCTCGCTGGTGGCCTGCCTGGTCAAGGACCCCGACACGACGCTGCCGCAGTGCAAGAGCCTGCTGCGCAGCGAGATCTTCGAGCGCCACCCGCCGATCCTGTCGACGCTACTGTGGGGGCTGGGTCCGGTGATCGACGCCGAGCCGGAGCTGGCGCGAGAGCTGCTGGACTTTCTGAGCTGGGTGGATCGCACCGACGTCGCCCAAGATCTGGTCGCTCTGCTGCGCGACCTGCACAATCCCAACCTGGGCCGAAGTGCCGCCCTGCGCATGAAAAACGCGATCCAGGATCGGCTGCATCAGGCCGACGCCGACTCGCGCATGGTGCTCGAAGCGCTGACCCAGGAACTGGGCAGCGAGCGCCACGACGACATCAGCATTGGGGGCGGCGTCCGCTCCGCGCTGATGGCCTTCGAAAGCACCGGGGCGGAGGCCGCCTACAACACGGCGAGCGAGGCGCTCAGCCGTGCCTACACGGCGCTCGATCAGCTGGAGAGCCATGGCATGTCGAGCACCTCGCCCGAGGCGTACCGGCTCCTGATGGAGCTCGACGGCGGCGTGATCGAGAGTTCGCGCCTGTATGACCTGCTGCTGCTCGGCAGACGCCCCGGTGACGCCAACGCCTCGGTCGTGGAGATGGAGCGCCTGTACGATCGCCTGGGCAGCTGGCTGCTGGCGCAGGGGCCGCGCGCGGCAGGGGCCGAAAGCGAGGATGGGGCCGGGCAGCGCCAGAAGTGGCTGGCCTTGTTGCATCTGATCGACGTGGAGACCTCCACGCGCAGCGGCAGCGAGCACGTGGCCGCGCGCGTCGCCTGGCGCATTCGGCGCTCGATCCACACCCTGCTCGCGCATCTGAGCTCGGAAGGCATGTCTCCCCTGCACCGCGTGTTTTGCGCGGCGCTGGCGCGCAGCTTCGATGCGGCGATCCGCGAGGGCGTGGCCGACGTGAGCGATCTCCTGCTGCTCACGGTGCAGGGCTTGCAGCACGCGCAGAGCGTGGTCGCGATCGTCGACGCTTCGACCACGGGCGAGGTCCGGCAGGCGCTGCAGGCGTATGCCGACTTCCTCGATCGTGCGCCCACCTCGCAGGCGTACCCGAGCAACGACGGCCCGACGGACGGCACGGTCTCCGCCCATTTTGGCAAGCTCGGTGCCGGCATCCCGCTCAGCTGCTCGTACCGCGGCGAAGCGCTGCGCCAGACCCTGCTCCGACTCGGCCACTGCATCGCCGACCTCGAGACGGCACGCAGCCTGGGCGAACTGCTCGACGACAGCCACGGCGGCATTGCCGAGCTGGAACGGGCCTGCCTGGATCTGCATCAGCTACAGCAAGCGGCCAGTGTGCGGCTGCTCGGCGAAGATGCGCGCACGGCTGCCGCGCCGCCCGCGCACCTGGCACGTCTGATCGAACGCGCCGCCAGTGCCGGCGAGCGACCCGACTCCGCGGCCCTCGCCGACGCGATCGAATCGTTGTGCGCGAACGTGCCGGGCGCGCTGTCGCAACCGCTCGCCGAGCAACTGGGCAGGCTCGATGCCCTGCCCCTGGAGGCGAAAACGGACGTGGCTTCGCGCCGCCCGCACAGCCAGAACGCACTGCCGGACTGGCTGCTGCCGAGGCGCACCATCGGCAGCTTCTATGTGGTGTCCTCGCTCGGCGGCGGCGGTGCGAGCTCGGTGTTCGTGGCTCGGCGCGTCGAGGCCCGGCACAACTCGAAGGCCGAGCTGTACGCGCTCAAGGTGCCCAAATACGACGCCACCGTCGCCCGCAGTCTGTCCGAGCAGGAGTTCCTGGATCTGTTTCGCCAGGAGGCGGGCGCGCTGCTCTCGCTCCCCAAGCATCCCAACCTGGCGCGTTTCGTCAACTTCGACGCGGAAGCCAGGCCCAAACCCATCCTGGTGATGGAGCTCATCCCCGGCAACTCCCTGGAACGAGTGGTCAGGCGCGGGCTGATGACCGTGAAGGCCGCCTTTCAATTCCTGGATGGGATCCTGTCGGGGCTCGAAGCGATGCATTCGGCGGGGCTGGGGCACCTCGACGTCAAGCCCGCCAACGTGATTCTCCGCGACGAGAAGACCGCCGTGCTCGTGGACTTTGGTTTGAGCGGCCGCCACATCCGCCCGGGTTGCGGCACGCTCGAATATTGCGCCCCCGAGGTGCTCGGCATCGACCCCGACAGCTACTCCTCGTCCCCGGCCAGCACGGACCTGTACGCCTTCGCGTGTCTGGCCTTCGAAACGCTGACCACGAAGTACCTGTTCGATGGTCGCGACGAGGCCGCCATCATCAGCCAACACCTGGAGCACGATGGCTGGCCCAAACGTCTCTCGGACTTTGCGCGGGCGGATGGGTCTCGGGATCTGGCCATGCTGCTCGCCCGCTGTCTGCGCCGCGATCCCAAATTGCGCCCCTCCACCCGCGAGGTGCGCCGCGCGCTGGCGCTACCGGCGCACGATCTCGAATCGCGCGACTGGCCGCTGCCGACCAGCCGACGAGACCTGCCCTCACCCAGTGAGATCCCCGTCCCGCTGGTCGCCGGCCGGCGCTAGAACTCCAGGCCGGAACGCCCGCGGCGCGCCGCAGCGGAGCGGCCAGCCGTGGCTGCCTGCCCGGGGGCAGCCGTGCAGCGAACGGGGCCACAGCCCGCCCGGCCAATGGTGGCTCGGAGAGAACGCCGCCGTTGCGGGAGCTTGCGCAGGACGTTAAGAGAAGGGCCTTTTCATGGGCAGCCTCTCGGTCTCGGAAGCCCCAGTAGCGCCCCTCGGGCGCTCCGAGGGTGACGTGCTGCCCCTTGCCCGGACGGCCGTGCGCCCCGTGCTCGCCCCGCTGCGGCTGAAGCAGGCGACCGATGCGGAGCTGCACTTTGCGGGGCGATCCGCGCTGCGCGCCCCGCTCGTGCTCGCCCCCGTGCTGCTCACGCTGAGCGGCCTGACCTGGGTCGCCCCCACGCCCTCGGATGGGCCGCGCGTACTGGCCAGCCTGCTCTGCCTGGGCTGCGCCCTCGTCGCTGTCCTGGCCAGCTGGCCCCGGAAAATCGAACTGTACGTGCGCCCGCTCGAACGGACCTGGAGCCTCCGCGGACGGACTCGCGCCTTGCCGGTGGCGCCCCACTGGCGGCTCTGTACCGAGCTGCGCAGCGACTCGCCGGAGCTCCGCTACCTCGCCGTGATCCAGCTCGACGACGGACCGGCTTGGCCGTTGCTCTGCGACGCGGACCCCGCTGCCGTGCTGCGCCAGCTCCACGCCGTGCTCGCACGCTGGAGCTGTCCGGTCGACAACGAGTGGGGGCTGCCCGAAGCTGCCGCGCCGTGGTCCTTCGAAGCCTCGACGGCGCCAGAGCGGGATGGCGCTGCCGCCACGATCGTGCGTGGGCCGCCACCGCCCGCGGGTCTGCGCTGGACGATGATCGGCGCCACCGTCCTCGTGCTCGTGGATCTGATCATGCTCGTGTTGACCGCGAGCTCCCTGGTCGACCGCGTGCATGTCTCGAGCCTGATCTTGCCGGCCCTGCTCGGCGGCAGCCTCGTGCTGCTCACGCTCGCGGTGCTCACGTTGCACCAGCGCCTGAGCATCGGCCGCGAGCTACGGCAGGAAGCGTGCGTGCTCGGCGTGCGGCGGCCCCGCGGCACGGCAGTGCGAGCAGACGCGGTGCGCGGCGTCTACCTGCTGGCCCCACCGGGCGCCAAGCCGCGACATCTGCTGCTCGACTCCCGACAAGGGCCGCTGTCGCTACCGGTGCCGGAGCACGAACCCGAACGCCTGCGCGACGAGGTCAGCCGCGCGCTGGCCCAGGCGGCCCGCACTAGCGAATGAACAGCGTGCGCCCCTCGCAAATCGCAGAGCGGCGGATCAGGCCCTGGTGCGCAGGGACGACTTCGATGCGCAGCGGCTCGCCTTGCTTGCAGCTCAGATCGCCGAGGTAGGGCGTCAGCCCGAGCGGCGAACCGTTGACGAAGACCTCGGAACGCTCGGGGCCCGCCAGGACCGAGAGCATCAGACGCAGCGGCGCCCCCTTGGGTACGGTCTTGGGGGGTGGGCCCAGCGGAGCGCGCACCGGCAGGGCGGGCTCGAGGGCGGGCGCTGGGGACGCAACGACGGGCTGCGACACCGGCAGACGGCGCGCCTGAGCCTCCCCGATCGCGAGCGTCATGACGCGCACGCCGAGCGTGGCCACGAGGGCGCCGCCGAGCAACTGCGCACCCCGCCCGACGCGGTCGATCCAGAGCGGGCTCATCCGGTCACCCGCAAGACCTCTGCCAGGGACGTCTGACCGCGCGCTGCGCGGGTCAGGCCGTCCTCGAGCAGCGGAGTGAGGCCGTATTGCCGCGCCGCCTCGAAAATCTCGCTCGTGGGCCTGCAGTCGATGATCGCCTGGCGCAACTCGGGCCGCATGATCAAAAGTTCGCTGAGCGGAGTGCGGCCGGCATAGCCCTCGCCGGCGCAGGCCTCGCAGCCCACGGAGACCCGGTATTTGCCATCCGGCAGCGGGAAGCCGAGCGACTCGCAGCGTCTCGCCAACTCCGGCTCCGGATCCTCGAGGCGAGAGCAGACCGGACACAAGGTGCGCACCAGCCGCTGCGAAAGACAACCGATGGTGGCGCTGGCGACGAGGAACGGCTCGACCTTCATCTCGATCAACCGCGAGAAGGGCCCCGCTGCGCCATCGGCGTGCAACGTCGTCAAGATCAGATGGCCGGTGAGCCCCGCCTGAGTGGCGATGTCGGCGGTCTCCTGATCGCGGATCTCGCCGATCATGAGCACGTTCGGGTCCTGGCGCAGCACGCTGCGCAGCGTGCTGGCAAAGTTGCGCCCCGCCCGGGAGTGCATCTGCGTCTGGGTAGCGAACGGCAGCTCCAGCTCGATCGGATCCTCCAGGGTCACGACCGAGGCCAGGCGCCCGCGCGTGTCCACGACGTGCTTGAGCGCCGAGTACAGGGTCGTCGTCTTGCCGCTGCCGACCGGACCCGTGACGAACAGCAATCCCTGCGGGCGAGCCAGGATTTCGCTCAGGCCTTGCCGGGTCTGCTCGGAGAGCCCCAGGTGAGCCAGATCCGGCACCTCGCGCGTCCCGCGCACGATGCGCAGCACGAGTCGCTCGCCGCCCTCGGTCGGCAAGCTGGAGACGCGGGCCTCCACCGTCACCCCATCGATTTGCATCGTCAGGCGGCCGTCCTGCGAGCGCTGCCGCACGTGCGTCTCGAGACCTGACAGCACCTTGATGCGGGTCGCGAAGGGTTGGGCCCAGCGCCGATCGAGCGCGACCGCCTCGTACAGGGTGCCGACCACCCGGTAGGTGACGCGGAAAGTCTCGGGGGTCGGCGAGAAGTGGATGTCGCTCGCGCCCACCTCCAGCGCGCCGCGCACGATCTCTTCGAAGGCGATCACCACGCTCGGTTCGGACTCGGACAGGTTGCGCGTGATGCGCCGGCCTACCTCGGCGATCCATTGCACGCGGTTCCGGTGGTCGCGAGGCGGCGCATGGATCGAGCGGCCAATCCCCCCCGGTCGCTCGAGCCAACGTCCGACCCCCCCGAGCGCCAACGCGAGCGACAGGCTGCCGCCGAGTGCCCAGCACGTCCAGCGCCAGCCCCGCTCCGCGACCAGGCCGCGCTGGGCCAGCTCCCAGAACTCCGCCGCGCCCTCCGCAAACCCAACCCGCGAGGTGAGCAGCACGGTGGCAAAGGCAGCACAGAAGCAGGCTGCCCCAAACCCAATGCACGCTCGCGCCACCGCGGTCATGCTCTGGCACCGGCCAACTCGCCGTCCCCCCTAAGCTCCGGGACGGCGAAAATCGGCCAGCGCCCAGACGCCGACATCGGCTCCCCCGCTCGAACGCTTGGCCCGCAGGCCGCTGCGCTTCCTCCGAAGCGTCAGTTCGGGGCGGGTTTCAGGGATTCAGCACGCTGGCCAGATCCTGATCGATCTGCTCGCCCGTGCTGCGCAGGACCGTGGCGTACCAACGGCTGTGTTCGCTGCGCGCCACGTATTCGGTCTTTTCCTTGGGATCGGCCGAGGGCCGCCGCAACAGTTCGAGGTAGCCGAGCGGCCTGCCTCCTTCGGCCTGGTATTCGACGCGCACCACCAGGTCCTCTGGTTTGCCGGCGGGTTCCAGGGTTTCGACGTAGTTGGTGACCTTCAGGCGATCGATCTTGGTCATCCAGTTACTGACCGTCTCATCCTTGGTCTCGGGGCTCTCTGGGCGAGACCAGAAGTCCTTCTCCTCGGCGTGTCGGACGATCTCCCGGCTCTTGTCGCCCGCCCGGAGCACCACTTTGACGATCTTCTCGTCACCAAAGTCGTGAAAGTCCCGCTCCACGAGGCGGCTATCGGCGGACTGCAGATCGTTGGCGATGGATCCGGCGATCACGTACGCCTCACCGGTCTCCGGATTCTGCACATAGCGATCGCTGCCCCCCGGCGTCTTCTCCCCGAGGGTGAGCGTATGCTTCTTGCCGGCGAGCACGACCTCCAGGGTACCCTGGTCATTTTTCTCGAGCCCGAACTCACCCAGGCGCTCTTTGTTGAGCTTGCCGAGCACACGGCTCGCCTTGAGCGTGACCAGGCTCTTGGCCAACTCGTCGCTCTTGCTCAGGCTGATGAAACGCTTCGGCGTCTCGTCAACCGCGGCCGCGGCTGGCGGCGCGCCTGCATCCGGGCTGGTCGAGGCGTTCGGCGGCGGTTTGATGGCCTGGGTGCTCCCCACGTAGTAGCGCCCGCGAGCGTCTTCCTTCGGCTCGAGCGAGACCAGCTTCTTGTCCGTCCGGAACTCGATGCGCTGCAGATCGGAGATCCGACCGGACCACAGTTCCGCGGCCACGACCTTCTTGTTCGGCTCGTCCTCACTCGTCCAGGTGCGCAGCCCCAGCACCGCCGCTGCGACGAACAATGCTCCATGCAGACCGATACTTCGCGTGATCACGCTGCCACCGCCTTACGGGTACGACGCGCGCGTCGTGAGATATTGAGGCCGACCCCGAGCACCAGCACGGGCACACCGATGATGGTGCCGTAGAACCAGCCCTGGTCTTGTTGCTTGCTGTGCTCGATGCGCACATCCTGCTCGTCGTTGACTTCACCCGCGAAGCTGTCCTCGCCGCCGAGCCAGCGAATCGCGTCCGCCAGCAGCAGGCGGTTCGGACCGAAGTTCGACAACAGGAGATCGCTCACGCCGTCCGCGTCGGCCAGCGCGAAGGCGCGCATCTCCTTCACTTCCTTCTTCTCGTCTTTGTCCGCCGGCTTGGCGGCATCGGCGGGTGCCGCTTCCACGGACTTGGTCACCGCCGCCGCCAGGTTGTACGTGTCCTTCTTCTCCGTATCCTTGTCAAAATCGTAGTTCTGATTGAGGTCGGTGAAGGTGCCACCCATGGCCTTGAGCGCCATGTCCACCTTGTAGCCCGGGGTACCCAGCGCAGTCAGGGAGCCCGTGCGAGCGAAGATGATCGCGGCGCGCGCCGCGTTGCGGCTGAGCGTGGAAACGGAGGCATGCGAGGAGAAGCGGTTGCTGATGAGCAACGCGCGATCGGAATTGTTGGCTCGCCGCCGCACGTGTTGCGTGTCGTTGGCCAGCAACGTCGGCGAATAGCCGAGCCCGACCACCTTGGCGAGCTCGTCCAGCCCCTTGGTGCTCGCGGCGCTGAGCCCCCCCGTAGCGCCCGGGGCAAGCCCGGCGGGCTCGGTGGTCCCAGCGGACGCCGGCGGCTCGTTGATGATCGAATCCGCATCGAGAGCGAGGAAGAAGTGACCTCCCCGATCCGCGTACCTCGACAACGCCGCGATCTCCTCCGCCGCAAACGGCTCCGTGGGCCCGAGAATGAACACGATCTCCGCGTCGTCCGGCACCTCGCGCCCCAGGCCCTGAGCCAGGCCGAGCGTCTTGATCTGGTAGTTCTGGCTGCGGATGATCTCCTGCACGATGTCGGCGGAGCGCCCCTTGGCCTTCTCGTCCTCCGAGGGAGCGTTCACCTCGCCATGCCCCACGGTCAGGTACGCCACGCGGCGGGAGCGCAGCAGCTTGTACAGCTGCTCCTGCACGTCGCGGTCGAGCGTCTTGAGTTTGGGGCGCGCGGCTTGCATGTCGGCCCCGACGGTGAGCGTCTTGGTCGTATCGCCCTTGGTGAACACGATCGTCCCGTCGCTGAAGACCTTCATGTCTTTGGCCAGCTTGGGCTCGAGATAGCGGTCGACCACGCTGAGTTCCACGTTCGGCACGCCCTTCACCAGCGCCGCGAGGTACCCGGACACTTCCGTTCGCACCTCGCTCACATCCGGGAAGAAGGCCGTGATCTTCAGCGGCTCCGTGAAGGACTCGATCATCTTGCGCGTGGAAGAGCCCGGCTCCGACGTCTTGAAGTAGGAGTAGTCGGCCTGCGCCTTGGTCTGGCTCGCGGAGTAGACGAACAACGCGCAATACCCAGCCGCAAGGGCGAGAGCAAACCCGCTGGCCGCGGCCGCGCGCACTCGCCGCGCCTCGAGGTGCGGCGCGTTGCGCATCGGCAGGAGCGCCGCTTCCGCAAACAGGATCGGCAGGAGGCTGGCCACGATCAGCAGCACCCAGACGATGAACAGCAGAGACTCGACGCGCTCCCGGCTCTTGATCTCCAGCTTGGAGATGCCGAGCACGTCGAGACCGGTGCTGGTGCTGGCAAAATACACGGCGATGCCGGCCAGACCCACCAGGCTCAGTATGCCGAGCAGGCGGTCGATCGAGGCGCGCTCGCCCTGCGCGCGGTACTTCGGCAAGAACCTGAGCACGCTGGCAAACAGCACCAGCCCGATGCCCACCACGCTCAGCGCCAGGCTGAGCTGGTCCACCGTGACGATCACCCGCTGCCCCAGATACAGCAGCACGAGGCCCACTACATACAGGGGCACGGCCCACGCCGGCGCGCCCGCGCTGCTCGCGAGCGGCTTGCCTGCCGCGGCGGGCGGCGGATTCGACGCCGACTTCGATTCGGTTTCTAGCGCCATCGGCGGGCCTCCAAGACCTTCACGGATCCGAACAGGAACAGGTACGCAACACTGAGATAGTAGGTGGTAGCTCCCAGCTCGAGGATTCCAAACTGGAAGGGCCGGAAGTTTGCGTGATGCAACGCCGCGGCCGCGAGGACCTTGTTGAGCGGCGGATCAATCGCCTGACCCAGCACCCAGAACACGAGCATCAGCACCACGATCGCAGCGCCCACCACGATCGCCACCAGCTGCGAGCGCGTGAGGGTCGAAGCGAACAGGCCGATCGCTGCGGCAGCGCCGCCGATCAGCACCTGGCCCAGGTAGCCGGTGACGATGTGCCCGAAACTGACCTTGCCGTTCACCAGCAAGAGCAGCGGCATGTACACCGACAGGACGGTGAGCAAGAGCACCATGCACCAGACCGACAGGTACTTGCCGATCACGATCTGCCACTCGGCGAGCGGCGACGTATTGAGCAGCGTGAACGTGCCGGTCTGACGCTCCTCGGCCACCAGCCGCATCGACAGAAACAGGGCGGCGGTGATGGTCACCCCGCTCGTCCACCAGAAAAACTCTGCCAGCGCCTCGCCCGAGAGCAGCCGCTGCGAGAGCGAGCGCCAGTAGAACAGAATGCCGTCGAGCAAGAGCGCGCTCGCGATCACGACCGAACCGAGCGGCGAACGGAAATACGCCCGCAGCTCCCGCCGGGCAATCAACAGTGTCTGACTCATGCTGCCCCCTTGCTCGCCGCCTCGGCAGCCACGGCCCGCTGGGCAGCAGTCGTGCCCCCGGCCAGCTTGAGGAACACGTCCTCGAGTTCGCTCTCTGTCTTGGCCAGCGCCAACAGCGGGAAGCCCGCCTGCTGCAGGCTGGCACCGACCTGCTCGCGCACGTCCTTCTTGGCCTGAATTTCGAAGCTCTGCACCTTGTGGCCCCGTTCCAGCGCCGAGATGGCGCCCGCGTTGCTCACGCCGGGAATCGCGCGGATCACCCCGAGAATGCGCGCCAGGTCCCCGCTGTCAGCCCGCACCGTCAGCTCGATGCGGATGCCCTCGAGCAGGTTCTGCGACAGTTGCTCCTCCGTCCCCGAGGCCACCACCACGCCGTCCCGGAGCACCAGCAGCCGGTCGCAGGTCTCGCTGATCTCCGACAGGATGTGGCTCGACACGAGCACGGTGTGGTCGTTCTTGAGCTGCCGCACGAGCGCCCGCATCTCCACGATCTGCACCGGGTCGAGCCCGCTGATCGGCTCATCCAGCACCACCAACTCCGGGTCGTGCACGATCGCCTGGGCGATGCCGACGCGCTGGCGAAAGCCGTGCGACAGCGAAAACACCGGCTCGCGCAGGACCTGCGACAGGCCGAGCCGCTCGGCCACGGCCGGCACGCGCTGCTTGCCCTCGGACGCGGGCTTGCCGCGCAACTCCAGGGCAAACTGCAGGTATTCTCCCACCCGCATCTCATCATAGAGCGGAGGAGTATCGGGCAGATACCCGATGCGGCGCCGCACTTCCTGGGGCCGCTCCACCACGTCGATTCCATGCACCTTGACCGTGCCCGACGACGGCAAAAGGTCGCAAGCGAGGATGCGCAGCGTGGTGGTCTTGCCGGCGCCGTTCAGCCCCAGCAAGCCCACGACTTCACCCTTCTCGATGGTCGCGGACAGTGGCCCGATGGCCCGGCTCTGCCCGTAGTACTTGCATAACTCTTGTATCTCGATCACAAGCTTCCCGTCTCGAAGGTGGATGGTGCCATGCTCTGCGCGCCCTTGGACCGACGAGCGGACGCGGTTATTCCCCGAACCCCTTGCAAAGCGCAAGAGATGCCGTACCCGAGCCATGACCCCTGATGTCCGCTCCACCGCAACCCCTGGCCCTGACCTCTGGGGCCGCCTGGCACCCACCTCCGACCGCCGCCGGGTTGGTGCCGGCGGAGACACACGCTCTCGGTAACGCCATCCGCGACGCCGCTTTGGCGCTCGGCTTCGCGCGCGTCGGCTTCTGCCCGATCGAGCCCTTCGAAGCGGCAGCCCAGGCGCTCGGTGACTGGCTGGACAAGGGGATGCACGGGGAGATGGCCTACATGGCAGGCGAGCCGCGCAGCGAGCCCGCTCAGCTACTGCCGGCGGCGCGCAGTCTGATCGTGGTGGCGATGCCCTACGGTCGGGACGTCAGCGCGAGCCCGAACGGTGCCCAGCTCCTACCCCTCACGGGCCGGGTGGCGCGTTACGCGCGCGGAGCGGACTACCACGCCGTGCTGCGCGATCGCCTGAACTTGCTCGCCGATCGCTGTGCCGCCCTGACCGGACGCGGCGTGTTGGCCCGGCCCTGTGTCGATACCGCGCCGCTCCTGGAGCGCGAGGCAGCACGCCGCGCGGGGATCGGCTTCACCGCCAAGTCGACCCTGACGATCGCCCCGGGGATCGGCAGCTACGTACTCCTGGGAGAGCTCCTGACCGACATCGAGCTTCAGCCCGATCGCCCGCTCGTGCAGCAGGGCTGCGGCAGCTGCACCACCTGCCTGGTCGCCTGCCCTACCTCCGCCTTCGTGGATGCGTATACCCTCGACGCACGGCGTTGCATCTCCTACCTGACGATCGAGCTGCGCGGCTCCATCCCTCGCGAGCTCCGGCCGCTGATCGGGCGCTGGGTGTTCGGCTGCGACGTGTGCCAGGAGGTCTGTCCCTTCAATCAATCGCGCCGCTCTCGCCCCCAGGACGCCGAGCTCACCCCGCGCGCCCACCTGACCGATCCCGAACTCGTGGGCCTGCTCCAGCTCACGGCCTCCGGCTATCGTCGCTTCGTCCGACGCAGCGCGCTGCGCCGCATCGACCGCGCGCGTTTGCAACGCAACGCAGCCGTGGCGCTCGGCAACTGCGGCAGCGCGGAGGCCACCCCCGCGCTGGCCCAGAGCCTGGCGGAAAACCCGAGCGCGCTGGTCCGCGAACACGTCGCCTGGGCCCTCGGCCGGCTTCCCGGAGAGGCGGCGCGCGAGGCGCTGCGACGGCATCGTCCGTGTGAGCGCGAGGCGGCGGTCATCGACGAGATCGACTACGCTCTGCGCCAATGATCCTGGCCGCATACGCGCTATGTTGAAATGCTTTTCCCAGTGTCCTTGAAGCCCGCCCCGAGGGGCCCCTTCGAGCGCCTGCCTGGGCTGTCGATGGGGCAGCTCGGAATGATCTTGCTGCTGGTCTCGATCAGCGTGCTGTTTCTCGCCGCGAATGTCGCGGTGCTCATCACGCACGCCCGGGCGCCCGCCGATCAGCGGCCCGGGTTGCCCTGGGGCACCGCGCTCAGCTCCGGCTTCCTGCTGCTGGTCAGTGTCGAACTTCAGCGCGGGCTGGTGGCGATGCGGGGCAATCGCTTCACCAGCTGCCTGAGTGGTCTGCGCTGGGCCACGCTCGGCGCGGTCGCGTTCCTGCTCACGCAGGCGTGGAACGCGCGCCAGTTCCTGGCATTCGAGGGCGCCCCTGCCGCTCGCCAACTCTTCTACTTCTCCTATGGCCTACTGGTCGGCCTACACGCGCTACACGTGCTCGGAGGATTCGTGCCGCTGCTCCTGGTGCAGAGCAAGGTCGCGCGCCGCGAGTACTCGAGCTCGCGCCACGCGGGGCTGACATTTTGCGTGCAGTACTGGCACTACCTGGGCGTGGTCTGGCTCCTGTTGCTCGGCACGCTGGCGTGGATCGTGTGATGCCGGAGCCGGCTCGCCTGCGCGCCCCCGTGCGCGTGCTGATCGTGGATAACTACGATTCCTTCACCTACAACACGGTGCAGTTGCTCGAGTTCCTGGGAGCGCGCTGCGAGGTCCGCCTGAACGATCGCGTCAGCCTGCCGGAGATCGAGCAACTCGACCCCCAGGGGCTGTTGCTCTCGGCAGGCCCCGGTACCCCCGATGAGGCGGGCATCACGCTGGCCGCGATCCGCCATTTCGCCGGGCGCTTGCCCGTGCTCGGAGTCTGCCTCGGCCATCAGGCAATCGCGCAGGCGTTCGGCGGCAGGGTGGTGCGCGCCGAGCGGCTCATGCACGGCAAGGTCTGCGCCGTCTCGCACGACGGCCAGGGGCTCTTCCAGGGGCTGCCTCAGCCCGCTCACATGGCGCGCTACAACTCGCTTCTGGTGGAGGAAAGCAGCCTGCCGGACGCCGTGCGCGTGACGGCCCGTTCCGAGACGGGTGAGGTGATGGGCCTGGAGCATGGGACCTGGCCCGTGACGGGTGTGCAATTTCATCCGGAATCGGTATTGAGTGAAAGCGGCGCGCGGCTGCTCGGCAATTGGCTCACGCAGCTCTGAAAACGGACGCGCAGGGTCCGGAAAGACGACTGGCAAGGAAAATGGCATGGCAGAAACTCCGAATGTGACCTTCGCTCAGGTCCTCTCCGAGCTGGAAAGCGGGCGGCCCCTGAATGCCGACACGGCGCGCCGGGTCTTTGATGCCATCCTGACCGGCGAGTGGCGGCCCGCCCAGATCGCGGGGCTCCTGGTGGCCTTGCGCATCTCGGGGGAGACGCCGGAAATCGTTTGCGCGGCCGCCCGCGCGATGCGCGCCAAGATGGTGTCCATCGACCACTCCCTGCCCCTCGTGTTCGACACCTGCGGCACGGGCGGGGACGGGCAAGGCACCATCAACGTGTCCACGGGTGCCGCCTTGATCGTGGCCGGCGCGGGCGTGCCCGTCGCCAAACACGGCAACCGTGCAGCCTCCAGCCGCTCCGGCAGCGCCGACGTCCTCGGCGCGCTCGGCATCCCCCTGGATCTGCTGCCGGCGGCGCAGAGCGAGCTACTCAGTCGCAACAACATCGCGTTTCTGTTTGCTCCCGCGCACCATCCGGCGATGAAGCACGCTGGCCCGGTGCGGGGCGAGCTCGGCGTGCGCACGATCTTCAACGTGCTCGGTCCGCTCGCCAACCCCGCGCGCGCCACTCACCAGCTGATCGGCGCGTTCTCGGACAGCGTGCGCGGCTTGATGGCGCAAGCCCTGCGCGAACTCGGGAGCCGCGCTGCCTGGGTGGTGCACTCCGAGGATGGGCTCGACGAGGTGAGTCCACACGCAGCGACGCGCGTGAGCGTCGTCAGCCCGGACGCCGTGCGCGAGTGGCAAGTCTCGCCCGAGGACTTCGGCATCGCCCGCAGTCCCAAGGGATCGCTCGCGGGCGGCGATCCGGCACACAACGCCACGGTGCTGCAGCAGGTCCTCGCGGGCCAGCCCCACCCTGCGCGTGCCGCCCTGGTGCTGAACGCCGCGGCCTCGCTCGCGATCGCACGCGGCGTCGAGCTGCGCGCTGCGGCCCGGCTCGCCGAGGCCGCGCTCGAGAGCGGTGCAGCGCTGCAAACGCTGGAGACCTGGCGCACACTATCGCTCGCCGCCAGCGCGGCCAGCAAGGCTGCCCAGTAGGCTGCGCATGCTCGGCGAGATCCTGGACACCAAACGTGCCGAGCTCGAAGGCTTGCGGCGGCAAGCGCTGCCTGCGCCGCCGGCCTTGCGCCGCGTCGATCTGCGCCGGAGCCCCGGCGCACCGCTGAAGTTGATCGCGGAGATCAAACGTCGTTCCCCCTCTGCGGGCGAGCTCTCTCGCGTGCTCGGGGTCGGGGCGCGCGCGCAGGCGTACGAACGCGCGGGCGCGCACATGCTGAGCGTGCTCTGCGACACCACCTATTTCGATGGCGCCTATGCGCACCTGGGGGAGGCTCGCGCGGCGACGTCGCTGCCCATTCTGTGCAAGGAATTCGTGATCGACGAGGTGCAGCTCGATGCGGCCCGTGCGTATGGCGCCGACGCCGTGCTGCTGATCGTGCGCTGCCTGACACCGGCCCGGCTCGTCACGCTGCTGCGGGCGTGCGCCGAACGGGGCCTCGTCGCGCTCACCGAGATCCAGCGCACGGAGGAAACGCGCATCGCCCTCGACGCCGGAGCGACGCTGATCGGGGTCAACGCTCGCGATCTCGACACGCTGAAGCTCGATGCGAAGCTCGCCGAGCAGGTCCTCGGGAGCCTGCCTGCACACGTCACGGCACTCCACCTCTCGGGCATCCGCGACGAACGGCAGATCGCGGCCGTAGCTGGCTCGCGCACGGACGCGGCCCTGATCGGGGAGGCCTTGATGCGCGAGGACGACCCCGAGCCGCTGCTGCGGCGCCTGGTCGCGGCGGCGCGCTAGCGCCCGCGCGGGCCGCCCGCGCAGGGCGGATTGTTTGCCGACGGGGCCGCTCCCCGGCTAGCGTCCCCTGCGTGGGCTTCGAACCGCTGGTGGACGCCTTCCTGGACTACGCTCGCGTGGAACGGGGCCTGAGCCGCAACACCATCGAATCGTATGCCCGGGACCTCGGTGGCTTTCTGGCGTTTCTGCAGACCCAGGCCATCCAGGATTTCGAGCAGGTCGATCTCGGCGTGGTCAGCCTGTGGCTCCAGTCGCTGACCGAGCGGGGCCTGTCCCCGAAGAGCTCGGCACGACACCTCTCCGCGCTGCGCGGGCTGATGCGCTTTCTGGTGCGCGAAGACGAGCTCGAGGCCGACCCCACCGAGCTCGCAGCACGCGCCCGGATCGGGCGCCGTCTGCCGCGGCCCCTGAGCGTCGAGCAAGTCCTGCGACTGATCGAGACGCCCGACCCCCAGCGGGCGCGCGGCCTGCGCGACCGCGCCATGTTGAGCTTGATGTACGCCTCCGGCCTGCGCGTGAGCGAGCTGTTGGTGCTCCGGCTCCGCGACGTGGATCTCGCGCGCGGCGTTCTGGCGGCCTTCGGCAAGGGCGGCAAGCGTCGGCTGGTGCCGATCGGCGAAGTGGCCCTCCAGCACCTCGAAGCGCACCTCGAAGCGCAGCCCGCGGCGCGGCGCCTGGCGGCGGAGGGCTGGGTTTTCCACCGCCCGAGCGGCAAACCCTGGACCCGCCAGATGGTGTGGAAGCTCGTGTCCCAGCACGCACGCAGCGCCGGCATCCCCGGCCGGGTTCATCCCCACCGGCTGCGCCACTCGTTCGCCACCCACCTGCTCGCCGGCGGCGCCGATCTGCGCACCGTCCAGACGTTGCTCGGACATTCCGATATCGTGACAACCGAGATTTACACACACGTGTCTCCGGCCACCCTGCGGGCCGAGTTCGAGCGCTCCCACCCCCGTGCTCGGCTCTGACGCAACATGGCAGCCGGCGCATTGGGCTCGATTCCGCCGAATCGAGGGACTAGACAGAAAGGCGTGTCGTTCCGGGTGATCGAGCCGAGGGCGGTGGAGATCCCCGTGGTCGTGGAGGTCCCGCACGCCGGCCTGGGAGTGGATGCGCTGACCGTGGCGCATCTCTCGGCGCCCGTGCGCTCGCTAGGCAACGATGCCGACCTCTACGTGGACGAGCTGTATGCGGATGCTCCGAACGTCGGCGCCAGTCTGCTGGTGGCCGAACTCAGCCGCTACGTCTGCGATTTGAACCGCAGCGAGCAGGACGTCGACCCGCTCGCTGCCGTCGGCGGCACCGCGCAGCGAGCGCCCCACGGCCTGATCTGGCGGGACACGACGGAAGGCCAGCGGGCCCTGTATCAACCGCTACCGCGGGCCGAGCTCGAACGCCGCATCGAGCACTTCTACCGGCCGTACCACGAGGCCTTGGCACGCCTGCTCGATGCCAAGCGTGCCAAATTCGGCTTCGTCGTGCTCCTGGCCGGGCACTCCATGCCCAGCCGGGGCCGCGCCGGGCACACCGACACGGGCCGGGACCGCGCCGACATCGTGCCGGGGAGCCGGGGCCGCACCACGGCGCATCGGGATGTGATCGAGGTGCCGGAACGGCTCGCACAAAGCCGCGGCTGGACGGTCGTCCACGACGACCCATACCGGGGTGGCTTCACGACCGTGCACTATGGCCGCCCCGCGATCGGCCAGCACGCGCTCCAGGTCGAGCTCTCCCGGCGCCTGTATATGAATGAAATAACTCTGGAAAAGAAGCCAGGGGCGTTCGAGCAGACCCGCCAGTATTGCACCGACCTGGTGGCGAGCCTGGGCGCCCTACGGCTGGCGTGAGGGCTCTGCCGGGCGGGTTGCTCGGAAGTGCACCCGATCGTTACAGATGCGCGTCGCTCCGTGCTTGACGAACGCTTACCGGCCAACTAGGTTCCCGGCCCCCATGGCCCGCAGTCAAATCACCGGTAAGCGCAAATTGCGCGCCAACAGCGTCTCGCACTCCAACATCAAGACGCACCGTTGGCAGAACGTCAACGTCCAGCGGCGTCGCCTCTGGGTCTATGAGCTCGGGCGCTTCATCACGCTGCGGCTGACCACGCGCGACCTGCGCACCATCGACAAGGTCGGTGTGTTGGCGTTCGCCAAGCAGCACGGCGTCCGGCTGAACTAGGCTGCCTTTTTTGGAGGTCTGAAGCAGACCCCCTCCCGCGGCAGCCGCGGGGCCCTCCCTCACCTCCGCTTCGCGCTCGGCGCGCTGGGGCCCCAACCCCAGCTTTGCCTTGGTCGCTCGCGCGTGGCGTGGGAGTGGGTTCGCGTTCGGGCGTGAGTTGCTGACGCGGTTCGAGCGTGGCGCTCACTCGGCGGCGTGGACGACGAGCCTGCCGCGCGCGCCCAGCTGAATGCTGGCGCTGATCGGCACGGCGCCGGCGGAAACCTCGATCGCGAGCGGCGCGGGAGCCGGCAAGAAGGTGCCCGGGACCACGCGGGTCACGCCGCGCCGAGCCGGGATGGCGTTGAGTGGCAACACGAGCTCGAGCTCGTCCACCAGGAAGCCGCTCGAGGTGTGATCGTAACAGAGCGCCGCCAGGCCGCCCCGTGCGTCGCGCGCGCACACGCCGTGCTGGCGCGCCTCACTGGCGCTCCACTCGCTGTCCGGCACTCGCTGCGCATCCAGACGCTCATCCTGCCAGGGAACCACGCGCGAGCTCCCCACGGCTCGTGCCGGGTGATCGATCTCCGAGATCGCGGCCAGATCCGCGGTGCCCAGACCGCCGCCCTCGCTCGGACCCGCCAGATGAATCAACGGCCGGGCGATCGCCGGCGTGGCGAGCGCGGCCGCTCCCAGGCGTTGAATCTGCTCCAGCACCGCCGCTCGCCGCTCACAGCCGGCCTGCTTGGCCAGCGCGATCCCGGGCGACAGCACTTTGCTCAGCGAGACGCTGTCACCGTAGCGCAGCGCCACCAGGAGCGCGGCGATGCTGCCCGGCACCGCGACGCGCGCGGCGTTCACCGGGGTCTCGTCCGGCCCCAGTCCTCGCGGACGCCGAAGCTCGAGGCCCGGCTGTTTCTGGCGGCCATCGAAGGCGCGCACGCCGGCACCGACCTGCCCGATCAACAGACTGAGCGGCCCGAACAGCACGCCCGGCGCCTGCCCCGCTGCCGCAAAAAAGCCGGCAATGACGGCACCGACCGCGTCGCCCCCGGCGCGGAGGTGCGCCTGGGCGGCCTCCTCCGCCGTGGACTCGCTGGCCACGGCGACCGCATCCCGCCTCATGCCTCCTCGTCGTCGTCGTCGTCCGCGTCGTCGTCGTCCGCGTCGTCGTCGTCGTCCGCGTCGTCGTCCACGTCGTCGTCGTCGTCCGCGTCGTCGTCGTTCTCGTCCGAGTCTTCGATCTCGTCCGAGTCCTCCGCGTCCTCCGCTTCGGATTCCGAAGGCTCCGCGTCCTGAACCATCCCGAGCGCGGCCTGGATGGCGCGAGCGCCGCTCCCCTCCACCGCCACGAACGCTTCCGGGAAGGCGTGCATGCGTTCCGCGATCCGCTCCGCGAGCCCGAGCCCGACCCGAGCTCCTCGGGCCAGCGCTAGCACCCGGGCATACAAGACATCCGCGGGCGCGGGATCCTGCTTCGCCACGTCCTGCACCAGGTAGGCTCCGAGAGCGCCTGCGGTCTCGCCTGCCGCGTCGTCCTCCCAGAGCCCGCGCGGCTCCCAGGCGATGCGCATGCCGCCCGCACTGAGCCGCGCAAACAGGCTGCCGAGTTGCTCCCGCGCGCGCCGCGTGGGCCGCACGGCGGTCGGCGTGCGAACCACCCACCAGCGAGCTTTCAGAATGCGCGCGACGTTCTGGGCAGCCTTCCAGGCCCGTTCCGCCTCGTCCCCCGCCTCCAGGCTAGCCAGGCTGCTCGGCACCACCAGGCTGAACACGAAACCCTCCGGCGCCTGGTCGGCGCAGGCCTGCAGCCGGGCCTTGCCCGGTACGCTGCCGGGTTCACAGTCGATTTCGAGCAGCGAGTACTGGCGCGCGTAGCGCCTGAAATCCCGGGGGAACCGGGTTTCTCCGACAAACATGGCGGGCATGGGCGGGCTAGTTACTGCCCCCTGGCCCGAGTGGCAAGGCTGGCCCGGCGGCTCAGCTGCCCGGTTCGCGTTTCGGGGGTACCAAATCGGGCCGGCGCGCCTGCGTCCGAGCGAGCGCCTGCTCGGCACGCCAACGTTTCACGTCGGCATGATGGCCCCCGCGCAGCACCTCCGGGACGGGCAGGCCCCGGAAATCTTGGGGCCGCGTAAACTGCGGAAATTCGAGCAGACCATCGTTGCCCGAGCTGAAGGATTCGACCTGGGTCGACGCCTCGTTGCCGAGCACGCCGGGCACCAGACGTGCGGTGGCTTCGATGATCGCCATGGCAGCCACCTCTCCGCCGGCCATCACGAAATCTCCGAGCGACGCCTCCTGATCCACAAACGCGCGAACCCGATCGTCGAAGCCCTCGTAGCGGCCGCAGATGAGCAGAAACGAGCCGTGCGCTCGCAGCTGCTCCGCGCTGCGCTGAGTGAATCGATCGCCCTGAGGGGTCAGCAGGATCCGGAGCGGCTTCTGCGGTGCCCCGAGCGCCGCCTCCGCCGCCTCGATCGCGGGCACGACGGCATCGACGCGCAGCACCATGCCGGAACCGCCCCCGTACGGCGCGTCGTCGACGCTCTTGTACTTGCCGACCCCGTGTGGGCGCAGATCCTCGACGTGCAGCGAGATGAGCTTCGCGTCGATGGCGCGCCCGAGCACGCTGGTGGCCGCAAACGCTGCGATCAGCTCGGGAAACAGTGTGACGACGCCAACAAACACGCTGCCTCAGCTCTCGATCAAGCCCGCTCCGGAGCTGAGCATGATGTGTCGTCCCGGCAGATCGACGCGTTCGAGCCACTCGCTCAAGAGCGGCTGCTCCACGCGCTTGCCCGCCGGGGTCTCGATCACGATGGCGTCTACGGAGGGGTACATCTGCACATCGACCACGGTGCCCACCACGCCCTCGGGGCTCGAGACGGCAAGCCCCACCAGATCGCACAGATAGTACTCGCCCTCCGCCAGCGGGGGCAGCTGGTCGCGCTGCACGCTGACCGTGGCGCCCACCTGGGCCTCCGCCGCGTCACGGTCCTGCACCGCACGCAGCTGCACTACGATCCCCTTGGGGGCCTTGCGTGCGTGCTGGACGACGTGGCGCTGCGTCACTCCCTCGCGCGAGGTCAGGATGATCTCGCGCGCATCCGACAGCGCGCGACTATCCGACCAATCGAGGCGCATCTCCAGCTCGCCGCGCAACCCGTGCGCGCGCGCCACGTACCCGATGCGAATGGCCTCGGCGGGCGCAGCCGCGCGTTTCGTCGTTTCCCCCTCTGGTGGCGTAGCGGATGTTTCAGTCAACGAGGACCGCCCCAAACCAGGCACGAGCGACGGACGAACCGACGTCTGCCCAGTCAAAACCCGATCGACGACGCCCTGGTCGACGTCCTCGTCCAGCCTGCGCTCCGTCGACCCAGTCCGGAGCCGATGCCCTGCTCAGTCGACAATGTCCAGGTGTGCCCGCCGCCCCAGCTTCGTGGAGGCAGCCGTCAGGATGGTGCGCATCGACTGAGCCGTGCGCCCCTCCTTACCAATCACCTTGCCAATGTCCCCCTTGGCTACTCTCAGCTCGATCAGGGAGTTCTGATCGCCTTCAATTTCGCGCACTTCCACGCTGTCAGGGTCATCGACCAGGGCCTGTGCGATAGTGTTGATGAGTTCCTTCAGTGGCATGCCAGTCTCGTCTCGAAAATGCGCTTGGCCTTGATCCCGCTGGGGTGCTGACCCGGCTGCCGCAAGCCGGCGCGGTCCAATCGCCGGACTAGCCACACCGGGCACCGGGTCGGACCCGGGCTCCACCCGGAACCCGGCACAATTCTACGGCCCGCCTTATCCCCAATTCCAAGAAACGGGGCCAGGTACAGTGGCGAGGGCGAACCTCAGCTCGGGGTCGACTCTTTCGCTGGATATTTCTTCAGTAGTCGGACTACCGTGTCGGACGGAACCGCACCCTTGGACGTCCAGTACTCGTACCGGGACCGCTCGATTTCGAACGCTTTCGGAGTGATGACGGGGTTGTACACCCCGATCTTCTCCACAAATCGGCCGTCGCGCGGGTTGCGCGAGTCGGTCACGACGATGCGGTAATACGGGGATTTCTTGGTGCCGTGTCGGGCGAGGCGAATGTGTACGGCCATCTTCTTCTTCTCAGAGTTTTTTCGGCGACGTTTTTGAGAGACAGTATGCGAATTATCGAAGGGAGTTTGCCGGGATGCGCTTGGGGTCACCACCCAGGCTCAGGCGCGCTCTCTACTGGGTTGGTCTTGGGGAGCAGTTGGCCTTCGAGAGCAGTGCCCTTCGGGGACAACGGGTTGGGCCGTTGTCAGAAGGGAGATGCCACATCGAAGCGCCGCTCCGAAGGATTCTGCGAGGGATTGCCCCTAGCAGCCCCTAGGCGCGATGACCAGCCCCAAACGAGCCAGGCGCGTCAGCCTAGGTGAATCCTCATTGTCGGGTCAAGGCCCGTGGTAGATTTGACAGTAGCCGAGTAGACAGCTGAATGCGGGACGAAATTCTGACGGTCATTCGCGACGTTCTGGCACCGATGGTCGCGGCCGACGGTGGTCGCCTCTACGTGATCCGAGCCGACGCAGAGCGCGTCGATTTACACCTGGCGGGCCGCTTTGCGGGCTGCCCCGGCAACCAAGTGACGACACAGCGGGTGATTCAACCCGCGATCGCCGCCGTCGCTCCTGGGGCGGAGTTGACCGTCACATGGGGCCGTCTGGTCCCGACGGGCGCAACCCAGGTGGACTGAGCCCGGGCCTTGCCTGGCAGGCTTTCGTTCGCCTGACCGCCGGATGCCGCTGCCGTGCTCGGCGCCCGCCAGACTCCGGCGCGCCGTTGCTCGGCACCGCGCCGGACTCGGCGCCGCTCGAGCTGACGCGGCGCCCTTTGGCAGGACTCAGCGCAGGGCCGCGCTGGTGTCCTCGTCGACGCCTTCCTCTTTGGCCACGGGATGCTGCGCGCGGGCGTCCAACACGGTCTTGGTCAGGGCGCTATCGGCACGCACCACCGCCACCCGCTCACCGGATAGCTTGATCACGCGGACCCGCTCGCTCGCCGCGTCAAACGCGACGCTCTCCGTCGACGACGCCGTGGAACGCGTGCGCTTTGCGCTCGGGCCGAGGCTCGCCGCCACGCGGCTGGTCGCCTCCTTGAAATCGGCACCCAATGGACCCTGCGCCTCGAGTCGATACTCGTCGTAGATCTTCCAGAGCTTGTCATTGAAGAAGAAGAAGCGCCGGGTGTAGCTGACGCTCTTGCCGTCGGGGCCCGCGCCGCGCCGCAGCACCTTGGTCGAGCTCATCGTCTCGCCGTTGCCGTGGGCGAACTCTTCCCGGAAGTCCGCCTTGTCGAAGGTCGTCGTGCGCCCGTCGAACGGAGTCACCCGCCGCAGGACCTTCTTCTGCTCCTCCAGCTGGTAGTCCAGCTCCTTGGTCTTCGGTCCGGGGTTGGTCTTCTGATACTTGGGAACGAAAAGCCGATCCCACCAGCGATCGTAGAGCTTCGCGATTTGATCCGAGCTCATGCCGAAGGTCACGCCGTCCGCCTCGAGCGCGATCGGCGCGGCCGCTGCCGCCGGCTCGGGCGCAGGAGCTGAGCCCGTCAGGCTACCAGCTAGCGGCGGCTGGTCCGCCGCCGCCGCGACAGTACCCAGCGTAGGCACCGCCAGACCGATCCCCAGGACGACACAGGCTAACGACTTCATATCGATTCCACGCTTCTTGGACAGATCCTGCTTGCACAGCTCGGTGCCGCCGAGAGCCTCCACCCCCTCCGGGATATGATCCTCATGAGGTAAACCCCGGGAAGAAACCCCCGCGGTGAGAAAGACTTCGACGCTGCAGAGCGGACCGCCCACATGAATTGCCGAGTGCCGCACAGTGTAGGGTGCGAGCCGCAGAAATGCCATGGATCTGTGCCGATTTGGCCGGAATTGTGCGAGCGCAATCGGGAGCGCGACGCGCTCGCACGCGGCGTCTCGCGCCGCACTTCGCCGCCGTTCGCCTTCGCGACGGCGCTCGTGCGCGATTCTCCCTCGACGGATCGAAATCGGGACGGCAGACTAGCGAGCCATGCTGTTCCGGAACCGGAGTGTCCACGTAAAGACCGCGCGAGAGATCGAGGCCATGCGCGTTGTCGGTCGAATGGCCGCAGAAACGCTGCACGCGGTCGGCGCGATCATTCGCCCTGGGCTGACGACCGAGGAGATCAATGACTTCGTCCATCGGGACACATTGCGCCAGGGAGCGCGCCCGGCGCCGCTCAACTATCTGGGCTTTCCGAAGAGCGTCTGCACTTCGGTGAATCAGGTCGTGTGTCACGGCATCCCCGGCGCTCAGAGGCTGGTCGAGGGCGACATCATCAATGTCGACGTCACCCACCTCTATCAGGGGTTTCATGGCGATACTTCGGCCACGTTCTACGTCGGCACCCCGAGCGAGGACGCCAAGAAGGTCACCGAGATCGCACGGCGCTCGCTCGAGCTCGGCATCGCCGAGGTCAAGCCGGGGGCGCGCCTGGGGGATATCGGCGCGGCGATTCAAGAGTTCGCGGAAGGTCTCCGCTGCGGCGTCGTGACCGATTTCGTGGGGCACGGCATCGGGCGCAAGTTCCATGAGGAGCCCAAGGTCAGCCACGTGGGTGTTCGGGGCCGTGGAGAGCGCTTGCGTGCGGGCATGACCTTCACGATCGAGCCCATGATCAACCTGGGCAGCCATGAGGTCGAGGTGCTGGAGGATGACTGGACCGCAGTGACGGTCGACGGTTCCCTCTCCGCCCAGTTCGAGCACACGGTGCTGGTCACCGAGACGGGCGTCGAGGTCCTCACCCAGCGCCCCGGTGTTCTGGAAAACAGCGAGATTTTTCCGAACTATTGGGCGTAGCGGGCCCCAGCACGCCGTCGTTCATGAAGCGGCGTCCATCATGAAGCCTGCTCGGCAGAGCGTCATCCTTGCCGGTTCCGAGCGAAATCTCCGCCCCTGGCCCGCCACGGCAGGGCTGCGCCGAGCAGCATGGAGCCGGGCTCGGCAGCGTGGGGATGCGCGCGGAGCAGCCTGGAAGAGCATCAAAAGCCCTATGGACGCGCACGGTCAGCCCAGCAAAGTCTCGTTCGCGATGACACAGCGGCCAAACGGCAAAAGTCCGCTTGACGGATCTGGTGGCGGCTGACTAGCTTGCGAGCTCCCAAAGTTTGGGCTGGGTGCCCATGGGTGCGAGTCCTGCCGGCGGTTTTCCGGATAGGGCACGTTTTCCAGGGGGGGAGCGCGGGGTGCTAGCGCTCTGCGAGCACTCGCCTAGGCGAAATCTGGATGGCGGCCGAAGCTAAGAAACCAAAACGCAAGAAGACTGCGCAGCGCACTCCCTCTCGCCCGGCGACGTCGGGGAGCAAACGCGCGAAAGCGGGGCCTTCAGCGGCGAAAAAACGTCCAGCGCGTAGTAGCGAAGCGTCGCGATCTGCCCATGGTCCTGCGTCGGCCCCAAGGCCGCGCGGCAGCTCTGCTGCCGGCAAGGGCTCCGGCAAGGACACTCGCGCGCGCGCCGGCAACGTCAAGGCGGCAGACCTGGCGAAGAAGAAGCTCGCTCAGCAGAAAGAGCAAGAGAAGGCGCTGCGCGAGAAGGCGTCCCGCGACAAGGAGCAGAAAAAGCTCCAGCGCGAGAAGGAGCAGAAAAAGCTCCAGGCCGAGCGCGACAAAGAGCGGCTGAAGGCGCTGCGCGACAAAGAGCGCGAGAAGGCTGCCCGCGAGAAGGAGCGCGCCAAGCTCGAGCGCCAGCGCGAGCTGGATCGCCAGAAGGCGGAGCGCGACAAGGAAGCGGAGCGAGCCCGGCGCGAGCGCGAGAAGGAGCTGCAGAAGCAGGCCCAGCAGGCCCAGCGCGAGAAGGAAAAGCTGCGCGCCGAGCAGGCCCGGCTCAAGGCGAACGAGGCGGCAAGCCGCGAGCGGGAGAAAGTCCGGCTGCAGCAAGAGCGGGATGCCGCTCGGGCCCGGGAGATCGCCGAGAAGCAGCAGGAGAAGGATCGGCTCGCCGCGGAGCGGATTGCCGAGCGGGAGCGACAGCTGGCGGAAAAGCAGGAAGAGAAGGACGCCCAGCGCCGCGCGCGAGAGGCGGAGCTAGATCGCCAGAAGGCCGAGCGCGAGGCGGAGAAGGAAGCCCAGCGGCTCGAAAAAGAGGCCGAGCGCAACCGCGCGAAGGCGGAGCGCGAGGTCGAGCGCCAGCGCATCAAGGCCGAGCGGGAAGCGGAGCGGGACCGGCTGCGCGAAGAAGCGCGCCGCACCCGCGAGGAAGAACGCAAGACGCGGGAAGCGGAACGGGAAGCCTACCGCAAGGCAAAAGAGGCCGAACAGACCCGGATTCGTACCGAGCGCGCTGCCGCCCGGCGAGCTCTCGAGGGGCGCGTGGCCAAGAACAGTGGACGGTCCATCGGTGGCGTACGCGCTTCCACGACCACCCGGGTGTACAGCCCCAAGTCGATCCCCGACCAGTCGGGGACTCGCCGCAACAATGATTCGGGGCCGATCTCCGGGTTTAGCCAGCCTCCGCCCTCCAGCGTGGCGCCGGGGTACATCCCCAAGCCCCGGACCTTACCTCCTCCGCCTCCTCCCCCGGAGCCCCCGGCGACCATCGAGGAGCGCTACGCGAAGGTCATGGAGCGCCTCAAGCACACGAACGAAGACTTTCGTTCGGCGTACGAAGAGAACTTCCTCATGTCGTGGATCCATCACGACAGCGCGCTCGAAGGCGTCGTCTATACGTACGAGGAGCTGCGCACGGCAGTAAACCCGAACGTCACGGTCGTACCGGATTCGAGCCTGCAATCGGTGTGCGAGGAAATCCGGCGGCACAAGGCGGCGATCGAGGTGGTGCGCGAACTGGGCGAACGGAAGCGGCAGCCGGCCACGCTCGACCAGCTGAAGCGCATCTTCCTCACCCTGCACCCCGAGGAGGGCGATCTCAAGACGGTGCGCTACCGCAAAGAGATCCCGCAGCACCGCATGTACTTTCACGAGTACGCGGCGCCCGACAAGATCCCGTACAAGGTCAGGCAGATCTTCGATTGGCTCAATGGGCCAGAGCCCAAGAAGCTGAAGAGCCCTCTGCGCGTGGCGGGGCGGGTTCACTACGATCTGATCCGCATCTTTCCGTTCGCCAAAGACAGCGGCAAGGTCGCGCGCCTGTTCATGAACATGCTGCTGCTCCGCGCAGACTATCCACCGGCGATCCTGCACTCCACCGAGCGGCAGCGGTACTATGAGGCCCTGAAGGGCTCGCCCAATACGATCTACAACATGCTGGAGAGCGCCATCGTCAACGCTCTGCAGAGCATCGATCGGCAGCTCGGCACGCAGGATACGCGCCTGCGAGCCATCGTCTCCTGAAACAGCTCCCCGTCACAGGGAGGGCAGCCTCCCACCGGTGACGGGAGTACAGCGCCAGGGCGCCAAGCGGAGACCTGGCTCCGTGCACGGAGGCGCGAGCCGAGCCGTCGCCCACGTCCGGCGGCGACGAGGCGGAGGGCCTGGCTCGGCATACGAAGGACCCTGAGCGCTCTCGGTGCCCGGGCGGTGGATGCCCGAGCAGCGCCGGGCTCAGCCGGTCAGTTTGCGCACGGTGCGCTTGGAGGCGCGCCGGAAGTTCGAGCGATCCAGGCCCGCCTGTCGCGCTGCCTCGGAGATGTTCCCGCCCGTACGGCGCATGACCGCCGAGAAGTACGCATCATCAAACAGGCCGAGCGCACGCTGCTTGGCCTCGCGGTACGGAAGGTTCGCCAGATCATCCGGCAACGCTACGCCCAGCTCACCGGTGAGCTCTTCCGGCACGGCCGGCGCCATCGAGTGCCGCGCGCACGGCAGATGCTGCGGAAGAATCGTATCCTCGCGACAGTACACGATCGCGTGTTCCATCGCATTTTCCAGCTCTCGGACGTTGCCGGGCCAGTTCTGGCTGCGCAGCACCCGCATCGCCTCATCGCTGATTTTCGCGACTTCGCGCCCCTGGCGCGCCGAGTACTTGCGCAAGAAATGATGCGCGAGGATCGCGATGTCGTCTCGACGCTTACGCAGTGGCGGAAGCTCGATACAGATCACGTTCAACCGGTAGTAGAGATCCTCCCGGAATTTGCCGGCCGCAATCTTCGTCCTCAGGTCCACGTTGGTGGCCGCCAACACCCGGACGTCCACGCGCCGAGTCTCGTTGGTACCGACCCGTTTGATCTCTCCCTCCTGTAGGGCTCGCAGCAATTTCACCTGCGCCAACGCCGGCAGATCGCCCACTTCGTCGAGGAAAATGGTGCCTTGATCCGCAGACTCGAAGAGGCCCTCACGAGTCATGATCGCACCCGTGAACGCGCCGCGCACGTGCCCAAACAGCTCGCTCTCCACCAGATCGACAGGGATGGCCGAGCAGTTCACCGCGACGAACGGCTTGTTCGAACGCGAGGAATGCTCGTGGATCGCGCGCGCGGTCAGTTCTTTCCCGGTGCCGCTCTCCCCCAGGATGAGTACCGTGGACGACGTGGGCGCAACGCCCACCGCCAGGCGGTACACCTCCTGCATGCTGGTCGTGTTGCCGATCAGCTCACCGAACGTCTCTTTTTGCTCCAGCTTGCGCTCGAGCATCTCGGTCCGGTTGAGCAAGCGGCGGCGCTCCGCAGCCTTGGACACCGTGAGCACGACCTCATCGTTCGAGCGGAACGGCTTCTCCAGAAAGTCGTACGCGCCCGCGCGCACCGACTTCACGGCGACCTCTACATCGCCAAAGGCGGTCATCATGATGACCTCCACGCCCGGGTGACTGACACGCAGGGTCTCGAGCAGTTCGAGGCCGTTCATCTTGGGCATCATCAGGTCGACGAGAGCCACGTGCACACGCTCCCTCTCGAGCAGGGCCAGCGCGGCCGCGCCATCCTCGGCGGGAATGGCATCCATCCCGCTGGCAGCCAGCATGCGCACCACACTGCGCCTGAGCGTGGGCTCGTCATCGACGACCAAGACCCGGGTCGCCCCGGCCTTGGCAAGGCGTACTTGAGGCGCCTCGGACGCGGTATTTGCGAGATTCAGCATGGTTTCCCCTGGGGACATGGCACCTAGAGACATTGCGCCTAGAGACATTGCGCCTGGAGGCATTGCTTCTGGAGACACTGCATCTGGAGACACTGCATCTGGAGACCCCAGCGCTACTGCACCTAGAGCCACTGCAGGTTAGAGACTCTGCAACTAGAGATACCGCCGCTCGACACACTCGAACGCAAACGTGACGAGTGTAAAGCAATCCGCGCCGCACGGTGAAAGCATCTTGCGAGGCCTGCTCGTAAATTTGCCGAACCCACACGTACGCCATGCGGCGCCAAGTTTCGCCAGTGTAGTTATACGAGTTGTACAGAGCGTCGTTCGGAGTGTCGTGCGGCGAGTGATCGCGCGATGGCGTCGAGTCAGCAGAACTCGAGTGCCGGCGCCATCAGCCCGTCCTGCAGCTCGTCGCTGGCGGCCAGCGTTGCCGAGCTTCGAGCGGCATCGCAGCGGCATTCCTCGCAGGCCAGGGCGTCCATGACTGCACGGCTCGCTCCAGCTTCCGCGGGGCTCACCCGGCATCCCGGGAGTCGCCGGATGCCTGCCCTGCTTGGTGTCGAAAGTTTCGCCCATCTGCCGAGGTCTACCTACCGTTACCTACCTTTAACGCTGCCCTGTGGCAGGAGGCCACTTCTCGGCACTACAGTTCGTTTTGTTGCCCGCAGGCGCCTTTCCCCGTCGTGGCCCGCAGGCGCCATGATCTACGGTCCCGAGCGATGCAGTCCACGGTACCCGACGTCGAACTCACCGCTCTCCTCGGTCGCGGCACGCGCTTTGAAGGCAAACTCAGCTTCGACGGCAGAGTGCGCATCGACGGCGCATTCATCGGTGAAGTCCGCAGTGAGGGCGTGCTCGTCGTTGGGGAGGGGGCTCACGTTCAGGCAGAGATTGCCGTCAGCACCCTGATCGTCAAAGGCGGCACCTTACGCGGCAACGTTCAGGCAACGGAGTCGATCGAACTGTATGTCCCCGCTCAGGTCGTCGGGAACCTGCGCGCTCCCGAGATCTTCATGGACCGCGGAGTCCAGTTCTCGGGCGAGTGCACGATCGAGCCGCGCTGAGCGGCCCGCCCTCATTCCGTAGAGAAGGCGGCGAGCATGCTCGCGTTGAGCCGCTCCAGCTCCAGATCGATCGCAGAAAAATCCTGCGATTCTCCCGACGAGGCCTGGACGCGGGGGCTCGCGATCTTGGCGCTGCGGGGGGCCTGCTCCACCTCGGTCCGGGGCTCGAGCGCGTGACGATCGATGCGCTCTCGCAGCTTATCGTGGGCGATGCGCCAGCGGTCACAGTCGGCGATCAGCTCCGCGAGCTCGACCCGGATGTCCTCCAAGGATTCCTCCCAGAGGCCCATCTCGGTGGCAATGTCAGCAGCCCGCTTGGACAAGCTGGCGGGGTCGAGCAGCGACGCCTCCGCGGCCAACGTTGCACGCGATCTCGCGACGGCCTTCTTCAGGCGCAAGAGCCTGCGAACCGCATCCTCTGGCCTATCAACAACCCCTTCGGGGTGCACTCGGTCCACGCTCGACACTAGAGCTTGCCTCCTCTTGGCGCGGGCGAGCAGCTCAGCGCCACGCCTCGCATCGGGAGCACTGGCCGCAAGCCTTGCCTGCGGAGGCCGACCCTCGTTGGATCGCACCTTGGCCTTTCGCTCCTCACGCTAAGCATTCTAGCGCGCATCGAGCCGCGGGTGCCGCTGCCACCCCAGCATTTTAACCTCTTAACCAGGTGGTCGAGGCAATCGATCCGCCGGCGGACGAGCTCAGTACAGAACTGTGTTGCAGCGGTGCAGCTCGACCACAACCTGCGACCTCCGGCTCGCTCGGGCACCGCCCCTCGGACGCGCGACAGCGCCAAGCGTGGCGGTGAGCCGCGCCAGAGTGGCGCGGCCTGGCTCAGCCCTCGAACAGCCCCAGATCCACGGTGCGGTCTTGCTCGAACTCGGCCTCGACCTCTTCCTCCCAGTCCTCGGCGTCCTTTTCGGGGGTCCCCGCAACGTCCGTGTCGATCCCGCGCAGATCCGCCTTGGACAGCACAGGCAAACGACGCTTGCCCACTGGGCCCTCATCGACAAAGTCCCGCAGCGCCATCATGTCTCGCAAGGCCTCGAGCTTGGCCAGCGCTTTCACTTCTACCTGCCGAATGCGTTCACGCGTCAGATTCATAATCGCCCCGACGTCCTCCAGTGTCGTTCCGCCTCGATCCGCTACGTCGAGCGCACACGAGTCCCCCATCTCCCAGACCTCGAGATCCGGAAAGTTCAGCTTGATGGCCCCGGTGCGCGGCGAAACGTCCACGTACAGGTGGTGTTTGCAGGACACGTACGGGCACGGGCGCGCGCCGCCTTGGCAGGCCGCGCGGACCGGCGGCTTGTTGTAATCGTCCTCCGGATACAACAGTCTGCCGATTTCGAGCTCGCGCTTGGTCATGCGCTTCACGCTGATCGTCCGGGCTCGCACGGCCCGCTTGCGGCGCGAACGCCGCTGCTCACGGGTGATGCCATCTCCGATCGGGAACTCGACCTGCGTCGAGTCGAGCGGCTCCCCGCTGTCCCCTTCTTCCGTCTCTGGGAGTAAGTCTGCCGGGATCAAACATGCCTCACTTTTCATCACATTCATTGTCGCCTCCGACCGCCGATCCAGATCCGTTCCACCCAGAGTCCAAGGCTCGGCTTCCGATCAGGAAGCTTTCACCTGCGGGGCTCCCACTGCCTCGAGCCCCGCACGATCTATCCGCACCGATCGCATCAGCCGCGCTTCGAGCGACGCGAGGCGGGAGACCAACTGCCGCCCCTGCCGCTTGACCTCGCCAACTTCGCGACCCAGGAGAGGCGCGTTGTCCTGCTGCCGACGCTGCTCTAGTACACGGCCAAGCGCCTTGAAGATACAGCCCAAAGTTTGTTCGAGCAGTTCAATGTCGGTGCGAACGAACAGGAAGTCCCGGCGGATCTCCTCGATCGTATAGCTCTCCGCCATCATCTCTTTGATCAGCAGCAGCTGCCGGATGGCACGCACGGGATAGAGGCCACGCGATCCCTGGTGTTTGCCCTTGCGCCCCACTCTCGTGCTACGCGGCAAGAGGCCGAGCTGCACGTACTTGCGCAGTGTCGCCTCGCTCAGTGCAATGCCATGGGCACCGCAGACATCGATCAGCGCGCCCGAGGTGAGGCCCGCCTCGTACTGTCGCTCCAGGCTCATGAGGACGCTATCGTCGATACCAGTCATGACTGTTGCCCACCGCCCAAAGGCCACTCAACCCGTCCCTCGACATCAACGCGACCGGTGACGTAGCCTTTCGACGTTTCCGTCGAACAAAACCTGCGGCGCCAGGCGCGCGAGGTAACCGAGCAAGTGGTGCCCGTACCGGGCAAAATACGCGGTGTTTTGCACCCGCGAGACACACCTGCCGAGTGAGCTACGGCACTTACAGGGACGAATATAATCTACTGAGTGGACCATGGAAACATCTTTCCTCGCGAAAATCTGGGCAACTCAGCGCGCTTGATCAACCAGGCCTGTTCCTGTTGGAGATGTGACAAAATATGTCAGATCGATGAGCAAGGCAGCGCAGCCGAGGCCCGCTGATCTTGCTCTACCCGGCACTGCCCGGTGGTTGTTCTGTTCGTGCGACCCAAAGGGAGCTAGCCTCCGCGAGGTGTCTGCCCGCATTCAGCGCGACGTCAAAGCCAACGGAGTCCGTCTGCGTGTCGCAGAAACGGGCAGCGGCCCCAGCCTTGTGCTCTTGCACGGCTTGTTCATGGATCACTCCACGTGGGATCCCTTGGGCGACCTATTGTCGCGCGAGTACCGCGTGGTGGCTCCGGACCTGCCCGGCTTTGGCCACAGCGAAAAGCCGCCGGAAAGTCGCTTCCCTTACGGCATCAGCGCCTTCGCGGATGCCGTGGTCGATCTGTACGCGGGCCTCGAGCTGGGCCGCGCCATCCTGGTCGGTCACGCGCTGGGAGGAGCGGTGGCGATCACCCTGGCTGCTCGCCACCCCGAGCTGATCTCGCGGCTCATCCTGGTCGATGCGCTCTGCTATCCACCGCGTCCCGACCTGGCTCATCGCGTGGCCTTGGCCCCTTTGATCGGAGGTTTTGCTTTCAAGCAACTGTGGGGCAAGTCAGCCTTCAAGGCTTACTTCAAGGAGTCGTATCTATCTCGCGATACGCGCATCCCGAGCGCGCGGGTCGATCACTACTACGAGCTGTTCAATACACCGGCAGCACGCGCTAGCGCCCTGGCCACCTTGCGAGCCACCCGCGACACCCGCTCGGTGGTGGCCTACCTCGCGCGGATCTCCATGCCGACACTCGTGCTCTGGGGGAGCGAGGACACCCTCTACCCTGCCGCGTCAGGCCATCGCATGGCACGAGAGATCCGCGATGCGGGCTTTCAGCTGCTGGGCACCGGGCATGTTCCGCACGAAGAACAGCCGAGCGCCATGGCGGAGGCCATCGAGCGGTTCTGCCACGCCCCGCGCGCGCGCGCGCGTTGAGGAGCGGTCGCGACCTGGCGCGGCCGGCGGCGGCGCCGCCGCTCAGTTCAGGGGATAGGACGCGGTGGGAGGCTTGTCTGCCGAAGCAGGGCGGCGCGGCGCGGGCGGCGGGCGCTTCGCGCTGGGCAGTGGCGGCGCGACGCTTCCGAACGGTGCCGGTGAGCTGGCGCCCTTGGCGTTGAACGGGGGGTTCGTCGGCGCGGGGCTCTTGCCGGCTCGCGGCCGAGTTGCCGCGGCAGCCGGCGCAGCTGCTGCCTTGGCAGCGCTGTCGCTGACCCGCGGCGCAGCCAGCGCAGGCGCGGCGGCCCCCACGGGACGTGGCTCCTCCGGCGCGGCGGGAGCCGGCTCCAGATCGGCAGGCGCGGCGGGAGCCGGCTCTAGATCGGCAGGCGCGGCGGGCGGCGGCGCCACCTCGGGGACCTGGGGCAACGAATCCACCGCCGCCGGCGCGCTCAACGCCGCGGCTGCGGATTCCTCTGCGGCCGGCTCGGCGCCGGACGACCCTGCCCGGCTCAGCTGCCACACCGCGAGCGCCAGCGGCACGACCGCGAGCGCCAGCAAGCCCCCCACGACTCGGCGATGGCGTCGGGCTCGAGCGCGACGCTCGGGAGTGGAGCCATAGATGATGAGCTCGTCGGCTTCGGGCTCCTCTTCGAGGATCGGCGCGGGCGGCGGGGGGACGGTGCTCTTCGGACCGCCGTCGTACGTGCCCTCGTCCCCGGCGTCGAAAAACGCCAGCTCGGGTTCTTCGCCGGGCGCGTCGCTCGCGACCTGCAGCTCGCCCGGCGCCTCGCTCTCGATGATCTCCAGCGTGGGGGCGGCCTGCGGCGGCTCCAGCCTCGCCGAGTTCTGGACCTCGATGATGCGCCGCAGCGGGGGCGCTACCGCCATGGGCGCAGGCGCGGCCTCCCGCTCCGTCGGGGGAGCCTCCCCGGGCCGCCGCAACCGGTTCGCGGCTCCGCCCATGCCGAGCACCGTGCCGCCGCGAGTTCTCCCCTGCGGCTCCGGTTCCCTGGCACTGGCGCTGTTGGCAGGCGCCGGCAGGGTCACGCGCCGCGAATCGGCAGAGGTGGACGGCTCGGCCTCGCGCCGCGTCCGCGCCCGCCCAGACCCGAGCCCGTCCGAGCTGGGAGCGTCCACGGCGAGCCGGGGCGGGCGATCACTGGCCACGCGAAACGGGGAGCGAGGAACGCTGCGGGGCTCCGCCTCGGCGGCCCGCCGTGCTTCCTCCGCACCGATGTTGACGATCACCTTGGGGGTCAAGCGGGGCGCCTCGCGCCCTGCTGCGGGACTCGGAATGCGCGCGCCGGGCAAGAGTGGCGTGGGGCGCCTCGCGTCTGGGCTCGCGTCGCTCCAGGCGCCGGAGCTGGGCTTGGCCGCAACGACCGGAGCCGCCGGCACCGACCTGGAGTGGACCGCCGGAGCGGGAGGGGCCGTCGGCGCCGGCCTGGAGAGGACTGCCGGAGGCGGAGGAGCCGTCGGCTGGGGCCTGGCCACGACCGCCGGAGCGGGAGGGGCCGTCGGCGCCGGCCTGGAGAGGATTGCCGGAGGCGGAGGGGCCGTCGGCGCCGGCCTGGCTGCGACCGGCGGAGCGGGAGGGGCCGTCGGCGCTGGCTTGGCCGGGACGACCGCAGGCGGAGCAGCCGAGGCCGCGCGCTCCCCCAGAGCAGGAGCCGCGAGCAGCTCCGCGGCGTCTCGGCCCGACGGAGCCAGGAGCACGGGCTCGTCCGCGCCGGCGCTCGCCCCGCCTACCAGCGCGTCGGCGGCCACCACCTCCGAAGCTCGCACGCCGTCCAGCTCGGGCGCGGGCTCGCTCGACTCGGCCACGACCAGCAGGCCCTCGAAGTAAAACTTGGAGAGGACGGTCAGCGTCGAAAGATCGTCAAACGGGGAATCGTCGATCAGATCGAGCAGGGTTCGCTTGCCGTCGAGCAGCCGCAACACGCCGTTGAGCTCGTCCGGGATCTCATTCAGGCGTCCGAGCAGGGCCTCGTGATCGATGTCGAGCACGGTATTTTCTGGCGGCAGCTGCTCCGCCAGGCGCCCGAGCTCATCCACGCGGCGCATGCCCTCCATGAGCAACCCGTTGGTCGACGCCTCGATGACGACCGGATGCTCCACCGCGCGAAACTCGAGATCGAACGTGCCGGTGGTCCAGGTGATGGTCCGATAGACCGCCTCTTCACCGCGCAGATCACCGACCTCGGCGTCGATCAGCTGGCCCTTCTGAAAAAACAGCTGGGCCTCTCGGTCCCCGCGTTTCACCGTTGCAACGCCACTTTTGCCGCTGACCGCGATCGTCTGCAGCAGGTCCACCACCGCCACGTCCTCGAGGGACCCACTGAAGCGCGTGCGCGCCAACGACTCCGCAGCGATCCGTTGCTGGTTGCGCCGCGCCAGCAGCATGTGCACGCGCGTGACCACCTCGCGCACGAAAATGGGCTTGGCGAGGTAATCGTCCACGCCGAGCTCGAGCCCTCGCAGCTTGTCCTCGAGCGCCCCCTGCTCGGTCAAGAAGACGATCGGCAGATCCTTCATTTCCGAACGCGAGCGAATTTCCCGAACCAGTCCGAAGCCATCGGAGTCCGGCAGCCGCGTATCGGTCAGGATCAGATCGGGCGGTCCATGCTCGAGCTTGGCCAGCGCGCTCTCCGCGCTCGTGGCCGTCGTGACGGTAAAACCTGCGCTGCGCAGACTGACCTCGAGCACGCGCGCACTGCTCGGGTCCGCATCCACCAACAGGATCTGCTGTTTCGCCATTCAGTCGAGTCCTCGGCCCCGCGCTCGCTCTCCAGCCCAAATGACGCAGCCCACTGGAAGTATCGCCCAGGTACATCGCGGGGCAATGCCGTGTAGCAAGCGCCGCACCGACTGGACCTGCTGACCGACCAACACCTTCTCCCGGTTAACGAACTAGCTGCGAGATCAACCCTCCGAGACAGCTCCCGACGAGCATCCACCAGCCCAGGGTCGAGAACCGCAGCCGAGTTGCTGCCGCGTCTCCAGTTACGACTGGCTGGGGCTGCGCTTCAGTCCGCAGCTTCCAACCTCGAAGGCGAGCGCGGGCCGCCGGCGGCGTGAGCCGAAGCGTCTCGCCCCGAGCCCGAAACGGCTCCAGCGCATCGCGCAGGCGTGCCGCCGACTCGAAGCGGCGGGTCGCGTCCTTCTCCAGACAACGCGCCACCACGGGTTCGAGACGCAGCGCTGCGCTGCCCGGGCGGAGCCAGCGCGAGAACGGCGGCGGCGGCGCGTAGCGGTGTTGGTGAGCGAGCCCGAGGTACGAGTCGGCGTCAAACGGCGGCCTGCCACAGAGCATCTCGTACAGGGCAACCCCCAGTGAATAGATGTCCGTGCGCCCGTCGGCGCTCACGCCCTCGGCCTGCTCGGGGCTCATGTAGACCGGAGTACCGTAGGTGGTGCTCGGGTGGGTCAGACGCCGCTGGCCGCGGCTCTGCGCGAGCCCGAAGTCGAGCACCTTGACCGAACACACGCCGCCCCGCCGCTCGACCCAGACGTTCTCCGGCTTGAGATCGCGGTGCACGATCCCGAGTGCGTGCGCCGCCTCCAGCGCGTCGCAGATCCCGATCCCCACCTCTGCGGCCACGTCGGGCTCGAGCGGGCCCTCACGGATCCAACTCTCGAGCGAGACGCCCTCGGCGTACTCCATGACGAAGTAGGGTTCGCCCGTCGGCAACCAGCCAGAATCCACCACCGCGACGATGTTGGGATGGCTCAGCGTCGCCAGCATTCTCGCTTCGCGCGACAGCCGCTGCACCCATTCGGCGTCACTGCAGCATTCGGCGCGCAGCGTCTTCAGCGCGAAAGTGCGGCCGAGAACGGGATGCCGGACTCGATATACATATGCCGTCACCCCGCTCCATAAGAGCTCGACGACCTGATAGCGATGGTCGATCAACTGCCCCACGCGCAGACCTCCGGAAGGCACACCTCCGGAAGGTACACCTCCGGAAGGTACACCTCCGGAAGGTACAGAGACGGGGGCGACGCTCATCACTGGCGTTGGCCGAAGCACTGCCACGAGATCGTCCATTACGCTGCTCACCCTGCTCAGGCAAGAGCTTGGACTCGCGGGGTGGGGGCTTGGTGAGCAGTGGCCTACGTGGGGTATTGGCGCACCTCGATCGTTCCGTTCAACAGAACATGGTCAGACTGGTGGCGAGCCGGGCGCAGACGGAAGGGCGGGGACTGCCATGACCGCACCGACGGAGACCGGAGCCCGTACGGTGGACACCTCCGGGCTGCCCACCCCAGCGCAACGCATGCTCGCCGACAATGCCCCGGCGGCGCTGCGCCAGATGGCGGCCAAGGGCATTGCGCCCGGCCTCAAGCCGGAGGCCATCATCACCTTGGTCTGCGCCTTCGCCGAGCGCGGCGAGCGCGAGCTGGCACAAACCGCCCGGCAGACACTGGAGGGTCTGCCCGAGCCCGTGCTGCTGGGCGCCCTCAGCACCGACCTGCAGCCGCGCGTGCTGGAGCTGATCGCCGAGACACAGGCGGCGAACATGGTCGTCGTCAGTCGATTGCTGGCGGCACGCCACATCAGCAGCCTGGCGCTCGAGTTCATCGCCCAGGAGGCCAACGAGAGCATCGGGGAGCTGGTCGCCGCTAGCGACAGCGTCCTGCTACGCTTCCCGCGGGTGATCGAGAAGTTGTACCTGAATCGGCGCGTGCGCATGTCGACCGCCGATCGCCTCGTCGATCTCGCCGTTCGCAACAACCTGGAGTTGAATATCCCGGCGTTCAAGCAAGCCGCTGCCGCGATCGCAAACCAGTTGATTCCGGAGCCCACGGAAGAGCCCACCTTCGACGATGAGCTATTTCAGGAGGTCGAGAAACTCGCCGCCGAGACCCCGATCGCCGACGAGGACACGCACGAACTGGACGACGAGGGGAACGAGGAGCTCAAAGAGAAGTTTCAGCCCATGTACGCCCGCATCGCCATGATGACGATCACCCAGAAGATTCGGCGGGCGACCCTCGGCACCGGCGCCGAGCGCATGCTCCTGGTGAGGGACACCAATCGACTGGTCGCGACCGCGGCAGCCACCAGCCCCCTGCTCAATGAGAGCGAGGCAGCGCGCATCGCCTCGAGCCGCAGCGTGATTGACGACGTGCTGCGCATCATCGCGCAAAATCGAGATTTCACCCGCAGCTATCAGATCAAGCTCAACCTGATCACCAATCCGCGGACGCCCTTTACGTTTTCCTCGCGCCTGATCCCTCACCTGCGCGACAATGATCTGCGCTCTCTCAGCAAGAGCCGCAACGTTCCCGCGGCCATTCAGACGGCAGTCCGGCAACAACTCTCCCGCAAGAAGGAGGATTGAGCCCGAGCCGCCGCCACAGGCGGCGCGGCTCGGGTCCCAGCGGACGCACGCCGACTAGCGAACGATGCGCTCCGGAGCGCAGCCGAGTTCGACCTTCAAGTCCCCTGCCCCGAGGTTCTGGCAGGCGGTCTTGCAGAAAATGATCTTGGTCGGCTCGAGCTGGTCATCATAGTACCAGGCCGAATTGGCCCCGCAGGTCGCGGGCCCTTCGCTGCGCGGAAACTCGGTCACGACCCCGCTGGTGGCGCCCGTAAACCTCACTCGCACCTGCTCGAAGTCGATCGCCTCGTTGGTCCCGGGCGCCATCTGAGGCAACTCCACCTCACAGCTGAGCGGCTTGACCACGATGCGCAACAACGCATCCAGGAACTTCGCCTCCAGATCTACGCCCGCGCCCGCGGCACCACCGACCAGGAAGGCTTGCCCACCGCCCGCCTGCGCGAGGGAGTTGGCATTGCTCGCCAGCTCCTGCGTCCCCACCAGGTAGGTGCGGATCGGCGGCTGCGTCGGGTTGCCGCTGCCGTCCACCGGGGGCTGGGAATATTGGCGAAGCGTGTCGATGATCTCGCCGAAGGACACGATCATCGCGCCGTCGCTGCCGGTAGGCCCGCACTCACTCGGAATCCCGTCCGAGGCGAGGATCACGACGCTGGGGATGTTGGCGTTCTCCGGTCGCTGCGCCACCTGCAGCGCATACTCGAGCGCCCCGGCCACGGCCGGAGCCGTCGGCGTGAAGGAGCCGGGCAGCGTCGTGTCGATGGCGCTGAGCAGTGCCGTGCGATTGCCGACCAACGGGGCCACCGCCACGGCAGGCACGCTGTACTTGGCAGCGCCACAGTCATCGTTGCCATTGGTGAGACCAAAGAACTGCAGGCCCACGCGCGCATCGGCCGCCTGCGCGCTATTGACGAAGGAACGCAGCGCAGAGGTCACGGCATCCCAGCGGGACGGCGACCCGGCTACGTTGGGGTCCACCGGATCCAACATCGAAACGGAGCGATCCAGGAGGATCAGGACGTTGACGGGGCTGGCCGTGGCAGTCAGGGTCACACCCTGGCAGACGTCCTCGTCGGCAAGCGCGCCGGCCCCGCCAACGGCTTCATTGCCGAGCAGGTCGCCCCCTGCGACCGAGCCGGAGCCGCTGCTCCCGGCGGAGCTCCCACCCGCGCCGGTGGCTGCCTGCGAGGCTTCGCTCGCACAGCCGATCGACGTGCACTCTTTCTCGCCCTCCCCGCAGGCCGAAGCCACCAATAGGGGGGCGACGATCAACGATGCTGCGCCGCAGGCGCTCCCGAACCATCCAAAGCGTAGTGTGGTCAGTGGTCTCACCCGGGCAGTCTACCTCCCATTGCCCGGAAAACCAGCCTTCACCTCGGTCCAATCCCGCCAGGTGGTCTCGCATCCAGGGGTGAGGGCGGCGTTCAATCCGGCACACTTCCACACCTCCGGCCCTGGGCCCAAGAGCGACATCATGACGCGGGACACGTGCGGCACCTGCTGCCTCCAGACGCTCTCCAGCGCCTGCACGCGGCGAGCATAGCGATCTCGCTCGCGCTCGTTTACGGCCTGCTCCAGATAGCCGAGCGCCATCTTGCGAATCTCCGGGTCGTCATTGACGGACAGCGTCCGGGACAACATCCGGATCATCGCCTCGCGCTGCCCCTCCCGGTTCAGGAGGCGTGCCGCAGCGATACAGCCGTACGGGATGTTCGCGTTGTTGCTGACGAGCTCGCACGCCCGAGCCAGATCGCGCGCCCCCTTCAGGCGCAGCTCCTTGGCGTACGGCTCCGGGACGCGCTGGGGGGCGAGGTACGCCGCAAACTGACCCGCAACGAGCCAGAGCTCCTGATGCGAGGGCAACGCCTCGAGGCCGCGCTCGTGCAAGCGACGGGTATCGAGGTAGTCCTCGAGCAGCGCCGGCGTCGGCCGCATCGTGAGCAGCGTATCGACGTACAGGTAAGGCCGAGCAAACCTCGGCGCGAGCGTGGTGATGGTATCGAGATAGCGATAGGTGGCTTCGAAGCGAGCCTTTTCCCGGAAGCTGAGCCCGTACTTCACGAGCAAGTTCGCAAACAGATAGTCGGCCAGAGCTTCGCGGTGACCGAGGCTGAACACCACGCTGTATTCCGGCGAGAGCAGCAGCGACACCTCCTCGTGCGCCGCCGGCTGCTGATAGCTCTGCAGCAGGGGACCGCGCGCGGCGGCGACCAGCCCAATGCCCAGGAAGGCGCACAGCCACGTCGGCAAGAGCTCGAGCAACCAGCGCGGCATCACGTCATTTTACCACAATCATTCCATCTCTCGGTGCATCTCCAGGGGAAACGTCAGCGGGGCTTTGCCTTCGCTGGTTTCTCCGCGCACGCTGAACTCGCTCAACTGACCGTCACCGTCCAGGTCCCCCCGCGCCGACGCGCGGTAGCGTGCGCGCCGCCCGCGGTGCTCGCTCTCGAATTCGAAACTGTAGCGGTGCGGGGTCGAAAATCCGAAGCCGAGGCTGATCCACGTCGGGTCATCCCAGCTGCCCGGCGGGTCTCGCAGCGCCACCCCTGCCGGTACCGCCGCGGGCGTCGGCCCGACACTGGCGGGATAGGCGGTGGGGACCGGCTCCGTCGCCGCTCGCTCCGCCGCCGCTCGAGCGATCCGCTCGAGACCGTCCATCGACTCGACCAGGCGGGAGGCATGCAGGTTGCGGAAAAACGCGGGCACTCCCACGCCCAGCACAGAGCCGGCGATGGCGATGCACAAGGCGGCCTCCACGGGGCTGAGCGAACGCACGGCTCGACAGCCGTAGCACGCGTCCTCGGGTTGGGCGCGGTTTTTGGAGCTGAGCCCCGCGGAGCGGCCATTCGCCGAGCGGGCATTCTCCCAGAGGCATTGGCCTCAGCGACGCAGGGTGAGCAGCTGCGCCTCCAGAGCCTGCACCAGCTGGTCTTCTCCCCCCTGCCCCAGGTCCGGCGTGGCGATCAGGTGGCCGAGCCCATCCTCGAAGCCGAGCACGGTCACCTCCGGCGCGCGCGCATCGAAATCGAGCCGCAGACGCAGACCCTGTGTTCTGAGCTGGGCCTCGATCACCCGCTCGCCGGGGGGAGAGTGCGCCAGCAAGGCGGAGCCCGGCTCGGCCGCACTGAACCAGTCGACGCCCTGCACGTGAGGCACCGCCACCGGCGCGCCCTGCAGCACGTGGAGCAAACTCGGCAAGACGTCCTGATGGTACGTGGGGTGATGGAGGCTGCGCGGCTGTACCCCCGGCCCCACGATCGCCAGCGGCGTCTGGGTGATCACTTCGCCGAAGGAGTAGCCGTGGGTGTAGCGACCGTCGTCGTAGATCGACTCGCCGTGATCCCCCGTGAAGACCACCAGGTTCCGCGCGGGGTCGAGCCGGGCGAACGCGTCCGAGACCAGGTCGTCGATGAAACGCATGCTGTTGCGATAACGGTTGCGCAGCGGGCCTTCGGCTTCCGGTCCCAGCGCTCGCACTGAGGTCACGCCCCACCTGGGGTTGGAGACGGGACGATCCACCTCATATCGTGCTGGATACTGGTATTCGAAGTGCGACGACATCAAAAGCACGATCGCAAAGATGGGCCTCTCGCTCGTCTTCACCAGCTCCACCATGGCGTCCAGCGCCCGCTGATCCCACTCGGGCCAGCTGCCGCGATCATCATGAACGAAGTGGTCCATCGTCTGCGCGTTCACGAACTCCTCGCGGCGCATCCAGATCTTGGGGTGGCCGCTGAAGTACGCGCAGGCATAGCCGCTGGCCCGCAGCGTGGCGCAGAGCTGCGGCGGAACCTTGGCATTCAGGGTCTGGTGGAAGGCCGCCGGGCTCCGGCCATACAACAAGGCAAACAGGCCCGATTCGGAGTAGTTGGTGCCGGCGTCGTGCTGGGTCGCCACCAGACCGGCCTCTGCCCAGTGCGTGAGCCGCGGCATCAGCTCGGCTCCGAACACGTCGCGGCGCAAGCTCTCGGTCACGACCAAGATCACGTTGGGGGGCCGCGCCGGCAGCGACAGCGGAGCCGTGCTGGCTGGCTTGCCCGCACCCAGCGCCGGAAAAACCGCCCGGTAGGCGCGGCGCAACCGGGGGTACAGGCTGCGCAGCACGGGGTCGGTCTGTTCGGCGTCATCCGCCGCGGCCGCCGTGACGCGCAGGTCCAACACGAGCGCCCCATACACGCGCTCGTACAGGGCGGTATCTCGCCAGCCCTGATGCATCAGATGCGGCGCCGCGACCAGAGCCAGCGTCAGCACTCCGCCGCTCCAGCCGATGGCTCGACGGAGCAGCGGGCTCAGCGCCGCCGCCACGTCGCGAACCCATCGCTCGGCGAGCCACGCCGCAGCCCAGCTGACCACCACCGCCACGCAGCCCCACTCGGCCAGCATGCGAGCCCATTGCCCCAAGTCCCCCCCTGCCACGTGCCCCTCGGGGAGCAGCGCTACGCGCGCCACTTCCACCAGGTGGCGCCCGACCGACCGCAACAGGTCGAGGTCCAGGAAAAGGACAAATAGCGCCAGGCTGGCGAGCGCGATGAAACAGCGCCGGCTGGCCCGCGCTCGGCCCGAGCGCGCCAGCAGCACCCCCAGCACGAGGGCGGGCGTGAACAGCACCAGTGAGGTCGAGACGATGCTGGCGGGCAGCAGCCAGGGCTCGTCGCCGCGCAGCTGGAGGCTGGATAGCCCGAGCAGTTCCCGAAAGCCGGAGCGCTGCACCCCGAGGTAGGCGACCAGCGCCAGGCTCAGGGTCGACACCACCACCTCCAGCGCTCCCCAGCGGGCGTGGCTGTCTCTGGACACCCCCCTAGGCCAGCTTGACGACTTGCTGCTCGGCAAGATCGTGGAGAATCTTCAGCGCGTCGAGCCGGGTCATGCCGCTGATGTCCAGGATCTCGTCGACCGTGGATTGACCGTCCACCAGCGACAGGAGAAAGCCAGCGCGGTGGTCCAGCGAGAGCCACTGCACCTCTTCCGGGCTCACGACCACGCTGATGACCTGATCCAGCGGCCCGATGCGCGCGGCAAACATCTGCGTGAGCACATCGCGGCAGTTCTGGGCGTAGCGACGGGCGGCCAGGTCGTCGGGGCTGCGCGCCAGCAGTTGCTCGGCGATCTGCAGGGCGCGACTGTAGTCACCGACGGCGTAGCACTCCTCGAGCTCCCGCACGCCCAGGCGAACCGACGACGATGGGGCACTCGGTGGTGGAGAGCCGGCGTCGCGCCCGGTGCGCGGCGAGACGGAGTGGATCACCGGCTCGAGCGAGTCCACGAAATCGAGCGCCGAGTCCAGGTCCGCATCGGAGGCCTCCAGTGCCGGCGTGCGCCCTTGCCCCTGCCGATGGCTCGGGGTGGCCTTGGCGAGGATGTCCGGGTTCGGGGGTCGATTGCGTGTCGTCTCCGCGAGGAAGGCGGGGCGATCGGCGCGATGGCGGGTGGGCTGCGTGCGCTTGTCCGCGACCGGGACCGGAACCGGAACCTCGAGCGGCACGCGGCGGGGGGGCGGCGCGCGTGGGACGGGAGGAGCCGTCGGTGCTTGCGAGCGCCCCGACGCGTCACGCCCGAGCGTGGGCGTCCCCGGCAGCGGGTCGCCGAAGACGTCGATCGGTGCGTCGAAGCTGTCGAACTCGAGGTCTTCCGAGGCGGGAGGCTCCAGCGTGGCCGGAGTCAGATGCCGGGCACGCATCGGTGGCGGCGTCGGGAGCTTGTCATCGTCGATCCCTTCGAGGGGGTTTGCCGGACCCGTCTCGGTCTGGCGCATCGCCTCCGCTGCCAACTCCTCCGGCGGCGAGGCCGGAATAGCCGTGTCCCGTGCGAATACATCGCGCGGCGGCGGATCCGACTCGTCGATCAGGTCGAACTCGACGTCCGCCAGCAGATCATCCTCGGGAGTCACAGCTTCTTCCTGGCAAATCTCGGGCGCTCACTGCGCCCGGGAAACAACCCCCTTGAACATGCGCTGCGTGCGGGCGAGGCCGTCCACATGCTGGCGAATCTGCGCGGCGCCGCGCGCCTCGATGGCCTCGCGAGCGTGGTCGAGCACGGTCCGCGCCTTGCCGAGCGCATCGCGCCCGAAGTCGCTCGCTCCCACCACGCCTTCGACCTCGGGAAACAGCCGTTCGATTTCCGCAATGAGCCGCTCCGCCTCTTGTTTGGCCGCCTCGAAGTCCTCGTCCACGCGCCGCTCCACCAAGTAATCCTTGGCGGTCTCGATCATCTTGTCGACCTCCTCGCGGGTCAGCCCGCTGGTCGCCGTCACCTGGATCGACTGGGCCTGGCCCGTTTCCAGATCCTTGGCGAAGACGCTGACGATGCCGTCGGTGTTGATCTCGAAGGTGACTTCGATTTCCACTTCCCCCTTGGCGGCCCGGCGTAGCCCCGTGAGGATGAACTCTCCCAGGAGCTCGTTCTTCTCGGCGTTGTCGTTCTCGCCCTGCATGACCAGGATCTTGACCGCGGTCTGGTTGTCGCGGCTGGTCGTGAAGACCTTGGTGCGACTGGTCGGAACGGTGGTGTTCTGCGGGATCAGCTCTTCGAAGTGGCTGCCGAAGGTCATGATGCCCAGCGCGTGGGGCGTCACGTCCAGCAGGATCATGTCGGTCTTTTCCTCTACGAGGGCGTGACCCTGGATCGCGGCGCCGAGAGCCACGACCTCGTCCGGGTGTACGCCCTTGTTGGGAGTGCGGCCAAAATACTCAGAGACGGCTTTCTGGATGGCAGGCATGCGCGTCATGCCGCCCACCAGGATCACGTCTTCCAGATCCTTGGGCTCGAGACGCGCGTCACTGAGTGCATCGCGGCAGATCTCGATCGTGCGATCGATCAGATCCCCGGTCAGGCCCTCCAGCGTCTCGCGCGTGAGCGTGCGTTGCAGGTGCAGCGCCTCGTTGCGCCCGGTCGAGATGATGAACGGCAGGTTGATGTCCGTCTCGCGCACGCTGGACAGCTCACATTTGGCTTTTTCCGCCGCGTCACGCAGGCGCTGCAGGGCCATGCGGTCCTGGCGCAGATCGATATCGTGCTCTTGCTGGAAGCCGTGTACCAGCCAATCGACGATGCGGGCGTCGAAGTCTTCACCACCGAGGAAGGTGTCGCCGGTGGTGGCGATCACCTTGAACACGCCGTTCGAGCTCAATTCCAGGATCGAGATGTCGAAGGTGCCACCACCCAGATCGTAGACGGAGATGACTCGATCGATCTCCTTGCCGAGGCCGTAGGCCAGGGCGGCGGCGGTCGGCTCGTTGATGATCCGGATCACGTCCAGCCCGGCGATCGTGCCGGCGTCCTTGGTCGCCTGGCGCTGGTTGTCGTTGAAGTACGCCGGCACGGTGACCACGGCTTGCGTCACGGGTTGGCCGAGATAGTCCTCGGCAATGATCTTCATCTCTTGCAAGATCATCGAACTGATCTCGGGCACCGAGTAGCTCTTGTCGCGGAGCACGATGCGCACGTCATCGTGAGGGCCCTCGGCGATGTTGTAGCTGGAGGTCAAGAGCGCGTTCTTGATCTGCGGCGAGTTCCACTTGCGCCCGATCAACCGCTTCGCTGCGTACACCGTGTTCTCGGCGTTGGTGATCGCCTGGCGCTTGGCGATGTGGCCGACGAGGCGCTTGCCGGCCTCGGTGACGGCAACCATGCTCGGCGTGGTCTTGTAGCCCCCCCGGTTCGGGATCACGGTGGGCGCCGAGCCCTCCATGACCGCGACGCAGGAGTTGGTCGTGCCGAGATCGATCCCAATGACGGTTCCCATACTATGCTAGACGCCACCCCGCTGGAGCCGCTTTAGCCATTGCTTGATCCTGTCGCTGTTCGGGGTGAGCAGAAGCGCGCGTTCGAGCTCCCGAACGGCGTTCTGCGGCATGCCCGCGGCTTCGTAGATTTTGGCCAAAGTCAGCCTTAAATCGCTGCGATTGGGGGCCAATTGAGTCGCCTCGCGGGCCAGCTCCCCCGCCAATCGAAGTTCGACACCGGCCTTGAGGTAGCATTCGGCGGCACTCCGGAGCATGTCGGCGTTGGGGCTCCCACGGGCGGCGCGGGTGTATGAGCGTGCCGCCTCTTCATAGTGACCATTGGTCTCTTCGTAGCGGGCGCGCTGCACGTAGCTCTCCACCACGGTCGAGCCCACTTGCTTCTCGAGCTCGTCGAGGCGAGCCCCCGCCCCGGCCTCGCCCGCCGAGAGGGTGCGCGCGATCTTGAGCGTGTTCAGGGCCGAGACATTGTTGCCGGCAGCGATCGCGTCCTCGGCTGCCTGGGCGAAGCGGGCAATCCTGTGGTCCCGGATCGCGCCCTTGCGATGCTGGTAGCGATCGTGCAGCTCCTTGGCGGCGGCAGAGTGCCGCGCGGCCTCGGCGCGGATCTTGTCTTCGTCCGGTGCCTCGGGAGGCAGCGAGGCGGCGGCAGTCAGACCGAACTTGCGTGCCAGCGCCTGGCGCCGGGCCGCCGGATCGTCCACCAGCTGCGCGGCGGGCCGCAGACTCGGCGCGACGACGGGGCCCGGTAGGGGTGGAGGCAGCGGGGGCGGAGGTGGGGGCGCTCCGCGCGCGACGACGGGACCGGGGGCAGGCACGGGCGAGATTCTGGCGTGCTGCTCGGCCTGCAGCAGCAAGCGCTCCAGATCTTCGACGCTGGGGGCCGCCTCGGGCGGAGCATCGAGCCCGCGCGTGCGACCGAGCGCGCCGAGATAGGCTTCGTACTCCTCGCGTGCCTGGCGGTTCGCCAGCACGTCGTGCGCCTCCGTCAAACGCTGAAAAATCTTCTCCATGCGTTTGGTGAAGCCACCGATCTGCTTGCCAAAGTAGCTGTCGGGGTGAAAGGTCCCGATCATCGAGTAGTAGGCCCGCTTGATCGTTGCGCGATCGGCTCTTCGATCCACGCCCAGGAGCTCGAAGTGATCGAGCTCGGAGAGGCGGGTCGACAGATCGAGGATGCGAGCCTGCAGCTCGACGGAAATGCTGAGCGACTCGTCGATCTCGGGATGGCGCGGCCCGCTCGGTACCACAGGGCTGGCGGGCGCTGCTGGGGGGGGCGCAACGGCGTTGTCGGAGGCCGGCGCGCGTGGAGGCTGCGACGGTTTGTCCTGCCGGGGCGCGTCGGGCAGTCGCACGGCGCCGAATGCCTCCAGGCGCTGCAGGTGAGCCCGAACGCGCTCGAAGGAGATGCCGGTAGCCATCGCGATCGCCGCGGCGTCAGCTTGCCCGTCGACTCGGGACAACACGAAGGCTTGTTCCGGTTCGAGCGGGAGGGAGCGCACGTTGACCCCGGCAACGAGCTGATAAGCTGCCGGGCGCGCGGCTGCGGCGCGGGGTGCAACCCCCGCGCTCGAGCCCGTGCCTCCTGGATGCGATTTCAACCTCTCTTGGCTTGACACCGATCCGCGCCGATCTCAAACCGATTGGTTTCGATCCCGAGCGGGCTCGCCCGTCGGTGCGACAACCACATCGGAGTGCCGCGCCCACTGCGGCCCGACTCGCCGTTGCCCCGCCGGGCCCGCCCCCGCTTCGTCGGACCAGGCCCTTTACTCGGCTGGCGCGCCCGGGGATAAGGGCGGCGTGGCCCCGACATCCAAGACCTGCTCGCATTGCGGAAGGCTGAATGCGGCCGGGGACAACCGCTGCTCGCGTTGCGAACGACGCTTGCCATCCGCCTGGGAGTCCGCCATCGCCGCCCATTGGTCGAGCCTGCTCGGCAAGGGCACCGGGGCTACGACGCTGTTCGTGGTCCTCTCCCTCGCAGTGTACGTGGCCCTGACTCTGGGTGGCCACGGCCCCATGCAGCCGGTCAGCCCCAGGCAAGCCCTGCGCTGGGGTGCGCTCGCGGGGGAGCTGGGGCAGAGCCAGCCGTGGCGCTACCTGTCGGCGATCTTCGTCCACTTCACGCTGCTGCACGTGGCGTTCAACCTGCTGGCGCTGGTCTCTTTCGGTCGCAGCCTGGAGCAGGTGATCGGCAGCGCGCGGTTCGCCGCGCTCTTGCTGCTGTCCGGCGTCGGCGGCTTCGTACTGAGCGAGTTCTGGTATACCTTTCAACCCCTGACCGGCGGCATGAGCGGCGGTATCTTTGGCCTGCTGGGAGCGGAGGTCGGGCTTCGCTATGCAGGGCGAGACGAAGCCTGGAAGAAGTCCGCCATCTCGGCGTTTGGCTATGCTGCCGTCGCCTACCTCTTGCCGGGACAGAGCGTCAACAACGCGGCCCACGTCGGCGGGTTGCTCGTGGGGGCCGCCTTCGGCTGGGTGCTCTTTCGTGCGGGTTGGAATCTGCGTGCCGACCGCGCCTTTGGCATCCTGGCGGCGCTGCTGCTCGTCCTCACCATCGGTGCCCTCGCCCACGGCGGGCTCGGCTAGCGATCCCTGGGACTAGGGTCCGGTACGGCCGGCGAACGGACCTGCAATGGGCGCATCGCCGAGGTCCGTCACGGTGAGACTGCCGACCCAATTGCCTGCGAGCGAGGTGGGGCGAGCCTCGCCGTCGATCTGCGCGCGCGACGCACCCGAGATCTGCCAGGGCACGGCGGGCAGGTCCGAGCCGGACACCCGCGCCCAGAGCTCCGCCATGGCGGAGCGACACAGCGTTTGCATGCAGTTCTGTCCGCAGCCCGGAAAGGCCGCGCCGGGGGTCGCGCCCGCGTCCACCAGCAACTCTGCGACGTTGCTGCAGCCGAACTTCTCAGCCATGCCGTCCGCCGCAGAGCTTCTGGTCGTCGGGCTTTCGGCGATCGCGGCGAGGCTGGCGGTCGCGGCGAGAAAGGGCGTGGGTTGCCAGCTGAGCGTCGTTCCGACCCGCAGCAGGTCGTCGGTCTCTGCGCTGACCACCGCGGTGTTCTGCGCGGTGAAGCCCGCCGCCAGGGGCAACAGATCCGCGACCGAGCTGAGCGTCAACGTGGCCACGCCCTCGCTGCTCGGCGCGCTGAGCCGCCCCACGATCGCATCCGCCGCGCCCAAGCGCCCCAACCCCGTGCGCATCCAGTCGTGCACCATGCTCCGCAAGCCCGCGCCCGGCAGCTCGGAGGCAAGGCCGCCGACCAGCACCGTACGCCAGCTCTGAGCGCTGCGAGCTTGCTCGAACGCGGCCGGATCGCTGGACAGGAGGGACATGGCGTCGAGCAGACTCGCCAGATCGTCACCGTTCGGCTGGGTCAGCGCCGATGCCGCACGGAACGCCAGCTCGTCGAGCGCTGGATTGAGGCCCGCCGTGTTATCGACGCTCAAGGCCAGCCGCAGGTCCAGAGCGCCAATCTGCAGCGGCCGATCGAAAATGTCGACGTCGGTCAGCGTATCGGTGCCGGCGCGCAAGGAGTCGATGTTGCTACAGCCGCCGGCGAACTGCTCGGCGCGCACCACCGCCGCCAGCGCACTGCCCGCGGGCACGCGATCGAGCTGTACCGGGTCCCGCACGCTGGTGCTGAGCGCTGTCCCATCCGCAAACGGGGGACCTTGCAGGTCGGCGCACGTCAGCCCGACATGCACGCTCGCCACCCAGCGCGCCACCGTACGATGCCCGGGATAGTTGAGCTGGAGGATCAGGCGCCCGAGAGCGGCCTGCAGCGTGACGATGACCAGCCGGGCATTGGCGATGCGCCCCGCCGCCGCGCGGATCTCGAAGTTCGAGGACGCGGAGCGTACGGTGAGCATCGTCTCTGCCACGCCGTCCTCCTTGGTGACGACGATGTCGTGACTCAAGAAAGCGTCCTGCGCTTCGCGGCCCACCAGGGCAAAGCGGACGGTGTGCACGCCGGGCGGCTGGACCTGCACGCGGATCAGCCGCGGGGCGCCGGCCACCACGCTGAGCTCCTGCCCGGACTCGAAGCTCACCGAACTGGCGCTGTCTTCAAACGGGTCTACTTCCACGCCTACGGTGGGCGGCGGTAGTCCCGGGTCGTCCTGCACCGAGCCGCTGCAGCCCGCTGGCCCGAGCGCCAGTGCACCGAGAGCCGCCGCGGCCAGGGCAAACGGCGCCCTGGCCGCCCCGGGGGGCAGTTTGCCGCGTACTTTACGTCTCATCCAGCTCACGGAGTCAGGCCCTGGCCTGATCGTAGGAGAACCCCCTCCAGGTGCAAGGCCCGCCGAGGGGTAGACTCGAAATTGGCAGCCGCCCAGCCGAAGCGTGCCGTAGAGCAGGGGTAGGCAATGAGTTCGATCGCTCCGCCCCAGATCCGCGTATTGGTCGTCGACGACGAGCCCGGCCTGCGCACCATGCTCGAGATCCTGCTCAACCGAGAGGGGTACGGCGTGGTGACCGCCCCCGCGTATTCGGTGGCGCTGGAGGCGATCTCCCAGTCGCCGCAGCCATTTCCGGTGATCTTGAGCGATCTGGTGATGCCGGAAGGCTCGGGGCTCGACGTGCTCGCGGCAGCCAAGCAGCGCTCGCCGTCCACCGAGGTCATCCTGATGACCGCCCACAACTCGGTGGAGAATGCCATCGCCGCGATGACCGCGGGGGCCTTCAACTTCGTCACCAAGCCCTTTGAGCCGGCGGCGCTGGCCGCCCTGGTTCGCAAGGCCATCGAGAAGCACGCCCTGGTCGAGGAGAACTCCCGCCTCAAAGCGCAGGTGGAGAAGAGCAGCCTGGCTCCGCTGCTCGTGGGCAAGAGCCGCGCGATGTGCGCCGTGATGGAGATGATCCAGCGCGTGGCGCCGATGCGGACCACGGTGCTCATCACGGGGGAGAGCGGCACAGGCAAGGAGTGCGTGGCGCGGGCCATTCACCAGCGCTCCGATCGAGCGGACAAGCCCTGCCTGGTGGTCAACTGCGGAGCGTTGCCCGAGGCGCTGATGGAAAGTGAGCTCTTTGGCCACGAGAAGGGCGCCTTTACGGGGGCAACGGGGCGCCACACCGGCATGTTCCGCGAGGCCGAGGGCGGCACCGTGATGCTGGATGAAGTCGGGGAGCTCAGCCTGCCGCTGCAGGTGAAGTTGCTGCGCGTGCTCCAGGAACGCAAGGTCCGACCCGTCGGGTCGAGCCAGGAGCTGCCCATCGACGTCCGCGTGCTCGCCGCGACCAATCGCGATGTGGAGGCCGAGGTCGCCGAGGGCCGGTTTCGGCAAGACCTGTACTACCGACTCAACGTGATCCGCATCGAACTGCCGCCGCTGCGGCAGCGCGCCCAGGACATTCCCGCGCTCACCGAGCGCTTCGTGCAGCGCTTTGCGCGCGAGATGAGCAAGGACGTGCGCGGACTCACCGCGGACGCGCTGCGCGCGCTCGAGCGCTATGCCTTTCCGGGCAACGTGCGCGAACTGGAAAATGTGATCGAACGAGCGGTGGCGCTAGCAGGCTCGCGCGCGATCGGCCTCGGAGACCTGCCGCGCGAGGTGAGCGGCATGTCCTCGGCGACGGGGCCCAACCTCGTGACCTTGCCGGACGAGGGGTGCAACCTCGATGAGGTGATGGGAGAGATTGAACGGCGCCTGATGCTGGAGGCTCTCGAACGCACGGGCGGGGTGCGCAAGGCGGCGGCGCAGCTCCTGGGCATCACGTTTCGTTCGCTCCGGTATCGCCTGGAGAAGCATCACCTGGACCCGGGCGACATCGCCGACGCTGCGCTCGACGCTTGAGTTTCTGGACTGGTTCTGGAGCGGACCGGTGGATAGTCCGCTGCCGGACAACCCCGCTTCCCTCCGCCCTCGGAAACGCTACGCTGCCGTCGTTCCGCGGATCCTCCTAGTGGGTCGTGCCGGCTCGAAGGAGATTTCGAGTCGGCTTCCCGTCGCCTGGGCCAGTCGTCTCAATGTCGACAAACTTGGCGCCGCCTTCCCACTTTCCAGACGAGCAATCGTTGACTGAGATGTCCTCATCTTGGAAGCTAGAGCCGCTTGTGTGAGGTTGGCACGTGTCCTGGCTTCAATTAGTACGCTGGCGAGGGTGAACTCCTCCTCGAGCGCATCGTAGCCCGCCTTGAACGCAGGGTCCTTCAGCCACTTTTTGGCGACTTTTTTGAGCGGAATGCCCATCACTTCACCTCCTTCGCACGCTGGCGAGCTACTTCGAGAGCGCGCAACGGCGTTTTCTTACTCTTCTTCACAAAGGCATGCACCACGACCACTCGTTTCCCCATCGCCGACACACACACGGCACGCGCGATGCCGTCTCTGCCCTTCATACGCATCTCCCAGAGCTTGCCTTCCAAGTGTTTTGTGGGGCCCGTGCATAGCAGCTTCGCCGTGCTTTTCGATGAGCGCGGAGATGCGCAAAAAACGCTGTCGCACGTCATCGCTGAGCGCTTCGAGCTCTTTCAAGACGCGATGATCGAGGATCTCGACCTTCCAAGGCACGCATCGGCCATGATATCTCAAATTAGAGATATGTCAAGCTATCCATGGCGGGGCATGGAGGCGCGCGGGCCTCGGCTTCGGGCCGCGTCCCACGGTCCGCGAAGGCCCTGAATGCCAGGTTTAGGCCCTGGCCGCGGGACGAGGTCTTCACGCAGGATCAGGGGGGGTAGGTAGTAGGCCAAGGCGCGCAAAGACTCACGTCAGGCCCGAGTGAAACAACAGCATGGGATGTAGTGGCGACGCCGACATCGAATGCGATCTTCTGATAGACGGCGCAAGAAATTGGACGGCTCCAGTTTGCGCGGAGGCGCTATCGAGCCAATACTCGTTAGTTGCGGGAGCCGCTAGGTGTGCGCGCGGAGCAGACAGTTGTGTTGGTGAAACGTACAAGAGCCGCCGAGCGGGGCTTTACCCTGACCGAGTTGATGGTGGTCGTCGCCATCACGGGGCTGCTCGCCACGATAGGCTTTGCCTCCCTGCGTGGTCAGGTGAAGGCGGCCTGGAGCGCCGAGGCCATCAGCACGGTGCAGAGCATTCGAGCCGCCGAGGAGCGCTGGCGCACCGAGTACATGATGTACGCCGACGTCAGCACGGCTGGTTTCTGGTATCCGGGGAGTCCGATCTCCAATCCCGACGAGCAGCGGCCGTTCTATTTCGCGAGCCCCGGCGCACATACGGACCAAAATAAGTGGCTGGCGCTGCGCCCCGCGGTGAGTGGTCCTGCTCGCTTTGGCTACCAGGTCAACGCCGGCGTGGCGGGACAGATCATGACCGTGCCTTCCGCTCCGGGCTCCGCCATCACCTGGCCCATACCGCCCGACAATTGGTACGTGATTCAGGCGGTCGGGGACACGGACGGGGACGGCGTGCGCTCCTACTATCGCGCCTCCAGCCTGAACGGCGAAGTGTTCGTCGAGAACCCCGGCGAATAAATCCGCGCATCTGCGCCGCTGGAGCCACCCGGGCGCCGGGAGCGCCCAAGGCTCCTGGCGCGTTGACCTGACTGCCTACGTCAAACGCTTGGCGATCTCGGCGTCCTGGCGGTTCCCACCTTTGCGCTGACGCCGCTGCGGGCGGCGCGCGCGGCCTCTGCGTGTTGCACACACTGGAACACGCAGTATGCGCCGCGCGGCGAGCGGTGCCAGGCAACCTACGGCTGAAGACCGGCACAAGGAAAGCCGTAATTTGTCACTGAATGCTGCTCCAATGACTAAAAACGTCCATACCGCTCCAGAGTGTTGCAGCCCCCAAGTGGGACTCTCGCACGATCGTCGCGAGCATTTGCCGATGAATTGCCCAGAAATGCTGCTCTGGCACGAGCCATGCTCTAGGGGGCTCACGATGACGGCGCGCCAACCTCGACCCAGTGAGCCACGCCGGAAGGCGTTTACTCACATGGGTGTACGTGGAAGTAGCGCCGGATTCACACTCGTCGAGCTGATGGTGGTGGTGATCATCATGGGCATCCTGGCAGCGCTCGCCACCTTCGGGGTGCGCAGGTATCTGCTCGAAGGCAAGAAGGCCGAGGCGGTGGGCATGCTGACGCAGATCCGGGCCGCGGAAGAGGCGTATCGCGACGAGACCTTCGAGTACGCGGGGCTCGACAAGTTCGACGTCTGGCACCCCACGAACGATCCCGGGGGCAAGAAGTATGGCTGGGATTCTGCCACGACCACCATGCGGACGCAGGTGTTCGACAGGCTCGGTGTGCTTCCGAATGGGGCCGTTGAATACGCCTACGCCGTGGTAGCGGGCCCCGCGGGCACCAACCCGCCGGACCTGCCCATCACGCTGCCCGACTCGCTCGAAACCTCCACCGGTCCTTTTTACATCGCGATGGCCAAGGCCGATCTCAACAACGACGGCACCTACACCTACGCCATCTGCCAGAGCACGACGGCGGCGATTCACCTCGAAGACAACTACTGACCGAGTCGGTTTTTGCGGCCGGCTGCATGAGCACCTTGCCGCGCACATCAAGAGAAAGACAACAGGGAGACATCATGCGGATTCAGGACAAACTCATCAGCCTTCGGAACAAGCGCGGCTTTACGTTGGTAGAGCTCATGATCGTGGTTGCGATCATCGGCGTGCTCGCGGCGCTCGCCATCTATGGCGTCCGCAAGTACCTGACCAACGCCAAGTCAGCGGAGGCGCGCACCGCCATCGGCCGCATCGCCAAGGATTCGCAGGTCGCGTATGAACGCGAGAACATGGCTGGCGCGATCATGGATCTCAAGGACAGCGTGGACATCGCGCACGAGCTTTGTACCGCTGGCCCTCCGGTTCCCGACGCGCTCACCAAGGTCGCGAACGCCAAGTATCAGTCCGATCCGGGCGAGTGGACCGCAGGCGGCTGGGCGTGCCTGAAGTTCTCGATGGGTGACCCGCAGTACTTTCAGTACGAGTTTGTGCAAACCGGCGCGCGTTCGGGTAAGGGCGCAGAGTTTGCGGCGGAAGCCCACGGCGACCTAGATGGTGACACCATTCCTTCGACCTTCTCCCTTGCTGGCAAGGTGCAGGAGGGCTCGGGTGGCGAGCTGGTGCTGACCTTGGCGCCGACCATCACCGAGGACGCCGCGGAAGAATGAGCGTCACGCTCCGGTAGTCTGAGGGCCGTCGTCGCAATTGCGACGGCGGCCTTCGCCGTTTTGTAGGAGAGCGGCGCGCGGCCAGCCTCGCGCCGGAACGAAACAAAAGCATGCGAATTTTGAACAGGCTCACTCGTTCTCGACGCGAGCGAGGATTTACCCTGGTCGAGCTGATGATCGTGGTGGCGATCATCGGCGTGCTCGCGGCGCTCGCCATCTACGGTGTTCGCAAATACCTGACCAACGCCAAGTCAGCGGAGGCGCGTACGGCCGTCGGCCGCATCTCCAAGGACGCGCAGATCGCGTACGAACGAGAGACCATGGCCAGCGCCGTGATGGGCCTCAAGTCCAGCGTCGACATCGCGCACGAGATCTGCCCGCAGGGCGTGCCTGTGCCCGATGACATCGCCAAGGTCTCCAACAAAAAATACCAGTCCGATCCTGGCGAGTGGAACGGGGCCGGCTGGAACTGCCTGAAGTTCTCGATGAGCGACCCGCAGTACTTCATGTACGAGTACACGGTCATCCAGGGGGGCGGCGGCCCAGGTGCCGAGTTCGAGGCGCGCGCCCACGGCGATCTGGACGGTGACCTGGTCCAGTCCACCTTCTCCATCGGTGGGAAAGTGCAGCAGGGCTCGGGCGGTGAGCTCGTGCTGACCTTGGCGCCGACGATCTTCGAGGACCGGCCGGAAGAGTGAGCCACCGGTCACGCTCGACGGGCGGCCAGCGTCGCTGAGCGCAGGGTGAAGGGGCCGAAGGAAGGCGCCGTCATGCCTACCAGGTGCCCTTCCTCCCCGCCCCGTTCCCCCTGGCCCGCTGGACCGAGCTGGCGCGGAAACACGCTGCCTGGCTGATCGCGCTGCTCGTGGCGGTGACCTACCTGCCGAGCTGGTCCGGCGGCTACCTCGTCTACGACGACGACTGGCTGGTCGAAGAAAATCCGATCCTGCGCCTCCCCTTCGCCGAGGCAGCGGCGAAGATCGTGTTCGACCTCACGCACGAGGCGCGGCTCCGGCTGGGTGCGGAGTACCTACCGGTGCGCGACCTCAGCTACCTGTTCGACGTGCAGGTCCTGGGCCTGGGGGCGCCGGGCATGCGTCTCGAGCAGGTGCTCTTGTACATCGCCGCCGTGCTGATGCTGCGCGCCGCGCTCCTGAACACGCTACCGTCGCGGCTCGCCGCGGAGCTCGCCGTGTCGTGCTTTGCGCTGCACCCGGTGCACGTGGAGTCGGTGGCCTGGATCGCCGGGCGGAAGGATGTGCTCGCCCTGGTCTTCGTGGCGGCGGCGCTGTGGGCCTACTCGAGCCGGCGCACGCTCGCCTGGACGGCGGTACCGCTGCTCCTCGGCGCACACTTTTCGAAGTCGATGAGTGTGGTCGCGGTCGGCCTGCTCTTGGCGCAGGATCTGCTGGCGCGGCGCCGGCCGCGCTGGGCCATCTTATCGACGGCTGCCGGGGCGGCGCTGGCCGCCGCGGCACTGCACTACCTCGTGGGTCGCTCGGTCGCCATGTTGGGCGGGCCGTTCCAGGGCCAGCGCTGGGCGGCCTTCTACACCATGGGCGAGGTCTGGCTCGCGTACCTGCGAACCCTGGTGTGGCCTGCCCAGCTCTCCATCGTGTACGAGGTGCCCCGGCGGGTGGCGCTGGGGCTCGCCAGTGCGCTGGGGTGGGCATTGCTCGCGGGTGGGGGCGTCCTGGGTGTACTGCGCTGGCGCAAGGGGTCCCCCGTACCGCTCGCCGCCTGGCTATGGTTGGTCCTGCCCCTGGTACCGGTGAGCCAGGTGTTGCTGCCGCTCGAGAACGTCCAGGCCGATCGCTACCTGTGGCTCAGCGTGCTCGGGCTCGGCCTGGCCCTGCCCGCGCTCTGGCAGCTGCACGCCGCTGGTCGCCTGGCGGTGTTGGTACTGCTGGCGGGGTGCTTCGGTGCCAGCGTCTGGCGCGCCCACGCGTTCGGGGATGGCGCGGACTTGTTCGCGCAGGCCACGCGCGCTACCGAGGGCATGCGCGCGCCCTACTTGCTCGCCAAAACGTTGGAGCAGCGCGGGGATGCCGCCGGGGCAGAGGCAGCCTACTGGCTCACCCTGGAGCGCCCCTGCGAGGCGCCGTGTGAAGTCGCGCGGCGGGCCAGCAACAACCTGGCGCGGCTGCTCGTGCACACCGGGCGTGCCGACCGCGCCGAGCCACTGTTGCGCCAGGCGCTGGAGCGCTTCCCCGACGACCCGAAGGTGCACTTCAACCTGGTCAAGGTGCTGGAGCGGCTCGGCAAACGCGCCGAGGCGCGAGAGCTGTACGCGCGCGCCCAGGCGACGTTCCCGCACTACGCCGCCAGCGTGCGCTGAAGGGGATGGTGCGCTCTCGTCCCCGCCTCGCCGTCGGTCGGGCGCAGGCAATGAACCGTGCGCGGCACCTTCTCGTTCGCGCGCAGGAACGGCGTGGACGGCTTCTGGCGGGTTGCCGCCGAGGCACCAAGCTCGGCATCGCCGCCAGCGCTGAAGCTCCAGCGACGCGGCCCCAGCGACCACGCCATGACCGATGTCTCGCGCTGCACTCTCAGAGTAAAGCCCAGGGGAGCGCCGTCACGCGGTCGTGGAGCTTCAAAGGCCGTGGCGTCCGGCAGATCACGAAGCCGTGGGGAGCCCTCGGCCCCTGTTCAGCGAGGAAGTCCAGGAGGTGCCGCGCATCAGAAGGTGTGGGGCGCTCGGTATGCTTCACCTCGATCGGGATGTAGCGCCCTGCGCGCTCCACGATGAAGTCGATCTCCGCGCCGTCTTTAGTCCGGAAATGATGCAGCCTGCCATCGCCGAGATACGTCAGCCTCTTCCAGAGCTCGATACCGACCCACTGCTCGAGCAGCGGCCCTTGCAGCGCTCGAACGACGTTTCTGGATGGTCTGAGGCCGGCAGCGGCGTGCCGCACACCGAGATCAAAGAAGAAAAACTTGGAGGTAGATAACAAATTCTTGCGCGGGCTGCGAGAGAACGCGGGCACGCTGAAGCCGACGAACATGTCCTCGAGAAGTTGATAGTACGACTTGACGGTCGGCTGACTCAACCCAGCCTCCTGCGCGATGTTCGTGTAGTTGAGCACGCCGCCCGCCTCGACCGCGGCGAGTCCGAGGAACCGGACGAAGGCCCCCCAGTCTCTCACCAGCGCCTCGCGCCGAATCTCTTCCTCGAGGTGAACGAGCGCATACGTCTTCAGGAGATCCGCGCGATCGCTCTCGGGAGCCGCAACGATACCCGGCAACTCACCGAATGCGAGGCGCGTGCTCAGGTCGGCCTCGGGAAACGGTACGCGGTTTGCCTCCCGACCCGGCCAGGTAAGCGGCAGCGGCGAAGCAACTTCAGTTCCAGCCGGGGGAGCCGGGTGCTCGACGAGTGTCAGCGGCACGATACGGTGGAACATGCTCCTGCCGGGCAGGAGGTTCGTGCCCGTGACTCGCAGCTTGCGCGCGGCGCTCCCGCACAGAATGAAGCGGAAGCGCCGCTTGTCGGTGTCGTAGAGGCTCTGCACCGCATCGAACACGGAAGGCACCGACTGGACTTCGTCGACGAACACGAAACGGGGCCCGCGGCGCGCCGGGAGTGCCTGGCACGCTCGGGTGAACGCGCCCGGGGACGCGAGATGAAGGGAGCGCTGCTCTGGATCCGACAGATCGAAGATCGTCGCATCCTTTGGCAGGAGCGAGCGGATCAGCGTGGATTTGCCTGTCTGTCGAGCACCGAAGATCAGGTGGACATATGGACGGGTGAGCTTCTTCTGCAGTATTTGGGCGTACCAGCGCGCGTACACCCCTCGAGCATAGCTCGAGCGATCAGAAAGGTCACTTTATATTCCTCGCCCAAATCTAAAGACGAACGCGACCCGCGAACGGGAGCCGAGCCAGACGCGGGCTTCTGCCCCGGCTCTGGTGCTGATAGCTGCGCGCGACGCCCGATTCATTTGAAGCGGCGTAGGGATCATCAAGGGATCTCCCTGGGTCACGAACTCCCGAGACGAGGATTCCACGGGACTAGCGCCGGTCCTCGGGTGTAGCGTCGCGCTCGATGCCCGCCTTGCGCGCCCAGGGCTCGAAGCACCCGCGCGAACTCACCCTTGGCGTCGTCTGGCTTGCGCTCTCGGCCAGCGCCTGCGCGCGCAACGAGCCGCCGGAGCCCGCACTAACGACGCCGGCGCCCGC
>Ga0315912_10000442_pt1 | contig 79881 bp, 57 predicted proteins | sample VfabasoilMG_FD_204469 | JGI IMG/M metagenome (GOLD analysis project Ga0315912, IMG submission 204469) | Garden soil microbial communities collected in Santa Monica, California, United States - V. faba soil | ecosystem: Environmental > Terrestrial > Soil > Garden | place: USA: California... | reverse complement strand
AAATTGCTCCAGTCAAGTGCCCGCACCAAACACGAACAGCGTGACAGCGAGCGATAATTGCGGCGGGGCAGTGGCGGTGACTTGGCAGGCCGACTCCATCAGCGCGAGCAACTGCGTTGGCCAGTTTGTCCTTACGCGCACCTACCGGGCCACGGATCAGTGCGGCAACAGCGCCACCTGTGCCCAGACCATCACGGTGCAGGACACCAACCCGCCGAGCATTATTTGCCCGAGCAATCTCACGGTAAATTGCTCCAGTCAAGTGCCCGCACCAAACACGAACAGCGTGACAGCGAGCGATAATTGCGGCGGGGCAGTGGCGGTGACTTGGCAGGCCGACTCCATCAGCGCGAGCAACTGCGTTGGCCAGTTTATCCTCACGCGCAACTACCGCGCCACGGATCAGTGCGGCAACAGCGCCACTTGCACCCAGACGATCATCGTGCAGGACACCAACCCGCCGAGCATCACTTGCTCAGCCAACAAGACTAACCTGTGTGGTGGGAGCGGCTTGGCCTTTGACACGCCGGCGGTCAGCGACGGTTGCGGCAGTGCCACGCTCACTATCCTCAGCACTGTGACAAATCTGACTGTGGATGGCACGTTCGTAGCCACGCGCACCTGGGTCGCCACCGATCCATGTGGCAACTCGAGTTCCTGCAGTCAGACTCTTGTGGCAGTGAATGGCACTGCGCCCACCGTCAGCTGTGTCTCCCCGGTTACCGTGAACTGCGGGTCCGCCACCGGCACGGTGGCGACCGTCTACGCCGACGTCGCTGATGCCGATGGCGATCCGCTCACCGTGGTTTGGACTGTGGATGGACGACCTGCTCAAACCAATACGATACCAGCGGGCGGCCCTCCGACCACCGGTCGCGCTGACTTCACAACAGTTTTCACGGTGGGCACGCACATTATCAGCGTCACGGTCTTTGATATGGGCTGTGAAGCAACCTGCACGACCACGGTCACAATCAACCCAGCGGCAATTGGCAACCTTTATCCGATCGCATTGCACATCGACTCCTTAACCGGCGTGCCAGTGGGCGGAATCATTCCGGACATTTACAATGGCGTTCAGCCGGGCAACTTCGGATGGCTTACCTGGGCCGGCAGCCCCAGTGAACCCACGTTGGTAACCAGTCTGACGCCACCGGGGAACAGCAGCACTTACATCAATCCTCGCAACCGGAACGATCACACTGTCTCGGTCGGCGATTGGGTGCAGGGCAAACCCGGGGTCACCAACGCTGACAAGGTGCGCAAGGCACTCGACACGTTGAAGCAAATTGACATCGTCGTCCCCGTCTGGGATCGCGCCGCCGGGAGAGGCAATGGCAGCCTATATCACGTGGTCAGATTCGCGCGGGTACGCATCACCGACTATCGCCTGCCCAAGCAAAACCGGATCACGGCCCGCTTCCTCGGTTTCGTGGACTGTCAATGAGATAGGTTACTCGCGACATGAATTGCAAGACTCGGGCAACCTTTAGGCTAAGTTGGCAACCTTAGCGCGTTTCACGCAGTAGGAGATGGCGGGGAGGCTCGTCCGTTTCGGGCTCGTCCCACAGCTTCATGCCCAGGTGCTTGGTGATTTCATCCGCATCGTTGAGGTTGAATTCCGTGAAACCGGCTTCGCCCGGCTTGAAGCCGTTTTGCCGCGCCCACGCTTCGTTCTCCACGGTGACTTTCTCTTCGAAGCTATTGCCGACGATGTCCATTTGGGCGTGAAATCTCCGCTCGCCGTTTTCGTACACGCCAAAGTGAAACGCGCTCGTGAAATCCACGTCCCGCTCTTCAAACACCAGCGTGTTCAGCCGGCTCGAAAGGAACTTCGCCAGTCCCTCGAAATGAGACTCCGTCCACTCCAACGGGCCCGTGATGCGGACATATCCACGGTACGCCGGCTGAAGGACCGCGTCGCCTTCCTGCCCCTCGTCATCTTCGGAGTACGGCACGATCGTCAGATTCCGGCGCAGCGCGGTTTGCCAGTAGTCCGTACAGGCCTGCCCGACCTCAAGGTGATTCCCATGTTTCACATAAAGGATGACCTCGTCTACAGCCGTGAGATTGATGTCAGCGTTGATGCCCGAATCATCGTCCGCCATACCGGCGATTTCGCGCGCGGATTCCATCGCCGCATACATCTTACTCCCAACCTTCCAGACGCCGAAGCCCCCCACCACAAACACAACGAGCAGCATACTGACGACAATCAATTTTGTCCGGCTGCTGTCTTCGCCGTCCCCATCTTGGGTTCGCCGAACTACCGGTCGCAGGGGCGCGGACGATGCGCTGGCAACCGGTGGCAGGGGCGGCACGGGTGGTGGCAACGTCGGCAGCGCTGGTGGCAAAACTGGCGCTGGCGGTGGGGCGGGCGTGGCTTGTTGCTGGATGATCGCCCGCGCCTCCAGCGTCAGATCCGCACCGCAGCCCGGACAATTAATGCGAGATGGCAGACCGTCCCGGGCGGATTCCCAGTCGAACTTGAATTTGGTGCCGCAGGGGCAAAGAACTTTGATCTCCATAGGGGTTCTGATTAAGGAATTGTTAAACCCTCCGAGCCCGGGACGTAAAGTTCAAATGTTCCGAGTCGCGCCGAGCGCAACTATTCTACTTGTCAGCTCAAGCGAGCGCCCAGCCAGCCTGAATCTCACCGTCGTAATCGTTGGCAAACTCCGGCTGAGCAAGTCTTCGCTCCGCGAGTACGCCAATCATCGCGGCATTGTCCGTGCAGAGCGAAGGATCTGCAAGCCGGAGTTGGAAGCCGTGTTTCTGGCAGCGCGCAAGGAGTTCCCGCCGCAACACCCGATTGCAGGTGACGCCGCCCGACGCGGTCACGCACCGCACGCCCAGCCGCTTGGCGGCACGAATGGTCTTGGTGACCAGCACATCCACAATGGCGATTTGAACGCTGGCGCACAAATCCCGCATGGCCACGGGATCATCCAGCAAAGCTGGATTATCACGCAGGAAATAACGCACGGATGTTTTCAAGCCGCTGAAGCTGAAATCATCATTTGCTTCATTGATCAGCGGGCGGGGAAAGTCGTATCGCGCCGCGCTGCCCTGCTCCGCCAGCCGATCAATAATCGGCCCGGCCGGATACGCCAGGCCCATGAGCTTGCCGGTTTTGTCGAAGCACTCGCCGGCGGCGTCATCAATCGTTCCCCCGAGCACGCGATGCTTCAATTCGGATTCGACCTGCACCAGCATTGTGTGCCCGCCGCTGACGATGAGTGAAACGTTCGGTTGAAATTCATCGAAGGCCGCCCGCGGTGGCTGGCCGGAAATCCACGGTGAATACAGATGCGCTTCGTGATGATGAATGCCGATGAAAGGTTTGCGCCGCACAAAGGCGAATGCTTGCGCCGCCTTGAGTCCGACCATGAGCGCAGCCGGCAACCCTGGCCCTTGCGTCGCGGCCACGGCGTCAATCGCGTCCGCGCTAACGCCGGCGGCCGCGAGCGCCGCGCTGGCCACCGGCTGGAGATTGCGGATATGCTCCCGCACCGCGAGCTCGGGGACGACCCCGCCATATTCCGCGTGCAAATTCGTTTGGGAGGAAACGACGCTCGACAACACCCAGCCGCCACGGATCACCGCAGCGCTGGTTTCGTCGCAGGAAGACTCAAAGGCGAGGAGCAGCACGCCAGTGGGGTCAGCGGGTGAGTTGTTCCGCCCCCTTGGCGGCCATCTTGTCGGACTTCACGCGTTCGCCTTTGCTGGTGCGTTCGGCAAAGAGATTGATGCCCTTGAGCAAATCTGTCGCGCGATCCAGTTGCGGATCGCGGGAGTTTTCCACGCGCTTGCGTTCGCCACCTTCCAGCGATTCCACGCCACCGGGGGCGCGCTTCGTCAGGATGTCCCGCTCTTCTTCGTCCGTCAGCAGGACTTCCACGTCGGGCGTAATGCCCTTCTCATGAATGACCTTGTGGCTGGGCGTGTAATATTTCGCCGTGGTGAGCCGTAGCGCCGCGCCGCCTTCCAGTTCCATCACGCTCTGCACTGAACCTTTGCCGAACGTCTGTTCACCGACGACCACTGCCCGCTCCAAATCCTGGAGGCAGCCGGAGACAATTTCCGCCGCGCTCGCGCTACCGAAATTCACCAGCACCACCATCGGGATGCCTTTAATCTCATCCCCGCGCCCGGCCGCCTTGCGCACCGTGTTCTGCGTGGGATTGCGGCCTTCGGTGGAAACGACCAATTGGCCACGCGGCAAAAACTTCTCACAGACCTCCACCGCCTGATCGAGCAATCCGCCAGGATTCCATCGCAGATCCAACACGAGTCCCTTCATTCCCTGGCCCTTGAGCTTCTTCAACGCCGCTTCCAGTTCCTCGGCAGTGCGTTCGCCGAATTGCGAGATGCGAATGTAACCCAGCTTGTTCTCGCCAATCGGAAACTCGCGCCGGCCGTTGATGTCCTTCACCATGTCCACGTTGATGATGGCGCGGGTCAGTTTGTACTCCTTGGTTTCGCCTGTGGAGGGACGCTGAATCCCAAGGCTGACTTCCGTGCCCGGATCGCCGCGCAACTGCCTGAGCACTTCGCCGATGGCCAGCTTCTCCGTGCTCTTGCCTTCGATTTTCACGATGCGATCGCCGCTGAGAATGCCCGCCTTGAAGCCGGGGGTATCCTCAATGGGCGCCACGACCGTCACGTAACCATCACGCATTTGCACCACAATGCCGAGTCCGCCAAACTGCCCCTTGGTCTCGCTCTGCAAATCCTTGAACTTGTCCGGGTCGAGGAACTCACTGTGCGGATCGAGATTCCCAACCATGCCTTCCAGGGCCGAACGCACCAACTGCCGATACGTCAGTGACTCGCCATCCACGTAATCCTTCTTCACCTTCTCCAGCACGTAAGTGAACATTTCCATGTTCTCATACGGCGAGTCCTTGCCGGCGTCCTTGCTGGAATCGAGATAAACCTTCGCCCCGAGCGTGAGATTGGCGGCGAGCGCCACGGCCACCAGGCCGAAAATGAACTGTCGTTTCATAAGCGTCAAACTGCTCAGACAATAAGGCAAGAACCCGAAAAGCCAAGTGGAAGGTGGTCAGCGCTGCAAACGAGCAGGCCATCAACGCCTTCCGTCCAGCAAGGTTTGCACGTAAGCGAGATCACCGGGCAAGGTGACTTTCGGATTTGGCCCGCCGGCCGCCACCAGCCGCACCGGCTGGCCGATCAGCTCGCAGGCCGCCGTGTCATCCGTGACCAGCAAATCTCGGGAACGCACCTCGCTCAGCGCCCGGCGAATTACGTCTACGCGGAACGTTTGGGGCGTTTGAACAGACCACAGGCGGGAACGATCCACATTGCGGGCGATGATTTGGCCATCGGTGCTTTCCTTGATTGTGTCCGTGACTTTTTGCGCCGCCACGGCTGCCCCGGTCTCTCGCGCGGCAGCAATGGTGGCATCAATCAGCTCCTCGCCGGTGCAGGGCCGTGCGCCATCTTGGATTGCCACGATTTCCGTTCCGGCAGGCAAGGCGTCCAAACCTTTCGCCACGGAGTCCTGACGCTCCGTCCCGCCGGCTACCAGCGAGAATGGCTTCGCAAACTTGTACTGCTCCGCCAATTTTAGGAACTCAGCCTGCATCCCATCGCGCACGACAACGACAATGTGCTGGATGGACTTTGCGTCATTGAAACGTTGCCACGTATGCGCAATCACGGGACGTCCGGCGACTTCGAGGAACAGCTTGTCCACATTCGGCCCCATGCGAGTTCCCTTGCCAGCGGCGACAATGACGGCGCAATTCATGGGCGGAGTCTAAGGGCGGTGGCAATCAGTCAAAAGGCGAAAGACCGCGCCGGTCACAGCAGTCTGGCGCCCTCAGCCGGCCGCCAATCGAGAACCTTCAACTGCACCGTGCGACGACCATTGAACGTGTTCACTTGCGGGGCGAAGGCGAGGTCAAATCTGCCGACTGGCAGCGATTCCTGGCCGGCATTCCACCAGACGCATTCGCATGTCGACTGACCATCGGTCACCCATAGTTTCACATGCTGCTTGTCCGCGCCCATGCGCTGGAGCGGGCGCTGATGCGTGAGATTGCGGGCGAAAAATTGCAGGGCGGGATTGCCCATGCCTGTCGGCTTGAGTTGATCTAGTTCGGCAAGGACGGCGAGTGAAATGGCACTTAATGTCACTTCGGCGTCGAGGCGGAGCGGGGCCTGCAGGTCTTCAGATTTGAGCGCGCGTTTGGCCAGATCGTTGAGGCGGGCGCGGAACTCATTCAGCCGGGCCGGTTCAATCGTCAAGCCCGCGGCCATGGCATGACCGCCGTGGCGCACCAGCAGGTCGCTGCACTCACGCAGCGCCGCAGCAAGGTCGAAACCGGCAATGCTCCGGCCCGACCCACGCCAGTGATGGCCATCGCCTCCAACAATGATGGTGGGCCGGTAAAATTCCTGCAGCACGCGGGACGCAACGATCCCCACCACGCCGATGTGCCACAACAATTGTCCTTCGACGATCACGAAGTCGCGGACGGGATCGAACCGCGCCCGGACCGCGCCCGCCGCCTCGTGCACGATGCTTTTCTCGATCTTTTGGCGCTCGCGATTCTGCGAGTCCAGCGCCTCCGCAATCGGCCTGGCCTCGGCCCCATCGCGCGCCAGCAATAACCGGAGCGAATCCTCGGCGGTCTCCAGTCGGCCCGCCGCATTCAGGCGCGGCGCGAGCTGAAAGCCAACTTCGTAAGTTCCCATCTCGGGCGCGCACTGCGCCACTTGCTTCAACGCGACGAGTCCGGGACGCTGCGTCGCGCTCAAGCGCGGCAGACCCGCGGATACCAAAAGGCGATTCTCGCCGGTCAGCGGTACCAGGTCGGCGACCGTGCCCAATGCCACCAAATCGAGGAGCGGCTTGAGATCAAACTCAGCGGCCCCTGGCAGGCCAGCCGCGCGGCCGTGCTTCAGAATCGCGTGCGCCAGCTTGAACGCGAGGCCCACGGAACACAGTTCCTTGAAGTTCTGAGCTGGGGGAGCGGATTCTGGTGTCAGTTGCGGGTTGACCAACGCCACGGCAGCAGGCGCGGGCGTCGAAACCTGGTGATGATCCAGCACGATCGCGTCCACCTTGCGTTCCTGCAACCAGGCAATGGTTTCGATGGCAGTTGAACCGCAGTCCACCGCGAGCAACAGTGTCGCCGGATATTTCTTCAGACAGTTTTCCACGCCATCGCGGCTCAACCCGTATCCTTCGTCGAGCCGGTGCGGCAGGTAAGCATTGACCTTCCAACCCAGCGCGCGCAGCACCTCCAGCAGTAACGCCGTTGAAGTGACCCCATCCACGTCGTAATCGCCGAAGATGACAATCTCTTCGCTCTGTTCCCGAGCAGTGAACAAGCGCGCAACGGCCGCGGGCATGTTGGGCAGCAGAAAAGGATCGGCCAGGTGCCGGAGTTGGGGCTGGAGAAAACGGCTGATAGCCTCAGGATCGCTGAGTCCACGATTGAGCAGGCACTGGGCAAGCAGCGGCGAGATCCGGAGTTGTTCCGCCAACGGAGTCACCAGCAACGGCTGCGGAGGCGCGAGTTGCCAGCGGTATTTCATCGCGCCAGGCTCACTTCTCGTCTTCCTCGTCGCGGCCCTTGAGTTGCCGCTCGCGGCGGGTGGCGACGATGGACATGGCAATGCTGGTCAGGATGATCGCCCCCACGACGATGAGCGAGACGCTGCTGGAAATGTCCGCCTGGTACCACTTCGGCGTTCCTTCATGCGGGTCGAGCAGCATCTTGATGCCGATGAATACCAGCACGAAGGAAAGTCCAACCTTCAGGTAGCGGAAGTATTCGATCGCGCCCGCCAGCACAAAATACAGCGAGCGCAGGCCGAGGATGGCAAATACGTTGGAGGTGAAAATGATGAACGGCTTCTGCGTGACCGCAAAGATCGCGGGAATGGAATCCACAGCGAAAATCAAATCCGTGGTCTCCACCATCAATAACACGAGCGCCAGAGGCGTAAGCGCGAACCGGCCATCGAGCCGGGCAGTGAAATGCTGGCCGCTGAAATCACCCGTCACGGGAAAGATTTTTCGCGCCAGCCGCAACACGGGATTTTTCTCCGGTTGCACCCCTTCATCATCCACGAAGAGCATTTTGATGCCGGTGAAGATGAGGAATGCCCCGAAGAGATAGAGCGTCCACATGAACTGCTTCACCAGCGCCGCGCCGGCGGCAATCATCACACCGCGCATGATCAGGGCGCCCAGGATGCCCCAGAACAACACGCGGTGCTGGTATTCTGACGGGACGCGAAAGTAGGTGAAGATGAGCGCGATTACGAAAACGTTGTCCATGGACAACGAGAGTTCGATGATGTAGCCCGTGACGAATTCAACCGTCTCCTGTTTGGTCCAGCCCCCGACGAGCGCCGGCGCGATGAACAGACCAAACGCGAGCGAAACGGTCACCCAGACGGCCGTCCATGCGAAAGCTTCCTTGAAACTGACGACGTGCGCCTTGCGGTGAAACACCCCAAGGTCTAGGGCGAGGAAAAAAAGAATGCACGCAATGAATCCGCCCCAATGCCATGGGGTGATTGCAATGGTGGCAGGCATGAATTGATTCGGCTCAGGCTCGCGCCGCGGCGGGGTTGCCCGCCGGCTTCATCTCCGAATCAACATTCAACGTGCCGCTGCCAATATTGGGCCGCTCACCTTTGTGCCACCACAACACGATGGCGCTGGCGATGTAGATCGAGGAATACGTGCCCGTCAAAATGCCGACCAGGAAGGCAAACGCGAAGTCATTGATTTCGCCCCCGCCGAAGAGGTAAAGCGACATCGTGGCGATGAACACCGTGCCGGACGTGATAATCGTGCGACTCAGCGTCTGATTGAGCGCCTGATTCACGAGTTCCCGGAACGTGCCGCGCACGCCAAGCTTCAGATCCTCGCGGATCCGATCGAAAATCACGATGGTGTCGTTGATGGAGAAGCCGATGATCGTCAGCAATGCCGCGATCGTCGTGGCATTCATCTGTTTGCCGGCCAGAAAATACCAGCCCGTCGTCATCAACAAATCGTGGAAAATCGCGATGACCGCGGCCACCGCAAACGAGAATTCGTAACGGAAGGCAACGTAAACGAGGATGCCGAACATCGCGATTATTCCGGCCATGATGGCGGCGTCCCGGATGGCCGCGCCCATCGTCGGACCGACCGTGCCGCTGCCAAGCTCGACGAATTTGGCCGCCGGAAAATCCTGGCTCAGCTGGGTCACCACCCGCTTGTTGGTGGGTTCGACGTCCACTTGCTTCTTGTCCTGAACGCGGGTGGTCACCCGGAAGGTCCGTTGATTGGCCGCCACGTCCTTCTGCTCGTTGACCATGAAGTCACCGATCCCAAGCTTGGTAAGGCTTTCGCGCACCTTGCCGATTTCAACCGGCTGTGATTGATCAAAGCCCAGCTTTACGAACGTGCCGCCCGTGAATTCCACGCCCAACACGTCCTTGCCCCGGCCAAAAATGCCGTAGCCGTTGCCGATCAGAATCAAACTCCAGGAAAGTATGAACGCCGGAACTGCCACCTTCATGAAGTCGAGCTTCGGATTGCGGATGATGTGCAGCATGCGCAGCTCCTTGATCAGATTCCGCTCCAGTAGGAAATCGAAAACCAACCGAGTCACCAGCAACGCGGTAAACAAGCTCGCGGCGACGCCAATGGTCAGCGCGACGCCGAAGCCTTTGATCGGGCCGGTACCGAGCCAGATGAGAATCACCGAGGAAATCAGGGTTGTGATGTGTGAATCGAAGATCGTTCCGAAAGCGCGATCGTAACCGGCAGCGATGGCGCCCCGCAGCGACTTGCCCTTCGCCCGCTCTTCCCGGATGCGCTCGTAGATCAGAACGTTGGCGTCCACCGCCATACCAACCGTCAACACGATGCCCGCAATGCCCGGCAACGTGAAAGTCGTATCCACCGCGCACATCGCGCCGATAAGAATGACGACGTTCAGGATGAGCGCGAAGTTGGCCACCATGCCGGCCATGAAATAATAAACCAGCATGAAGATCGAGACCGCGAGCACGCCGTAAATGGCGGATTTGTAGCCGCTCTCGATGGAATCCGCTCCCAAAGTCGCACCGACTTCATACGACTCAACAATCCGCAGCGGCGCGCGCAGCGGGTTTTCCAGGATGCTCGCGAGCCGGATGGCTTCGGCCGCGTCGAAATTGCCCGTGATCTGACCCTGCCCGGTCACGATCGCGCTTTGAATCACCGGCGCGGAATAAAGTTCCTTGTCCAGAATGATCGCCAGCTGGCGGCCAATGCTCTTGCTGGTGATTTCACCAAACTTGGTTGCGCCATCGCTGGTCATGGTAAAACTGATCTGCGGCTCGCCGACGTTGCCGCGGACCACCATCGCCGACTTCACCGAGCTACCGGTAAGCTCCGCCTTCTTGCGGACGAGCACCGAGAGGCTGCGTTCTGAACCATCCCGTTGCTTCTCCTTGCGGGAGCGCATCAATTCGTAGCCGGGCGGTATCTCGCCGCGCTCGATGAGCTGCTGGCTTTGCTCGTGCACGAGCCGGAACTCGAGGAACGCGGCGCGGGAGATGCGCTGCTTGGCCTCTTCTTTCACGGCCTCAGAAAGACCGGGCAACTGGATGAGAATCTGGTTGTCGCCGGCGGGCTGGATGATTGGTTCAGCGACGCCGAATTTATCGATGCGCTTGCGCATCACTTCGACGGCCTGGGACAGGGCGGTCGTGGTCTCGTTCGTATCCGCCAGCTGCGTGGTGTCCATTTCCACGAGGTAGGACGTGCCGCCTTGGAGATCAATGCCCAGCTTGATCTTGCCGGCCGCTTTGCGCTGAAGCTTGTTCAGGATGAAAAAGGTCGGATACGACTCTTCAGCGGCAGCATACTGGGGAAAGTATTTGACGATGTCGTTTGTGCCAATGGCATCGCGCAGGTTGGCGAAGTCTTGATCCTTCCGCTCCGCCTGGAGCGCCCGGGCGCTTTTGACGATCTCACTGAATGCGGCATCGGTCCGTTTGCCTTCGGCTGCAAAGGTTTCAACCAGATCGCCGGGCGTCGGCGGATACAGGAAGGCCACCGCCATGACGAGCGGCAGCACGACGTAAAAAACGAATCTCCAGAACAGGCTTTTCATGGTTGATAGAATCAGGCTTCGCTGGCTTCGCCGGCGCGTTCGAGGATTTCGCCCACGGCTCCTTTGGTGACTTCCAGTTTGGCATCAGCAGACCGAACCGTGACACTTTTTTCTTTCACCGTCACCACCACCCCTATGATGCCGCCCGAAACGACGACTTTGTCGCCGGGCTTGATGGTCTTGAGCAGGTTCGCATGCTCGCGCTGCCGCTTTTGCTGGGGTCGGATGAGGAGGAAATAGAACACCACGACCATCAAGCCCATCATCATGAAGGTCTGGATCATCTGGGCCTTGGGATTGGGCGCGGTGGTCGTCCCGGCCTCGGCCAGCAACAATTTAATGCTCGTAAAGTCCATATTTCGATAAAGCGGACGACCAGACTAAGGACGTGGGGCAGTTTGGCAAGCGTTATGAGGGGTTGAGACCGGTTCATTTGCCCATCTCGGCACACTTCCGGCTTGCTTTTGGGCAGTAATGAACACTCGCACCGCGAGCCTTGCTGTGCCTGCGTCGTCCCCGCGTCCGCCTTCCAAGTCGAAGTCGGCTGGGCCGGCCATGCTTCAGAGTCAGCAGCTGGTCCCCCGGCTTTCCAGCTTGCGCAGTCGCCTGATGTTCACCGTCTTGGTGGCCATTACCCCGGGATTGATACTGCTCTATCTGGCAGATATCTCCTGGATGGGCTTTACGGTCGGTTTGGCAGCCTTGGCCGCCGCCTGGTATGGCGGCGAGCGTTTCATTCTCCGACACGTCCGCGTCCTATATACAGCCAGTCGTCAACTGGCGGCAGGCGATTTCACCACCCGCACGGGCATGGCGGATGAACCGGGGGAACTTGGGGAATTAGCCCGCACCTTCGATCAGATGGCGGAAACCCTCGAACAGCGCGCCCGGGAGCAGGAAGAAACTGGTCACACCCTGCTCAACCGCGCCCTGCAACAAACCGTGGTGGCGGCGCTCGGTCAGTTTGCGCTGGTAACCAACGACCTGCCTTCGTTGCTCAATCAAGCCACGCAACTGGTGGCCCAGACCCTCGAGACTGAGTTCTGCAGCGTGCTGGAATGCGGCAACTCCCGGCATTCACTCACCCTGACCGCTGGTGTGGGCTGGCGCGACGGTTGTGTGGGGCAAGCTTTCCCCTTGGGCGACGCCACCACTCAAGACGGCCTGGCGCTCAGCACCGGCGAGCCCCTCGTCATCAACGATCTTGGAAAGGACCGGCGTTTTCGCCCCAGCCCTCTGCTCCGCAGCCACGGCGTCATCAGTAGCATCACCGTCGTCATCAGCGCGCGAGGCGTGCCTTTCGGATTACTGGGCGTGCACACGTCGCGCCCGCGCGAGTTCACCGGCGACGAAGTTCATTTCATGTTGTCCGTAGCATCGGAACTCGGCATGGCTGTGCAACGTCTCTTGGCCGAAGCCCAAATGCACAAGCTGGCCACTTTCGCCCAACTGAACCCCAACCCGGCGCTGGAATTTTCTGCCGACGGTCAGATCACCTATCACAACGACGCCGCCATGCAACTGGCCGTGGCGATGAAGAAATCCCACCCGCGCGAAGTGCTGCCGGCCAATACGGCGCAAATTGTCCGCGACTGCCTGATTTCAACGCGCACGGACGTCCGCTTGCGCACGCAGCAGGATCACCGGACGCTGTCCTGGTCGTTTCACCCGGTCATCGGCAGCGGAATCGTGCATTGCTACGTTGAAGATATAACCGAGCGGCTCAATCTTGAATCCCAGTTGCTGCAATCACAGAAGATGGAGTCCATTGGCCAGCTGGCCGCCGGGGTGGCGCACGATTTCAACAACCTGCTCACGATCATCCAGGGGCATTCGGGACTGCTGACTTCCCGCTCGCAGCCAACCCGGGAAACTCGCGAATCGGCCCAAGCCATTTCGTTCGCGGCCGATCGCGCGGCCGCCCTGACCCGCCAGTTGTTGGTGTTCAGCCGCAAGAGCGTCATGCAGGTCAAGCCACTGGATCTGCGGGAAATCGTCGGCCAGCTTGGCAAGATGCTCCGGCGCATGGTGGGCGAAACCATCTTGGTTGAGTTCGAACCGCCCGCCAGCCTGCCCACTATTCACGCTGACGCCGGCATGATCGAACAGGTGTTGATGAATCTCGTCGTCAATGCCCGCGACGCCATGCCGCGGGGCGGCACAGTCCGGTTGAATGTCAGTGAAGTTGAATTGTCACCTGAAAACATGGGGTCACATCCGCAATCCCGCCCGGGCCATTTTGTCCGTCTGCAAGTCGCCGACACGGGAATGGGTATGGATGCGGCGACGCAGGCCCGTATCTTTGAACCGTTCTTCACCACCAAGGAAGTCGGCAAAGGCACCGGCCTCGGTCTCGCAACGGTTTACGGCATCGTCAAGCAGCACGAAGGCTGGATCGAGGTGCAAAGCGAAGTCGGCGCCGGAAGCACCTTCTGCGTTTACTTCCCCGTCGCCCACCTGTTGACCGTGCCCAAGCAGGATGCGCCGCCGGTTGATGAAGTCACAGGTGGCGACGAAACCATCCTCGTGGTGGAGGATGAACCGGTGCTGCGCGACCTCGCTCAAGTTATCCTTGAGGAATGCGGCTACCGCGTGCTGACCGCCAACTCCGGCCCAGAGGCGCTGGAAGTGTGGGCTTCCAAAGGCGGGGCGATTGATCTGCTGCTCACGGACATGGTCATGCCCAACGGACTTTCTGGCGTAGATCTGGCCGAACGTTTCATCGGGCGTAAGCCGACCTTGCGCGTCGTTTTTACCAGCGGCTACACGATGGACGAAATGAGCACGTCGTTCCTGAAGAAACACAACGACGCCCGCTACCTGCAGAAACCCTACAACCGCGACATTCTCGCCCGGGTCGTCCGCGAAACACTCGACCAATCCTCGCCCCCAACACCAGCGCGTTCCTTTAATGTCAGACTGGTCGCGGCCTGAGCGAGTGCGCGCCGGACCGCCTAAGCGCCCTTCACCATCGCTGCCACTTTCGCCACGGCTTCATCTGCCTTGGCAACCTGCATCGCGCCGTTGCGTGGCTTGATCTCCACTTCGCCCTTCGCGAGTGATTTCTCGCCGATGCTGATGCGGATGGGAAATCCCACAAGCTCGGAATCCTTGAATTTCACGCCGGGCCGTTCGTCGCGGTCATCGAGGATCACCTCAACGCCCTGTGCCGTAAGTTCGGCGTAAAGCTTCTCGGCCAGTTGCATGCATGCGTTGTCCGCCGCGACGTTAAGCGGAGTAATGCAAACCTGATACGGCGCCGTGGACATCGGCCATACGATGCCGTCCTTGTCGTTGCACTGCTCGATGATCGCCTGCAATGTCCGCGTCGCGCCGATGCCGTAGCAGCCCATCACGAGCGGCTTGCGCGAGCCGTCCACATCCAGATACGTCGCGTTGAGTTTCTCGCTGTATTTCGTGCCGAGCTTGAAAACGTGTCCGACCTCAATCGCACGCCGAATCTTCAGCGCCTTGCCACACTTCGCGCACGGCTCTCCGGCTGTCACGGTGCGCAGGTCGAACCAATCTGTGACCTTGATGTCGCGCTCAATGGAAACGTTCTTGAGATGGAAGCCATCCTCATTCGCGCCGGTCGTCATGTCGTTCGCACCACGCAAACGTTCATCGGCGTACACCTTGAGCGTAGGACAGGCTTCCAGCCTGTCTCTATACTGCTGATCAGATGGAGACAGGCAAGATGCCTGTCCTACCTCCAAAGTCGCCGCTACCGCTCCCAACGAACCCGGCTTCGCACCCAGCAGCGGCACGATCTCTTCCACCGTAGCCGGACGCGCTGCTACAGCACCGGTGCGCGCTAGAAACTTCGTTTCGTTCAACTGATCGTCGCCGCGAATCAGAATAATGATCGGCTTGCTGTCCGCGATGTAAACCAGCGTTTTGATCTGGCGATTCGCCGGAACCTTGTATGGCTCCTTTGACAGCGCCTCGATCGTCACCACGCCCGGCGTGGCGAATTTCTCCGGCGCAGCACCGAGTTCGCGCGCCGCGGTCTTCGGGATACCGCTGGTGGCTTTCTCGATGTTCGCCGCGTAACCGCAGGCTTCGCAAAACACCACGTCATTCTCGCCCGTGTCCGCCGGCACCATGAACTCATGCGAATGACTTCCGCCAATCACGCCTGTGTCCGCCTCGACCGGGAAGTTCTGCACGCCGCAGCGATCGAAGATGCGCTTGTAGGCATCGTACATTTTCTGGTAGCTCGCCATCGCGTTCTCGTCCGTGGTGTCGAACGAATACGCGTCCTTCATGATGAACTCCTTCGCACGCATCAGGCCGAAGCGCGGGCGGATCTCATCGCGGAATTTCAGGCTAATTTGGTAAAAATTCTTCGGCAACTGCCGGTAGGAATTGATCTCGTTCGCCGCGAGCGTAGTGATGACCTCCTCGGCGGTGGGGCTGAGAAACCATTCGCGGTTCGCGCCGTCCTTGACCTTGAACAACACCGCGCGCGCGGTCTCGGCGCGGCCGCTTTGCTCCCAGATTTCCTTGGGCTGCAACGCGGGCATCAGCACCTCGATGGCGCCGGCGCGGTTCATTTCCTCGCGGATGATCTGCTCCACCTTGCGCAACGCGCGCAGGCCGAGCGGGAGAAACGTGTAAACGCCGCCCGCGAGCTTGCGGATGAGGCCGGCGCGCAGCAGGAGTTTGTGGGAAAGGATTTCCGCATCCGCCGGGGCTTCGCGGAGGGTCGGGACGAGTGTCTGGGTCCAACGCATAAATTCAACGGTAAAACTTCTGAATCAATTCGCGCGGCGACACTATGATCGGCGCGGGCAAATCCATTTCGCGAAACAACAATCCCAGTTGCTTGGGGTCAATGTCCAGCAGATGCGAGTCGTTGGAAACGAGCAGGACACAGTTCAAGACGGCCGATTCGGCGATGACAAATGCGTCGTTGCATTCCGCAAACGGGAGCAGGCCGGAATGTCGCAATTCACCAGCGGCTTTCTCAGCAATCGCTTCCTGGGCGGAATCGAGCGGCGCGGGCAGGACTTTGTGTTTGTGAAAACTTGCGAGCGCCTGGCGGGCACTTTCACGGCGTGTCTTTTCGGAGTCGAATCGGGCCTGGTAGGTCAGCTCCTGGATCACGGTGGGCGGCGCCAAAACTTGCGCGGAACGTATCCGATGGGCAATGAGTTGGAGCGCGTCGGCAGCAGCTTCATCCCCGGTCGCCAAAGAAAGCGCGATGTTGGTATCAATGGCTACGAGTTGTCGCTTTTGCATCGCTGCCGCAAATGATCCGCAATCCCTCCTCCATCAACCGGCGCCGTTCTTCGCGTGTCAGCCGGTTGCACGCCTGCCGCGTCTGCTCGGCGGCGGCGAGGATTTCCTCCCGGCTCCGTTCCGACGCTTTGGCGGACTTCTTTTTCATTGGAATTCAGCTTGCCACAACGCGCCTGTCAGTGCAACTCCCGTCGAGGCCGCCGGAGCTTCGCGGAGGGTCGGGATGAGTGTCTGGGTCCAACGCATCGGGATTTACGAGTTCAGATTGCGATTTACGAGCGGCTAGAGGTTCCGGATGCGGGCGCCGTTCGTCAATGGAAAAGCTTGAGCACAACCCGTCGTGCCCTGATCAATTAGGCCTATTCGTGTTTGAGGTCGCTTGTAGTTCTTCCAGATGCTTACCTAACTCGCTTACGTCCGAATACCAAATCAGCAGGTAATGCATGAGCAAACGGTCGATAAACTTGTTCTGAATGGCCAGCCGTTGGATTGGAAAATACAGCGTACTAAATGTCTCTTGGCTTACAGTTCCCTTGCGAAGCATCCGGTAAGCGGGCCCGATTGAAAACAAATAGATGAGCAAAACAATTCCTAACACGAAAACGACTTTCCACCACTTGGATAAAACTCGACTCTTTGTCTCAGCAAGTTTGACGTCCTTGGCCATGCCCCCACCTTAGTTCCGAAGTAGTTCGGTGCGATTCATGGAGGGGTTCTACCCCCTGGATTGGGTTGCTGTCAACGCAATGGCTTTCGCCCAAGTTCTTGTTTTGTGGATGACTTCCCGCACCGGTAGCCTGCCGCTATTGAGTCCCCATCACTTCCCTAACAGCATTCAGTCGTAGGTCGCTGACCAAACAGGAGCAACTGGTGATCTGCACGATTCTCGGTCTGTTGCTCGCCGGCTGGTCGGTGAAAGCCCGACGCACAGCGCGCATCGAACAACGACGTCTGCACAGTTTCCAAGCCAGCGCTTCATGGCCCAATCCGGACTCGGCCTTAGTTTAGTCCGTAACTTCCAATCTCACTGAACTCTCCATTTCCAGATATGGTGGAGTCGTATTTGCGGCTGGGAGCCCGGGCCATCAGAACAACAAACTTCACCATGAACTTACTTCGCACTGTCGGTTATGCGTCAGCGGTTGCGACCATTGCGCTGTCGACTGCGGTCGCTCAGTCGGCCACGTTTGATCCGGCCGCGGACTTTTCGCTGGCCGGAAATCCGAACGGGCTGTGGACTTACGGGTATTCGCAGACGCTCGGGAGCCCGCTGGTCCTGCACACCAATAGCGGTAGTGGCGACGGATTGGAGTACTGGAATACCGAGGTCGTGATTGGCCTCCCGTGGATTGTCCGCAACACCACCACCAACCCGATTCTCTGGGCCGGCACCGCAACGTTCGCCCCGGGCGGCCTTTCGCTGCATCCGGGAGCCTTTGGTGAGGTTGAAGTCTTGCGATTCACGGTGCCGGTCACAGGTCGGTATCTGGTTTCCGGCGCGTTCTTTGGTCAGGACTGGGTCGGGCCCACCACGTCGGACGGCCACATCCTCGTGAACGGCGTCTCCATTTTCGATGCGGTGATTTCCGATTTCGGCACCGCTCACACCTTCAGCACCAACCTGACCCTGGTCGCTGGCACTCAATTGGATTTCGCCGTCGGCCTGGGATTCTTTACGACCAATGTTTACGATTCGAACTATTACGATTCCACCGGCGTGTCGGTGCTGATCACACAAGTTCCGAATCCCGATAGTGACGGAGACGGGATCTTGGACGCGCAAGACGCCTGTCCCAACACCGCGCCGAGGGCGGTGGTCAACGCTTCCGGCTGCAGCATTGATCAATTGGTGCCCTGTGCAGGACCAGCGTCAGGCGGCGTGTGGCGAAGCCGGGGACATTATCTGGCGGCGCGCCTCCGCGTGATCCACCAATTCCAGCGCGAAGGATTGCTGGATCCAAACCAAGTCAAAGTCCTCACCCGCGACGCTGTCCACTCCGATTGCGGCAGCAAACATCCGCGCCGGTCCAAGTCTCGTTGAAGCAACCGGAGTTTCCAGCTGACAACGCTGCACTGCTGTTTGTCAGAGTCGTCACGCGCCGAGGAATTTTGGACTGCGGTGGCAGAGCGCAGCGGCGACACCGCTTTTCGATTGCACGTCGCGCATCCAAAGCGGCGTGGCGCTCCGCTTCCCGCCGCAGTCCAAATCCATGTGGTTGCGGCCCTACCGCGCTGCGCGTGTTCGCTCCCGACCCCATCACCGACTGCATCCGCGTTCAAAGCATGTTCCAGCCGGATTTGTGGATAAGTTTGTCCGTGCCAAGCTTCGCCAGTGTTGCGCCCACTCCTTTTCCCAACTAGCCTTCAGTTGTGGGCCGTCTGACCAAACAGGAGCAACTGGTGATCTGCACGATTCTCGGTCTGTTGCTCGTCGGTTGGGCGGTGAAAGCCTGGCGCACCGCGCATCCGCCGCCGCCGGCCACCACCACGACCGCCAACTGAACATGCAAGAAGTCATCTTCGACGAAGCGCTGGAGCAAATCCTCGCCCGCGATTCCCGTTTCCACCGCGATGCCTACCACTTTCTCCGCGAGGCCCTCGATTACACCCAGCGCAACCAGCCGCGCGAACCGCGCGCCAAGATCCGCCACGTCACCGGTCAGGAACTGCTCGATGGCATCCGCCGTTACGCGCTCGAACAATACGGCCCAATGGCCATGACCGTGCTCGGCGAATGGGGCATTCACCGCTGCGAAGACTTCGGCGAAATTGTGTTCAACATGGTCGAGGTCCGCTTGCTCGCGAAGACCGACCAGGATTCGCACGATGACTTCCGCAACGGTTACGAATTTGCCGAGGCGTTCAAGAAACCGTTCCTGCCTTCGATCAAGGCGAGCGAAACGCAGCCGACGCCGAACGCGAACTGAGTTTCCGTGCGTCGCTTTATCGCCATGCGCGCCGTCATTTTCTCCGCTATACTTTCCCTGCTCATGACCAAATCCATTTCCGCCGCTAAAGCCGGTTCCGCTCCCATCGCCGCCCTGCCCGCCGGCGTCACGCTCACCACGCTGGACAACGGGCTCACGATCATCGTGCGCGAGGATCGCAGCGCGCCGGTCGTCTCCGCGCAGGCGTGGGCGATGACCGGGAGCATTCACGAGGGCGACCGCGTGGGCGCCGGTCTGTCGCACGTGCTGGAGCACATGCTGTTCAAGGGCACGACCACGCGCCCGGGCAGCCGCATTGATCAGGAGGTGCAGGAAGCCGGCGGCTACATGAACGCTTACACGAGCTTCGATCGCACCGTGTATCACATCGACCTACCCAGCACCGGCGCGCGCACGGCGATTGATATCCTCTGCGACATCATGCAGAACGCCTCGCTGCCCGCGGATGAACTCACGAAGGAACTCGACGTCATTCGCCGCGAGATGGACATGAATCAGGACGACCCGCCGCGCCGCGCCGGTCGCCGCCTGTTTGAAACCGCTTACACGCGCAGCCCTTATCGCTACACGGTCATCGGCTACCCGGACGTGTTCAATGAACTCAAGACTGAGAACATCACCGGCTACTACCGCGAGAAATACGTTCCCAACAACGTCTTCTTCGTCGTGGTCGGCGACGTAAAGCACGCGGACGTCGTGGAACAGATCAAAACAGCCTACGCAAAGTCGAAGTCGAAGCCGCTGCCGCCGTCGGTGTTGCCGGAAGAACCGCGTCAGACCGCGCCCCGCGAAATCATCGAAGAAGCCACGATCGAACTCGGCCACTTCCACTTCGGCTGGCACATCCCGGACATCCGCGATCCTGACATCCCCGCGCTCGACGTGCTGGCGGTGTTACTTGGCGCCGGCCGCAGCTCGCGGCTCTTCGTTGAAGTCCGCGAGAAGCAGGGCCTCGTCAACAGCGCCGACGCCTGGACTTACAATCCCGGCAACCCCGGTCTCTTCGGCATGAGCGCCGTGGTGGATGCAGACAAATTCGAGAAAGCCCGCGCCGCCATGTTGAAAGAAGTGGAGAAGCTCAAGACCAAGCCGGTGTCGAAAGCGGAATTGAGCAAAGCCGTGAAGCAATACATCTCCGCCACGCTCGCCACGCGCAAGACCATGCAAGGTCAGGCCCAGGATCTTGGCGGCAACTGGCTTGCGGCCGGCGACCTGAATTTCTCGGAACGCTACCTCGCCGCCGTGAAGCGGCTCACCCCCGCCGATCTCCAGCGCGTGGCCAAACAGTACCTCACCGCGGAAAACCGCACGCTCTACGCGCTCCTGCCCAACGGCGCCGCGCCAAAGCAGCATGTCACCGCTGAAAAAGCCATAGAGAATGCGATTCAGAAATTTGAATTGCCGAACGGCCTGCGGCTGCTCGTGAAGGAAGATCATCGGCTGCCATTCGTCGAGTTCCGCGCCGTGTTTCAAGGTGGGGTGCTCGCAGAAATGCCCGCCAACAATGGCATTAGTCAGTTGCTCACCAAGATGCTGCTGCAAGGCACGAAGAAACGCAGCGCCGAGAAGATCGCCAGCGAGATCGAGTCAGTTGGTGGCAGCATTGATACCTACGGCGGGAACAACAGCTTCGGGGTTAATCTTGAAGTATTGAGTTCTGATTTTACGGCCGGCCTCGACGTGTTTGCCGATGTGATCCTGAACCCCGCGTTCCCCGCGGCTGCACTCGAACGCGAGAAGCAGATTCAACTCGCCGGCATCCGCGCCCGCAAGGACGACCTGCTCAAGAGCGCCAGCGTGGCGATGCGACGGGCACTGTTCGGCGACTCGGGCTACGGCCTTGACTCGCTGGGCTCGGAGGAATCCGTTACTGGCGTCAAGGTTGCCGACCTCAAGGCGATGCACCGCCAGCTTGCCTCTTCGAACAATTGTGTGATTGCGATCTATGGCGATGTAAAAACGTCTGCCGTGAAGTCCGCGGTGATGAAAGCCTTCGCGAAATGGAAATCCGCAACGGCAATTGCTGACGCACGATACAAGCCTTCACCCTCCAGCCTTGCGTCTGTCAAACGCGTGAACGAAACGCGCGACAAAAAGCAGGCCGTTATCGTGCTGGGTTTTCAAGCTTCGACGCTGCAAGCTCCGGACCGTTATGCGCTCGAACTGCTCTCCGAAGCATGCAGTGATCTGGGCTCACGCCTCTTCCTCCGCGTGCGGGAAAAGCTTGGCCTCGCCTATTACGTCGGCGCGCAGAATTTCCCCGGCCTCACGCCCGGTTACTTTGCGTTCTACGCCGGCACCGAGCCGGAGAAGGTTGACCAGGTGGAAAAGGAATTCTTCGCCGAAGTGGAATTGCTTCGCGCCGAAGGTCTGACCCAAGCCGAACTGGATCGCGCCAAGGCCAAGATCATCGGCCAGAAGAAGATTGCGCGGCAGGATCTCGGGGGATTTGCCACGACGACCGCACTCGACGAACTTTATGGCCTCGGGTACGCCCACACCGACGCCGAGGATGCCAAGTATCAGGCCGTGACACTGGACCAGGTGAGAGCCGTCGCCCAGAAGTACCTGACGCCCGGGGCCGTGGTGATTTCCGTGGTGAAACCGTAACCCTCTACGGTAACGGCGTGTCAGCAACACGCCGCCATACCGCCACGCAGAAGTGCCTTGGCCGCTTAGGCATGCACCTATTCCGACCCTGAGCGCACTCGCCGCGCCTGGAGGTCGAAATGCCCAAAATTTGTTCGACAGCGCCCAAAGGGCTGCGTAAAAATTTCCAACCAAATCAGAGGTACGCACATGGTAAACCGACTGTTTGTAAACGCCGGCACCCCCCAAGCGTGGGAAATCCAACTTCGTCCCGGACTCAACCGGATTGGGCGCGGTGAACACAACGATTTCGTCATCCCGCACCCATCGGTATCTGGAACGCATTGCGAAATCGTCGTCAGCCCTGCAGGAATTGCCCTCAAGGATCTTGGCTCAACCAATGGCACCTTCATCGGGAGCGCCAGAATCAGCGAAGTCAATCTACAGTCCGGCCAGCAACTTCGTTTCGGCCAGGTTGACATCCTCTTTGAAGGTGCCGCTGCTGCTGCCCCAGCCCCGGCGCCAGCGCCAGCTATTCGAATCGCAGCGCCTGCAACGCCCGCACCTACTGCGCCGGCTCCGCCAACGGCTGCCCCGGCCCCCGCCATTCGCATCAACAAACCCGGCTTGAATATCGCCCGTCCGGCTGCCCCCGCCGCGCCAGTCATGGTCGCGGAGTCGCCCCAACCAATGGCAACGCCAGCTGTTGGTCACGCGCATGGAGGCATTCCCCCGCGGGATATGGGAACGCAATTTTGCCGTTTCCACAAAACGATTCACGCGCATTTCCATTGCGATCGCTGCAAGAAGTCATTCTGTGATCTGTGTGTGAACACCAAGCAGGATGGCGAACATCTCAGCCACACGTGTCGTGCCTGTGGGAACGAGTGCGTGCCGCTCATGGTGAAAAGGCCCAAAAAAGCCGGCAGGCCCGGCTTTTTCTCCAGCTTGCCAGGCGCGTTCATTTACCCGCTCAAGGGCACGGGCATTCTTATTATCATCGTCAGCGGATTGATTTTTGCCGCCCTCGAACATTTTGCAGACCCGTTGTTCGGCATCTTCATTCTGATCGTCGCATTCGGTTATTTCTTTTCCTATTCGCAAAACATCATTCACGCCACCGCTGCCGAGGAAAAGGAGATGCCTGACATGCCAGGCTTCGATGACGTATTCGGCGGCTGTTTTCGATTGCTGGTTTGCGTCGCGCTGAGCTTCGGCCTGCCAGTTGCATTCGCGATTGCGAACTTTGCCGCGGATGCCGAAATTCCTTTAGTTCTAATCATTTCCCTCACCGCGTTGGGTTGTTTGTACTTTCCCATGTGCTTTCTGGCCGTGGCAATGAAGGATACGGCGGTGGCCGCAAATCCATTGTTTGTAATTCCATCCATCCTCAAAGTGCCGCTGGAATACTTGGTGGCGTCGATTTTTTTCATCGGGGTACTGGCAATGCGGCTCTTGGGAAAAGGAATTGCCGCGGGCGCGGGTTGGGCGTCCGATACCACGCGCGACATGGACGTGCTGTTCATTGCCCTTGGGTTCAAGGTTTTTTGGACGTTCGCAAGCGTCTATCTGCTGACCATCAGCATGCGAGTGCTTGGCTTGCTCTATCTCAGCAAGAAGCACACGCTGGGTTGGTTTCCCCGCTGAGGTGATTCCGCTAAATTTCCCTTTGCCCTTTTCAGCAACTCTGTTTTGCTTCGGGCATGGCCTTGAATCCACTGGCTGGCAAACCCGCGCCGGCTTCGTTGCTGATTGATGTCGCGAAACTCGAGCGCGATTATTACGAAAAGAAACCGGACCTCACTGACGCAAACCAGCTCGTCAGCTTTGGCACGAGCGGACACCGCGGCACGCCGTTCAATGGCACATTCACAGAAGCGCACATTCTCGCCACCACCGAGGCCATCTGCGAATACCGCCGGGGCAACGGCATCAGCGGTCCCCTATACATCGGCAAGGATTCGCATGCTGCGTCCGCGCCCGCGCAGCGCACCGCACTTGAAGTCCTCGCGGCCAATGGCGTCGAAACATTCATCCAATGCGACGATGGGGTCACGCCTACGCCTTCGATCTCGCACGCAATCCTGACTTACAATCGCGGGCGCACCAGCGGCCTCGCCGATGGCATCATTATCACGCCGTCGCACAACCCGCCCGAAGACGGCGGGTTCAAATATAATCCCACCAACGGCGGTCCGGCGGACACCGACATCACCAACTGGGTGCAGTATCGCGCGAACGAAATCCTGCGGGGAGGCAACAAAGAGGTGAAGCGTCTAAGCTACGAATCCGCGCTCAAAGTCAGCAACACGCATCAACACGATTTCATCACCCCTTACGTTGCGACCCTCGGAGAGGTGATTGACATGACGGCGATCAAGGCCGCGGGTGTGCGCATCGGCGTCGATCCGCTCGGGGGCGCGTCTTTGCCTTACTGGCAGCCGGTCAAGCAGCGTTACAACCTCGACCTCGCGGTGGTGAATACGAAGGTGGACGGCCGATTCAGCTTCATGACCGTGGATCACGACGGGAAGATCCGCATGGACTGCTCCAGTCCGCATGCGATGGCGAGCCTCGTCGGCTTAAAGGACAGATTCAGCGTTGCGTTCGGCAACGATCCCGATGCCGACCGCCACGGCATCGTCACGCCCTCAGCGGGTTTGTTAAACCCGAATCATTACCTGGCTGTCGCCATCAATTACCTCCTCACGCATCGCCCAAAGTGGCAGCAGGATTCCGCGGTTGGCAAAACGCTCGTCAGCAGCAGCATCATTGATCGGGTGGTCGGCGCGTTGGGGCGGAAGCTCATGGAAGTGCCCGTGGGCTTCAAGTGGTTCGCGCCCGGACTGGCGGACGGCTCAGTTTGCTTCGGCGGCGAGGAAAGCGCGGGCGCGAGTTTTCTGCGTCACGACGGCAGCGTGTGGAGTACGGACAAGGACGGGTTGATCCTTGGACTGCTCGCCGCGGAAATCTGCGCCACAACGGGCAAGGACCCGGGCCAGCATTACGCCGAATTGACCGCGAAGTTTGGCGCGCCGAGCTACAAGCGGATTGACGCACCGGCGACGCCGGAACAAAAGAAAGCGTTCAAAAAACTCACGCCCGAAGCGGTCTCAGCGAGTTCACTTGCGGGCGACGCCATCACCCAGAAGCTCACGCGTGCCCCGGGCAACAACGCCGATATCGGCGGTCTGAAAGTTTGCACGGCGAATGGCTGGTTTGCCGCGCGTCCATCCGGTACGGAAAATATTTACAAGGTTTACGCCGAAAGCTTCAAAGGCGCAGCGCACCTTGATGACATCATCGCCGAGGCTCAGAAGATCGTAACGGCTGCCTTGAAGTAAGTCGCCGACCAGTATGGCGCAGCCAGTCTAGCTCTTTTTCTTATTTGCCGCTTCCGTCAGCTTCTTGGCCAGATCCTTCGCGGTGTCGGTAGGCTTGACCTTCTTGTTGAAGAGAATGTCGTGCACTGTGTAGTAGTCACCGTAGTATTTGCGGTTTGCCTCGTCATCGGCAGCAATTGCGCCACCCTTCAGCGCGGCGCCGCCATAAAGACCAGTGCGGTCGGAGTAAACGCGGATGGGACGTTTATCTTCGGTAATCTTACCCTCTTCGCCCGCGGACTGGTCACCGGCAGTGCCGCGTGCCTCGCCGGCAAAGTTAACCTTGGAATCCGTCAGCCCCCGCGCCGCATTCGTGCTCATAAGCAGGATGACGTAAAAGCTTTGCTCGCCGCCGATTTGGAATCCCAAGCTGGCTTCGTTGGCTTTGAGGAATGCCGCCGCCCCATAATTTTCCGTGGATCCGTCCTTCACCAACACCACGCCGCTTCCGCCTTGGTAGGCAAAGATGAACCCCGCCTTGGTGCGATCCAGCAGGACCACCCCGCGCGCCCGCTTAAGTTCCTCCGCCGGCACCGCCTTCTCCGGGTTGGACTGCATGGATTCAAACTTGCCGATCAGCTTGCGGAATTGGGCTTCCAGCTTGGCTTTATCATCTGCCAATCCCGGAAACGCCGTTGCGATCAAAAGACAACTCAACAGTAGTTTTTTCATAATTCGTAACCAGGCGCTGTCCCCCGGCGGGCCGGTCGGAAAAATCTTGGTACCAGCAGCCTGAAGTCAGCCGAGGAGTTCAGTAGCCTTCGTTCAACAAGTCGCCGTGCGCCGCGGACGAGTCCGGCCGAACGTTGCGCAACTGGCGCTGAAGTTCGGGGTTGCTCTCCAGACCAGCTAGCGGATGCTGCGGCAAGCCGCGCTGCCCCCAGCCACCAACACGAAACTCTCCCACCAAGCGCTCGAGCAGGCTCAACTGCTCCTCGGGCGACAGCCGCGCAAATTCCGCTACGATTTGATTGGACAGTGACGAGGCCATATCGAACAGACTCCCGTCAACTCATCCCACAACCCAAGCGGGTTCGCAAACTCTATTTACGCCGTTGGTCGGGCCCCGGTCTGGGCGGTTCCCGTGGCGCCGCTGGCCGTAATGGCAATCTCCAGTGTCTCTGCCCGCTTGTGCGGCTCGTCCTCTTCTTCCTCCAGCCGCTTGCCGCGCACCGGCGTTTCAATAGTCGTTGTCCCCGTGGTGGTTTCGGTCGCCTTGTGGAACTTCACGCTCACGATCTTGCTGATGCCATGCTCTTCCATCGTCACGCCGTAAAGCACGTCGGCCATGCCGATGGTGCGTTTGTTGTGCGTGATGATGATGAACTGCGAGTGCGCGATGAAGCGCTGCAACACGCGGATGAAGCGGTTGATGTTTGATTCGTCCAGCGGCGCGTCCAGTTCGTCCAACACACAGAATGGACTCGGCTTCACTTGGTAGATCGAGAATAGCAGCGACACCGCGGTCATGGTCTGTTCACCACCAGACAACAACGAGATCGTTTGAAGCTGTTTGCCGGGCGGCTTCGCCACGATATCAATGCCGGATTCGAGCACGTCGTTCTCGTCGGTCAGAATCAAATCCGCTTTGCCGCCGCCGAACACCTCGGTGAACATCAGGCGGAAATTGTCACGAATCTGATTGAACGTCGTCGTGAACATTTCCTTCGTCTGCGTGTTGATGCGATTGATGACGTCGAGCAACTGCGCCTTGGCGGAAACGAGGTCGTCGTGCTGCTGCGTCAGGAACTGATGGCGCTGCTCGGTTTCCTCGTATTCTTCGATGGCGACAAGGTTCACCGGGCCCATTTCATCAAGCTTTTGCTGCAACGCCTCGACCTGCTGGGCAATGGCATTCCAATCCGTGCCGGCACCGCTGGCGGCCATCTCTTCGGGCGAAAGGGTCTGCACCTTCGGCGCGCCTTCGTCCGCGTAGGTGATCGTGATGCATTCGCTGCGCACGTCGTCAAGATTGACGTGATACTTCTGCTGGATGCGCTCGCGCAGATTCTGCGCGGACATGTTCTTCTGCGCGAGTTCCACGTCAATCGCGCCCCGCTGGTCCTGCAACTGCGTCAGGCGCCGGCGCTGTTCGCGTAAGGCTTCGTCGCGCGCGGTCACGTCGGCTTCCTGAGATTGCTTGCGGCCGAGCAGCTCGGCGGCCTGGGCATTCACCTGCTCGCGATCATGCGCCAGGCTGTCCATCTTCGCGCGCGAATCGGCGATCTCGGACTCAGCCTGCGCCTTGCGCGCGATGAATCCGGAAATCTCCGACTTGCGCTGCTCGATGACCTGCGCCAGTTCGCGAATGCGCTGGGCCAGCGCCTGTTGCTGCTGGCGGAATGAAGCCGAAAGCTGTTCCTCCGTCGCCAGAGCAACTTTGCTCTCCGTCAGTGTAGCCGTGGCCGTGTCGCGCTGCTGGCGAAGCGTTTCGAGTCCACTCGTCAGCGTGGTCACCTGCTGCTGGCAACCTTGCTCGCGCGATTCGCAATCCGTGGCGCGCGCGACGAGCACCGCCCGTTTTTCCAGGCCCTCCTTCTCCTGGGCCGCCAGGGTCTGGACTTCGTAAATGACCGTATCGATCTTCTGGTGCAGGAGCCGGCGCGAATTCTCCAGCGCGTTGAACTCGCCCTCGCGCGTGGCGATGGCGACTTCCTGGGCACGGAGTTCCGTCTGCGCCTGTTGCAGGCTGGCCTGCAGTTCCGTCTGCTCGCTCAACAGCGCACCACGCTGGCGGCTGGCTTCGGCAACGCGGGCCTGGATTTCGTGCAACTCGGCCTGCAGTTCGGCAATCTGGTTCTTGCGGCCAAGAATTGAAGCGGGCGCCTTGGGATTGCCGTTGCCGTTGAGATAACCGCCGGTGTAGATGCCGTGCCGGTTCAACAGGTCGCCGCCGAGTGTGACGAAATCGCAGCCGGCGTGGCCGTTTTGGATCTGCGCCGTCGCCGTCGAGAGATCGCCGGCGATGAAGGTGCGCCCGAGCAGCGACTTCAATAGTTTTTCCACCGAAGCATCGGTCTTCACCACGCTCAACGCGTGGACAATTTCGCCCTGCCCCAAAACCTTGTCCGAGAGTTCGCCGTTCGCGGGCGCCATTTCACCGGTGAACGCAAGCTGGCTGTGGTCGGTATGTTCGATGGACAACGCGGCCACACTCGCCCGGCCGGCCTTGGTATTGGCGAGGTCGGAAAGAATCTGCTGGGCGGACTCCGGTTGCTCGGTGAGCACCAGCTGCAGATTGTGACCGAGGGCGTTCTCAATCGCAATGACGTATTGGTCGGGCACGCGGATGCGATCGGCGAGCGAGCCAATGACGGAGCGCGATTTGCGCAAGGCGGCCACGGCGCCGGCGCTGAATCCTTCGTGCGAACCCTGCAACTGCTCGAGCACTCCCAGCTTGGAGCGTTTCTCGGCCTGGCCCTGCAGCAATTTGTCCTGCTCGGCGCTGGATTGTGTGAGTTCGGTTTGAAGCTCCCGCAATCGCGCCTGCCGCTGCTCGACCGTGCCCCGCGTGGTCGCCACGTTCAGCTTGTCCGCTTCAACGTTGGCCGAAAACTCGTGCAACCGCGCTTCGAGCCGCACGCGCTCCTCTTCCAACTGGATTTTTTCGGCTGACAATTTTTCAAGCCGGACAACGTTGCCCTGCTTTTGCAAATCGAGGGTGTTGATCTCGTTGCGGACGCGGGTCAAATCCTGCGCAGCCGCAAACGCTTCCGACTGTGCCTGCCGCAACGCTTCGGCATCGAGCTTCAGTTGCTCCTCGATCTTCCCCACCGCGGCTTGCTTGGACTGCAACGCTTCCCGCTGCTGTTTAAGCATGTTTTCCGAAGCCGCAAGGCGTTGCTGGATGCCCGCCAGTTCCTGCTCCGATGCGCGCCGACGTTCTTCGCCTTGCGTGATTTCAGCGGTGGCCGCGGTGTTTTGCGAAGCGAGCTCGTTGAGGCGTTCCTCGTTGAACTGGACGCGGCTCTCGTGCCGGTCCATTTCGCTTTTCAGCTCGAGGCCGCGTTGCTGGGTGATGCTGATCTCGTGTTCGAGCTCCGCGAGCCGCGAGCGAAGCTGGCCAATCTCGTCCTCAAACCGAAGCACATCCGCCGAGCCGGTCTCGATTTCGTTGCGAAGGTTTTCGGCCGCAGTTTGCTTCTCGCGAATCTCACCCAGCAACACGTCGAGCTGATGCCGCGCCAGCTGCGTGTCGAGATGCTGCAGCTCGATCTGAATCTGCTTGTAGCGACGCGCCTTGCCGGCTTGACGCTGGAGCGAACCGATCTGGCGTTTCACTTCGCGGATGAGATCGGCCACGCGCAGCAGATTTTGTTCGGTGGCTTCCAGTTTGCGGAGCGACTCTTTCTTCTGGGACTTAAACTTCGTGATGCCGGCGGCTTCTTCAAAAATCGTGCGGCGGTCTTCAGGCTTGGTGGAAAGAATCGCCGTGATGTTGCCCTGGGCCATGATCGAGTAGCTCGTCTTGCCCATGCCCGTACCCATGAAAAGCTGCTGCACGTCCTTGAGCCGGCACGGCGTGCGATTGATAAAGTATTCGCTGCCACCATCGCGGAACACGCGCCGCGTGAGCGTGACTTCGTTGTAGGAAAGCTCAACGCCGGCCGCGCGCAGTTGATCCTCATCGACGCCGCCGATGGTGAGCGAGACTTCCGCCATGCCCATCGGTTTGCGCCCGTCCGTGCCGTTGAAGATCACGTCCGCCATTTCGCCGCCGCGCAAAGCTTTGGCTGATTGCTCGCCCAGCACCCAACGGATGGCATCCGAAACGTTCGACTTGCCACAACCGTTCGGGCCGACGATGGCGGTCACGCCGGGCTGAAAATTCAACGAGGTTTTGTCCGCGAAAGACTTAAACCCCAAAACTGTTAAGTTCTTGAGATACATGAATTACGTGCGCTTTAGGACACCAAACACCGGTGGCCTTGTAAAGTTAAAACCACAATATGCGGGGCGTCACACCCGCGCGAGCACAACTAATTGGTGAGGAACCGAGATTAGCCTGTTGTGCCGCCTGTGACCGTCCAACACTACATTTCAAAACAACTTTGACCGACTTCAATGTTTTACGCCGCATCCCGCAGGCGTGCAACTGTTTTGTATCAGAAAACTACGAACGGAGTCGCAAAGCAAAAACGCGCGAAGTGTTACCACCTCGCGCGCTGAAATGTTTCGAATCCGCTTAGGTCAGGACGATCTTGTCGCCTTCCTTGAGCGTGACGATGGCCTTCTTCCAGTTCATCGTCCGGCCTTCGGCGGCGGTGCGTTGACGGCGCAACTTGCCGCGTACGTTCAGCGTGTTGACCTTGATGACCTTGACCTTGAACAGTTCCTGCACGGCTGTGCGGATCTGCGGCTTGCTGGCGCGGCGGTCCGCCACCACGGTGTATTGGTTGAACTTCTCGCCCTGGCGCGTGCCCTTTTCGGTCAGGCGCACGGTTTTGATGACATCAAAAGAATTCATGCTTATTCCTTGTTCAAACGGTCGGCAACTTTTTCAAACGCACCTTTGGTGAAGAGCAGCTTGTCGGGTCGCAGGACGTCATAGGTATTGAGCGATTCGCTCGTCGCAAGCGCCACCTTGGCGATGTTGCGCGAAGCCAGCGTGAGGTTCTGGTCCCCGCCGGTCGTCACCACAAGGGTTGAGCCCTTCAATTCCAGTCCGCCAATGACGGCCAAGAAATCCTTGGTCTTGGGTGAGCCGAGCTTGAGATCGTCCACCACGATTACATCACCAGCCTTGAGTCGTTCGCTGAGCGCCTTACGGAGCGCGAGTTGACGGGTGCGGGCGTTGACCTTCTTGGCGAAGCTGCGGGGCTTTGGTCCGAAGACCACGCCACCACCCGCCCACAATGGCGAACGGAACGAGCCCGCGCGGGCGCGGCCTGTTCCTTTTTGCCGCCACGGTTTCTTGTTCGTGCCGGCGACTTCGCCCACGGTCTTGGTGCAGGCCGTGCCCATCCGTTGAGCGGCCTGATATGCCACTACGGTGTCATGCACCGCCTGGGTGCCGCGACCGTCTTCAATCAGTTCGAACTTAACGTCCAGTTCGCCCTGATCCTTGCCTTGAGTGTTTTTGACTGAAAGTTTCATGGCTGTCCTTCAATTACTTTTTGGCGGCGGACTTGGCGTCCTTCTTCTTGCTGGTCGAACCAACCGCCGGTTTCCAACCCTTGGGCCGCTTCTTGGATTCGCGAATAATGACGTAGTCACCTTCCGCGCCGGGCATGGAGCCCTTGATCAACAAAAGATTGTCCGCCTCGCGGACCTGGATGACCTCGAGGTTCTGCGTGGTGCGGGTGACCTGGCCCATGTGACCCGGCATGCGCATGCCGCGCATGACCGTGCCCGGGAACAAACGCTGACCGATCGCGCCCGAGCGACGATGCCAGCCCTTCGCGCCGTGCGTCGAATCACCACCGGCAAACCGGTGACGCTTGACCACGCCCTCGAAACCACGGCCCTTGGTAATTCCAATGGCATCGATGAAATCCCCGGGAGCGAACAGCGTCGCCCCCACGGTTTCGCCGGACTTCACTTCCTTGGAGAAGTTGCGGAATTCGCGGATGCGTTTCACGGCTACGCCGTTGTGCTTCTTGATGTGACCGAGCACCGGCTTGGTGAGGCGCTGTTCCTTCTGGTCGTCGAAACCGAGCTGCACGGAGTTGTAGCCGTCCTTGCTGGCTTGGGTTTTGACCTGAAGCACGCGGTTTGGGCCCGCGAGCACCACGGTGACAGGTTGAACGACACCATTCGCGTCATAAACGCGCGTGTGTCCCAGTTTCTTTCCAATAAGTCCGAGTGGCATACGCGTCAGATTTTGATGGTGATATCCACGCCCGCCGGCAGGTTGAGCTTCTTCAGTTCGTCCACGGTCTTGGCGGTGGGCTCGATGATGTCAATGAGCCGCTTGTGGGTGCGTTGTTCGAAAGTTTCCTGCGATTTTTTGTCCGCGTGCGGGGAACGCAGCACGGTGAACCGCTCGACGCGCGTGGGGAGCGGAATCGGGCCGGCGACGCGCGCGCCGGTGCGCTTGACGGTATCGGCGATTTCGCGGGCCGACTGGTCTATGACGCGATGGTCATAGGCCTTGAGCCGAATACGAATGCGTTGTTGATTCATACAAAGAACAATTGTCTGTTGACGGTCTGTGTGTTTCCGCCCCCGGACCAGCCGAAAGCGGACGGGGAAAATACCAGAAGTCGCTTCGCCTGCAATAAGTTTTTTGGAGAAGTTTAGGTTGGCTCGATCGGCCGCACGACCAAATCTGGCCCAAGGTCAATTACCCCGTACCCACTGGGCGAAACTTGATAAATTGTGATTCAGCCTCCCCTTCAATAGCCCTGAACACCCCGGCAAGCACTATCCGGGTAAATCGGCGGTAAAACAAAAAGCCCGCGATTGCTCGCGGGCTTGAAAACTGAATGTCGCTTTGACTACGTGCGCGCCGCAGGCCGGGCTTTCGCCGAGTCGAGAATCTTCTCGAGGACGCTGTTGGGCACCTGTTCGAAGGTGAGCGGTTCCATCGAGTAACTCGCGCGGCCCTTGGAGAGCGAGCGGATCGCCGTGGCGTAGCCGAACATTTCGGCCAGCGGCACTTGCGCGTTGACAATCGTCTGCCCCTGCTTGGCTTCGATGTTCACGATGTGACCACGACGACGGGTAACGTCGCCGATCAGGTCGCCTTGATATTCGTCAGGCGTGGTCAGTTCGACCTTCATGATCGGTTCGAGCAAGATCGGACCGGCTTTCTTGAAAGCTTCCTTTAACGCGAAGATGCCCGCCATCTTGAACGCGAGTTCGTTCGAGTCCACTTCATGGAATGAGCCGTCCACGACCTGCGCCTTGATATCAATGACCTGATAGCCGGCATACACGCCGCCCTTGATGGCTTCTTCGATGCCGTCAATGACCGCGGGGATGTATTCCTTGGGAATCGCACCGCCAACGATCTTGTTCTCGACTTCGACGCCCTTGCCCTTTTCGTTGGGCTGAATCTGGATGCACGCATGGCCGTACTGACCGCGACCACCGGACTGGCGGATGAATTTGCCTTCGCCGTCCGCGGCCTTGGTGATGGTTTCGCGATACGCGATCTGCGGCGCACCCGCGTTGGCTTCGACCTTGAACTCGCGCATCAAACGGTCGCGAATGATTTCCAGGTGCAACTCGCCCATGCCCGCGATGATAAGCTGGCCGGTCTCTTCGTTGGTGAAGCAACGGAACGTCGGATCTTCTTCGGCGAGACGTTGCAAGCCTTCGGACATCTTGTCGCGGTCCTGCTTGGTCTTGGGTTCGACCGCCATGCTGATGACGGGCTCGGGGAACGTCGGCGGTTCGAGCGTAACGTCGAAGTCCTCGTTACAGAGCGTGTCACCGGTGGTGATGTTGCGCAGACCGACAAGCGCGGCGATGTCGCCGGCATACACGCGGTCAATATCCTTGCGTTCGCTGCCCTGAATAACCATGAGGCGGCTGACGCGCTCACGCTTGCGCGTGCGCGGATTGTAAATCGTATCGCCCTTGCCGAGTGAACCGGAGTAAACGCGGAAGAACACCAGCTTGCCGGCGTAGGCATCCGTCCAGAGCTTGAATGCGAGCGAGCAGAACTTGTTGGCGTCGTTGGTCTCAACGGCCACGACATTGTCCGTGCCGGGTTCGAGGCCGGTGGCCGCGGGAATGTCCAGCGGGCTGGGGAGATAATCCACGACCGCGTCGACGAGCACTTGCACGCCCTTCTTTTTGAAGGCCGAGCCGCACAGCACGGGAACGAGTTCAATCTTGCAGGTCAGGCGACGGATCGCGGCTTTAAGCGACGCCGCGTCAATCGGCTTCTCTTCCAAAACCATTTCGGCCAGCACGTCGTCTTTGTTGGAGACGGCTTCGATCAATTCCTGCAAGCCCGCCTTGGCGCGCTCTTGATGTTCCGCGGGAAGGTCTTTGATCTCGTACTTCAGGCCTTCGTTCGTCACGTCGCCTGGTCCCCAGACGATGGCCTTCTGATTTACGAGATCAATCACGCCTTCAAACTTATCTTCCGCGCCGATGGGGAGCATGATCGGATACGCATAAGCCTTCAGCTTGGTGCGCATGTCGTTGAGCGCGTTATCAAAATTCGCGCCCGTGCGGTCCATCTTGTTGACGAATGCAATGCGGGGAACTTTGTATTTGGTCGCCTGCCGCCAGACCGTTTCCGATTGCGGCTGCACGCCGGCGACACCGCAGAACACGGCGACCGCGCCGTCGAGCACGCGCATCGAGCGTTCGACTTCGGCGGTGAAGTCCACGTGACCGGGAGTGTCAATGATGTTGATACGATGGGGCACTTCGGCAAAAGCCTTGTACAGACCTTCTTCCTTCTTCTGTTTCCAGAAGCAGGTCACGGCGGCAGAGGTAATCGTGATGCCACGTTCCTTCTCCTGCTCCATCCAGTCCGTCACGGTGTTGCCGTCATCCACGTCCCCAATCTTGTGGATGAGCCCGGTGTAAAAGAGAATCCGCTCCGTGGTCGTCGTTTTGCCGGCATCAATGTGCGCGGCAATGCCGATGTTGCGGGTGCGTTCGAGCGTGTACTCGCGGTTGGGCGAGTTGGGCGATTTGGTGGTTTCAGCGACGGCACTCATGTTCTTAGAATAAAAGCGCCCCGATGACTTTCATCGTCGGGGCGCGGTCAAAGTCAAATTACTACCAGCGGAAATGGGCGAACGCCTTGTTGGCCTGCGCCATCTTGTGAACGTCATCGCGCTTGCGAATCGCGTTCCCCTGCCCTTGATAGGCTTCCAGAATTTCATTGGCGAGCGCGTCACTCATCGGCGCGCCCTTGCGGGCATCGGCGAAATCCACCAGCCAGCGCAACGCCAGCGAGGCCTGGCGGTCGGGCGTCACTTCCATCGGCACCTGATACGTCGCCCCGCCGACGCGGCGGGCTTTCGTTTCGATGCGCGGCTTGGCGTTGTCCACCGCGCGCTGCAAAATTTCAACCGGGCTGCTCGTCGGATTCTTTTCCGAAAGCTTGTCGAATGCGCGATACACGATGCGCTGCGCGGTGCTCTTCTTGCCGCCGATCATGATCGTGTTGACCAGACGGGAAACGAGCGCGCTGTTGTATTTACCGTCCGGAGTGCTCGGACGCTTGGTGGCTTGACGACGACGTGACATGGTAATCTAGGGCGTTAAAAGTTTACTTGGCCGCGGCGGGCTTATCCTTGGGACGCTTCACGCCATACTTCGAACGGCTGACGCGGCGCTTTTCCACGCCGGCGGCGTCGAGCGTGCCGCGCACGATGTGATAACGCACACCGGGCAGATCCTTCACACGACCACCGCGCACGAGCACGATCGAGTGTTCCTGCAGGTTATGACCTTCGTCCGGAATGTACGCGATCACTTCGTAGCCGTTCGTGAGGCGAACCTTCGCGACTTTGCGCATCGCGGAATTCGGCTTCTTGGGGGTGCGGGTCATCACCTGAATGCACACACCGCGACGGAACGGCGAGTTTTCCAAGGCGGGCGACTTGGACTTGTACTTGATCTTCGTGCGGCCCTTGCGGACCAATTGGTTAATCGTCGGCATGTGACAATAAATCCTGCAATAAATGTGACCGCCTCCCGAACCGGGAGACGGGTCGCAGATAGTAGCAACCCGCTTCGTCAACGCAACTAGTATTTGGGACTTTTTTGGTTCGATTAACCGTTTGAAAGCCTGAATCTCACTGGCAAATCCGGCCGCGTTTCCCTTTGACGCGCTTTCGCTTTCGCGTTTAATCCCGGCCCATGAACCGCCCCCTGACGTCGCAACAATGGAAATCCGGCATCGCCGCGTGGCTGGGCTGGATGTTCGACGGGCTGGACATGCACCTCTACACGCTGGTGGCCGCGCCGTTCGTAGCCTACCTGCTGGGCAACCTGCCCACCACCGACCCGAGCGTCGGCCATCATGCTTCAATCATCCAGGGTGCGTTTCTGCTGGGTTGGGCGCTGGGCGGCGGATTCTTTGGTTTCGTCGGCGACCGCCTCGGCCGCGCCCGAACACTGAGTCTCACCGTGCTGACGTATGCCGTGTTCACCGGTCTGTCCTTCTTCGCGCAGGAATGGTGGCATCTGATGATCTTCCGCTTCCTCGCCGCGCTGGGCATCGGCGGCGAATGGGCGGTGGGCGCATCGCTGCTCTCCGAGACTTGGCCGCGCAAATGGCGTCCGTGGATCGCCGCGGTCCTGCAAAGCGGCGTGAATATCGGCATCCTCGGCGCGGTGCTCGCGAATTTCCTGCTCGCCGATCACATGAAGAATCCCGGCGACCACAAAATCATCTTCCTCGTCGGCGTGCTGCCCGCATTTCTGGTTTTCTGGATTCGCAAGGCCGTGCCCGAGCCGGAAGAATGGCACGCAGCGAAAGCGAGTGCCAAAGGCCAAGCCCCGCGCATTCGCGACCTCTTCGCCGGGGAAACCCGCCGCATCACCATCTGGGTGATGATTGTCTGCGGCATCTCGCTCACCGCGCATTGGGCCTTCATGTTCTGGCATCAAGTCCATTTGCGCAATCTGCCCGACGTGCTTGCAATGACTGGTTCTGAACAAACCAAACTTGCGGGACGCGCCATGTATCTCGTCATCGGCTCGTCCATTGTGGGAAATTTCTTCTCCGGCTGGATTTGCCGATACACTGGCTATCGCGCCGCCATCGCCATCACCTTCGTCGTTTACTTCGCCGCCATGCTCGGGGCATACGTCGTGCCGCGCGATCATCAACAACTTTTGATGTGGTTTCCGCTGATTGGCTTTTGCCAGGGAGTGTTCGGGCTGTTCACCATGTATCTGCCGCCGCTCTTTCCGACGCTGCTACGCACCACCGGCGCGGGATTCTGCTACAACATCGGCCGCATCGCCGCCGCATTCGGCACAGTGTTCTTTGGCATTTCGTCCACTTTGGGCAAAACCTCCGATTATCGAATGGCGCTCCTCTACGCAGGCTTTCTGTTCGTTCCCGCGGCCATCGCCTCGATGCTGATGCCACACGCAAAGGATTGAACGTCATAGGACAGGTATCCCGCCTGTCTCCAACATCAGATTCGTTTACCAATATCTCAGGCGCCCAGATTTGCGCCACCGTTGAAAACCTGGGTTTGAGAACAGGCGCAACGCCTGTCCTACGCCGGCTCGTGTCGCATTTCGGCGGCACGAGTGCCGAGATTGCCATAACGGTGGTAATCAAAGCTCACGCTTTGCTCGCGCAAATACCAGAGCAACTCGATCCGGCCGTCAGCCAGAACCGGTTCATCCGCGAGCCACACCCCGGATTCCGTCGCCGCTTCGCGTAGGATCGCCGGCACGCGATCAGGTGCCGCAAACCGAATTCGTTCAACCGTGTGCGCCGGCATCTGCCGAACGTGCGCGGCCAGTTGCTCGTCCGTTTCCTCAACAAACTCAATTGCCGCCGCCCAGTCGTCCGTGCAGGCATCCAGCAGTTTGACAATCTCGCCCGTGTGCGATGGCGCTGAACTGACAATCACTCGCGCGCCCGTGGCCCGACCGGCCGCGACTCGAGCGAAGACCTCAAAGAGCGAGTCCTTCTCGGCCACCCGAACGCGCACTTCACTGAACGGACGGTAACGCCGGATATTGTCCTGACCCAGCAGGCGCAGATGATCATGCTCGCGGCTGAACTCTTCGTTCCACCAATGATCGTAACTAGCCACGGCCTGTAGCAGGCGTTGCGAGTCGGCGCCAGCTTTTTCTTGCGGGATGCGCGTTACATGCTTTGCAAAGAGATCACCAGCCAAAGCCTGTCGCAATTGCTCGAGTTGCGGGTTGGCCAACGATTTGTTGTCTGTCTCGCCCTTATCCGTCTCCTCAAACTTCATAAACTGCGCGACGTAGTTCGGCCCGCCCGCTTTCATGCCGGGGCCAAAACTCGATCTGCCCACGCCGCCGAACGGCTGCCGCAAAACAATCGCGCCCACCGTTCCGCGATTGAGGTAAAGATTCCCCGCGTGGATGCCGGCCTTCCACTGCGCGTGTTCGCGGTCGTCGAGCGAGTGGAGACCGCTGGTCAGCCCGTAACCCGTGGCGTTGACCAGCTCGATGGCTTTGTCGAGCCGATCAAATCGCATCACGCCCAGTACCGGCCCAAAGAATTCCGTGAGGTGGGTGTAGCTGTTGGGCTGCACGCTATACTTGACGCCGGGCGACCAGAGGTTCGGATTGTTGCCCACCTGCCGTGGCGCAACAGCCCATGATTCGCCGGGCTCGAGCGTTTTGAGTGCGTTCTCGAGATCATCGCCTGGCGGGCGGATGAGCGGACTCATCCGCGAGGGCAATTCCCACGCACTGCCGACGGCGATGCTTTTCACCGCGTCGCACAGCATCTGCTTGAACTTCGGGTCGTCATAAACCTCGCCTTCGAGCAGCAGCAACGACGTGGCGGAGCATTTCTGGCCGTTGTGGCTGAACGCGGAATGCACGATGTGCTTGATGGCGAGTTCGCGATCGCTGAGCGCGGTGACGATGGTGACGTTCTTGCCGCCGGTCTCGGCAAATAACCGCACGTCAGGGCGCGCCTTCAACATGCGCACCGCCGTGCTGGTGCCGCCGGTAAGGATGATTGCGTCCACGTCTGGATGCGTAACCAGCCGCTGGCCCGCCGTACTGCCCGGTCCGGGCGCGAATTGGAGCGCGGTCTTCGGCACACCACCACGCCAGAAACATTGGCACAGTTCCCAGGCAATGAGCACAGTGTCGCTGGCGGGTTTCAGAATAACCGTATTGCCCGCGGCCAAGGCCGCAGCAATGCCGCCGCACGGAATCGCGATGGGAAAATTCCACGGCGGAATTACGGCAACAACGCCACGAGGCGAAACTCGTAGCCGACGACGTGAGGAGGCGGATTTACCCCCCTCGACGTCTGTCCACCTCGGCAGGTCGCCGCCTACTTCTTCGAAGAAATAACGCGCAGTGGAGCGATAAAACTCCAGGAAATCCACCGCCTCGCTCACTTCGGGATCGGATTCAGTAAGCGTTTTGCCGCCATTGGCCATTGCGGCCCACATGAGGTCACCCCGGGCGCGCCGAATTTCCTGTGCGACTCGGCCGAGGATTTCATTCCGTGAATCTACGCTCATCGTACGCCAGCCGGCCGGATCAGCTTTGGCGCAGGCCACGGCTCGGTCCATGTTGGCTTCGCTGGCTTGCACAATTTTACAGAGCAAAACGCCAGGCCGTGAGGGATCAAGGCAGTCTCCACTCGTAGCAGCCGACGTAAGGAGGCTCTGATTTCTTGGGGATTTGGTTTGAGCCTCCTCACGTCGGCTGCTCCCCAAAGAAATCTCCTCGCCACCGATCACCAACGGTATCTCCGAAATCCCCGGCTCAGTCTGCGCAACGATCTGCTCGGCCCAGGTGCTGTTCTGCGGCAATGACCAGTCGGTGTCCGGCTCGTTGACGAACTCCGTCCATTTCATTTCCGGCCGGCTCGTTGCGCCGGCGAAGTGCTCCGTCCGCCGATCCTGCGTGCGCCGCGGCGCGTCGGAGATTTGCAGATTGAAGGACTCCACAAAGCCACGCGCCAGGTTTTCCCAATCCGGACTGCCGACCTTGAGTTTGAAGGCGTGACGCAGAAAGTTATCCGGCCCGGTATTCTCATCCAGGCGGCGGATGAGATACCCGATCGCATTCAAAAATTCCTCCTTGCGACAGGCGGGCGCGTAGAGCAGCAGGTTTTTCGTGTGCTCCAGCAACGCGCGCCGTTGGTGGTTCGCCATGCCTTCGAGCATTTCAAACTGCACGCGATTGCCCGCACCCGCTTCGGACGCAAGCACGACGCCGTAGGCGAGGTCGAACAGGTTGTGCGAGGCCAAACCCACCCGCACCGCAGCTAGATTCTCGCTTTTCATCGCCTCATGCAGCATGCGTTTGAAGTTCGCGTCCGTCTCGGCCTTGACCTTGAACGGCGCTTGCGGCCAGTCGCGGACCGAAGCTTCGACGCGCTCGGCTTCCATGTTCGCGCCTTTGACGAGGCGAATTGTCACCGGCGCGCCGCCCGCCGCGACGCGGCGTTTGGCCCATTCGTTGATCTGGCGTTGTACGGCCGCCGAATCCGGCACGTAAGCTTGTAGCGCAATGCCACCGCTGATGTTTTTCAGGCCCGGGCGATCCAGCGTGCGCATGAAGGCTTGCGCCGTGAGTTGCAGGTCGCGGTACTCCTCCATGTCGAGGTAAACGAATTTCGGCACGCGCGTACCATCGGGGCGGATGTAGTGCACCCGCGCGGACTGGCGATAAAGCAATTCCAGCCGATCGCAAATGACGCGCAACGTGTGCTCCCGGGCCAGCGCGGAAATCTGCGAGTAGAGCGTGGAGATCTTGACCGAGATGACTTCAACCTCGGGCAGTTGCAACGCCTCGAGATATTTTTCCAACCGGTGCGCCGACTCCGCCTCGCCCATCACCGCGTCACCCAGAAAGTTCAGATTCATCCGCACGCCATCCTGAGCGCGCGCCGCCAGATGTTGGGTAAGCACGTCGGCCTCGGCGGGAAGGACGACGTTGGCGGTTTCCTGCTGCATCTGGCCTTTGACCAGCGGCACAGAAACACCCGGCAGCCAGCCGCCGAACGTCTGAAAGCCGCGCAGGAGCGTGCGCTCCATCGGGCTGAAAAAGCGCGGCACGCCTTGGACGTCGAGGATGTGCGTCAGATGTTCCGCGGTTCGCACGGCGCTTTGGCTGCGGAATGCCTGGTCGGTGAGCTGCACCAGCGTGATTTTATCGGCAGGCGTCTGGAGCATGCGGTCGAGCTCTGCCTGCTGGCGGCGTTCGGCGGGCGACTGCATTTCCGTGGCGCGTTCCTGTAACACGCGGGCGAGCGCGAGGGCGGCTTCAATCCGTTGCTTCATATCGTTGGGCTTGACCATGACTGGTGACTGGTAGTGAAATGAAATCGGAAACCGCGCCGCCGGGCCAACTAAAATAATGAAAACAAGTTTTCCTTCTGCCCAATTGTTCACCTTGAATCGCGATCGCTTGCGCAAATTGCTGCCCAAGAACGCCGTGGTCGTGCTCAACGCGAATGATATCCTGCCCACCAATGCCGACGGCTCGCTCGGCCTGGTGCAGAACGCGGACTTGTTCTACCTCACCGGCATCCGGCAGGAGGAAACCATGCTCGTGCTCGCGCCGGATGCCTACGACGAGAAGGCGAGAGAGATCCTTTTCCTCCGCCAACCCAATGAACACATGGTCACTTGGGAAGGCCACAAGCTCTCAAAGGAACAGGCAACGCAGCTCTCAGGAATCAAGAACGTGCGCTGGCTCTCCGAGTTTTCCGGCACGTTCCGGACGTTGATGTGTGAATCCGAGCATGTTTTCCTCAACAGCAACGAGCATCACCGAGCGCAACCGGAGGTTCAGTCCCGCGATGCGCGGTTCATCCAGCAGGTGCAGATGCAATACCCGCTGCACGCCTACCACCGGCTCGCCCAGCTGATGCACCAGTTGCGCGTGGTGAAATCGCCGCATGAAATTGAGGCCATGCGCGAAGCCTGCCGCATCACGGGCCTAGGCTTTAGACGCGTGCTGAAGTTTCTGAAGCCGGGGGTGAACGAGAAGGAAGTGGAGGCGGAATTCGCCCACGAGTTCATCCGCAACCACGCAGGGTTTGCTTATAACCCAATCATCGCCGGCGGCGCGAATAACTGCATCCTCCACTACAATACCAACGATCTCGAGTGTAAGAAAGGCGACTTGTTGCTGCTGGACGTGGCGGCGGGCATCCATGGCTACAACTCGGATCTCACGCGCACAATTCCAGTGAGCGGCAAATTCTCCCGCCGGCAAAAACAGGTTTACAACGCTGTACTCCGCATCTTTCGCCAGATGCGCAAGGCGATGACGCCGGGCAAGACGATTTTCGATCTGCGCAAGGAGTGCGAGGATGTGACCGCCAAGGAATGTGTGGACCTCGGGTTGCTCAAGCCCGCCGATCTCAAGAAGTCAGGCGACGACGGTCCGGCGGTGAAAAAGTATTTCATGCACGGCGTATCGCATCCCATCGGACTGGACGTCCACGACGTGTTGTATCCCTCGCAAAGAATCCAGCCCGGCTGGGTGCTGACGTGTGAGCCGGCGATTTATATCAAGGAAGAAGGCTTCGGCGTGCGCATCGAGAACACCGTCCACGTCACCGCCAACGGGCAGGAGGATTTGATGGCAGATATCCCGATCGAGGCTGAGGAAATTGAGAATCTGATGAATCGGTGACGTAATTTACTTCTACTAGTTCGCGCCGCGCATACCGCGGCGACCCCAATCACCGCGACATCAATCCTATCCTCTTACACCCTGCCGCATTTGCTTGCGGATGGCCCGAAGCTGGCGGTAACCGATCAGCCGGCGGCGTTGTTCGTCCCACAGGCGGAAGCTGAATGACTTGAAGCTGCCGAACAACGTGACGGGTTTCTCGGTTTGAAACAGCGGCTCGGCTTCGTGGCATTTCTCCAAGTTGTAATTGGGAATGCGCGCGCTCAGGTGGTGGATGTGATGATACCCGATGTTGCCGGAGAACCATTGCAGCACCTTCGGCAGCTTGTAGAACGAACTCCCCTGCAACGCGGCCGCCGCGTAATCCCAGTTCTCGTTGCGCTCCCAGTAAACGCCCTCGAACTGGTGTTGAACGTAAAACAGCCACACGCCCGCCGAGCCCGCCACCAGCAGCACCGTCAACTGGATGAACAGCCAGGCCTTGAGCCCGAAGATCCAGATCAGCCCGATCGCCATCAAGCCCACCGCCAGATTCGTCAGATACACGGAATACCGCTCGCGGATCGGCGCCTGGGGCTTGGGAATGCGGTTGATGCCAAGAAACAAGAGGAACGGGGCGACGACGAAAAGGATGAACGGATTGCGCGCGAGCCGGTAGGAGAACCTCCGCCAGCGGGATGACTCGATATATTCCTGCACGGTCAGCGTCCAGATATCGCCAAAGCCGCGCCGATCCAGGTCGCCGGAGGACGAGTGATGGATGGCGTGTTCCCAGCGCCAGTGATGATAAGGCGTGAATGTCAGGATGCCCGTGACGTTGCCAACGATGTCATTGGCCAGGCGGGACTTGAAATAGGAACTGTGTCCGCAGTCGTGATGGATGATGAAAATGCGCACCAGGAACGCGCCGGCCAGGACTGCCAATGGCAGGGTGAGCCACAAAGAAATGTGTGCAGTGAAGTACATAACCACCCACAGTGCAAAGTATGGCACGAGCGTATTGGTGATCTGCCAGACGGCGCGGCCCACGGACGGCTTCTGGTAGCGGGCGACGATTTCCTTCCAAGCCGCCGGTTGGCTGCCGTGAGAATCCGCAGAGGGATTTGGTGGTGTCATGGTGTGGCTGGTTTGTTATTGCATCGCCTAACAGTTCCAGAAAGGAACTGGCCGTCTGCGCTGGTTGCTAGTTGACCCTAAAGGCGGGCAACTGTTCAACCGAAAATTTGCGCCTAAGGGAAATCCCTTTTAAAAGCGCAGCGTAAGTTTATAGCGAAGGAGGTTGCGGCACTGTTGAGTGCCGATGACCGCGCGATTGCGCCAGCCTTCACAATGCACTTCGCCCACGACGAGTTCCTTGCGGCTGGCGACAGCATCAGCAAGCACCCGGCTCAGGTCGAAGTCCCCAGCCACGCACTCATGATTGTGACAGGCAAAACGAAAAATCGCCTTGGCGTGCTCCAAGTTGACGCTGTATTTGACTTCGCTGCTACGGGACAGGCCCTGTGGGTCGTAGAGTCCAAGATCCACGACGAGTGATTTCAACTTGGGAAAAGTGGCGGAAAGACTGGCCGACTCCAGCACGCGCTGGCCTTGTTCGAGCCGGTACGCCGCGCGCGGACTGTGTTTGGCTTGATGCGTCATGAATCAGATTACCGCAATCGCCACGTAATGCGGCCCTTGGACAGATCATACGGTGACATGTCCATCTTGACACGGTCGCCCACGGTCAAGCGCACCCAGCGTTTGCGCATCTTGCCGCAAATGGTGGCCAGCACGAGGTGCTTGTTATCGAGCTCCACCCGGAACATCGTCCCGGGTAGGACGGTCTGGATGCAGCCTTCGACTTGAATGTGTTCTTCTTTCATGGGCAATACCGTCACGAAGCGAATTGATACGAAGCACCGACCGGCCTCCGCAAATGGCAACGAACCTCGCCAAAAAAGCGTCGAGGCCCGGCAAACCGGGCCCCGACTTTGAAAACCAGTGATTAGTAACGGTTGCGACCGCCACCGCTACCGCCGTATTCACGGCGACCACCGCCGCCACCGCCGCCAGAGCGCTCTTCACGCGGGCGAGCAATGTTCACGGTAATCTGGCGACCATCGATGCTCGCGCCATTGAGCGCGTCGATCGCCTTCTGAGCTTCCTCGTCGGAACTCATAGTGACGAAACCAAATCCACGCGGCCGGCCAGTGGCGCGGTCCATCATGAGGTTGGCTTCGGTGACACTGCCGTGCGCAGCAAACGCGTCCTGCAGGTCGTTTTCGGTGGTTTTGAAGGAAAGATTTCCAACAAACAGTTTATTATTCATGTGATGTTACTGCCCAAACTAACTCTTCTTTCTCCAGACTGTTCCCGGACTTCGGGCCTATAATCATCACTGAACTGAGTTCACCTGAGGATTCACCATGTCTTGAAAGGGACAAGCTATCGAACAGACCTCAGTAGAGTCGCCGCAAATGGCTGCAATAGCAAAGCATATTCGCAACTATTTTCTGAACGCATGGGCAGGTGAATTACCGCACTAAGTCCTCACCGCCAAACCGTTACCACCTAGTCACCCGTCCTTTTCGACAAATCTCCATGCCCGGCGTAATTTGAACCAGGTATGAGCGCCATCCTCAATCCAGTTCGACCTGTCGAGCGCCAGCCGGCCGCTGAAAAAGTAAAACTCTACACCGGCGAGGTGGTTTATATGTATGCATTCGACATGGCGTATGACATGGCGCGCCAACCAATCCGCGAATTGCTCGGTCGGTCGGTCGCGCAGTTTGCCGTGGACGCCAGCAAACGTAATCCCCGCCAGCTTTTCTTTTACAAGCCCCAGATGGTACAGTTGCCGCCCTTGGACCGCGTCGGGCCGCGCGGGCCGCTGCGCGTCGAGCGGGCAATCAAGCTCCTCCCGGTGGGCGCCATTAGCATCACCGTCCGCGTGCCTTTTGCCGTCGAACACGTGGAAGACCTGGTGGATTTCCACGACCTGCAATTCGACAACGGCTCGTTGCACGATGAGGTCCGCAAACTGGCCGAACAAACGGTGACCGAGCTGAAGCCGCACCTCATTCGTCCACATGCGCAACTCGTCGAGGAGGAAGCCTACACGGTCTTCTGCATCGCCTCGCCGTTGCTCTCGCTCGATGGTTCGCGCGTGAACGCCGAACATTGGTTTCAAGCGCATCGTCGGCAGGTGGCTGCGCTGCTCACGCAGGAGGAGGACATGGCGCGGCTCTCGAAACAGGAGTCCGACGAATCCACGGCGCGCTACCTGAGCTATTACGAGGACGACATCGTGGTGGTGGACTGGGACGCCGCATTGCTGATTGATGAACCTCGCGATTTCGCCGAGACGCTCTACATCGTGGAGCTCGCGAACATGCAACTCGCCGAGCTCGAAGCCTACGACCGCATTCTCGACACCGCCCTGGACTGCGCGTATCGCGACCTGGGCAAACGTCCGCTGCGATCGCGCACCGACATCCTGCGGGAAATTCGCGAACTCCGCATCGACCTCACCCGCATGAACGACGAGCTGTCCAACATCACCAAGTTTTTCGGCGACTGGCACCTGGCCCGAATCTACGAAAAACTGGCGTCGCGCTTTCACCTGACGGAATGGCATCGCACCATTGACGGCAAACTGAAAACGCTGGACGACCTCTACCAACTGCTCCGCAGTGACCAGAACAACCGCCTCATGGTCTGGCTCGAAGCGACGATTGTCCTGCTGTTCATTGTAGACCTTGTGGTGTTGGTCATCGGTCTAAAGTAAACAACAGATCTGGTCGGCGAGGCTCCTGACGAGCCGACTCGTGCGGGCGCTCGCCCCGCCAGCCGGCTTCATGCTGCACCCATGACGCGAAATGACTCGTGTTCCGTTCGGCACTGGCCTATTTCTTCCTCCGCCCCATGAGGAGATCATCGCTGCTGTTAATCACTGGATTCGCCCTCGGCTTCGGGCTGGGTTTTCTTGTCTGGCAAAAACAAATCGGCAGCCGGCGCGAAGAGAACGCCCGGTTGCGCGATCAGGTTAAAGATGCCGAGGCTTTGCGCGCCGAAAACGCAAAGCTCACCAGCGAGCGCGTTGACCCAGCTGAACTGAATCGCCTACGCGACGGGCAGACGGAGTTGCTGCGATTGCGCGGGCAGGTTTCCCAACTGCGGCAACGCTTGACGGAAACGCAGGCCGCAACGAATCGCACCGTCACAGCGAAGCAACCGTCCCCAGCCGACGAAACCACGCAATCGCCAGTTGAAACCTACACGGCCAAAGCAACCATGAAGATCGGCTGGCAGCAGACCATGGTCACGGGCGGCTGGAAACTGCCGTCGGGAAATCGCGGACTGGTCTTGCTTCAACCCCTGGCAGATGAAACCAACCCCAACGCCGTCCACGTGCGCGCCCAGATACTGGAATTGCCAGAAAGCTTGATGACCGGCCTCGGCAACCTGGATGCGAGTGGCAAGGACTCCCGCGGTTACGACGTGCTCACCACGGCGGAAGCACGCGCGCTGCTGGATAAAATCAAGAATACAGAGGGGGCATCCATCATGGCCTCACCCTCCGTCATAACTGCCAGCGGCCAGCAAGCGCAGGTGGCTGTGGTGGACACTTTCACCGGACCAAATGGCGAAAATTATTCGGTTGGTCCCGTCGTGGACATTACGCCTACCATCGCACCGGGCAATCAACTCGTGGAACTTGCGGTGGAAGCGAGGTTGAATCTCCGTAAGGGGCCGCGCTGAGTTCGCGTGTCTGAACCGCGTCCGGTTCAAAGCTCCACATGAATCTTCGTCACCTTGCCGGGCACCGCGGCCCAGTTCGCGAGTGCGACACCAGACTCCGCAAACGGCACAACGCTCGTGATGGTTTCTGAAACGGGATAACGCCCTGACTCCAACACGCGAATGACGTCGGCAAAGTTTTGCAGCGTGGCGTTGCGCGAGCCGAGGATGTCGAGCTCTTTCAGGATGAAATACTTGGTCTCGTAACTCACCGCCTCTTTGGCGTAGCCGATGTAAACGACACGACCAGCAAACGCGACTTCATCCACTGCCGCGCGGAAAGTAGCCGGCAATCCTACTGCTTCAATCACCACACCCGGACCGTCGCCATTCGTCAGCGATTGCAATTTGTCGCGCAAATTCTCCTTCGTGGAATTGATCGTCTCCGCCGCACCTGCTTTTCTGGCGAAAGTCAGTTTCGCATCGTCCACATCCACAGCGATGACGCGCGCTCCGCGCAACAACGCTGCGCCACTAATAGCGCCCAGGCCGATCATGCCGCAGCCAAATATCAGCACCGTATCTGTATTCGTCACCCTGCCCCGTTCTACTGCGTGAAAACCCACGCTCAACGGCTCAACGAGCGCGTATTCGGCCAGCGAGAGTTTTTCCGAGCGCACCAGTTTCTGCCACGGCACGGTGATAAACTCTGTAAACGCGCCGTCACGCTGCACGCCGAGCGTTTGATTGCTCCGACACGCATTCACGCGCCCGCTGCGACACGATGGGCATTGGCCACACGTCGTGTAAGGCAGCACCGTGGTTTCCATGCCGGGCTGGATTTGCGCGGGCACGCCCGGCGTGACCTCGGCAATCACGGCGGCGATTTCGTGGCCGGGAATGCGCGGGTAAGTCACGAGCGGATTGAAGCCGCGGAACGTGTTCAGGTCCGTGCCGCAAAAACCGAGGCGACGGATTTGCAGCAGCACTTCGCCCGGCGCGGGCGTCGGCTTCGGGCGTTCCACAATCGTCGTCTTGCCAGTTTCGGTAATCGCCAATGCTTTCATAAAACTCTTTTCTGCATGACGCCACGCCAGCGGCGTCACTGTCGTTATGTTTCAATCTGTGGCAACCTCAGTCTCTTAACTTCCTGAGGAGATAGCATTTGGTCTGGATTGAAGAGAGCGACTCGCTCCAGTACAAGTCCGCGAATCGTTTTGTCCGCGCAAAGTTTGTCGTGGATGTTTTTGTCAACGATGACAAATCTTCTAGGCCCCTTCTCAGCAAGGACAACCGGCTCTGTCGCACTCGTGCGTGGGATGCCATCTGTATTCGATTTCACTATTCGAGGATTGTACCAGAAGACGCTGAACATTCCGCACACCTTGCACCGCCACCCCGAGAGGGAATCATATTCACTTGGAATAGTGACCGATATATCTGGCTCAAAAGACAATTCAAAATATTTCTTCCGCACCTTCTTTAAGATTTTCAAATCCACATCAATCGGAATCAGCTTCACCTTCTTCTTGATGTGGGGCATGAGGTGTTTCAGGACAGCTTCCGAATACATCATTCCCAATCTCAGGTCTTTGTAGAATCCACAAACATCGTAGTGAGGTGCAGTCGTGATGATACGGCGCATATTAGTCCTGGCACCCAGTCCCAATGCGCACTTCTGGCAAACACCCTTCGTTGTCAAACCGTCTGTGCTGCCAGACGCAACCTTCCATTCCACTGAATCATTGTATCCAATCTCGAAATATTTTGGGTCGAAGAAACCTTGCTTCGTGCCAGTTTGAGGTAAATCAGGTACAAACTGGAGGTAAGGCTCTCCATCGCCCGTCAAAGTCATGATCTCAGAAATCAGTTCATCCATCGCATCCTCAAGATCACCCGAATTCACCGTAACCTTCACAGGGCTGCTGCAAGTTAGCGTATAAGTGCGGCCTTTCTTCTGCCAGCTGCAGCGATAGACCTGACCCTCGGTGTTGTTTCTGATTCTTTTCATTTCAAGTCGCTCAAAGTTCCGGATCACTGACTTCAGCTCAGCAAACTCAATCTACGTATTTGAACCCGGCCGACACCAGTCTTTCGTCCTTCAGCGCGCGCCAGAGTGCAGGCGGAATCGGATTGCATGCGCTGACCACGTTGTCCTTTATGCGTTCGGGTTTGCCAGTATTCAACGCCACAGCCACGACACCGGCCACCGCGAGGCCGAATTGCACGCATACATCCGCCGGCTTCACATCGAAGCGCCGGCATACGGCCAGAAACTTTTCGCGCCAGCGGAACAAGCCGGCGTCGGCGACGGGATCGGGTTTGCGATAATCGAACCACGCGCCGCCGGTGAGGAAGCCTGCGTGAAAAACGGCGGAATTGATCATGCCCACGCCGCGTGCGTGGAGTTGCGCAATGAAGTCGAGCAGCTCCGGCGGATGCGAATAAACGGTGAGGCTGCACGCGAACATCACCCAGTCCAGGTCCACGTGCTCCGCGATCTCGCGAATCACGCGCCAGTCCTTCGAGCCGATGCCCACGGCGCGCACGACGCCGCGCGATTTGAGTTCGAACAACGCACGATACGCGCCGAGCACATCGTCAAACCGGCGCTGGCGTTCGTCGGGAGATTTCGCGGCGGCAAGATATTCATCAGGATCGTGAACCGACACGACCTGCGCCGCGTGGTCGGCGCCCAGCAATGCGTTGCCCTGCTCGTAGCATTGCAGAATGCCTTCGTAGCTGATACGGGCCTCGGCGTCGTGCGCGATGCCAGCCCACACGCCGCGTTCGAACGTGGGCTCTGTCCCCCGCAACGGCACGCGATACCACGCGAGTTTGTTGCTGATGACGACCTGCGATGCCGCGATACCGAGCCAGCGCAGTGAATTGCCGATGACTTCGAGGGCGAGGCCCGCACCGTATTTGCCGGCGGAATCGAGCACCACTGGCGCGGGACAATGGCGGAAGATTTCCGAGACGATGGCCAGCTTGGTTTCGTCCGGCACGACTTCGTAGAGATTGCCGAGACAGCTCGTGCCAAAAACAATCGGCGGGACGACGAGGCCGGTTTTGCCCAACGGACGGTGAGTAGTTGAATCGTTCATCACTTAACGAAGGGAGCGCGACTGTGTGCGAAGCACCAGTCGCAGCATGCAGTCAGCGATTCGATTTACGAAAATCCTTGGGTCGCTGGAACGTTGACGCGCTGCGGCTGGTCTTTCAGACACAGCCGCGCTCCAGAAGAATTTCATTCGCGCCATTTGCCCCAGCGTAGCGCGAACGTTGTTGCACCTTCAAACGAGAATTCCTTCCACCACGTTGCCGAACACATCGGCCAGCCGGAAGTTGCGCCCCGGATAGCGATACGTAAGCCGCGACGAGTTTGTCGCGATTAGCGTTGTAGTCACCAATCGTTGTGTTCAGTTGAAATACGGCGATTTTCACTGTTTGCCGGGTAGCGACAACGAGACAAGAAGCAATGAGTTTGAGAACGGCGCGGTCAGGGAACGCGCGAAATGGGTGTGAAGGAAGGTTCTTCCATAACTTGTTCCAAACTGTGCAGGGCTTTGGCCAGCGCGGTCAGGTGCTGCTCGATGGCAAAATGTTCCAGAAAATGCGTCCGCAAGGTTCTCGCGTCGGACTGGGTGATCAAGTTCACGAGCGCAGTGGCAATTCGGGCCGGGTCGCGCGGGGGAATCAGGCCGGGATGCTCCGGCGGAAACAATTCGGGAATCGTGCGCCACCGGCTGGCGACGATGGGCAACCCGAAAGCCATCGCTTCCAGAACCACCAAGCCGAAACTCTCCGCGTAGTAGTAGGTCGGGAAGCAGAATCCATCGCTGTTCGCGAAGGCGCGCCGTTTGGTTTCGCCGGTCGCGAAGCCGATGTAGGTCACGCTGGGGAGGCGATTGGCGGGGCACAAATCAGGCTGGCCGATGCGCGCTTCGAATTCCGCATGCTCGGCCTGGCTTATGAACTCACCGGCCACGGTGAGCTGAAAGCGCAGCGGCGAACCGGCTGCTGCCAATTGAGCGTTGGCCAGCGCCACGCCGTCCACCGTGTCGAACAAGCCCTTCTCGCGGGTACAGTGGGCGAGAAACAACACTTGAAACAGTTGCGGGTCACCGCCGGTATTTTCCAGATCCGCCGGCGTGAGCTTCCGGCCGGCGATCAGATTCAGTCGCGCGGCCTGTCGCGCCTGATGCCGCGGTTGCACGGTTTGCTCGAAGTCCGGGCAGGGATCGGGAATCCCATTGCCCACGACGCGCACGCGTTGCGGGAAAAGTTTTTCCGCGTCGCCCCGGTTGTAGTTGGTCAGCACGATGCTCAAGTCCACGTGCTTCATGAAATGATACGTCAACGACCGCGTGCGAATTTGGACCACGGTTTCCAGCCACTTGGCGAGGCCGGCAGCGTGCCAGTGCAGCGTCATGGTCTTGAAAAACGGCCGGCAAAGAAACATGACCAGCCAATCGCGATAGAGCGCGGATTTCTTCCCCGGCGCCGGGATGTAATAAAAATTCTTCACGCCATAACGGTAGCGACACCAGATGGCTTCCAGGCAGTGGGCGAAGAGCAAAAATAACTTGGTCCCGTGAAACTCACCGATGTCCTCCAGCCGCTTCGAAAGCCGGTTGTTGATGTGGTAACATTCGATGCCGTGGACGTCGCCCGCCGGATTCCGGGGAACGAGATTCTCGCGCCGGCGACGGTGATCGCCGCCAAAGCCCTTCAACATGAGCTGCACCATGTAGCTCTGGCCATGATGCGGCGGCGGCGTGTGCGCAAAGACGAGCAACTTCATGCGACGTGGTTCCACTGGAGTCGGGTCTGGATTCCTGAACTGCAGGCTTGCAATTTGATGGCCAGATTCCTAGCAGAACGGGCGGGGGTGAAAAGTTTTTTTCTTGAACGGCGTCGGGTCGTGTCTCGACACTGCGCGCGCGGCAACTTGATGAAAACCCTCCACGTGCTCGGCGCCCCGTTAGTCGTCACCGATTATGACGAGCTGGCGGCGCAATGTCTGGCGTGGGCGCGGACGCCAACCTGCACAACGGTCGAATTCGTCAATACCCAGATTGTGACGATGCAGCGGCATGATCCGGTGTTTTTCGAGACGATGAACTCTTACGATCATCTGCTTCCCGACGGCATGCCGCTGGTGTGGTGTTTGAACCGCGCGGGCGCCGCGCTGCGCGACCGGGTTTACGGGCCCACGTTCATGCGGAAATTCTTGGAGGCGTCGCCTGGGAACGTGACGCATTACTTGCTCGGCGGTTCGGCGGAATGTGGTGCCCGGTTGAGGGAGATTTTTTTGCAGCGGAATCCCAATGTGAAATTCGTCGGCGGCTTCCACGGCAAATGTAACGCGGACGGTACACTCGAAGGCGTGGCGGAAAGGGAAGTCGTGCAGGAGATCAACCGCCTCGCGCCGGATTTTATCTGGGTCGGCTTCGGCACGCCCAAGCAACAGGCGTGGGCGCAACGGCGCAAGTCGCTCATCAAACGCGGCGTAATCCTAACCGTTGGCTTCGCGTTCGACGCGAACGCCGGATTGAAACCGGATGCGCCCGCGTGGATGCAACGCGGCGGACTCACCTGGCTTTATCGCCTGGTCACGGAACCGCGCCGACTTGGGCCGCGATACTTGAAATGGAATTCGCTCTTTCTTTGGTATCTGTTGCGGGACGGTCTGCGCGGGCGCGCGTGGGGAAACTTGAAGACATAGAGTTTGGTGAATAGGTCAGGCCACGATGCCGTCAACCACCTTACCGAAGACGTCGGTCAGCCGGAAGTCGCGGCCCTGATAGCGATACGTCAATCGCGTGTGATCAATGCCGCAGAGCCGAAGCATCGTCGCGTGCAAATCGTGAACGTGCACGGCCTGATCGTCGTCCACGAAACGGTAGCCGAGTTCGTCGGTGCTGCCCCACGTCATGCCGCCCTTGATGCCGCCGCCGGCGAGCCAGACGGAAAAAGCCTGGATGTGATGATCACGGCCGGTGCCTTGCCCCATCGGCGTGCGACCGAATTCACCGCCCCAGATCACGAGCGTATCGTCGAGCAATCCGCGTTGCTTCAAATCTTTCACGAGCGCGGCGCAGGGCTGGTCTGTGTCGCTAGCCGCGGACTTCATCCCACCCTCGATATCACCATGATGATCCCAGGCGCGATGATAAAGCTGAATGAATCGCACCCCACGTTCCGCGAGCCGGCGTGCCAGCAGGCAATTCGACGCGAAACTGCCGTCGCCCGGATGCTTCACGCCGTAGAGATCCAGCGTGGCCTGGCTTTCCTGGGCGAAGTCCGTCAACTCCGGCACGGAAGTCTGCATGCGGAAAGCCAGTTCGTATTGCGCAATGCGCGTCTGGATTTCTGGATCCATGCGCTCCTCCGCGAGAACGCCATTGAGCCGGTTGATTTCTTCGACGACCTGTCGTTGCGTGCTCTGGCAAACGCCGTCGGGATTGCCGACGTAATGCACCGCGTCGCCACGCGTTTGAAATTGAATCCCCTGAAACTTGCTCGGCAGAAAACCGCTCGACCATTGCCGGGCCGAAACGGGCTGCTGGCCAGTTTTGCCCGCCGAAGTCAACACCACGAAGCCGGGCAGATTCTCCGTCTCCGCGCCAAGGCCGTAGAGCAGCCACGAGCCCATGCTGGGCCGGCCTTTGATGATCGAACCAGCGTTCATGAACGCATGCGCCGGGTCGTGATTGATCTGCTCGGTGTGCAGGGATTTCACGATGCAGATATCGTCGGCGATCTCGGCCGTGTGCGGGAACAACGTCGAAATCTCCAGCCCCGACTGCCCACACGGTTTGAATTCGCAAAACGGCCCGCGCGCCTTGAGCACCATGTTCTGCAACTGCGCCAGCTGGTTGCCCTTCGTGAACGATTCAGGAAACGGCTGGTCGTGGATGCGCTTCAACTCCGGTTTGAAATCGAACGTCTCGAGATGCGACGGGCCGCCGGCCATGCAAAGGTGAATGATGCGTTTGGCGCGCACGGGATAATGCGGCGGGTTGATGATGCCCCGCCAGCGATCAGGTGTTTCCGCCGCGCGCAGACTGCCAATGAGCCGATTGTCGAGCAATGACGCCAGCGCAATGCCGCCCAAGCCGTAGGCGGCGCGCCCCAGGAATGTGCGCCGGTTCACGCCGCGGACAAATTCGTCAAGATTGAAGGGCATGGGCATGTCAGTAACGCGTGAGGGTTTCGTGCAAATTCAGGATGACGCGGCAAACTTGAGTCCAAGCCGCCAGCTCCGGCGCCGGAGTGGAATTGAGTTTCGGCGCATTGCCGACGCGAACGAGCTTGTCGGCGTCGCTGGGATTGGCGACGTAATACGCGCGCTGGGTTGCGAGGAACTTTTTGAGCGATGCGACTTCCTCCGGTTTGATCGGGCGGGCGAGCGCCTGCTGAAAGGCGGCTTCCAGTCGCTTGTCATCCGTGCCTTTGTGCGACAACAATTGGACGGCAAAGAGGCGCGCGGTTTCGACGAAGGTGGGGTCGTTCAACACGGTAAGAGCTTGCTGCGGCGTATTGGAAACAGTGCGGATCGCCGTGCATTCCTCCCGGGACGGCGCGTCGAAATTCGCGAGCATCGGCTGGAGAAACGTGCGCTGCCACCACATGTAAACGCCGCGGCGATACTGGCGGTCATCGCGGTCGGCGTCGTAGTCGCGGTCGGGGAATTGCAGATTTACGTAATAACCAGGCGGCTGGTACGGCCGCACGCTCGGCCCGCCGATTTCGGGATTCAGCGCGCCGGCAATGGCGAGCGCGTTGTCACGAACAAACTCCGCCTCCAGCCGACGGGGCGATTGCGCCGCGAGCAGGCGGTTGTTGGGATCAATGTCTGCGAGGTCCGCGCGCGGGCCGGCGGCTTGCCGATATGTTTGCGACATCACCATGAGCTTCGTGATATGTTTCACGTTCCATGCGTGTGCCGGTTTGCCGATCGTGGGCTGCATGAATTCACACGCGAGCCAATCGAGCAACGCTGGGTGCGTCGGCCACTCGCCCTGCGCGCCGAGATCGTCCACGACTGCGGAAAGACCAGCGCCGAAGAACTGCTTCCAGAGCCGGTTTACAAAAGTGCGCGCCGTTAACGGGTTTTCAGTCGAGGTCAGCCAATTCGCCAGATCGAGCCGCGTCAGGCGGTTGCTGTCAGTGGCGATTGGCTGGGTGAGGAAGTGCGGGGGCGCAGGCGCAACGATTTCACCGCTTTCGTCCTGCCAGTTGCCGCGTGGCAGCACCCGAATCGTCAGCGGCTCGCGGCTCTCGACGGTTTGCACCCAGGCGCGCCCATCGCGACATTCGCGCAAGTCCGCCAGCAACGGTCGCATTTGCCGCAGGTAATCCGGCGATAGAAGCGTAAGGAATGAATTCTGGACGATTGGAGATTTCCGGCCGGCTCGCAAATCGCGACGGAGTGCCTCGCTGGCGCCTGACTCAAGCGGCTTGCCCGCGGCGAACGGCGTCACTGAAACGCGCACCGACGCAACGTCCGCTGCGCCCAGTGAAACCACCAGCGTGGTCGGTGATTTCACTTCGACTGGTCGCTCGAGCAACCACACTGAAGCTTGCTGGTCACGATCACCGCGAACTCTCCAGCCGTCTTTCACTCCGATCACGGTTTCCGTTGAGGCGTAGCGATCCACTTTGAAATCAGCGTCGGCGAAGTGGATGGGGAGCTTCTGTTCCTTGCCATCAATTACCAGCTTCGCGGTCAGCTTGATGCTGCCGGCGCGGCGGCTGGGTTTCTTGTTCTTGGCGGAAGCAGCGACCTCCTGTGGCAGCGCCTCCACGCGGATGGCGGCGAGCCACCCGTTGGTCAGCGTGACGCTAAGCGTCGTGTTTTCGCGGGCTGGGCGGGGTAATTTCACCGAACCATCGGCTTCCACCAGGAAATTTGTGCCATTGGAGGCGTTTGTTCCTTTGACATCCAATTGAACCTGCGGGAACGGAGTGAGCCAGCCGTCCGGCGAATGCTTCAACCACGCGCGGCTCACCTTGCGCCATTCCGAAAAGGTGCGGGAAGAATTCCGGTTCGTCCGCCACTGCCGCCAACCCTCCGCCTGGGTCGTTGCAATCTCGGCTTCGAGCTTCTTAATCCGGCGCTGTAACGTGGGACTGTCCACCTGAAGTTCGGGCGGGAACGGATAATCGTTATTCCAGCCACGCAGATCCGGATTCGGCGTGTATTCGTAATCGCTGTAGACTCCCCATTGCTTTACGTCCGCGAAGAATGCCTCCATCGCATAAAAATCCTTTGCCGAAAACGGATCAAACTTGTGGTCATGACACTCGGCGCATCCCATGGTCGAACCAAGCCACGTGGTGCTGACGGTGCGCACGCGGTCGGCGGCGTACTTGGCCAGATATTCCTTGGGTTGCGCACCGCCCTCGCGCGTCATCATGTTCAAACGGTTGAAGGCCGTGGCGGTGCGTTGGGTGACCGTGGGATTCGGCAGCAAGTCCCCGGCAAGCTGTTCGCGCGTGAACTGGTCGAAGGGCAAATTGGCGTTGAATGCATTAATGACGTAGTCGCGGTACGGGAACACCCGTTGATTTTGATCGCCATGGTAGCCGACGGTGTCCGCATAGCGCGCCAGATCGAGCCAGCCCACGGCCATCCGCTCGCCGAAATGCGGGGATGCGAGCAAGCGGTCCACCTGTTTTTCGTACGCGTTGGCCGATTTGTCCTTCAGAAAGGCCGCGACCTCCGCAGCCGTCGGCGGCAAGCCAATCAAGTCGAGTGACAATCGGCGCAACAATGTCCGGCGATCGGCCTCAGGCGATGCCGAAATCCTGGCCGCAGATAGTTCCTGGCGAATAAACGCGTCAATCGGGTTCAGGTTTTTGGAGTTCGCTTCGTAGACGAGTGGCACCGCCGGACGCTGCGGTGGAATGTATGACCAATGCGGTTCGTAAGTGGCCCCTTGCGCAACCCAATCCCTTAGCAACTGCCGTTGCGCGGTCGAGAGCGTGCGATGTGATTCCGGCGGCGGCATGAGATCGTCCGGATTGTCGTTAAAGATGCGCGCAACCAGCTCGCTCTCCTCAGGCTTACCAGGGATCAACGCGCCGTGTTCGATGGCGTCTTCACGGCGGTCGAGGCGGAGCTTGGCCTTGCGATTGCCGGAGTCGGGGCCGTGACAGCGAAAACAGTTGTCGGAGAGGATGGGCCGAACATCGCGATTGAACTGGATCGCGTTGGTCGTGACCGATGCAGCGGACAGCGTCGTGACGCTGCACCAGCTGATTGCCAGGAGGACTGCTGGCTTCAGAAAACTGTGGGACAACACGAGAGCATTATCTTTTGAACGCTGGACAATTCAAGACTGCAATGCAAGGTCGGTCAGTCTGGAACGGTGGGAGCACGAAGCGCCGCTAGGGCAAATCCGCCAGCGACCAGCGCTCGCGCCAGCGCACGATAGTCCGACCGTCACCGGCAAACTCGACGGGCAACCACACATATCGTGAATCAGCGAAATTCCATTGCTTCCAACGGTCAAACAGGGCGATGAATGAATCTGACCGGCCGGCCACAGGTTGAACATAGGTGCTTTGGCAGGGATGATTCGCGACCGCTGAGATTATGAACCGGTTCATGACGATCACTGCCGCTAGAAAAACCATTGCGCCCGGATGAGCAAGCTGAAATCGCAAGTCCCACCAGAAAGCGTGAGAGCCGGAATGCGTGACACATTCCGGCTCTCGTAAGTGGTCCGACCTGACCCGGACCGCCCTCCTGACGACTAAGACTTGAGTTCGTTCGTCACGGACACGAGGCCCTTTGAGATGGCGAAGCGCGTGAGCCCGGCCACGTTGTGGATATCGAGCTTGCGCATAATGCGTTCACGGTGGGTCTCCACCGTGCGCACGCCGACGCCAAGCTTGCAGGCGATTTCCTTGTTGCTCAGACCCTCAGCGATCTGGGTGAGCACCTCACGCTCACGATGCGTGAGCTGGTTCACCGCTGGGCCATCGTTGTTGCCGCGGACGAATTGCGTGAGCGCAACCCGGGCGACGTCCGAGCTGAAATAGGCCTCACCGCGTTGCACGGTTTCGATAGCCCGGGCCAGTTCGTCCACTGGCGCTTCCTTCAGGATGTAACCGCGCGCTCCCGACTGGATGATGCGCAGCACATACTCGGTGTTGCTGTGCATGGAGAGGATCAGCACGTTTATTTTGGGCAGCTCCCGGCGGAGCAATTCGGTCACGGCGAGCCCGTTCATCTGCGGCATGTTGATATCCATGAGCATGATGTCCGGCTGCAACTCCCGAGCCTTGCGCACGGCCTCCCGTCCGTCCGCGGCCTCGCCGATAATCTCCAAATTATCCCGCCCGGCGAGACAGGCACTAATTCCCCGGCGGACGACCGGATGGTCATCCACCACCAAGATACGAATCTTCTTCATTACGACTTCCTCCTTGTTACGACTTTGAACCCGACCACGGCCAAAACAACATCAGCCGTCCCCACCGACATCCAACCGCTCTACCTGCACTAACTTCTTCCCTACACTGTTACGGTTCTTCCCAACGACCCGCGTGAACCCCGACCCTAAAATGAATATGACACACCGATGTTCACCACGATGGCCTTGCTCATGTCCAACACTGCTTCCTTGCCGCCTTCTTTGGAAACCGATTTGCCGGCCGTCTGGAACTGCGCACCGGCAAATACGCTCCATTCCTCATTAATGGCATAGGAAATACCCGCCCCCGCATAAAGACCGACGAGCACGTCCGTCTCCGAGCCTTCGTCGCGCCTCGTCGCGCGCAAATTCCCATCGAAGGTCACGGTTTCGGTGTAACTGAAATCCATGTCGCCGATCACCAAATTCAATCCAACGTTACCGTAGGCGGTGAATTTCTCGCTGATCGGATACTCGAAGTACGGTCCGACGCGAATGAGGAACAAGTTGGCTTCCAACTCGCGGTGGCCAGTGATTTGGGTCGCTCGCGAAAGCACCGTGCGCACGCGATCGCCTGAACCAAGATCTGAATCCAGCAGCGGCCCCGGACCGGCAAACGTGCCGTTGTAGGGCGCGGCTGGAATCACAAACACTCCACCAGGAACTGAAAACGTGTCGGTGATTTCGTTTACCTCGTTGCGAACCGTGCTCATATCGTCAATGTTCAAGCGTGAAAAACCCAACCCGCCTTCGACGCCCCAGCGCCAATTCTTGTCCGGGTCACGATGAATCTCATATTGATAGGCGAGTTCCAACCCGTGGTTGACGCCGTCGTCGTTGTCCTTCGAAACACCGGTGGATGGCGACGATGTGTGGTGCAAGACCATGTTGTCACCCTGAATAGATGAAGGGTCCGAATAACCCCAATTCCAAGTGAGCCCACTCTCGTTACCGGAACTGTCCACGCGATTGTAGCCATCGTCGTAGCTGCGATCGGAAGCGCTGCCAGTGTCCGGGCCGGGATCGTTGGGATTACCGAAGCCGCCGAGCTTTTTGAAATCCACATTGATATTAAAGCCCATCCGATAGCTCAAGCTGACGCGATTTTTCTTGGGCTCAATGGTCTCGATCACCAGCGGTGCCGGAGCAGGAGTGGTGACTTCAGCCACTTGCGGTTCTGGCACTGGTGCCGGAGCGGGCGTAGGCGCGGGCTCAGGCGCGGTAACCGCGACCGGCGCGGGCGCGGGCGCGGGATCAACCTTGGCTGGCTCGGGCTCGACTTTCACTGGCTCCGGCGCTGGAGCCGGTTCCGTCACGACAGGAGTCGGGGCCGGAACGGGCATGGGTTCCGGCGCCGCGGGCACGACTGGTTCCGGCACCACCACAGGCGCCGGCGCGGCATGAACCACTTCCGGCTTCGGGGCGGGCGTCAATCCCCACCATAGCCCCAAGGCCAGCAGTAAGACGGCTACCGCGATTATCCACTTCTTGTTCTTTGAGGTCATAGGCTGAACTAAAAGGTCACTGAATTCACGGCACGACGAACAGGCGATAGAACCGACGCGCGGACTCGGCCGGCGCGCTAGCCGTCTTGGGCTGGCCATTGTCAATCCATTGCAACCGGCTGCCATTGCCGGTCATTGGTTGCTGCGCTGTTTGCCAGTTCGCCAGGTCACTCGAATACTGAACATAATAAGTGCGGCCCGCGACCGTGCTGAATTCCAGAAGAAACGTTTGGTTGGGCAGCATCACGCCACGCTCAACGTTTTGACCGTTGCCAACGGCTACAAATCCGCCACCCCCAAGCGGCACTAGTTGCGGGATCAAGGTCGGATTAGGCGCGACTCGCGTCGGCACATAGTATTCGATCAGGAGATCCACATAAGAACCCGGCAGCACGCGACTAGCCGATTGCACGTACGGCACGCCGTTGGTGATGCCACTGCGGTTGTACACCACCACATTGGTCGCTAGATTGCCGATGTAAACCCGCACGGCCTCGTATTCCGAACCCGTGGGATTAAATACGCGCACCGTCTGCTCGAACAGACCAGTCTGCGGATTAAAGTGCATCGCACCGACGATGCTCAGCGGCGGCGTGTCGAGCACGTTCACTATGATCGGTGCGGAAGTCGCGGCATTCCCGCACGCATCCACCGCCACCGCGAGGATCGAGTAAAAACCCGGACCAATGTTGGACACCGTAGTCGAATACGGAGCACTGAGCGCTTCACCCACCTTGTTCGTGCCCATGTAAAACTCCACTTTATCGACCGGACCGGAAGCATCGAAGGCATCGGCAACGAAGGTGATCGTGGCCGGTTTGATATAGATGGCGTTGTTCGTTGGCGTAACAAATGTGATCGTCGGGGCCGTGGTATCCACCACGCTGATCGTCTGACTGCATTGCGCGCTGTTGCCACACTCATCTGTTGCGCGCCAGGTACGGGTCACCGAGTAGGCGCAACCCGCGGCGTTCGTAACGGTCGAAACGATGCTGACGCTGTTCGTCCCGCCGACGTCCGTCGCCGTCGGCTGGTCGAAGCTGAACGCTGCACCGGCTTCCACATTCTTGTTCGCCACGCAGGTGATCGTCGGCGCCGTCGTATCCCCCACGCTGATCGTCTGGCTGCATTGCGCACTGTTACCACACGCATCCGTCGCCCGCCAGGTGCGGGTCACACTGTAGCCGCAGCTCGCGACATTCGTCGCCGTGCTCACAACACTGATGCTGTTCGTGCCGCCAACGTCCGTCGCCGTCGGTTGGTCAAAGCTGAAGGCTGCACCCGCTTCCACATTCTTGTTGGCCACGCAGGTGATCATCGGCGCGGTCGTATCCACCACACCGATCGTCTGGCTGCACTGCGCGGCGTTCCCGCATGCGTCGGTGGCTGCCCAGGTGCGGGTCACTGAGTAACCGCAACTCGCGGCGTTGGTCACCGTGCTCACGATGCTGATGCTGTTCGTCCCGCCAACGTCCGTCGCCGTCGGTTGATCAAAGCTGAAGGCTGCACCCGCTTCCACATTCTTGTTGGCCACGCAGGTGATGGTCGGGGCGGTGGTGTCTACCACACTGATCGTCTGGCTGCACTGTGCGGCGTTCCCGCACGCGTCCGTCGCCCGCCAGGTGCGGGTGACTGCGTAGCCGCAGCTCGCGGCGTTGGTCACCGTGCTCACGGTGGTGATGCTGTTCGTCCCGCCGACATCCGTCGCCGTCGGTTGGTCGAAGCTGAACGCCGCGCCGGCTTCTACATTCTTGTTCGCCACACAGGTGATCGTCGGGGCGGTGGTGTCTACCACACTGATCGTCTGGCTGCACTGTGCGGCGTTCCCGCACGTATCGATCGCGCGCCAGGTGCGGGTGACTGAGTAGCCGCAGCTCGCGGCATTCGTCGCCGTGCTCACGATGCTGATGCTGTTCGTGCCGCCGATATCCGTCGCCGTCGGTTGGTCGAAGCTGAACGTCGATCCGGCTTCCACATTCTTGTTGGCCACACAGGTGATCGTCGGCGCCGTCGTATCCCCCACACTGATCGTCTGGCTGCATTGCGCACTGTTGCCGCACGCATCCGTCGCGCGCCACATCCGGGTCACGCTGTAACCGCAACTCGCGGCATTCGTCACCGTGCTCACGATACTGATGCTGTTCGTGCTACCGATGTCCGTCGCCGTCGGCGGGTCGAAGCTGAAGGCCGCCCCGGCTTCCACATTCTTGTTCGCCACGCAGGTGATCGTCGGGGCGGTGGTGTCCACCACACTGATCGTCTGGCTGCATTGTGCACTGTTCCCGCACGCATCGATCGCGCGCCAGGTGCGAGAAACCGAGTAGGAACAACCCGCGACATTCGTAACGGTCGAGACGATGCTGATGCTGTTCGTCCCACCAACGTCCGTCGCCGTCGGTTGGTCGAAGCTGAACGCCGCGCCGGCTTCTACATTCTTGTTCGCCATACAGGTGATCGTCGGGGCGGTCGTATCCACCACACTGATCGTCTGGCTGCATTGCGCACTGTTGCCGCACGCATCCGTCGCTGCCCAAGTGCGCGTAACCGAGTAGGAGCAACCAACCACATTGGTCACAGTGCCCACAACGCTAATGCTGTTCGTCCCACCAATATCCGTCGCCGTCGGTTGGTCGAAACTGAACGCCGCACCGGCTTCCACATTCTTATTGCCTACGCACGTGATCGTCGGCGCCGTGGTATCCACCACACTGATCGTCTGGCTGCATTGCGCGGCGTTCCCGCATGCGTCGGTGGCGGCCCAGGTGCGCGTGACCGAGTAGCCGCAGCTCGCGGCATTCGTCACCGTGCTCACGATGGTGATGCTATTCGTGCTGCCCACGTCCGTCGCCGTCGGCTGATCGAAGCTGAACGCCGCACCCGCTTCCACACTCTTGTTGGCCACACAGGTGATCGTCGGGGCGGTCGTATCCACCACACTGATCGTCTGGCTGCATTGCGCACTGTTACCGCACGCATCCGTCGCCGCCCAGGTGCGCGTGGCCGTGTAAGAGCAACCGGCCACATTGGTCACCGTGCCCACAACGCTGATGCTGTTCGTGCCGCCGATGTCCGTCGCGGTTGGCTGGTCAAAGCTGAAAGCGGCACCTGCTTCCACATTCTTATTGCCTACGCACGTGATCGTCGGCGCCGTGGTATCCACCACACTGATCGTCTGGCTGCATTGCGCGGCGTTCCCGCATGCGTCGGTGGCGGCCCAGGTGCGCGTGACCGAGTAGCCGCAGCTCGCGGCATTCGTCACCGTGCTCACGATGGTGATGCTATTCGTGCTGCCCACGTCCGTCGCCGTCGGCTGATCGAAGCTGAACGCCGCACCCGCTTCCACACTCTTGTTGGCCACACAGGTAATCGTCGGCGCGGTCGTATCCACCACACTGATCGTCTGGCTGCATTGCGCACTGTTACCGCATGCGTCCGTCGCCGCCCAAGTGCGAGTAACCGAGTAAGAGCAACCGACCGCATTGGTCACCGTGCCCAAAACGCTGATGCTGTTCGTGCTGCAACCATCAATCACCGTAAGTAGATCAAACGCAAAGGCGGCGCCCGCCTCGACTGATTTATTCGCACCACAGGTGATTACCGGCGCCGTGGTATCCACTACACTGATGGCCTGACTGCATTGGGCGCTATTGCCACAGGTATCGGTGGCAGACCAGGTGCGCGTCACGATGTAACTGCAACCGGCGGCATTCGTAACCGTAGAAACAACGCTCACCGTCCCATCACTCGCCGTCGGCGCATCGAAACTGAAGAGCGAACCGCATTCGACGGATTTGCTCAGTGCACAAGTGATCACCGGCGCGGTCGTATCCACCACGTTAACCGTCTGGCTGCATTGCGCGCTGTTGCCGCAGGTGTCGACCACCTGCCAGGTGCGGGTAGCGGTCAAAGTGTTGCCGCAGCCGCTGTTGGTCGTCGTGGAGATAATTGTGAGGGTGCCATGACTAATGACCGGCGCATCGAAATCCCAAGCGACGCCGCTTTCAACAGTCTTATTCGTCGCGCAGGTAATGGTCGGCGCGGCGGCGACCGTCAGCGTCGCAGAGTTGGAAATGCTGTTGCAATTTCCACTGACTAACACGCTGTAAACTCCTGCGTCGGCAAGCGAGAGATTCGTCAGGGTCAAAGTGTTTCCAAAAGCATCTCCTATCAGCACTCCATCCTTGAACCATTGATAATCGATTGGGAGCGTGCCGGTGGCAGTCGTGTTGAAAGTAGCGGAACCGCCAACGCAATTGGTCTGGCTAGCGAGCGGCGTGGCAGAAAGCGGAGACGTGAGGCTTACCCGCGCAACGGTTGAGGTGGCGCTACCACAGGTGTTGGTTACGACGACATCGTAGTTGCCCAGATCAGACAAAGTCGTGCTCGCTACGAAGTACGTGCTATTGTTGGCGCCGATAATATTCTGCCCATCCTTCCGCCATTGATAGCCAAGAGGCGTCGAGCCGTTCGCGGCCACTTCCAGTGTTACGGGTTCGCCGAGACAGATCTCCTGGCTGAGCGGGTTGCCGGCGATTGACGCTCCCACGCAAGGAATGACGATGGTTGTGTTCCACGTTGAGGAGTTGTTGGCATAGTTTACGTCATTTTCCGCGCTCAGGATTTGCGCATAATTTTGGATGACCTGCCCGTTGGCCACCGAGTTGGCAATCTGTACCTGAAAATTCACCTGTCCCTTCTGGCCAGGCAAGATCTTGCCCAGATCCCAGAAGATCGTGTTGCCAACTACATTGCCGTTGGTGCCAAGCGACGATGGAACAACTGTGACCTCCGGTGGAAGAATGTCGCTGATCTGAACCCCCGTGGCCGGAGTAGCCGTTGCGATATTCGTGTAGAACATCGAATAGGTGATGATCTGACCGGGCTGCGCAGTAGCGGGGCCAGTCTTTTGAATGACGAGGTCAGGCGCTCCCGGTCCGGCTGCCGGCTTGTGAATTTGAAGGTTACCCATCGAAGATGGGTTACCGCTGAGAGCCAAGGAGCTGCCCACGTTCAGATGTGCACCTGCGGCGAGCCGGGATTCAAAATAAATTGCGGCCGGATTCGCATCGAGCACTGTTACGGTGAACGTGTAAGACCAATCGCTACCCATCGGCGCCGATAGAATTGGGGCAACAGTGATGACCGCATTAGAGGTAGTCCGGAAGTTGACCAAATTCTCGAACCCAGGCACGGTACCGGTAAGGTGCGGAAAGGTGAGGCGGATGATGCGGTTAGCCACCGGGCCACCGGTAATGTAAACCCGGCAAGGAACGTAGTCGAGCTCACGCCAGTTCTGCAGATTACCGTTGAGCCAGTTCGTCGAACCACGCGACTGCCCTTGGAGTTGATAATTCACAGCCGCGTTGGCGGACGCGCCGGTGAATATCAGGGCGGCCACAAACAGCAGGGTCTTCAAGACAGAATTCACTGCCCGGTTTTTTACTTTCATGACAGTCAGGTGTGTCGTGGTGTCAAATGTCACAAGGCCACGATAATGGCCGAAACAAATGGCAACAATCGGGGGCAACCAGTTTCGTTTCCCCGGTCACAAGCCGGACAGGTTCCCCGGGTATTCCCCGGGCACCGCAGACCGGTTACCACCCGAAAACGTTAGGGAAGAACTGAAGGGAGAAAAGAGAAAAAAGCCGTGCCAGTGAACAACTTAGGCACGGCAGGGGTGAAAACCCGACCCCTAGGGGTGAAATGGACCAAACCGCGGTTATGGCGGCAGAGGATTTTTAGACTGAAACCTCGCGCTGGACCCATGACGTTGCATGCTGGGTCAGCTCCCCGGCATCCCGGAGATTCAGCTTACGCTTAATCTGCTCCCGGTAATACTCAACTGTCTTTACACTCAGATGCAGTTCCTGCGCGATTTCCTTGGTCTTTTTCCACTGACCAATTAGTTGGAAAACCTCGAGTTCACGGTCGCTCAGCGATTTGACCGGAGACTCGTGCACGTCGGCCTGTCCCCGAACTTGTTGCTGCAACATCCGGGCGGCGAGAACATCGCTGACATAAATGTTGCCTTCAAGCACACGCCGAATGGCCACAAGAATCTTTTCAAGCGCCTCCTGCTTCATCAGGTAGCCGAGGGCACCGGCGCGAAAAGCGATCTCTGCGTAGATGGACTCGTCATGAACACTTACGACCAGGATCGGCAAACCGGGATATTGCGCCTTGATATTGCGCATCAACTCCAATCCGCTGCTGTCTTTCAGTGAAATGTCCGCAATAACCAAATCCGGGCGCTGCGAGGCAATCGCCGATAACGCGCGCGAAGCATCCTCCTCTTCACCGCAGACAACGAGGTCCGCCTGGCGGTTGATGAGTTGGGCAATGCCAAAACGCACCACGGCATGATCCTCCACAAGCAGCACGCGCCGGCGATTGTCTTTCACTTTCGGCGACTTATCGCCCACCGGAGCAGGATTAGTCGTGGCGGCGACTTGACTCTTGTTGGTTGGCCGGGGCTGATCTGCTTCCGCAGTCGCGGCAGCCGTCCCAGCGTTTCGATTATCTTCAGTTCGACGGAGACCCATGCCGGACTCAATGCAAGTTGGACGCCAAACCGAAGCGCGGGTCAAAAATCCTTTGCTGACCCGACAATTCCAGCTTTGTAGCGCATTTTCCCGTCTGAAATTCAGACATCACAGCATGGAATCGGGACGCGCTTCTGACCAGCGCCTTGACGCCTTCCAAGTGCACCCTAGACTCCGCCGATGCAGATCACAATTGGTTGCCCCGCTGTAGGTTCATCCCCGATTGACGCATGAGGAAACCGTCCGTCTTCGTCGTCTGGCTTACGGTATTCATCGACCTGATCGGGTTCGGCATCGTCGTGCCGTTGGTGCCCGTTTTTGCGAAACGCTTTGACGCCTCCAGCTACGCCATCGGGCTGGTGCTGGCATCGTTTTCCTTGCTGCAATTCGTATTCGCGCCGATCTGGGGGAAACTTTCCGACCGCATCGGTCGGCGTCCCGTGATGCTCATTAGCACGGCGGGGGCAACCTTATCCTACGTTATCTTTGCCTTGGGATCGGGACAATCGGACTCAACCCAGGCGCTGATCATCCTCGGCGTGGCGCGCGCGTTTGCCGGCGCGTTTGGCGGAAACATCACCGTGGCTCAAGCCTACATTGCGGACATCACCTCGCCGGAAAATCGGTCCAAGCGCATGGGTTTGATCGGCATGGCGTTCGGACTTGGTTTCATTTTTGGCCCGGCCATCGGCGGAATAAGTCTCAAGCACTTGGGCATCACTGGCCCCGGATGGGTGGCCGCGGGCTTTTGCGCTGTGAATTTTGTGTTTGCAATGTTCGCCCTGCCCGAAAGCCGGCAAGGCGGGGGCGATCGCCTCACACCGCGTCCCCACCTGAGCCAGTGGCTGCACACGCTGGCCCAACCGGGCATCGGTCTGCTGATAATGGTCTTCTTCTTTTCAACTCTTTGCTTCAGTTGTTTCGAGGTCACCCTCGCACTGTTGGTCTGTGATAACTTCAACCTCGACATCAAAAATGATGCCGTGACAGCCACGGTGGCGACTTACCTGTTTGTTTTTTGTGGTCTCATCTCCGCGACCGTTCAAGGCGGAATGATTGGCCGCGTGGTTCATCGTTTCGGTGAGCCAAGGGTCATTGCGGCCAGCCTGCTTTTCACCGCGACCAGCCTCGCGTTCATGCCGTTCATCAAAGGCCAGGGCGTGCTTTCCTGGAGCGTGTTGGCGCAGCCAGATGGGCGCGCGTGGTGGGCTTTGCTGGGTGTGCTGGCCTTGCTCGCCGTGGGATCGAGCTTGACGCGCCCGCCGTTGTTCGGATTGTTGTCCAACCTGACGTCGGCCGATGAGCAGGGCGCCAACATTGGCGTAGCGCAAGGCTCGGCCAGCCTGGCGCGAATCATTGGCCAGTTCTCCGCCCCGATCCTGCTGCTGGAACTTTCCGCACCCGCGCTCTATCTGGCCTGCGCCATCACGCTGCTCATCACCTGTGGGTTGGTTTATCTGAAGCTGGACCGCCCTGCGCGTCGCTGAGAGTGGACACAATGTCAGGCCGTAACTTCCCGCGTGCGCAGGAAGAGTTCCGCCGCGGCATCGGCGAAACGCAAACCGGTGGACGTAAGCTGAAATCGCTCATCGCTTCGGCACGCCCAGCCGCGCTGAACCAGTCCGTCCATGTCGGCAGCCCATTCGCTCCGGAGATCAAATCCTGTTGTCCGCTGGAATTGCTCGAACGGCCAGCCCGCCACCATGCGCAATCCGAACGCGGCAATCTCTCCCGCGCGTGCCAGCGGCGGGAGGCATTCGGTTGACTCAATAGCCCGGCGACCTTTTTCCAATTGCACGCAATACAGCTGGGTGTTGGACCAATTCTTCGTGCGCGCGCCCCGGACATAACCAGTTGCGCTTGGCCCCGCACCGTGGAAATCGCCACCGCGCCAATAATTGACGTTATGCTGGCTGGCAAAGGAGGGAATCTCGCCGCCTGCTAGGCTAGCGTTTCGCGCTCTTTGTGCTGACGTGTGCCGCGCGAAGTTCGCGATCTCATACTGATGAAACCCGGCGGTGGCTGCTCGCGAGATCAACGTCTCATACATCTCACACGCCAGGTCCTCATCAACGTCGAATTCCCCGGCTTTGAGTTGCGCGTACAGCGCGGTGTCCTCCTCATAGATGACTTCGTAGCTGGACAAGTGCTCGCTATCCAGCGCGACAGCTTCTTTCAGAGTTTCCTCCCACATTGCAAGGGACTGACCCGGGATAGCGAACATCAGATCCACATTTACGTTGTCGAATCCAGCCTTGCGCAGTGTGTCGTAGGATTTGAATACCATTTCCCGCGAGTGCACCCGCCCGAGCCGGTCAAGCAACGATTCATCCAGGGACTGCACTCCCATCGAGATGCGATTGACGCCGTGTTCACGCAGCAAACGGGCCTTGTCTAGAGAGACAGTCGCCGGATTGCACTCAACGGTGAATTCCGCCGCACCCAGCAACTGCAAACGATCCATGACTCGGAAGACCTCCTCCCACTGCTTGACATTCAACAACGAGGGTGTGCCGCCGCCAAAGAAAAGGGTCCGGGGTCGCAAGTCGGCGGCGATCAATTCCAGTTCCCGGGCCAGTGCGCCGACATAGCGGTTGATCTGATCACCACTGGAGGGCTCGGAAAAAAACGCGCAGTATGAACACTTTTGCGCGCAGAATGGAACGTGAACGTAAAGGCTGGAAATTGGGCTGTGAACCGCTGAAAACATCGCGACGAATCTACGTGCGAAGCACGGGCTTCGCAAACACCGTTGCGCCGTGGTTCAGTCCGCCTGCCTAGGCCGGACTGACGCGGTGCACGTTTTGGGCCTTCAGGCCCTTGTCACCGGAGATGACATCGAAGGATACTTCCTCACCTTCGTTCAACGTCTTGAAGCCACCACCTTCAATGGAAGAATAGTGAACGAAGATGTCCTGGCCGGATTCCTGGGCAATGAATCCAAACCCCTTCTTGTTATCGAACCACTTCACTTTGCCGCTGGCCATAATTCACTCCTGAGTTGCTGGAAACGTTCATTGCAGAGCACCCGGCAAGCACTTCCGCTCAAGTACCTGTGTAAACCGGCGAGCCGCAACCGTTTCGTGACAACGAGCCGACATTAAGAACGCGTTACTTTTCCGTCAAGAGTTTGTTCAGTCGGCGGTCAATTGTTTTCCCGGATAATGTGTGGGGAAATCCGACAACCCCTAGGGCTTAGTCCAAACGAAGAACCTGCTCCAACAGCTGCGTGAAATGCGTTGCCAACGCAGCATCACCGGCCGCAAGAGTGGCCCCGGCCGACCGGGCCTGCTCCTGTCGTTGCTCGTCCTCCGCAAACGCCAAGATCGGCAAATGCGCTGTCTTTTGGCTGGATCGTAGATCGCGGATCGCTGCCAGCGCCTCGTCGCTTTCGCCACTCAAATCCAGCAGCACCACCATCGGTCCCTCAGCCTGTGCCACTTCGACGAGTTCACCCAGATTAGCAGCCGCATGCACCCGGTAATTCATGTCACGCAACCGGTTGGCCAGCGTGCTGCCAGGCAGTAGTTTTTGGTAAAAAATGAGCGCCAGCGGGTGTGTCACGCCGTCAAGTTGACGGGCGAAACGGCTTTTGGCAAAGCTATTTCGGCGACAGAACCTGATCCGCCTCTGACCTTGGATTTCTACTCTGCCAGGCTGAAGCGGAGACCAAATGCCCCTTGACTGTTTCCCGCCCAATTCTCTACCCTGTAGTCGATTCGTAAAGATTTGGCAGTTGCGAAAGTCGGAAGAATAAACTTTCCGGCTTTTTTGTTCCCCGCATGGGAATCGCGAGAACGACTGTATGAATGCTGAGATTCTGGCAGCAATGGATTTTTGGGAGCGGGAAAAGGGCATCAGCCGTGATGTCCTCGCTGGGGCTGTACAGGAAGCAGTCCTCTCCGCCGCCAAGAAAGCCGTCGGCCCAGCCCGCGAACTCCGCGTGGCCATGGATCCCAAGAGCGGCGAGCTCCGGGCCTATGCCAAGCTGATTGTCACTGACCGGGTTATCTCCAAGCACGACCAGATTTCCGTTTACGACGCCCGCAAGACCAAGGCGGATGCCAAGGTCGGCGACGAGCTGGAAATCGAAGTGACTACGGGCGACTTTGGCCGCATCGCCAGCCAGTACGCGAAACAGGCGCTCATTCAGCAAATCCGCCGCGCCGAGAAGCAGTTGATCTTTACGGAGTTCAAAGATCGCGTGGGCGACATTGTCAGCGGCACCGTACGCCGTTTCGAGCGTTCCGATGTGCTGGTAGACCTGGGCAAATACGAGGCGCTGCTCCCCAACCGCGAACGCGTGCCCACCGAGGAATACCAGATTGGCGAACGTATCCGTTGCTACGTCAAAGCCGTCGAACAAGGCGCACATGGGCCGGAAATCATCCTCTCCCGTGCCGATCCCCGGTTCGTCATCAAGCTGTTTCAGGTTGAAGTCTCCGAAATCAGCGATGGCACGATCGAGATTAAAGGCATCGCTCGGGAGCCGGGCTTCCGCACCAAGCTGGCCGTCTGGACGCGCGACGAAAAAGTTGATCCCGTCGGGGCGTGCGTCGGTCTGCGTGGCCAACGCGTGAAGAACATTGTCCGCGAGTTGAACAACGAGAAGGTGGACATCATCAAGTGGTCGTCCAACATTCGTGAGTTCATCACCAACGCATTGGCGCCGGCCAAGCTCAAAGCATTTGAGATTGATGAAGCCCGCCGCCGGGTACGCATCATCACCAGCGAAGACCAGCTTTCCCTGGCCATTGGCAAGCGCGGCCAGAACGCCCGGCTCACTTCCAAACTCACTGGCTGGCAGGTAGATATTGAAGCGGAAGTGGTTGTCACAAAGGGTTTTGACGAGCAGGTGGCCGAAGCGGTGAACACGCTCGCTGCGATTCCTGGCATCACCCGGGAACAAGCCGACGTGCTCGTGCACCACGGCATTTTGCGGCTCGAAGATTTGTTGCAGGCGGAGGCGAGTGACCTGGCGGATATGCCGCAGGTTGGGGAAGCCGCCGCCGCCATCGTTGCTGCTGCGCGTGCGGAAGCAGCGAAGCGGAATTTCCCCATTGGGCCCAACGATTCCAACGGAGCCTGATATGGTGCGGTTTGAAGCGAAAAAGTTTTTGCTGCGGGAATTTCAGCCATGAAGGCTCGAAGCTCACAGCAGCCGGTGGTTTGCGAAGACTATGCCCGTTCGTATTTACGATATTTCGAAGAAACTTGGCTTGGAGAACAAGGATGTTCTTACCAAAGCCAAAGAGCTGGGTATTGCCGCGAAGGTGGCGTCCAGTTCGCTGGATAAAATCACCGCCGAATACCTCGAGCAGGAACTGCTCAAAGCCCACCCGGAGATACTCGCTGCCCTATCAGCGCCGCCACCGCCACCGCCAGTTATCCCTCCAAAGGTAGAAGAGCCCGTAATCATTGTCTCCGCGCCGCCAGAGGAAATCGCTCCGCCTCCGCCGCCACCAGTCGAAGCAGCTCCGCCTCCGCTCGAGCCAACGCCAGCCGAACCAGTCGAAACACCCACCCCTGCGCCCGGTACTGAAGCGCCGCCGACAACGCCACCGCCGGCACCGGCACCAGTGTTACCGTCCAAACCGCCGGAACCGAGGGTCGGGCAAAAGATTGGTTTCATTCAGTTGACTCCCCGGCCCCAGCCGCGCCAGGAAAAACCTGCGCCGCCGGCAACGCCACAGCGTCAACCGTTTCCCCAGCGTGGCGGTCCACCACAGCGTCAGGACATGCGTCCGGGCCAGCGCGGCATGGGTCAGCCGCAATCATATCAGCGCGGCGGCGGCGGTCCCGGCGGCCGCTCGCCCATGCCTACGGCGGCCAAGCCCGCGCCGAGCCAACCGCGCATTGCCCTGCCGGACGACGCGCAAATCATCATCATAAAGCCGCCGATCGTCGTCCGCGCGCTGGCCGATGCACTGAAGCAAAAGCCGTTCAAGATCATGGCCGACCTCATGGAGTTGAAGGTCATGGTCACGGTCAATCAGGCAATTGATGAGAAAATCGCCGCCCAGATTTGCGCGAAATATGGCGTCAAGTTCGAGGTCGAGAAACGCGCGAAGGGCGAAGGCCAAGTCCACGCCCCGATTAAAAAGGTCGAGGTTGATCTTGAAGACAAGCCCGAGCAACTCAAGCCCCGCCCGCCCGTCGTCACCATCATGGGCCACGTTGACCATGGCAAGACCTCCCTGCTCGATGTCATTCGCAAAGCGAACGTCGCCGAAGGCGAAGCCGGCGGCATCACGCAACACATCGGCGCCTACACGATTTCGTTCCCACACCCTGAGCGGAAAAGCGAACTGCAACAAATCACCTTCCTCGACACGCCTGGCCATGCGGCGTTCAGTTCCATGCGGGCGCGCGGTGCAAACGTCACCGATATCGTCGTGCTAGTGGTCGCGGCGAATGACGGCGTAATGCCGCAAACTCTCGAGGCCTTGAGCCACGCAAAGGCGGCGAAAGTCCCGATCCTTGTCGCGGTCAACAAGTGCGATCATCCAAACGCGAACCCCATGAAGGTTCGCCAGCAGTTGCAGGAAAAGGGCCTCACTCCCGATGACTGGGGTGGTGAAACAATCTTTGTGGATTGCTCGGCCCTGACCAAACAGGGCGTGGACAAGCTGCTGGAAATGATTCTGCTGCAAGCCGACTTGCTGGAGCTGAAGGCGAATCCCGATCGCAACGCCAAGGGCAACGTCATCGAATCCGGCATTGAACCCGGCGGGCCGATGGCCACGGTCCTCGTGCGCAAAGGCACGCTGCGCCTCGGCGACGTCATTATTTGTGGGGAGTATTACGGCAAGGCCCGCGCGCTGATCAACGAGGAGGGCAAACGCCTCAAGGAAGCTACGCCGTCCGTAGCCGTGAAGGTGCTCGGTCTGAACGGCGTACCGGACGCCGGCCAGGAATTCAGCGTGGTGGACGACGAACGCGCCGCCCGCGATCTCGCCGAGGAACGCTCCATGACCGAGCGCGCCGAGAATCTCGAAGCCAAGTCCAAGGTCACGCTGGAGAATCTTTTTGCCACGCTTGATTCACAGCAAGGCAAGATGCTGAAGGTCGTTGTCAAAGCCGACACCCAAGGCTCGGTCGAGGCGATCGTTGAGGCGCTCAAGAAAATTGATTCCGACAAAGTCTCGCTTGAAATTATCCATAGCGACGTCGGGGCGATCACCGAAAGCGACGCGGTGCTGGCCTCAGCCTCCCACGGCATCATTCTCGGCTTCCACACGCGCGTGGACAGCACCGCGGCGGAAAAGGCCAAGCATGAAGGCGTACAGATCAAGCTTTACGCCATCATCTACGAATTGATTGACGAGGTGAAGGACGCGATGGCGGGCTTGCTCGATCCGCTAAGCAAGGAAGTCATCGTCGGCACGGCGGAAGTCCGCCAGGTCTTCAATCTCTCGAAGGGCGTGCCCGTCGCCGGCTCGATGGTCACCAACGGTCGCATCGTCCGCGGCAAAGTCCGCGTGCGCCGACGCAAGGATATCATTTACGAGGGCGTCACCCAGTCGCTCCGCCGTTTCCAGGATGAAGTCAACGAAGTGCGTGCCGGCATGGAATGCGGCATTCGCATCGAAGGCTTCACCGAAATCGCCGTGGGCGACGTGGTCGAGTGCTACACGATCGAAAAGACAGCGCAGAAACTCTGAACCCCGTGTTGCTTATCGGCTATCGCACAGACTCATGCCTTCCCACCGTCATCTCCGTGTCCGCGAATTGCTCAAGCGAGCGATCGGGGAGGTGATCCGTCGCGAGTTTCCGGTGGAATCCACCGGACTAGTTACGGTGAATGACGTCGAGCCCGCAGGCGATCTCAAGTCGGCCACGGTTTTCATCAGCATTTTCGGAGGCGCGGACCAGCAGAAACGCGGGTTGGACTTGCTCATGCAAAATCGCACACGCATTCAGGGCCTCATGGCCAAATCCGTCGTGCTCAAATACACCCCCACGCTGCGTTTCGTGATTGATGATTCCGTGCACCGCGGCAATCGCGTCATGCAGATCATCGAAGAACTGGAAAAGAATTCTCCGGCCGACGAAATTCAGCCGGACAATTGAGCCACGCGCGTTGAAACCTCATCCTCAGATCATTGATCGAATCCTCGATACCATTCACGAGGCCAAAACCATCTGCATTGTCGGGCACATCCGGCCGGACGGAGATTGCATCGGCTCCCAGCTCGGACTCATGCACGCCCTGCGCGCTGAAGGCAAGAAGGTCGTGTGCTGGAATCAGGACAATATCCCGCAGAAGTATCGCTTCCTCGATCCCGACCGTGACTTCGAGAAACCCAAGGCGGGCGAAAAGTTTGATCTCGTGATTGCCACTGATTGCGCGAGCTATGAACGCCTCGGCAAGGTGGGTGATTTAATCGGCGACCGGAAGCAGCTCATCAACATCGATCACCACGAGAGCAACACCCGCTATGGCGACGTGAACTGGATCTCGCCCCGCGAACCTTCGACCGGCGAATTGATCCATCGCCTGCTTAAGACGGCGCGCTGGCCCATTACGCCGCGCATTGCCGACCTGCTGTTTACCGCCGTTTCGACGGATACCGGATCGTTTCAATACCCCAACACGCGGCCCGGATCATTTCACGTCGGTGCCGACCTCGTCACTCGCGGCGCCAATCTCTCGAAGATTTGTGACGAGGTTTACCAATCCTTTCCGCTTTCCCGGGCGCGGCTGCTCAAGCACGTGTACAGCAAATTCAAGCTGACGCACAACGACCGCATCGCTTATCTCTGGCTCAAGCAGGCCGATTTCACCCGCACCGGGGCCGAAAGCGATGATAGCGAAGGTTTGATCGATCACATCCGCGCCATCGAACCGGTCGTGGTCGCTTGTGTCTTTGAGGAGCTCGACCCGGAACTCACCCGCATCAGCCTGCGCTCCAAGGACAAGAATGTGAATGTGAGCGAAATCTGCGGTCAGTTCGGTGGGGGTGGACATCCAGCCGCCGCTGGCGCGCGCATTCCTGGCCGCCCACTCTCCGTGCAGCGGCGGGTGATCGCCGCAGTCAAGAAGGCGATCAACGCCGCGAAGTAATTTCGCCATGCAAGAATTCTCCGCGCTGGACGGCGCGATTCTCATCGATAAGCCCAGTGGCCCGACGTCGCACGACGTCGTCGATGCCATTCGCCGCAAGTTCGGCATCAAGAAGGTCGGCCATTGCGGCACGCTTGATCCTGCCGCGACCGGCTTGCTCATCATTGTGCTGGGCCGGGGTACGAAGCTTTCTGAAAAGCTGATGGGCGACGACAAGGTTTACGAAGGCACAATCAAGTTCGGCGAGACTACTGATAGTTATGATGCCGATGGCGAAATCACCGGATCACTGCCCATCATGCCGATGACTCTGGAGGAATTGAACCAAGCCGCTGCCAGTTTCATTGGTGATCAGATGCAGGTGCCGCCGATGGTTTCCGCCATCAAGAAAGGCGGCGTGCCGCTCTATAAGCTGGCGCGCAAGGGCGTGGAGGTGGAACGCGAGCCGCGGTTCATCCACATCTACAACTTCCGCTTCACGGACTATTCCGAACCGCTGGCTACCTTCAAACTGGCCTGCACCAAGGGCACGTACGTCCGCAGCGTGGCGCACGATCTCGGTCAAAAAATCGGCTGCGGCGCGCACCTCGCGACGTTGCGCCGCAGCGTTTCCGGAAAATTCGATGTCGCCGATGCCTCGCCGCTCGATCAAGTGCTGAATTTTTCATCGGCCGAACTCGAAAAACGCGTGCTTCCGTTTCTCAAACTGGCAGCCGCGTAGCGCAATGATTGCGCGCTCTGCGTGCAGCAGCCATCCCTTCACGAGGAAAAAGCCTGCGCAGAGTTTGCACAGGTGACCGCTGCCACATCACCTTGATTTTATTCGGTCCTTTTCAGGTTTGATGTAACCTCATTTCGCTTCGCCCGTCTCTCCTTACGTAACCGCTGCGCCTCGCGCAGCACTGAAAACAAAAACAAACGCAAATCGATTATGAAGCACAACATCAAACTCATCACCGCCCTGGCGCTCGGCAGCTTGCTCGCCGTGGGCGCGGTCAACGCTCAAGAAAAACCCGCCAAGCGCGAACGGCCCGATGGTCCGCCGCCTGGCGAAGGCCGCCCTGGCCCGCGCGGTGAAGCCCCGCGCGAACGCATCGCGAAGATGGCGGAAGAACTTGGCCTCTCGGACGAGCAGAAGACCAAGATTCAGGAATTCATGAAATCGCAGGCGGACAAGCGCCAGGAATTGCGCGATGCCACGCCCGAAGAGCGTCGCGAGAAAGCCAAGGAACTGCGCGATGAACTCGACAAGAAAATGAAAGAGGTTCTGACCGCGGACCAATACACGAAGTGGCAAAAGATGCGCCCGGCGGCCGGTGAACGGCCCGGCGGCCCCGGTGGGCCCGGCGGTGAACGTCGTCGTCCCGCTGGTGACAAACCGCCAGGCAACAAGGAATAACTCTGGCTCGACCCATCAACGCGGGACAGCAAGCGCTGTCCCGCGATTTGCTTTTGGTGAGGGCATTCCAAACCGGGCTAGCAACCCTCGCTTGACTCCGCCCGCTGATTCCCAAAGCATCGGCTCTACCAGTTGGGAAACAGTTTATGAATACACGTCAATCGTCCGTCCAAATCCGTCGTTGCCTGCTGCCCTTTGCTTCACTGGTCGCCATCACGTTGCTGACCAGCTGCGCGACCATTCACAGCGAAAGTGATTTCACCAGTTTGTTTGATGGCAAGACCCTGAGCGGCTGGCGCTCGGTCGGCGCCCCCGCGGACAGCTACCGGGTCGAGGAAGGCGCCATTGTCTGCACGCCAGCGGGCCGGAATCTCATGACCGAGCGGGAGTTCAGTGATTTTGTTCTGCGATTCGAATTCAAGCTGGAAGATGGCTCGAACAACGGCATCGGCATCCGCGCGCCGATCGACGGCGACGCCGCTTATCTGGGCATGGAAATCCAGGTGTTGGACGAGAAGGCGGCCGAGGCAGGCAAGTGGGGCAAGCTCCGCCCCGAACAGTATCACGGTTCGGTTTACGATGTTTTCTCGGCGAAGCGAGGCGCGCTCAAACCCAACGGGGAATGGAACGAAGAAGAGATCATCGCCAAGGGCCGCCAGATCAAGGTCACGGTCAACGGGCAGGTTATTCTGGATGCCGACCTGAACTCCGTCACGAACCGGGCGAAGATTCTCCGGCATCCCGGATTGTTCCGCGAACGCGGCCACATCGGTTTCCTCGGGCATGGTGATCGCGTTGCGTTCCGCAACATCCGCATCAAGGAGCTCGCTCATACTGAGAAGGACAACACCGCGCCGACCGGCTTTACTTCGCTCTTCAACGGCCGCAGCCTCGACGGTTGGAAAGGTCTGGTAGCTGACCCCAAGAAACGCGCGAAGATGTCAGCCGCAGAACTGGCCACCGCTCAGCAAAAGGCGGATGAGTTGATGCGCCAGAACTGGCAGGTGACGAATGGCGCGGTGGTCTATCGCGGCAAAGCGTACGACAATCTCTGCACCGTAAAGGACTTCACAAACTTTGAATTGGTGGCCGATTGGAGGATTGCGCCACATGCGGACAGCGGCTTTTACCTGCGAGGCTCCCCCCAGGTGCAAATTTGGGATCCGTTCACGCAACCACCGAAGAGCGGCAGTGAGGTCGGCTCGGGCGGGCTTTACAATAACAAAACCAATTCTGCCAAGCCGCTACTCGTAGCGGATAAACCAGTAGGCGAGTGGAACCGCATGCGGATGATCATGGTGGGCGACCGTCTGAACATATTTCTCAATGACCGGGTAGTGGTGAAAGACACCGTGCTTGAGAATTATTGGGATCGCAATATTCCCGTATTTCCTTCGGGACAGATCGAGTTGCAGGCCCATAACTCCGAGGTGTGGTTCAAGAATATCTACGTCCGCGAACTACCCTGATCCTCGAGAAATCGCGCTGCGCGAAACGAAAGGCCGGGTGAAGTCGATACTCCGCTGGCTTTGCTCTTGGCAGAAATGTTGGATCGGCTTGGCGTCGCGAGCGATCAACCTTTGATAATGGTCGCCCCCTGCCCTGGCCGCGAAACGAACATGCTTGGCGTAATGCCCGTGCGCTGCTTGTACTCAAACTCAATTCGCGCCTTGATGGCGTCCACCTTGTCAGCCTTCACCAGCGCCACGGCACAACCACCAAAGCCGCCGCCCGTCATGCGGCAGCCAATCACGCCCCCCGCGGGACCAATGCCCCGCGCGATCTCAACCACCGCGTCGAGTTCCGGACAACTGACTTCATAATCGTCCTTCAGCGAATAGTGGCTGGCGTACATGTCCTTGCCGACGTTTGCCCAATCGCCCTTGCGAACACCTTCCGCCGCACGCGGTGTGCGCTCGATTTCGCCGATTACGTGCCGGGCGCGACGATAGACCACCTCTTCGAGCCTGGCGTTGTTTTCTTCCAGCAAAGCCATTGTCGCAGACCGCAGTGAAGACACGCCCAGAATCCTGGCCGCCGTCTCACACTGCTTGCGACGCGTGGGATACTCGCTACCGGTCAACTCATGTTTAACGTTGGTGTTGACGATAAGCACCGCCACTGACGGATCGCTCAAGGGCACGAGTTTCGTCTCGCGCGAACGACAATCGAGCAACAGGATGTGTCCCTCCTTGCCCAACGCGGAAATGAACTGGTCCATGATGCCGCACGGCATGCCGGCATAGTCGTGTTCGGCCTTCTGGCAAAGCAACGCCTTCTCCACTGGGTCAAGCTTGTGGCCTGTGATGGCTTCCAAGAGCGTGGCGAACGCGACTTCAAGTGATGCGCTGCTGGAAAGCCCCCCGCCCAACGGCACGGAGGTGTGCAAGACTGCATCAAACCCAATTGGCTTGAGCCCCCGCGCCATGAAGCCCGCGAGGACCCCCAGCGGATAATTCGCCCAGTGTCCCTTGGCCGCCGGTTCGAGTGGTTGGGTCAGGTCAATGGTCGCTGCACCGTTGCTATTACGGCTACGCAGGTTGATTGTTTGTGAACCGTTCGGCGCGGCGGCCACCACGGTGTACCGCTCGATGGCCATCGGGAACACAAAGCCGTCGTTATAATCCGTGTGCTCGCCGATTTTGTTGACGCGCCCGGG
>Ga0315912_10000441_pt1 | contig 79982 bp, 80 predicted proteins | sample VfabasoilMG_FD_204469 | JGI IMG/M metagenome (GOLD analysis project Ga0315912, IMG submission 204469) | Garden soil microbial communities collected in Santa Monica, California, United States - V. faba soil | ecosystem: Environmental > Terrestrial > Soil > Garden | place: USA: California... | reverse complement strand
ATGCGCAGGGCTTTCATTCGGAGGTCCCTTGATCGCGAAGCATAGCGCGCCCTCGAGGCCACGCATACCAGGATTCCGTCTCGGGGATTCCGGGTTCGCGCGATAATGCGAGCCCTCGAGTGAACCGGATCTGAACATGGAATACCGCAATCTCGGCCGGACCGGCGTCAAGGTCAGCAGCCTCTGCCTCGGCGCCATGATGTTCGGCCGCAGCGCCGGCGAGAAGGAGTCGATCGAGATCATCGAACACGCCCTGGCGGAGGGCGTCAATTTCATCGATACCGCTGACGCCTACGCTCAGGGCGTCAGCGAGCGCTTTACGGGCAAGGCGCTCGGCGTGGCCGGCCGGCGCGAGAAGGTCGTGCTGGCGACCAAGGCTTTCCTGCCGACGAACGCCGACGACCCGAATGCCCGGGGCCTGAGTCGCCGGCATCTGATTCGCGCCTGCGAAGGCTCGCTCGAGCGGCTCGGCACGGACTGGATCGATCTGTACCAGCTGCACCGGCCGGACGCCGAGATCCCCATCGACGAGACACTCCGGGCGCTCGACGACCTGATCCGCGCCGGCAAGATCCGCTACATCGGCACAAGCATGTTCGCGGGCTGGAAGATCGTCGAGGCGCTCTGGGCGTCGAAGGAGCTCGGCCTCAATCGCTTCGTCTCCGAGCAGTGCACCTTTCATCTGATGGACCGGACGGCCGAGCGCGAAGTCCTGCCGGCGGCGCAGAGCTTCGGTGTCGGCATCATCACCTGGGGTCCGCTCTGCGGCGGGTTGCTGAGCGGCAAGTACCGACGAGACGATGTCGGCGCCGCCGGGCGCTGGCAGGGCGGCAAGGACAACTTCGGGCGGCCGGTCACAGAGGCCGCGTTCGACTTCATCGAGGCGCACGTCGCGCATGCGGCCGACAAGGGCTGTACCCCATCGCAGCTCGCGCTTGCCTGGAACAAGGCGCAACCCGGGGTGACGGCGCCGATCATCGGACCGCGCACGCTCGAGCAGCTTGTCGACAACCTGGGCGCCCTGAAAGTCACGATCACGCCCGAGGACGTCGCTCGAATCGACGCGCTCGCGCCGCCGAAGTCGGTGACCTTGCGTTACTACGACGCCGCTCTCGGTACCGATACGCGCCCGCACTTCGGCCGCTGGTGAAATCGCCGTCGTGTCGCGAGTACCCATCGACAACTCGCCCGACGCGGTGGCGAAGGAGGTTTCGCGTCTATCCGCCGCCTGGCGGCTGATCGACGCCGAAGAGCTCGCAGTGTCAGCGCTCGCTGCGAGCCCTCGACACCAGCCGCTGCTGTACGAGCACGCGGTTGCGCTTTTGAGGCAGGGGCGTGCGGATGAGAGCATCGATGCACTGAATCGGGCACTTGCGTTCCACCCGCTCAACTCGAGCCTTCACGTCATGCTCGCGCACGCGATGAACTACGACCACCGTGCCAGTGCGGGCGACGTAGCCGCCGCACACCGGCGGGCAGGAATGGTCCTGCGGCGACACGTCGGTGTTCCTGCAAGGCTGGCAAAAACCTCGTGGACGAATCGTCCGATCCGCGTAGGCATTGTGTCCGCGGATATGTACCGGCACTCCGTGGCGTACTTTCTCGAGCCCTTGCTTGCGGCCCTGCCTCGGGAGCGAATCGCGACGGTCGTCTTGAATGTTTCTGGCGCGAGCGATGAAGTGACCGCCCGGCTGCGTGCCTGCGCGTCGGAATGGCACGAGATGGGCCACCTTGGCCACGCCGATTTCTCGATTGCCTCCCGCGCGCTGAAGCTGGACGTCGCTCTCGATTTGTCGGGCCTGACCGGCGGGCACCGCCAGAAGTCGTTCGCCATGCGCATTGCGCCAGTCCAGGTGATGTACCTGGGCTATCCGCACGCGAGTGGCGTGGACACGCTGGACGCAAGGATTGCGGATGCGATCACCGATCCGCCGGGCACTCCCGAAACCGCGGGCGAGACGATCGTTCGGCTGCCCGGTTGCTTTCTCTGCTACCGCCCGCCGGCGGATGCTCCGGCGATCGTGGGCACGACCAAGCCGCGTGATGGCGTTGTGTTTGGGTGCTTCGGGAACGTCGCGAAAATTAACAAGCCGCTGGTCGAGGCGTGGGCAAGGGTGTTGGCGGCAGTGCCGAATTCGAAACTGCTGATCAAGAATCACGCCTTGTTCGACGCGAGAATGCAGGCAGCGCTTCCAGAGAGGCTTCGCGGATGGGGACTTGACCCGGCACGGCTGGAACTGCGTTCGCCGCCGCCCAATGAACCCGAGCACTTGGCTGTCTACAACGAGGTCGATGTTGCCCTCGACACCTTTCCGTACCACGGAACCACGACGACGTGCGAGGCTTTGCTGATGGGTGTGCCGGTAGTCTCTTATGCGGGCGATCGGCACGCGTCTCGGGTCGGGGCCTCGCTGCTCGCGGCGGCCGGGTGCGCACAGTGGTGCGCGGCGGGCTTGGATGGCTACGTGACGACAGCGACAGGCCTCGGACTCAAGGGGCGTCGCGGCGTCGCGGAGCGCAGCAGGCTCCGCAGCCAGTTCATTGCATCACCCTTGTGCAACAGCGAAAGGTTTGGCGAGGCGTTCGCAGCCGCGCTGGAATCGCTGGCCCGGTGACGGATACCAAGAAAGGGGTCAGAGCACTTTTTCCCCACGATACCGCCGGCATCCCGGATGTGAATGAAGGGGTGGGCGAGGGCGAGTTCCGCAGCGCGCCTACCCGGCGCGCGAGGACTGTCTGAGCCAGCGCCCACCCCTTCATCCACATCCGGGATTCGCCAACGCCAACTACCGAAAAAGGCCTCTGACCCCTTTTTTCCGGATTGTGCGATGATCGGCGCCGCTCGAAATTCCTGCATGGATAGCGTGTGACGGTGTCGAACCCAGCTCCGACCAAAGGCAAGCCCTCGATTATCGGCCCGAAGGTCAAGGTCGATCCGAAGCTCCCGTTCCACGAAAGCCTCGTGCACATGTTCTGGCACGCCGTCGAGGGCGCGCCCGACGTTACGGCGGTGATCTACCGCGATCGCTCGATCAGCTACCGCGAGTTCGGCCGGGCGGTGAACGGGCTCGCGGCGACGCTCAAATCGCTCCAGCTGTCGCCGGGTCCGATCGTGCTCATGATGCCAAACTCCATCGAGATGGATGTCGCGCTGATGGCTGTCATGAGCACGGGCGCTCAGGTCGCGCCCGTCAATCCGTTCTTCACGGTGGCCGAGGTTCTCAAGGTGCTCGACGGCTTCGACGCCGTTGCCATCGTCTGCGACGCGGGCTCGCGCGAGAAGGCCGAGGCTGTTGCCGTGAAGAAGGGCATCGCCCCGATACTGACCGTCGGTCCCGGCGGCGAGACAATCGAGCAGTGGACCGGCGACGCAGCGCTCGACCAGCGTCCGTCGAAGTTGCCGCGCGCCGACGATTTCGCGCTCGCGATCTTCTCGGGCGGCTCGACCGGCGTGCCGAAGGGCGTCGACCATACGCACCGCGCACTCATGTGGGGCTTCGTCCAGCACGTCAGCGTCTGGCCGATCCCGTTCGGGAAAGGCGTCTTTCTCAACGTCGCGCCGATGTTCCATATCTGGGGCCTGGGATATGCGACCTGGGTGCCGATCTACACGGCGGGCACGCTGGTCATGATTCCGAAGTACGAGCCCGATGAGGTCGTTCGCGGGCTTGCTCAGCACAAGGTCAGCATCTTTGCCGGAGGTCCGGCACCGATCTATCTCGGGCTGCTCACGAGCCCGCTGTTCAACGAAGTCGATCTCTCGGCACTCAAGTACTGCATTTCCGGCGGCGCGCCCTGTCCCGAGGATCTGCACCACGAATGGCTGAAGCGCACAGGCTGCCCGCTGCTCGAGGGCTGGGGCATGTCCGAGGGCGCGCCGTTCTGCCTCAATCTCTACGACGGCCAGCGCAAGCTGCTCTCGGTCGGCAATCCCGTGCCCGAGACCGAGGTGCAGGTCGTCGATCTCGAGACCGGCACGCGGATTCTGCCGATGGGCGAGGCGGGCGAGGTTCGCGTCAAGGGTCCGCAGCTCATGCCGGGCTATCACAACAAGCCCGAGGAGACGGCCTTGGCGCTCCGCGACGGCTTCATGTACACCGGTGACATCGGCTACGTCGACGAGGACGGATTCCTCTATCTCGTCGACCGCAAGAAGGACATGATCATCGTGGGCGGCTTCAACGTGTATCCGCGCGAGATCGACGAGGTGCTGTACCACCATCCGGCGATCCGCGAGGCCGCGACGGTCGGCCGCAAGGACCACCGGCTTGGCGAGGTGGTCGCCGCTTTCGTCGCGCTACAGAAAGGCGCGAATCTCGACGAAGAGGCCTTCTTCGCCTATTGCAAGGAGAACCTCGTCAAGTACAAGCGGCCCGTCTCCGTCACCTTTGTCGACGCGCTGCCGCGCACCGGCACCAACAAGATCGACCGGATCACGCTGCGCAAGATGGCGGCGCACGGCTCGCATGGCGCTTAAGCGCGCGCGCTGGCCGGGCGGTCGCGTCGTTACCGTCGCGCATCGCTCGAAGATTCTCGAAGGCAATCCCCTCGGCGATCCGCACGAGCGGCTGATCGACGTCTGGTTGCCGCCGCAATACGACGAAGGCCAGGTCGGCGGTGGCGGCCGGCGCTTCCCCGTGCTCTACGATCTCGTCGGCTACACCGGCAGCGGCAAGGCGCACACCGCCTGGCGCGCGTTCGAGGAGAACGTGCCCGAGCGCGCCGCCCGGCTCATCCACGACAAGCAGCTCGATCCCTGCATCATCGTTTTTCCCGACTGCTTCACCGCGCTCGGCGGCAATCAGTACATCAATTCGAGCGCGCTCGGCAGCTACGCCGACTACCTGACGCGCGAGGTCGTGCCGTTCATCGACCGCGAGTTCCGCACGCTCGCCGCGCGCGAGCACCGCGGCTGCTTCGGCAAGTCCTCGGGCGGCTACGGCGCGCTGATCCACGGCATGAAGTACGCGAAGACCTGGGGCGCGATCGCGAGCCATTCGGGCGACGTCTACTTCGACTACATCTACCGCATGGACTGGCCGAACACGCTCGACGAGCTCGCAAAGTACCGGAAGCCCCGGCTAGCCGACGGCGAGGTGGACATGGGTGTCATGTTCGCCGCGACCGAGCCAGGGCTCGACGACGGCCGCGTGAAGCGCTTTCTCGATCGCGTGTACCGCCGCGAGACGCTGACGAGCGCCGAGGTGCACTGCCTCATGAACCTCGCGATGGCGGCGACCTACGATCCGGACCCGGAAGCGCCGAACGGCTTCCGCCTGCCGTTCACGCTCGATACGGGCGAGCTCATCGAAGCGCGCTGGCGGCAATGGCTGAAGCACGATCCGATCCATCTCGTCGCCCGCTACGCGAAGAGCTTGAAGACACTCAAGGGCATTTACATCGACTGCGGCTGGCGAGACCAGTACCGCATTCATTTCGGCTCGCGCGTCCTGTCGCTGCGTCTCAAGCAGCTCGCCATCGCGCACCGCTACGAGGAATTCGATGGCACGCACTCCGGCATCGATCACCGCATGGAGCGCAGCCTGCCATTCCTGATTCGCGCGCTGCGCTGAAGGGTTCTCAGAACAGGCGACTGGCGCCGACGGCCAGGCGATGGCGCTCGTACGTAAAGGTCGCATCGGTCGAGTCGTTGTCGGCGTAGCGATAATCCACGCCAAGCTGCCAGTCCTCGCCGAATCGACGGACGGCACGCACGCCGCCCTGGATTCGGTCCTCTGTGCGCGCAGGCACCAGGCGATCGTAGTCGGTCGCGCGAAACTCGACATGCAAATTGCCGGTCCACGACTCTCCCCACGCTTGCCGCCAGGTCAGCCGGTAGAGATCGCGTTCCGAGCTGACCCCCGCCCCGACCCGGTCATCGGTGCTCGCGTGGTACTCGACAATCAGCCGCGCCCGCGAGAGCGTCTTCTCGACACGCAGTCCCAGCGAGCGGCGATCGCCGGCGATGTAGGCGAAGCGATTATCGAGCTCGTCGGCCGAGTCGTATGCGGCTACGAGCTCGATGCGCGAGGCGGTCGCGATCGAACGGGATGCTTCCGCGGCGACGCCGGAGGTCCGCTCGAAGCCGTCACCGCCGATATCGGATCGACCGAAACGCGGCCCCGCGACGATGAACCAGTCGCCTGCGGCCGTCTCGTAGCTCGCGCCGAGCTGGAAGATCCGCTGGTCGTAGACCGGCGCGTCGTCGAAATCGATCAAGTAGAGGTTTGTCCAGAGCTGCCAGGCTCCGCTCGCCGTCATCGGCCCGGCGCCATACACGGAGAGTTCCGCAAACGGGCTTTCCCCGGACTCGCCGGCGGGAAGGACGAGCGGATCGATGAGCGCGACGTTGTCATCGTGGCCGAGGCCGAAATCGACGAGCCCGAACCACCGCCGGCTCGCGCCTTCGGCCGGCCGTTCCGCGGGCAATCGGGCAAGCATGGCCTCGGCGAGGGTTGCGATCTGCACATCTTCGGCGCTTGCCGCGCGGAGAAGCGACTCGCGCGCGAGCGCGGGCTCGTCCTGACGGTACTGACTCAAGCCCAAATTGTAATCGGCGAGCGCGCGCATCTCGGGAAACGCGAGCCCAAGCTCGCGGAACGAGGCGGCCGAGGCCGCGTAGTCGCCGAGCCGGTACTCGCAGACGGCGGCGTTGTAATGTGCTGCGGGACCAGCACTGCCCGCCGCGATCGCGGCGCGAAATTCCGTCAATGCGAGCGCGTAGTCCGCGCGCTCGAAGGCAGCCGCGGCCGTGGCGAAGTGCTCGGTCGCCGGCGTCGCGGCGACTTGCTGAGCGGGACAGTTCACCGCGGCAAGAGCCGCGGCGAGCCAGAGCAGGCGCTGGAGGAGGGCGCGGATCAACTGCCCGGGGGGGCGGGCGTTTCAGGCGGGCCATTGCCGCGACCGGGGCCGTCTTCGGCCGGGCCGTTACCGCGGCCAGGACCATCGTCAGGCGGCCCCCCGCCGCGGCCTTCCGACGCGCCGCGCCCGCGGTCTTCGCGGTTCTCCTGGGCGCGCTCGCGGCCCCGTTCGCCGGCCTCCGCGGCATTCTCGAGTCCGTTGTCGCGCTCCCGCGCCGTGTTGGCCTCGTCGACGCCGCGCACGGCGTTCTCGCGCGCCGCCTCTGCAGCTGCGGCCGGCAGCTCGATGACGCGCGTCACGGCATCAGGCAAGGTCGCATTCTCCGGCATGAGCACCATCGTCAGATCCAGCGCATCGCTGCCGGCCGCTCCTTCCTGAGCGCTCACCGGCAATGCGACGAGCGCGATACCGATGACGATCAGCTTCCTGCAATCCATTCTTCCTCCCGCCGTCAGGCTTCAGCCTGGACATCGACGAGAAACGTCCGACGCTTCCCGCCATGCGTGACTTCGACGAGCAGCTGTCCGCCCTCCGTGCCTGTAGCCACGATCGGGATTGTCAGCTGGTTCGTCCCGGCATCCAGATCCGTAAGCCACTTGAGCTCGCGCTCGCCGGCATAACCGTCGAGTCCGATGGAGCCGTTGAGGCTCACGTGAATCTCCGCATCGCGCATCGCTTCGTTCGTCGTCAGCGAAATGCTGACGTCCCGGGTCTCGTTCACACGGAGCGACAACTGCGGCGTCCCGGTGTCCGTCGGCTCGTCGCTCGAAGGCAACCACGTGACTACGGCGAATGCGAGGCCGGCCGCCACTGCGGCGCCGACGCCGACTCCATGCCAAAACCGTGCAGGCCGCTGTGGCGCGCTGCTCTGCCCGGCTACCACGCGGCTCATCATGCGTTCGAATGCGCCCGGCGCCGCCTCGGGGGTCGGCACCATGCTCACGAGGCGGAGCGCATGCACCGACATGACGACCGCACGGCAATCGGGACAGGCAGCGGCATGCTCGCGGGCCAGCCGCCGGTTTTCGGCAGTGGCGCCGTCGGCAGCTCCCGTGAGCAGCTCGACCGCAAGTTCACAGTTCATCATCGCGTTCTCCGTAGCGACTGAGGCCCGGCAATGTCGCCGTCAGCCTGCAGCATTTTTCCGAGCTTCACCCGCGCGCGGTGCAACTTCGATTTGATCGTGCCGAGTTTGAGCGCCGTTATCGTCTCCAGCTCGTTGAGCGAATATCCCTCGACGTCGTGCAGGATCAACAGCGACCGCTGTTCCGCGTTCAGCTTTCTCAGCCCGCGCTCGATCCGGCGTGCGACCTGCTCGGAGTTCACCGACTCGGCCGGGCCGGGCGCCGTGCTCGCGATCTCTGCGAGCGTCCCCTCGTCGATCGAGCCCACGTTCGTCTGCTCGTAGCGCCGCATCCTGTCGATATAGAGTCGGCGAAGGATACAGAGCAGCCACGTGAGCGGATTTTCCAGCGACTGTACCTTCGCGATATGCCGATAGGCGCGCAGGCAGGTTTCCTGGACGAGATCCTCCGCGTCGGCGCGTGAGCCCGTGAAGCGGCTCGCGACACGAAAGAGCGCCTGATAGTGCGGTCGTACGAGTTGCTCGAAGCTCGCGTGAGCTTCGCTGCCGCCCCGGATAAACGACAGCCTGGCCATCCCCGAATCATCGCTCATCCACCCCATTACACGAAGGGAAGCGGAATTGGTTCCCGGTCTCTGCTCGACAGCGATTATGTCAAACGCGAGGAACCGTGCACGCCCTGGACCGTGATTACGTCAACAACGACTCTGAATAGGGGTGTCGCCATGGCACGGAACCTCGGTCTCGATCTGGTGGTCATTGGCGGTGCCGCGCTGGCGCTTGCCGCCTGTTCCGGTGGGGGTACCGGAATGGAACCCGAGGGCGCGCAGAACCCGGCCGGCGCGCAAGTCCCTGCAACTACGCCGAGTCCGGCTGGAAAGGCCGAGCTCAGCATTTCGCTCATGGACGCTCCGGTCGACGACGTCGAGGAGGTGCATGTCGAGATCACGAGGCTCACCCTCAAGCCCCAGGGCAACGGTCCGGCCTTCGACCTGCCGATGGAGGAATCGCCCGTCACGGTCGACCTGCTCGAACTCACCGAAGACGATGCCGCGATTCTTGTCGACGGCGCCTCGATCGAGCCCGGCGCATACAACTGGCTGTCCATGGACGTCAACGCGAGCATCGATGGCGTCACCGATTCCTATGTCGTCACCGATACCGGCGCCTGGGAAGAGATTGTCGTGCCGAGCGGCCGCGTGCGGCTCGTCAGCGGTTTCGAGGTGGAAGCCGGCGAAGCCGTGCTGCTCATCTTCGACTGGGATCTGCGCAAGGGTCTCGTGCATCCACCCGGCCGCGGCGGCTACATTCTCAAGCCGGCGTTCCGCGTGATCAGCGCCGAATCCCTCGGCCGCGTCAGCGGCACGATCGACCTCGATGTCGTGACGCTCGCGGCCAACGACTGCAACGCCGACAGCGACACCGACGACTTCGACGTTGGCAACTCCGTCTATGTCTTCGAAGGTCTCGACGTCGTTCCCGACGACCTCGACGAGGAAGACGACGTCACGCCGTTCGCGACCGTGGACGCTGTTCTCAATGAAGACAGCACGGGCTACGAGTACAGCACGATCCTGCCGTTCGGCGACTACACGGTGGCGTTCACTTGCCAGGCCGCGAATGACGAAGCGGAGTCGAACGAGACGGGTAACGAGGATCCGGCTGACGATACCGTGGGCTTCATCGAGCCGGCCGTGAACGTCACTCTCAGCGACGAACCGGGCGAGTCGTCCGCGGTCGTCGACTTCGAAGTCGAGATCTGATTCAGGGGACGGGGTCGGCCGGCCGCGCACTGGCGTGCGCGGCCGGTTCGATTCATGGGTTCTCTGCCGCCGGTGCCACAAGAGTCGGGGCGCTCTGCGGCGGTTCGTCCCGTTGCATGACGGACCAGAGTATTGCGCCGCCGACAATGAGCGTTGCCACCAAGGTCCAGACCGGCCACTTCGAGAAGAGGGGCATGAGGCTTCGGCGCTCGTGCCGGCGCAGGCGGTCCTGATAAAGGAAAGCGACGCTTGGGCCGAAAGCCATGAGCATCAACGCGATGCCCGATGCAATGCCAAAGCCGGAGATCGCCGGTGCGCAGCAGTCATTGCGTTCGCGCACGACGATATGAGTCGGGACCGCGACCAATAGCTGCAGGACGCTGCCATTGAGCAGCCAGCCGACTGTCCGGGTCATCTGGGCTGACATGCGCTCCCGGTACAGGAAGAACACAATTCCCCAGCCGACCCAGAGGCCGGCAGGCACGGCAATCCAGAACCACAGCCAATCGAAAACTGCGTCTGCCGTGAACATGACAATGACGTTCGCGAGAATCGCCAGGCTCATGATGGCGACGGCAAAGCTGGTCGCGGTGACCGCAGCTGCGAGGCTTCTTCGCGGTTTCAGGCGTTTGCCGGAAAAATCGACTGATATGAACAGCAGGGCCGCCTGCGTGGCGACGAACAGCGCGAAGAAGACCCACACTCCCCACTCGGTATCTTGGGGATCGAATAGATCTGCCAGGACTTCGCCGGATGACGAGTCGGCCCACAAGTATACCCAGAGCGGGAATGCCAGAGCGGTCACTACGACTGCATAGAGTGCAGAAATCGCCACGCCCCACTGCTTCATGACGATGCCTCCCGGATCAATGCCCGGGGGATGCAGCGCTCAGAGTTTGCGCCAGGTGAATCCCTCTCCGCGACGGTAGTAGATGCCCAGAGCGCGGCCGACAATCTCGGTTTCGGGGACCGCGCCAAAGAACCGACCATCCTGGCTGTTGCCGCGGTGATCGCCGAGCGCCAGCACCATGCCCGTGGGGACGGCGAGGGATTCGATATCGGGACCGCCGCCGTCATTGAGATTCAGCGTTGCGAAGCGCTCGCCATAGCTCTCGCTGAGCGCATCACCGAGCGGCACGCCATTCACCACCAGCTGACCGTCCGTCATTGCAACGATATCCCCGCCGATGGCGACGATGCGCTTGATGAGCCGATCGCCATCGCTCGGCGAATCGAAGACGACGACATCGCCTCTCGTCGGCGTTGCCGCCGCGAAGAGATCGATTGTCGTAAAAGGAATGCGGACGCCGTAAGCCGTCTTGTCGACGACGACGCGATCGCCTGGCATCAGCGTGTATTCCATCGAGCCCGATGGGACGTGATAGTGATCGGCGAACGACGACCGGAACACCAGCATGAGGACGACGATGAGTCCGAGCTGGAAGATCTCATTGGCGATGGCGGACTTGCGGCGGAACATATCGACCTCCCTGGGAGACTGCTCGGAATCATAACGATGCCCCGAGTGCCGCGGCGCTGCATTACCCAAACGTAATACCTCCGGATCCGCGCAGCTGCCCTTGTCTCGGGTAGTCAGCGCCACTAACGTGAGGGCTTCCGCGCTGCGCCAGGAGCAGGCTCTCATGCGTTTTCTGCGTCAGGTGTTCTTCAAGGGACTGATCGCCGTACTGCCGGTCGCGCTCACTATCTATCTCGTCGTCTGGCTCGCGCGCGCATTCGAGTCGATTCTCGGGCGCGGCATCAAGGCTGTCGTTCCCGAGGAGTACTACGTCCCGGGGCTCGGCGTCGTGACCGGAATTCTGCTCATTCTTGCCGTCGGCTTCATGCTCGAGGGCTGGTTCACGCGCCAGCTCTGGAATCTCGGCGAACGCCTGCTCGACAAGATGCCGTTGGTGCGCGCGGTCTTCGGCGCCTTCAAGCAGGTCGTGTCCTACGCGAGCTCCGGATCGGGCCCGGCGGGCACGCACGCTGTCCTCGTCTCGCTGCATGGCGGCGAGGCGCGGATGCTCGGCCTCGTGACCCGCGAGACGCTCGACTTCCTCGACGACCCGGCGCATAGGGACGACATCGCCGTGCTGTTGCCCTGGAGCTATCAGGTCGGCGGCATAACTGTTTTCGTGCCGCGCTCGGCGGTGCAGCGTGTCAATCTGACGGCACAGGAAGCGCTCAAGATCGTGCTGACCGGCGCCGTCGGCAAGCCGGACTCCGAGCGGTAGTCCGCGGGCGGATGCCAGTCGATATACTGGGCCCGGCTTCCAATGCGACGGTGACCCCGATGTCCCTCTGGATGAGAATTGCGCTGACCCTGGCCGCTGTCGTTCTCGTCGGTTTCGTCGCCGGCCTGCTCTGGATGGCTGCCTTCAATCGGGACATGCCGGGCTATCTCGGCGGTTTGCTCGGCGGACTGGCGGCCATGCCCGTCTGGGAGCTGCTCCGGCGCGTGTCGATCAACCCGCGCAAGTAGAACGCTTCTATATATGAGTAATCGCCGTCGTCGAGCCCGCGGCTCTGACGCACTTATCATGCGTCGGTGAGAAACGAGACACCGTACGCCGGTTTGTCGCCCGAGCGCGTTATCGCGGCGATCGAATCGGTGGGTATCGCCTGCACTGGCAGCATCCTGGCGCTCAACAGCTACGAGAACCGCGTCTATCAGCTCGGTACCGAGGACGGCTTCGTCGTCGCGAAGTTCTACCGGCCGGGGCGCTGGAGCGACGAGGGGATCCTGGAGGAGCACGACTTTGCGCTCGAGCTCGCTGAGCAGGAAATTCCCGTCGTCGCGCCGCTCGAGCTCGCGGGCGAAACGCTGAACGAGCACGAGGGCTATCGCTTCGCCGTGTTCCCCCGCCGGGGTGGGCGCTGGCCCGAGCTTGGCAGCCGCGACGAGCGTGAGTGGATGGGCCGATTCCTAGGTCGGCTGCACGCGGTCGGCGCAGCCGGCAGCTTCGACCACCGGCCGGAGCTTTCGATCGACCGTCTGGGCCGGGAACCCGTCGAGGAGCTCCTCGAGAGTGACTGGATTCCGCCGCATCTCGGTGACGCCTACGAGAACATCACGGCCGATCTCCTCGCCGTCATCGAGCAGCGCTTCGAAGAGGCGGGGAACCCGGCGATCCTGCGCATCCACGGCGACTGCCATCCCGGCAACGTGCTCTGGACCGATGAAGGCCCACATTTCGTCGACCTTGACGACTGCATGAGCGGCCCCGCCGTGCAGGACCTCTGGCTCTTCCTCTCCGGCTCCCGCGACGAGATGGCCGGCCAACTCTCGGACCTCCTCGAGGGTTACAGCCGATTCATGCCGTTCTCGGCGCGCGAACTCCACCTGATCGAATCGCTGCGGACGCTGCGCATGCTCCATTACGCCGCCTGGATCGCCCGCCGCTGGGGCGATCCGGCCTTCCCGCGCGCCTTCCCCTGGTTCGCAGAGAACAAATACTGGGAAGACCATGTGCTATCGCTCCGCGAACAGCGCGCCAACCTCGACGAGCCCCCACTTCCCGTCTGAAAAATGGGGGTTGGACCCCTTATCGTGGCGATATCGCCAATCCCGGCTTGCGATAACAGGTGGGCGCTGGCTCAGACAGTCCTCGCGCGCCGGGAAGGCGCGCTGCGGAACTCGCCCTCGCCCGCCTGTTATCGCAAGCCGGGATGCGGTGAGGTCTGCGAAGGAAAAGGGGCTCTGACCCCATTTTTCGGTTTTGTGGGTATGATTGGCCGGAGACGGCGAGCGGGGTCGCCGCCCGTCCAGATTTCCGCAGGGGGAGAGCACGAATGGATCTGATCGGCAAGAATTTCACGCCGCCCGACGTGCGCGCCAAGGTCACCGGATCTGCGAAATACTCCGAGGACTTCCGCCCCGAAGGCATGCTGTTCTGCAAGCTGCTGACGAGCACCATGCCGCATGCGAGAGTGCTCAGCGTCGATGCCAGCGAAGCCTTGGCGATGCCCGGAGTTGAAGGCATCCTGCGCGCTTCCGAGGTGCCGCCGTCGCCGGCGCCGCAAGATCCGATCCTGACCGATGAGCCGATGTTCGTCGGCGACCCGATCCTCGCCATCGCTGCCGTGGACGAGGCGACTGCGGCGGATGCGCTCGAGAAGATCCGCGTCGAGTACGAGCCGCTCGAGTTCACTGTCGACCCCCTCGAAAGCCTCTATCCCGGCGGGAAGAACGCGCGCACCGACGGCAATGTCGGCAATGCCGGGCGCGTCGAGAACATCAAATGGACGGCCCAGGATTTCGCGTCTGTCCCCGAAGGGCAGTTGCCTTTCGGTCGCGCGACCTCCGAGTGGTCCTACGGCGACGTCGATGCGGCCTTCGCGGCCGCCGATCTCGTCCTCGACGAGACTTTCGTGACGCAGGGCATCTCGCACAACTCCATGGAGCCTCGCTCCTGCATGGCGTATTGGCAGAACGGCAAGTGCTATCTGCATACGTCCTCGCAGAGCGGCAGCTTCCCGATTCCGACCGCCGCGCGCTACATCGGCATCCCGCCGGAGGAGCTCGTCTTCATCGCCGAGTTCTGCGGCGGCGGCTTCGGCTCGAAGGGTGGCGCCTATCCGATCCAGGCCGTGCCCGCGCTGCTCTCGAAGAAGCTCAACAACCGTCCCGTCATGCTCCGCATCACGCGCCACGAGGAGTTCTTCATCGGCTCGGCGCGCCACGGATTCCAGGGACGCATTCGCATGGGCTTCCGCCGCGACGGCAAGCTCACTGCAGCCGACCTCTTCGTCGTGCAGGAGCACGGCCCCTACGCGGGCTTCAATGACTACCAGTCGGCGGCCGAGGCTGTCTCGATCGTCTACACGCCGACGACGATGCGTTTCCGCGGCATCCCCGTCATGACGAACACGCCGCCGCGCGGTCCGCAGCGCGGGCCCGGCCAGAACCAGATCGCGATGGCCGTCGAGCCGCTGATCGACAAGGCCGCGCGACAGCTCGGCGTCGACGCGCTGGAGATCCGCCGCATCAACGCGCCCGACTCGAACTGGCGCTACGGCGGGCAGCAGGGCGGCCTCACGAGCGCCTACTTGCGCGAAGCCCTCGAGAAGGGCGCTGCGGCTTTCAACTACGCCGCGCGCGCAGCGCGAAACGGCGAGCGCAACGGTTCCAAGGTGCGGGCCACGGCCATCGGCCAGGCCTATCACTCGGCCGGCTTCCGCGGCCTCGACGGTCTCGTCGTGATCACGCCCGAAGGCAAGCTCAATATCCATACGGGCGTCGGTAATCTCGGCACTTATTCGCATACGAGCACGGCGCGTGTCGCGGCCGAGGTGCTCAAGATGACCTGGGAAAATTGCGAAGTTGTGCGCGGCGACTCGAGCCGGCACTTGCCCTGGAACATGGGTCAATTCGGCAGCAACACTTCCTTTACGATGACTCGGTCGAATTGGGCTGCCGCCGAGGATGCGCGCCACAAGCTGCTCGAGATTGCGGCAACGGATCTCGGCGGCGACGTCTCCGAGTACGAGATCGGCGGGGAGCGCGTCTTCAAGCGCGAGAACCCCGAGCAATTCCTGACCTACGCGCAGGCCGCGCGGCGTGCGATCGAGCTCGGCGGCAAGTACGACGCCCACGAGGTCGCGAACGAGCTCAATCCTTTGACGAAGACTTCGGCGGCCGGTGTCGCGGGCACGGGTCTCGTCGGCGTCGCCCAGGACCGGCTCGGCGGCACTTCGAATGTGCCGGCGCTCGCGGCCGGCTTCATCGAGATCGAGCTCGACGTCGAGACCGGCAAATACCAGATCCTCGACTACATGGGCGTCGCCGACTGCGGCACGGTCATGCATCCCCAGGGTCTCGACACGCAGATCAAGGGCGGCGCCGTCATGGGCTTTGGCCTCGCGGGCTACGAGCGCCACATCTTCGACCCGCAGAACGGTCTGCCCGGCAATATCAATTTCCTCGGCGCCAAGCCGCCGTCCTATCTCGACGTGCCGCCGCAGATGACGACGGCCGCGGTCGAGCTCGAGGATCCCGATAACCCGATCGGCGCCAAGGGTATCGGCGAGCCCGTGCAGGGCTGTGCCGCGGCGGCGCTGCTGTGCGCAATCTCGACGGCGCTCGGTGGCCATGTGTTCAATCGCGCGCCGGTGCTGCCCGACATGATCGTCAACGCGGCCGCCGGCCGCACGCCGTCGCACAAGCCGTTGCAGGTGAACACCGCATGACACACCCCGAACCGAAATACGACAGCTTTGTGGCTACGGTTGCCTCGGCAAAGGCGACGCGGCGCCAGTTCATCAAGGGCGTGATCGCCTCGGGCGCCGCCGTGTCGGGCGCCGCGTATCTCGCCGGCTGCTCAGGTGGTGGCGCAGGCGGTGCCGGCGTCGAGCGCATGCTGATGCTGACCGTCAACGGCATGCAGCGCACGGTCGACGTACTGCCGAACGAGACGCTCGCCATGACGCTCCGCTACAAGCTCAACCTCACGGGCACCAAGCTCGGCTGCGATCGCGGTGAATGTGGCGCCTGCACGGTGCTCGTCGACGATGTCCCGAGCTATTCCTGCTCGATGCTCACGCACGCGATTCGCGGCCGTTCGATCACGACGATCGAAGGGCTCGAACAGCCTGACGGCACGTTGCATCCCGTGCAGCAGGCGATGATCGACGAGCTCGGGCCGCAGTGCGGCTTCTGCACGCCGGGCCAGGTCATGAGCGCGGTCGGGTTATTGAAGGTGAATGCGAATCCGACGCGCGACCAGGTGCGTCACGCGCTCTCCGGCAATCTCTGCCGCTGCGGCGCCTACGACAATTATCTGAACTCGGTCATGCGCGTCGCGCAAATGGCGCAGGGGGCATAAGCCATGTCCAAAGACATGATGCCGGCATTCGGGTTGTATCAGCCCGACTCCGTGGACGGCGCAATCGATCTCCTCGCCGAAGCAGGCGAGGGCGGCTGGGCACTCGCCGGCGGCAACGACAGCCTCGACTGGTTCAAGGATCGCGTGAAGCGGCCGGAGACGGTCGTCGACATCTCGGGTCTCAGTGAGCTTCGCGGTGTACGCGAGCTGCCCGATGGCGGCATCGAGATCGGCGCGTTGACGACGCTGACCGAGGTCGAGAACCATCCGCTGATCCGGGAGCGCTACCGCCTGCTCGCCGACGCGGCTGGTCGCGTCGCGAGCCCGCAGATCCGGAATGTCGGGACCTTGGGCGGAAATCTTTGCCAGGACGCGCGCTGCTGGTATTACCGCTACGGTGTCGATTGCTATCGCGCCGGCGGCAACAGCTGCTACGCCGATTCGCCGCAGGGACAGAACCGCGAGCATTGCCTCTTCGGCGCGAGCCGCTGCGTGGCAGTCTCGCCCTCGGACACGGCACCCGCCCTCGTCGCGCTCGACGCGCGCATGGTCGTGCGAAATGCCGCGGGCGAGCGTGAGGTGCCCGCAGGAGATTTCTTCATCGGGCCCGATATCGATATCGAGCGCATGACGGTTCTCGAGCCCGGCGATCTGCTCACGGCCGTGCGCATCCCGGCCGACTGGGCGGGCGCGCGCTTCTATTTCGAGAAGGTCGCGGACCGCAATACCTGGGACTTCGCGCTGGTGAGCATCGCCGCGGCGATGGTCGTCAACGGCGAGACGATCGAGCGCATCCGCATCGCGGCCGGCGCCGTGCAGTGCGTTCCGCGCCGGCTTAGCGTCGTCGAGGACGTCGTCACCGGACAATCCAAGACCGAGGCGACGGCAACGCTCGCGGGCCAGGCCGCGATCCGCGGCGCGACGCCGCTCAATTTCAACCACTTCAAGATCCCGCTGCTCGAGAATCTCGTCAGGCGCGCGATCCGCGACGCCTGATCCGCACGAACGGGCGGGCCTGACGTGGATATTCTGCGCATGAGTCGCGACGTTTACGGCCGCGAGGTCCTCGAGGGCGCGTCCTGGGATCTGATCCCGATTTTCTTCGGTCTCGGGGTCGCGGTCATGGTCGTGCACACGCTGTGGCGCTTACTCGCGGCGCGGCGCGTGGACTCCGAATAGCCGCATGGTCGACAAGCTCGTCCGGCATGCAGGCCCCGATCGCCTGATTCACTGGCTCATTGCCGCGTCGGTGCTCGTGCTGCTGGCGACGGGTTTCCTGCCGATTCTCGGCATCGAGTTCAATTGGGTCGCGATTCACTGGTGGACCGGCGTCGTGCTGACCGCGGCCGTGCTCGTACACCTGCTGCGCGTGCTCATCGCGCGCAAGCGCGGGCCGATCCTGCCGGGCCCGCGGGACCTCGGGGACGCTTTGGCTGTGGCGCGCAAGAACTTCCGGCGAGATGCGCCGACGCCGCCGCTGCCCGGCAAGTACAGCGTCTCGCAGAAGCTCATCCATCTCGCCTTCGCAATCGTCGTGCTCGCCGCTATTGCGACGGGCGGAATGATGATGGTCAAGGTCGATACGCCCTGGTGGGAGCGCAATCCCTACTGGATCTCCGACGGCGCCTGGGGCATCGTCTACGTCGTGCACGGATTCTCGGCGCTGTTCCTCATCACGCTCGTCATGACGCACGTCTACTTCGCGCTGCGCCCCGAGAAGGCGCTCTATCTGCGCGCGATGATTTCGGGCTGGATTACGCGGCCGGACTACCTGCGCGAGCACGATCCCGAGCGCTGGCGGGTCGAGCGGTGAGCGGCGACGCCTCCGTCCGTGCGCGCCTCGACGACGCCATCGATGCCATCGAGGGCGGCTACGAGATGCTGCTCGCCTATGCGGCCCAGGGGCGGCATACGGATCGCGGTGCTTCCCAGGGACCGCGGCCGCGGCTCACAGCCATGGTTGAAGCGCTCGTCGTCCTGCCGGATCTCGCTCGCGCCGTCGTCGCCGAGGCCGAAGCCGCCGCGGTGACGGAGGGCGCCGCTTTCTTCGAAGCCCTGGCCCGCGACGCAACCGTCGCCGCCGCAGCGGTACGTCTGGTGCTCCGCCAGCCCGACATCAGCTCGCAGCTCATCGACAATCTCAATGCCTCGATCCATCTGCGGGCAGTGCTGACCGACATCTTTCTTCTCGACGAGCTCTACGGAACGAAGGCTTAAGAAAACTGCGTTCGCTTGCGAGCGAGTCGGCGCATTGGCTATCCTGCCTGCGCATCGCCGCAAACCAGGACACGAAGGGCACAACATGAAGACGAGCGCGCGCATTCCGGGATCGATCGCCTTGGGGCTCGCCTGCACGGCGCTCGTCGCCTGCGGTGGGGGTGACGCCGGCGGCAGCGGCGAAGCTGGCGGCGGCTCAGGTGCCGGCTCGGCCGCACAGCAGGCTTTCGAGGAGCGCGACGCCTACATGCACCAGCTCGGCGACGCGATTCTCGTGCTCAACGAGATGGCCTCCGAAGAGCGGCCCGCCGACGACGCTGCCTTCCTCGCCTCGGCTCAGGCCATCGCGCGGCTCGCACCCGACATGCTCACCATGTTCGAGAACCAGACGATCGTCGCCGAGAGCAGGACCAAGCCCGAAGTCTTCGCCAACTGGGCCGATTTCACCACCAAGCACGGCGCTCTCGTGACGGCCGCAAACGCGCTCGCCGAGGCGGCGTCGACCGGCGGGTTCGCCGCAGGACGGGGCCTCGTCGCTCCCCTGCGCGACACCTGCGGCGGTTGCCATCGCCCCTATCGGGGGCCGGATCCGGATCAGCAGTAAGGGCCGGCCGGCGATCGCAGCCGGCCGCTACTGCAACCTTCCCATGCGCTGAAACAGCGCGCGGTCGTCGGACTTGACGACCTTGTCGATCCGTTCTTTCTCACGCATCACGGCGAGCGGCACGGCGACACCGGCCTCGCCGAGCTTCCAGACCTTGCGGAACATGTTCGCGAGGCTCGTCACGGGCTCGTCGTCGACGCTCAGTATTACGTCGCCGGGTTTCAGGCCCGCGCGATCCGCCGGGCAGTTGCGGTAGATGCCGACGATCGTCAGCTTCTCGTCGAGACCCTCGTGCACGAGGATGCCGAGCCAGGGCTTTGGAGGGCTGCGGCGCCGGCCGTGCTCGCAGATGTCGTCGACGATCGGCACCAGCAGGTCGATCGGCACGAACATCGTGACGGTCTCGAGGCGGCTGCCGACGTCGAAACCCTGAATCACGAGCGAGCCCAGCCCAGCGAGCCGACCCTGGCTGTCGAAGAGCCCGGCGCCCGACCAGTCCTCGCTCGCGGGCGCCGTGAAAATGGCCTCGTCGAGAAGGTATTCCCAGCGCCCGGCAAATTCCTGCTTGGCGACGACGCGCGCTTCGTGGACCTTGCCCGCGCGTGAGCCGGCGATCTTGACCGGGTCGCCGACTGCGAGCGCGTTGACGCTGCCCATCGTTGCGACAGGGCCGAGCAGCGGCATCGACGGCTTGACGAGACCGAAGCCGCTTTCGTAGTCGTAGCCGACGACGAATCCCGGTACGACGCCGCCCGCGGTCGAGCCGATCCAGACGGACTCTGCTTCATGGACGATGTAGCCGATGGTGGCGACGAGGCCGTCCGCGCGAATGCGCACGCCGTGTCCCGTCCGCTCCGTGCCGAGCAGCCCGGCGCTCAATGCGTCGTCCGGCACGAGGGTCTTGATCGAGACCATCGCGCCGTAGGCCGGGTCCTGTGCACTTGCGCTCATTCTGTAAAGATATAGCAATCGGCGGACGGCGCACTACCGCAGTCTCGGCCGGTTCACGATCCGTTCCACTTTCGGAAATGTGGAATTGCCACGACACCGGGTGTAGTCTCAGCCCGCGATCGTTGGGGGTGCTTACAGTGGCTACGAACATTGCTGGCCTCGCTGCCGGCCGCAGGTTGCGCACGTTCCTGGTCGTCACTCTCGCCGCGCTCGGCCTCACGGCCTGCGGTGGAGGAGGGGGAGGCAGCCCGCCGCCACCACCACCGCCGCCACCACCACCAGCTGGCCCGAGCGTTAGCTTCTCGACGACGAGCGTGACCTTCAATGCGGCGTCACCTTGGGCCGCACCCCCTGCGAACCAGTTCATCACCGGCACGGTCACCGGCGCGTTCAATGCCAGCCTCTTGCAGGTCCTCATCGAGGTCAACAATCCCGAAATCGTCGGGGTGACGAACGTCTTCATCAACACTGCGGCGGGTACGGGATCGGGTACGCTTGTGCCAGTGCTCCCGTCGTCACTCGGCTCGGGCACCCACACCGGGACGCTAACGGTTCGGGTCTGCCTCAACGACCCGACCTGCAACACGGGTAATGTTGCGGGCAGCCCTCGCACGATCAACGTGACTTACAACGTGCCTTCGGTCGTCGAGCGCGATACGGTCACGCCATACGTCGTCAATACCGGATTCGCGGGCCAGGTCATTCTGCGCGGTGCAGGCTTCACCAATCCGACGACGGTCAGCATTGGCGGCGTGGCGGCAACGACTGTCAATTTTCTTGGCACTACGGAATTGCGCGTCACGCCGCCGGCCCTCGCCGCGGGAACGCACACAGTGCAGCTCAACGGCGGTGCGCTGCCATTCAACGGCAGCCTGGTCGTTGTGGCACCGACGGCGTTTACCGCGGCATTTCTGCCGCATCCGGCAACACCCTGGGCCACCAGGTCCCTCGAGTACGATGCCGCTCGAAGCGCGTTGCTCGTCACCGGCGGTTCCGGCGGGGGGGTTGAGCTCAAGCGCTACGAATTCATCGGTGGCGGCTGGGCGGCGCCGGTGCTCGCTGCCTCACCTCCGACAGGTCTGCGCCAAATCCGGATGTCGCACGACGGTTCGCGGTTGCTCGCGCTCGTTTCCACCGATACACCAGTCGCGACAGCCATCCATGAGTTTGTGCCGAGTACGCTGGTATTCGACCGAAGCACGGCACTGCCCTTCGATGCCAACCACCCCCTCGTATACGGCGAGAGCTTTGCGCTCGCCAACGACGGTAGCTTGATACTGCAGACGCGTCTCTCGGGAAGCGGCAACAGGTATCCGATCCGCTTCGACACCCAGGACCGTGCATTCACGCACCTCGCCGTCGAAGGCGACCAGCTGATTGGATCGGTGGCGCCAGGCAACGGCAGCTTCGTCCTGCTGGACAATGGGACTCCGCCGGTGATTCGCTACAACTCCTCGACTGCGGCCATCACGCGCGGCGCGGGCGGCCGGGTCCTGCTCCCAGTTTTCAGCGGCCAGCAGCCGAGCGCGGATCTCGCGGGCGCGAAGTTCCAGTCAGCCCACGCGATTGTCGATTCCAGCTTCCAGCTGCTCGGGTATACGAGCGATGCAGGCGTGACCGCTGCAGTGGTCATCAATCGGGCGGGTACGCGGGCTCATGTGTTCGAGCCTGCGGGGGCCGGGCAAATCCGGACCTACGACTTGACGGTCGCGCCCACGGGCAGTCCGCTCCGCTACCCCGAACTTGGCTCACCGACAGCATTGCCGGGCGGTAATCATCCGGGCAGCGCCGCGGAGTACCGAATGACGATCACGCCCGACGGCGGCACGGTGTTCATTTCGGGAAGCGCCGGCATCGCCGTGCAGCCAGTGCCGCTGTGATTGCCCGCTGAGTTACTGCGGTACTCACGGAACTAGGCGCAGGCTGCTTTCAACAGGCCCTGGCAGGAACGGCGTCGGCCGGCCTTCGGCCCAGTCCTCGTGGCCCGCGCCGTAATACGGCGACAGCGGATGTCCGCTCTGGCCGCCCGGCATGTGGAAGTAGCCACTGGCCTCGTCGCCGGGGCTGACCGCGAAACGTGCCGAGGCGCCGAAGCCCGGGGCCTGAACGCGCGGCATGAGAATGTCGCCCGGGAGTTCGACTGCGGGCATGTCGAGCCAGCGCGGCAGGAGCGGTAGGGCCCCGCTCAGCGGGTGGCGGACGCGCACGGTGTTGTGCTCGCCCCAGCGGCGTGCGTCGAGCTCGCCGGGTGAGTCGACGTCGCGCAGCAGCTCGCGCAACGCGGCGATCTTGAAGTCTCTCCAGCTCGGGAAGCGTGGATCGAGCAGGTTCGCTGGCTCGTTCACGACCAGCGGCCAGACCCAGTGCTCGGCCTGCGTGCTTGCGTAGATCCACGCGGGATCCGCGGCAACGACTTCGGCCGCGAGCGTGGCGGTCATGCGCTCGATCAGCAGCAAGCGCCAGTCGCGCAGGATCCGGTAGCCGGCCGCGTCGATCGAGGCCCGATCGCTCGAGGCGGCGACGACCTCGCGCACCGCGACGAGCAGAGGATCGGATTCTCTGTCGAGCAGATCAAGCAGCTCATCGCGCCAGCGACGGAGGTGTCGCGCTTCGTCGTCGAGCTGGATCGCGAGCATGTCTGCTTCCGTGGATGCATCGAGTGGCAAGAGGCGGTCGCGGATCTGCAGAGCGCGAGCGCCGAGTGCGTAGTTGCCGCGGCCGATTGCGGCGAGCGCGGCGCCGTCGACGACACGCGCGTTCGCCGTGAACACGAACCCCGTCACGGGATCGGCGATAACGGGATATTCCGCGGGCAGGAGCCAGCCGTCCCAGGCGGGACCATCGCCCGAGCGCGACAGGCCGTCTGGACGCATGCGTCGCGGCAGCGGCCCGGCGATCGTCCAGGCGACATGCCCCTCGCGATCGGCGATGACAACGTTGTTCTCCGGCATGCCGATGCCCTGGGCGAGCGGCAGGGCTTCGGCCACGCTCTGTGCCCGCCCCAGCGCATCGATCCGTCCTGCGGTTTCGTGCGCAGCGGGGTCGTGCGCGACCCAGCGAACGGCATACGGGCGCCCGTCGGGCAGCGAACCGACGACCGGCCCGAAGATCGTCGAGCGAATCTCGATGTCGACCGGCGCTTCGCCCGCAACACCGATCGTCTCAATGTGCGTCTCGATTTCGCGCCAGCCGTCGCTCGTCAGATAGCGTGAGGGATCGTTCGCATCGAGCTCCAGGGCGACGAGATCGTGCCAGTCGCCGTAGGCGTTGGTGAATCCCCAGGCAATGTCGCCGTTGCTGCCAAAGACAACGGACGGTACGCCGGGCAGCGATGCGCCTGTCAGTCGCCGGCCCTCTCGCTCGAGCGATACGCGGAACCAGATCGCGGGCACGCGCAGCGTCAGGTGCGGGTCGCTGGCGAGCAGCGCGCCGCCATCCGCCGTTCGACTGCCGGCGACGGCCCAATTGTTCGAGCCCGGCGTCGTTTCCGTCAGCGCCAACTCGCCAAGTGGGCCGCGCGGCGCCGTGAAGATCTCGCGCGGGAGTCGGCGCAAGTCGTAGATCGCGGCCGGCGGAATTTCCGCGGCCGGTCCAGGCCCGCCCATCAGCGGCGCATCGAAGGGCGTCGCCTCCGGATACAGCAGGTCGGCGACCGCCTCCGGGAGCGTCAACCGTGCGACGATCTCGTTGCGATCGAACTCGAGCGCGCCGTCCTGCAGGTCGAAATACATGGCGCCGCCGACGAGCAGGCTGTCGATCGGAGCCCAAGGCTCGGGGCGGGCGCGCAGCAGCAGGTATTCGAAGGGTTTCGCTTCGAGCGCCGCGAGTCCTTGATTGACGCCCGCCGCATAGGCTTCGAGCACGGCGCGATAGTCGGGCGAGGCGGTGTCGAACGCGCGCCCGACGACGTCGCGAAGGCGATGCGGCCGCCGCTCCAGATCGATCGCGAGCGCCACCTCGCCGACGAGGGCCGCGAGCTCGCCGGCTCCCGCGCGGCGCAGCAGGTCCATCTGGAAGAAGCGCTCCTGCGCGTGGACGAAGCCAAGCGCGCGGGCTTCGTCGAGCCGGCTCGCCGAACGGATTGTCACGACGCCGAGCGCGTCGCGCTCGACCGTCACCGGAGCGCTCAGGCCCTCGAGCACGAGCTCGCCGCTGTCGTCGGGCAGGCTCGCCCGGAGCTCCGCACGCAGCCACGCCGCAGCCGCGATCAGCACGAGCATGGCGCCGATGCCGAGGTACGTCGCGAAGCGGATCAGTTTGCGCATGGCTTGCAGCGTGGCCGATGCGAGGATGCTAACCGCTAACGGCCTCGTCCTCGATGCGATTCTCGAGCGTGCCTACGCCGGGCGAGCTCACGGTGACGACGTCACCGGCACGCAGGTACTTCGGTGGATTGAAACGCGCGCCCGCTCCCGTCGGCGTGCCGGTGGCAATGATGTCGCCGGGCTTCAGCGGCGCGAAGCTCGAGAGATAGCTGATCAGCCGGTCGAACGGGAAGATCAGGTTCGCGGTCGTGTCGTCCTGGCGGAGCTCGCCGTTCACGTGAGTGGTCAGATGCAGCTCCGCGCGGATGCCAAGCTCGTCCGCCGTCACGATCCAGGGTCCGAAGCTGCCGGAGCGCTCGAAGTTCTTGCCCTGGGTCACATTGAATTTCGCATGGCGCAGCCAGTCGCGCACCGAGCCCTCGTTCATCAGCGAAAGACCGGCGACGTGCTCGAGCGCCTTTTCGCGCGCGATGCGCCGGCCGGCGCGGCCGATCACGAGCACGATCTCGCCCTCGTAGTCGAGCTGCTCCGACTCGGGCGGGCGGAGAATCGGCTGGCCGTGGCCGACAAGGCTCTCCGGCGTGCGCATGAAGACGCTGGGATACTTGGGCCGCTCGGAGCCGTCGCGATACTCCTCGTTGCGGTCCGGGTAGTTGACGCCAATGCAGAAGATCTTGCCGGGAACGGGAATCGGCGGCAGGAATTCGATCTCGCTGACCGCAAAGTCCGCCTCGGCACGCTCGGCGATGCGCGCGGCCTCGGCGACCGCGCCGCGTTCGAGCAGGGCACGCAGAGTCGCGTCGGGCATTCGCGCGCTCAGGTCGACGATGCCGCCGTCGACTTGAGCCCCGAAGCGCTCGCGAACGCCGGTGCGAAAACTCAGGAGGCGCATCGGGCCGCTGCGCTCAACCGCCGCGCAGAATGCCGGCGCGCTTGAGCACGGCGTCGAGCTTCTGCTCGAGCTCGGGCGATGCGGGGACCATCGGCAGGCGGTGCTCGTTGCGCGCAATGATCCCGGCACGTTTCATCATGTACTTCATCGGGATCGGGTTCGTGTCATAGAACACGGCCTGGTTGATCTCGAGCAGCGCCTCGTGCAGCACGCGCGCGCGATCGAGGTCCGCTTTGGCCACGGCGTCGCAGAGATCGGCGAGCACGCGGGGCTTGAGATTGCCGACCGCGTTCATGAGCCCGCAAGCGCCGATCGCGAGCATCGGAAATGAAAGTTCCTCGAGGCCGACGAAGACCTTGAAGCCCGACCCGAAGGCGCCGAAGCACTGCGTGACGAAACCGAGATCGTTGACGGCGTGCTTGATGCCGACGAAGTTGGGTGAACGGTCCTTGAGTTCCTTGAGCGTATCGAGCGTGACGCCGACCGCCGTGCGGCCGGGGATGTGATAGACCATCCACGGCAGGTCGAGCCCGCGCATGAGCTCGAGATAGTAGGCGACGAGACCGCGTTGCGGCGGGCGTATGTAATAAGGAGTGACGATCAGCAGTGCGTCGGCGCCCGCGGCCGCCGCGTGTTTCGTCAGCGCCTGTGACTCGGCCAGCGACTGCGAGCCCGTGGCGGCGACGATGGGCAGGCGTCCTGCAGCGGTCTCGACGGCCATCGTGACGAGGCGATTGCGCTCGTCGGTCGTCAGTGTCGAGGGTTCGGCGGTCGTGCCGTTGACGAGAATCCCGTGCGAGCCTTCGGCAATCTGCAGCTCGATGAGCTTGCGGAAAGTGTCGTAGTCCACCACGCCGTCGCGGAACGGCGTGATCAGCGGTGGAATGGAACCCTTCAGTCGGTCGGCAGGCATCGATTAGGATGTTAGCTTTGGCTTCCGGGCCCGCGCAACGCGGGCGAGGCGCGAATGCCGCATCTGATCGTCGAATACTCCGCCAATCTCGAGGACCGTCTCGACCGGGACGGCCTGCTCGATCGCCTGCATGCGGTCGCACTCGAGACCGGCCTTTTTCCGATCGGCGGCGTTCGCGTTCGCGCGTATCGGGCCGAGCACTATCGCATCGCCGATTGCGCGCCCGACAACGCCTTCGTCCACGTCACCGCAATGGTCGGCAGCGGCCGGTCGCTCGAAAAGCGCAAGGCCGCGTCGGAGCTCATCTTCGCCGCGCTCTGCGAAGTGCTGGAGCCGCTGCAGGCGGCAAGCCCGCTCGCGATTTCGTTTAACATGCAGGAATTCGATCCGGTGCTGAATTTCAAGAAGAACAACCTGCATGAATTCGTCGAAAAGCGCCTCGGCAAGCCGCCGCCAAAATGACTGAAGCCCTGAACCGCAACCTCGAGCGGGCTCGCGGCGCGCTCGCGCGTTTCGCTACTGCGCCGCTTGTCCATCACATCGACGGCCGCGACGAGCCTGGCCGCTCGGGCAAGTACTTCGAGAACCGCTGCCCGGTAGATGACAGCCTGCTAGGGTCAGTCGCCGCAGGCGACGCAACCGATATCGATGCGGCAGCGCGCGCGGCCGAGAAGGCATTTCCAGCCTGGCGGGACTTTGGCGGCGTCGCGCGGCGGAATCTGCTGCACGGCATCGCCGACGCCATCGAGGCGAAGGCCGAGGAGATCGCGCTCGTCGAGTCGATGGACACGGGGCAGCCGATCCGCTTCATGGCGCAGGCCGCGAAGCGCGGCGCCGAGAACTTCCGCTTCTTCGCCGACCGCGCGCCCTCGGCACGCGACGGTCTGTCGCTGCCCGCCGAGCAGCACATGAATTACACCTTGCGCCAGCCGATCGGGCCGGTCGGCCTCATCACGCCCTGGAACACGCCGTTCATGCTCGCGACCTGGAAGCTCGCGCCCGCGCTCGCGGCCGGCTGCACGGCCGTGCTCAAGCCCGCCGAGTGGAGTCCGCTCTCCGCGAGCCTGCTTGCCGGGATTTGCACCGGCGCCGGGCTGCCACCGGGCGTGCTCAATGTCGTGCACGGCCTCGGCGAGTCGGCCGGCCGCGCGCTGACCGAGCATCCGGCCATTCGCGCGATTGCGTTTGTCGGCGAGTCGGCGACGGGCAGCGCGATCATGGCGCAGGGCGCGCCGACGCTGAAGCGCCTGCACTTCGAGCTCGGCGGCAAGAACCCGGTCATCATTTTCGACGACGCCGATCTCGAGCGCGCGATCGATGCCGCGACCTTCATGATCTACAGCCTCAACGGCGAGCGCTGCACCTCGTCGAGCCGGCTGCTCGTCCAGAAAGGCGTCGAGGCAAAGGTGATTGCCGGCATCCGGAGCCGAATGGCGAAGATCCGCATCGGCCACCCGCTCGATCCGGCAACCGATATCGGCCCGCTGATCCATCCGCGGCACGTCGAGAAGGTCGTCGGCTACTTCGAGGTCGCGGCGGCGGAAGGCGTCGCGATCGCGGCCGGCGGGCGGCGCGCGGCTGCCGGCGCCAATTACGTCGAGCCAACCTTGCTGACCGGCGCCGGCAATAACCTGCGCGTGGCGCAGGAGGAAATCTTCGGGCCCGTGCTCACCGCAATTACTTTCGCCGACGAGCGCGAGGCGCTCGCACTCGCGAACGACGTGCGTTACGGTCTCGCCGCCTATCTCTGGACACGCGACGTCGGCCGCGCGCACCGCTTCGCGGCACGGCTCGACGCCGGCATGATCTGGGTCAACTCCGAGAACAACCGGCATCTGCCGTCGCCTTTCGGCGGCATGAAGGCGAGCGGCATCGGCCGCGACGGCGGCGACTACAGCTTCGATTTCTACATGGAGACGAAGAACGTCTGCGTCGCCTTCGACGAGCACAAGCTGCCCCGGCTCGGTGCATGAGCCTCTACTATGTGCAGAAGCTGCTCTATCAGCTGAATCGCGATCCCGCCGTGCGCTCGCGATTCGGCAGCGACCGTGGCGGATTGCTCGGTGAGTATCCGCTCACTGAAGAGGAACGCCGCGCAATCGAGGACGGCGACATCGGTCTCCTCTACGTCATGGGCGTCAACGGCCAGATTCTCATGCATTACGCGGCACTGATTGGCCAGCCCTGGGATGTCTACATCGAAGCGATGCGCGAAGGCGTTCGCCGGTACGGCCCCGTACGCGCCGGGCTGTACTCGATGCTCCGGGACCGGCGCGCATGAGCCTCGTTTTCGCCGGCGTCTGCAGCCACGCGCCCGGCATCACGGGTCGCGCCGGTCGCGCCGACCCGAAAGTCCGCGACGCCTTCTACGCCAATCTCAATGAAATGCGACTGCGACTCGAAGCGACCCGCCCCGACGCCCTCATCGTGATTGCTGCCGAGCACTTCGCCAATTTTTTCATGAACAATATGCCGGCCTACTGCATCGGCATGGGCGAGAGCTATGCGGGCCCGATCGAGGACGAGCAATGGCTCGCGATCCGGCGCACGACGGTGCCCGGTAACGCGGACCTTTCGCGGCGCCTCATCGAGGGCGTGCTGCCGGCGATCGACGCCGCCTACGCCGAGGAGTGGCAGTTCGACCACGGCATCATGGTGCCGCTGCATTTCCTGACGCCGCGCTACGACCTGCCCATCGTCCCCGTCAATATCAACTGCCAGGGTCCACCGCTGACACCGCTCGCGCGCGCTTACGAGTTCGGCAGGGCGCTGCGCCGCGCCTGCGACGCGCAGCCCGAGCGCATCGCCCTCGTCGGCACGGGCGGCATCTCGCACTGGCCGGCGACACCCGACTCCGGCACGATCAACGAAGCCTGGGACCGCGCTTTCCTCGAGCGTTTCCTCGCGAATCGGCGGCAGGAGCTCATCGCTTATACCGACGAGCAGACGCTGCGCGACGCGGGGCAGGGCGGCTTCGAGATTCGCACCTTCATCGCAGTCGCCGGTGCCACCGAGGGCGCGACAGGCGAGCTGCTCTTTTACGCCCCGATTCCGATCTTCGCAGTCGGCTGCACGGTCGCGACGATGCGCGTGGCGTGAGCTCGGGCCCGCCATGACAGCCGTGCACACGCCCGAGCACGAGCGCGCGACCTTCTCGATCCTGATTCCGTTTCTCGGCATGGTCGCCGCGATCGGTCCGTTGTCGAACGATCTCTACGTCCCGTCGATGTCGATCGTCGCCGGCGCATTCGGCGTCTCGGGTTCCGATGTGCAGCTCACGATGAGCGCCGTGCTCATCGGCTTCTCCGTCGGCGCGTTGATCTACGGCCCGCTGTCGGACCGCTACGGCCGCAAGAACACCCTCTGTCTCGGGCTCTCACTGTATGCTGCTGCGGCGTCCCTGGCGGCGCTGTCGCCGGACCTGCCCTCGCTCGTCCTTGCGCGCGCCTTCCAGGGTTTCGCGGCGGCGTCGGGCATGGTGCTCTCTCGCGCGATCATTCTCGACCGCTGGCGCGGCGAGCAGGCCTCGCGCGCCCTGTCCTGGGTTTCGATCTTCATGTTCTTTACGCCCGTGATAGCGCCGCTCATTGGCGGCTGGGTGGCCAGCTTCGAGTACTGGCCGGCCGTGTTCTGGGCACAGGGTGGCGCGGGGCTCGCCTGTCTCGTCGTCACCATCTTCATGCTGCCGCGCGTCCGTCGCGCGCACGCGGGCAGCGTGCTCGGGAGCCTCGGATCGTATTTGCCGATCGTCCGCGACGGCCAGGCCATCGGCTACATCATGGTCTCGGCGACGGGCTTCATGGGCGTCGTCGCGTTCGTTACCACGGGCTCGTTCGTCTTCGTCGAGTACTTTGGCCTCAGCGAGGGGCAGTTCGCCGTCTGCTTCTCGCTCGTGATGTTCGGCGGCTCGATCGGCGCCTGGGTCAACAGCCACTACGTGGCGCGGCTCGGCATTTCCCGCATGCTCGCTTTCGGGGCGAGCTGTCTCGGCGTCAGCGGGATCGCGACGCTGATCGCCGCGCTTCTCGATCTTGGCGTCGTCGGGCTTGTCCTGCCGCTGATGTTCTTCCTCCTGGGTCTGGGCTTCGTGTTTGCGAACTGCGTCGCCAGGACGTTGAGCCGCTTTCCGTCGAGCATGGGTGCGGCATCGTCGATTTTCGGCGTCTTCCAGTTCCTGCTCGGCGGCATTCTGGCCGCCGTGCTGAGCCGCTCCGACGAGCCTTCGCCCATTCCGATGGCCGTGACCATGGCGGTCTCCGGCGTCGCCTGCGCTGCGGTATGGTGGCTCGGGCTCAAGCCCCACGCGCCCAAGCGGGATTGAGGCTTCGGGCGGCTACGGGCAGTTGTCTTGGGCACTCGACTTCGCGGCCCTGCGGGCCGCTTGTCTGTTGCCGACGACGGCGGGCCGCTGTGCGGCCCTTGTCTTCAGGCAAAATCCGGCAATGACGGTCATCCGCAGGACCAGCGGCATTCGGCGATGGCGCCGGGGCCGAGTCGCATGGGCATGCGCGCTCGCGCTCGGCGGCAGCGCGCCCGCGGCAATCGCCGAGACCCTGGTGACCGGCGTCGAGGGCGCAGAGCTCACCAACGTCCTCACCTATCTCGAAATCGACGACCTCGACTGCAACTCCGACGAGATCCTCGTCCGGCGCGCGCTCGCCGACGCGGTCGGCCAGGTAGCTCAGGCGCTCAACGCATACGGCTATTACGCCCCGACGGTCACGACGACGCTCGGCGATGGCGTGGAGTGCTGGCTCGCCGAGGTGGCGATCGTCCCCGGCGAGCCCGTGTTGTTGCGCGAGGTCGACATCCGAATCGAAGCGCCCGCCGACAATCCGCAGCTGTTCCAGCCCGTGGCCTCGGGCCACATGCTCGTGCCCGGCGCGCAGCTCAGCCATGCCGAATACGACGGCGTGAAGCGGCAGCTGCTCGACATCGCCATGGGGCGCGGGTATGCCGAAGCCGTGTTCACCGAGAGCCGCATCGATGTTTACCCCGACGAGCGCGTGGCGGATTTGCGCCTCCACTTCGAGCCGGGGCCGCGATACGCGCTCGGCGAGGTGACGGTGAACCAGAGCGGTCTCACGCCCGACTTCGTCGATTCCTTCCACGAGCTCGAATCCGGCGTGCCCTTCGACAATCGCTTGCTGACGGCGACTTTCATTGACCTCAACAACAGCGGCTACTTCGCGTCGGTCGACGTGCGCGCGCTCGAGGCCGATCCGGTGACCCGCACGATTCCCGTGCGCATCGACCTCACGCCCTCCCCAAGGCGCGTCGTGAGCTACGGCTTCGGCTACTCGACCGACACGGGCCCTCGATTCCGTTTTGCGCGCACGATCCGGCGCTTCAACGAGAACGGTCACCAGTTGATGATCGATGCGATGCTCTCGCCCGTCGTCTCCGAGTTCACGAGCATCTATCGCATGCCCGTCGGCGATCCGCGCTTCGACTGGCTCAACTTCAATCTCGGCGTGAAGCGCGAGGAGACCGATACCTCGCTAGCCCGCAGCATCGAAGCCGGTGTGCGGCGCGTGATTGCGCGGCCCAACGACTGGGCGCGGACGCAGTCACTGAGCTACATCGTCGAGGATTTCGAGGTCGCCTCGCAGACAGGACGCCCGCACCTGCTCATTCCCGGTGTCGGCTGGACCCGGATTCGCGGCGACGATGCGATCCGGCCGAACGCGGGATCGAGGCTCTCCTTCGAGCTCCGCGCGGCCGACGAGGAATTCCTGTCGGACACGAGTTTCGTCCAGGCGACAGCAGGGGTGAAATGGGTGCGGACGGTCATCCCGCGCGGGCGGGTGCTGCTCCGGGGCTCCGCGGGCTACACCGTCGACGACGTCTTCGAGGAGCTGCCGCCGTCGATCCGTTTCTTCGCGGGCGGCGACAACAGCGTTCGCGGTTTCGATTTCGAGACGCTCGGGCCGGTGGACGCGAACGGCGAGGTCGTCGGCGGCAATCGTCTCATCGAGCTCAGCGCCGAGTACGAGCACGACATCAAGCCGAAATGGTCGCTCGCCGTCTTTGCCGACGGTGGCAATGCCTTCGATGAGAGCGGGCTCGACATGCGCACGGGTGCCGGTATCGGTGCGCGCTGGCGGTCGCCCGTCGGGCCGGTCCGGATCGACGTCGCCTGGCCCGTCAACGATCCGGCGCATGGGCCGCGGCTGCACATCAGCCTGGGGCCGGACCTGTGAAGCTGCGTCGCATCTTCCGCTGGGGGTTCGTGCTGGCGAGCTTCCTGATCGCCGTGCTTGTGGGCCTGGCCGCCTGGATCTACGGGACTGAAAGCGGGGCGCGCTTCGCCATCGCGCGCGTGGTCGGCGCTTCGGACGGCGCGCTCGCCGTCGACATGATCGACGGGCGTCTGCGTGACGAGCTCGTGCTCACCGGCATTCGCTATCGCGATGCACGCGTCGAGGTCGACATCGAGCGCCTCACGCTGCGTCTCGGCCTGTCGAGCATTTTCGCACGCATGCTCGTCATCGAGGATCTCTCGAGCACCACGGTGGTCGTGCGCTGGCTCGGGACGCCCCCCGCAGAGCCGGCCGGCGACGGCGCCGCGCTTCGGCTTCCTGGGACGATCCGGCTTGACCGCGCAACGATCTCGGGCCTCGCCGTCGAGACCGGCGACGACCGGCTCGATCTCGAGCGCATCACGGTTTCCGGCATCGTCGAGGAGAGCGAGGCCTATGTCAGCCGTCTCGAGCTGCGTGCGCTCGGCCTTTTTCTGTCAACGCAAGGCGCCGTGTTCTGGGAGGAGGGGCTCGCTCTCGACGGCCTCGTGAGCTGGGAGGGGCGCTTTGGCGATGAGCTCTGGCTCGGCAGCAGTGAGTTCGCCGGCGTCTGGCCCGTTCTCGAGATCGAGCAGGAAATGCTCGAGCCGTTCGCGCAGACGGCGCGCGGCCAGGTGGTGGTCGATGCGATGCCCGCCGCGGATCTCACGGTCGACTGGCCGGGCCTCGGCGGATTTGCGCTGACCGCGGAATTCGATCCGGCAGCATCCGAGTTGCGCGCTAGCGTCGAAGGCGAGGACCTCACGCCCGCCGCGCTCGTTCCCGCCTGGCCCGGGACGCTTGCGGTCAACGCCGGCCTCGTCACGCGCTTTGGCGAGGCTGTCCGCATCGAGACCGACAATCTGCATGCCACAGCAAATCTCGGCGACGAGGCCGTCGTCCTCGATTTCGCCGGCGCCTTCACTTGGCCCGAGGGCTTCGCGATCGACAGCCTGGCCGCCACGCACGGCGAGAACCGGCTCGTGGCCGCGGGAATGGCCGGCGATGTGCTCGACCTGGCGATCGGCGTCGCGCTCGACGACATCGCCGGGCTCGCGGCACTGGCGGCGCGAGATGAGCTTGCCGGTCTCGGCGTCTCGCGCTGGCTGCCCGCAGATTTGAGCGGCCGCGCGACGGCCGATCTCGCGCTGTCGGGATCTCGCGAGTCGCCGCTGCTCGCGGGAACGGTCAACGTCACGGACTCCGCCTTCGGTGGCTTGCCGCTCGAGCTCGCTGCGGGATTCTCGGCGAGCTCGTCCGACTCACCGGGGATTCGGCTGGAAAACTTCGCGGCGGCGCTTGGTGCGAGCACCGTGACGGCAGAGGGCACTCTCGAGGACATCTCGCGCCCCGCCGGCGGTGGGTTCGACGGCGCCTTGGATTTATCGGTACAGGCCGAGCTCGACGATCTCACCGAGCTCGCGATGCTCGCGGAGCGCGAGGATGTTCGGGCTCTGCTCGGCCGCAATTTGCCGCTCGCGACCTTGAGTGGCAGCGCCACGGCGGATCTTCGGGTCGAGGGCAGCGTCAGTGCGCCGCTGTTGACGCTCGAGGTCAGCGCCACCGAGCCCGCGTACCGCAATGTGGCGCTCTCCGAGGCGAGCCTCAACGCGCGCGGGACCATCGACGCGGACGGCTGGGACGGTACGCTCGAAACGCTCCGTCTCGCGGAGTCGCGCTTCGGCGCCTGGACGCTCGTCGAGCCGGCGCCGATGCAGGTCGGTCCAACCCAGGTCGAGATTCCCGAGAGCTGCCTCATGCAGGCCGCGAGCATTGTTTGTGGCGAGTATCGCTACGGCGGCACTGACGATGCGCTGAGGCTCTTCGCCGACGATCTCGATCTCGCGCTGCTCGGTCCGTTTCTGCCGGAGAATCTCGCGCTCGCCGGCCGGCTCAACCTCGACGCCAGCATCGAGGCCCCGCGGAGCCGACCCCAGGGCAGGATCGAGGCTCGCGGCGAGGACATCGACATCGTGATCGGCGCTGGCGGCACGGATCGCATCCCGATGACGCTCGAATCGGTCGCCATCGATGCCGAGCTCGACGACCCTGCGCTGGCCCTGAACGCCACTCTCGAGGGCCTCGCGGGCGGACGTGCCGTGCTGACGATGTCGTCGCCGGACGTTCGGGCCGACGACGGCCCAATCCGGGCCCACCTCGACGTCTACTGGCCGGATCTCTCGGGCCTCGCGCTCCTGAGCCCCGACGTCGGCGAGGTCGCGGGTCAGCTTTCGGTCGCGGTCGACGTCGCGGGCACCGCGGGCAGCCCGATCGTCTCCGGCAGCGCCGTGCTCGACGAGGCGATGTTCACCGTGCCGCAGTGGGGGCTCGTCGTCGACCGAATCGGGGCGAGCGCCATGAGCCCCGACGGCGAGACTCTCGAGTTCAACGGGCGCGGCTTCATCGCCGACCGCGAGCTCAGCCTCACCGGCACCACCGGGCTCGACCCCGCGGCCGGCTGGCCGACGCGCCTCGAGATCCGCGGCGACCGCCTGCCCGTGGCCCGCCGGCCGGACGCACAGATCTTCGCTTCGCCCGATCTTGTCGTCGACGTCGCGTTGCCGCGCATCGACGTAACGGGCCGTGTGCTCATCCCCGAGGCCGTGATCGCGGTCGAGGACCTGCCCGCGCAGGCCGTGCGCGTATCGCCGGATGCCGTCGTGCACGGCCAGACGGTGGTCGAACAAAGCCGGCCGCTCGACATCAGCGCCGATCTGACGATCGAGCTCGGCGACGACGTGCGCTACGAAGCGGCGAACCTCGACACCGATCTCACCGGGACGCTCCGTCTCGAGTACCGCTCGGGCTTCTCGCCGGAGGCGAGCGGCAATATCCGCATGGAGGGCGACTACGACGCCTATGGGCAGAGCCTCGTGCTCGAGCGCGGTGAGCTCCTGTTCGCGGGGCCGTTGAACAATCCCGCGCTCGACGTGCTCGCCGTGCGTCGAATCGGTGCCAGGCCGGGCGTCCAGGCCGATATTGTCGTGGGCATTCGCCTCAGCGGGACGCTGCTCGCGCCGGTCCCGACCGTCTATTCCGATCCGGCGATGAGCGAGGCCAATGCCCTCTCTTATCTCCGGTTCGGCCGCCCGCTGACCTCTTCGGACGGCACGGAGACCGCCACGATCGAGGCGATGGCGCTGTCGCTCGGCCTTCAGCAGGCCCTGCCGGGCATACAGCGCGTCGGCGAATCGATCGGCCTCGACGAGCTGACCATCGCGACGACCGAGCTCGATGCGGGTTCGCTGATGGCCGGCAAGTACCTGAGCCCCAAGGTCTACCTCAGCTATACCTACGGCCTCTTCAATCGGCTCGGCGGCTTTCTGCTGCGTTACGACATCAACGACCGGTTCAGTCTCGAGACGCGCTCGGGCGACGAGAAGTCGATGGATTTTCTCTATTCGACGGAGAAGGATTAGCCAAGACAAGGGCCGCGCAGCGGCCCGCCGTCGTCGGCGACAGACAAGCGGCCCGCAGGGCCGCGAAGTCGAGAGGCTTGCGAGCTGCGCCGCTATACTGGACGTCCCCCGATGAGGTCCAGCAGATGATCGCAACGAAGTGGTCTTCCGGATTCGGTATTGCCGCGGTCGCGGCAGCCATCGTTGTAGCGGCGTTGTCCTCGCCCGCGCTCGCCCAGGGCAACGGCGCAGCCGACGCTTCGGGCGCTCCCGACCTCAATCTCGATTACGAACGCTTCGTGCTCGACAACGGGCTGACTGTCATCGTGCACACGGATCGCAAGGCGCCCGTCGTCGCGGTCAGCATCTGGTATCACGTCGGCTCGAAGAACGAGCCGGCCGGCAAGACCGGCTTCGCGCACCTGTTCGAGCACCTGATGTTCAACGGCACGGAGAACTTCGACGGCGAGTGGTTCGAACCGATGCAGCGCGTCGGCGCCACGGGGCTGAACGGCACGACCTGGCTCGATCGCACGAACTATTTCCAGACCGTGCCGACGCCGGCGCTCGATCTCGCGCTCTGGATGGAATCCGACCGCATGGGCCATCTGCTCGGCGCGGTGACACAGGAGAAGCTCGACAATCAGCGCGGCGTCGTGCAGAACGAGAAGCGCGAGGGCGACAACGAGCCCTACGGCCGCGTGGACTACAACCTCTACGAGGGCCTGTTTCCGCCGGGCCATCCCTACCGGCATTCGACGATCGGTTCGATGGAGGATCTGAATGCCGCCTCGCTCGAGGACGTGCATCAGTGGTTCCGCGATTTCTACGGCCCGAACAATGCCGTGCTCGTGCTCGCCGGCGACATCGATGCCGCAACGGCACGGCAGAAGGTCGAGCGGTTTTTCGGCGACATCCCTGCGGGACCCGAAGTCGATCGCATGCAGGCCTTGGTTCCCGTGCGTTCGGCGAATACGCAGGAGATCCAGCACGACGAAGTGCCGGCCGTGCTCGCCAATCGCGCCTGGGTCGCGCCGGGCCGCTCGACGCGCGACGCGGCGCTGCTCGACCTCGCGGCGGCGGCGCTCGGCCAGGGCCGGAATTCGCGCCTCTACGTCGATCTCATCTACGAACGCCAGCTCGCCAGCGACGTCTTCGTCTCGGTCACGGCATTCGAGCTCGCGAGCGTGTTCGACCTGACCGTCGAGCTGAATCCCGGCGAGCCCGCGGCGGTGGCCACGGAAGCCATCGACCGGATCGTCGCAGGTTTTCTCGAGACGGGCCCGACGGAAGAAGAGCTCGAGCGCGCCAGGGTCGGCACGAATGCGAGCGTCGTCCGCAGCCTCGAGCAGGTCGGCGGCTTCGGTGGCAAGGCCGTGACGCTCGCCGAAGGCGAGCTTTATGCCGGCGATCCGTTATTCATCGAGCAGTATCTCGAATGGATCAATGAAGCGACCGCGGCCGACGTGCTCGAAGTCGCGAGGACCTGGCTCACACGCGGCTGGCATCAGGTCGACGTCGTGCCGGCCGGTGACTTCGCGTCCGCGCCTGCCGGCGTCGATCGCTCGGGCGGCCTGCCGCCGATCCCGGACGACCTGCCGGCACTGACCTTCCCCGAGATCCACACCGCGCGGCTGTCGAACGGCATCGAAGTCGTGCTCGCCGAGCGCCACAACCTGCCGCTCGTCGAAATGTCGCTGCAGTTCGACGCGGGTTACGCGGCCGATGCCGGCGGCAAGCTCGGTGTCGCGTCGTTCGCGATGTCCATGCTCGACGAAGGCACGGCGAGCCGGACGGCGCTCGAGATCGCGGCCGAGGCCGAGCGGCTCGGCGCCAATCTGGGTACGGGATCGACGCTCGACGCCTCGTCAGTCTCGCTGTCGGCGCTCAAGAGCGAGCTCGCGCCCTCGATCGCGCTCTGGGCCGACGTCATTCGCAATCCCGCCTTCGATGGCGAGGAGATCGAGCGCCAGCGCACGCAGCGCATTGCGGGCATTGCGCAGGAAAAGGCGGAGCCTTCGCAGCTCGCACTGCGTCTCCTGCCGCCCGTGCTCTACGGCAGCGGCCATGCCTATGCCGTGCCTTTCACAGGCTCGGGCACGGAGGAATCCTTGCGCTCCCTGACGCGCGCGGACCTGCTGCAGTTCAAGGAGCAGTGGCTGCGGCCGGACAACGCCCGGCTCTTCGTCGTCGGCGACAGCACGCTCGCGGAAATTACGCCGCTGCTCGAGCGCGCGTTCCGTGACTGGCGCGCGCCCAACGGTCCGAGGCCCGTCAAGAACATCGCGAACGTCGAGGCGCCCGACTCGCCGCGCGTGATCCTCATCGACAAGCCGGGCTCGCCGCAGTCGTTCATTCTTGCCGGGCATCTGATCCCCGGCCTCGGCACCGATCGCGACGTCGCGATCGAAGCGATGAACATGGTTCTCGGCGGCAATTTCACGGCACGGGTCAACATGAACCTGCGCGAGGAGAAGGGCTGGTCGTACGGCGCGCGAACGCAGTTGCCGGGTGCGCGCGGACCGCGGCCCTATCTCGTCAACGCGCCCGTGCAGACGGATCGGACGGCGGACTCGCTCGCCGAGCTCGTCCGCGAGCTCGAGTCGATCAACGGTTCGCGGCCCATCGCCGCGGACGAGAGGAACCGCGTCATCGCGGGCCTGACACGCGAGCTGCCTGGACGATTCGAGACTTCGTCGTCCGTGCTCAACAGCCTCGTCTCGTCGGCACTCTACGGCCGGCCGCTCGACTATGCGGCTTCGCTCGCGACGCGCTACGCGGCGCTGGATCTCGGAGATCTGCAGGCAGCCGCCGGCGACTACGTGGAATCGACGAACCTCGTCTGGGTCGTGGTCGGCGATCTTGCGGCAATCCGCGAATCGGTCGAGGCGCTCGGCATCGGACCCGTCGAGATCTGGAACGACGACGGCGAGCGGGTGCCGGCAGGCAACTAGGGATCTCCCCATCACGGCCGGAAGGCGTAGGCTGACATCCGGGAGGTGAAGTGATGCGGACGGTAGGCCTCTTTTCCATCGCGTTGCTCCTTGCCGCTGCGATCTGGCTTGGCGTGCGATCCTCATCTGTCGGGACGGACGGCAGCTTCGAAAGCGCTGGCACGCCTGTGCAGCCGCCGGACGACTCGTCCGCGACCGGAAACGGAGCGGAGCGAGCTGCGTTGCGCACCGGAGAGGGCGGAATCTCCGCAGCGCCGTCGGCCGAAGCCGGAGCAGTCGACAGCACATCGGCGACGCTTGGCGGCGACGAGGTTGCGGCGGCAGAAGGGCGTACCTGGCCCGTGGAGCCCGAGGTGATGCACAACATTGTCCTCGCCGAGATGGGGAAATTTTTCGATACGGGCTTGATCAATGTCCTCTCGTCCAACTGCAGCCCTACTGCATGCGAGGTTCGCCTGGTCGCAACGCGCCTGTCGGCGCTGAGCGGCAAGGACTTTCCCGGTCTTCTGGCGCGCCCGCCTTACGAAGCGACATTCAAGCTCGAGTCGCGGCTGCAGCGCACGGGCGCAGACGAGGTGACGTTCACTTTCTATGCCGGTACGCCGCCGCCCCCGACTGCCGAAGAAGTCGCCGACCGCATGCGCAGCGACGCCGAATCGACGCGGTACTTTGCAGCGAACGCGTTGCCGTCGGGTTCCTACGGCTCGCAGGCTGTCAGGTTCGGAAGTCGTGGCGGCGCTGAACAGTTCGTCGAGGACATCTGCTCCGTCGATTGCCCGCTCGATGGCCGGCGTGTGATCTATCTCGACGTCCCGGATGGCGGAAGCTGCGATGAATTCGAAGGTATCGAGCAATCGTTCAATGTGCGCTCGAGCACCGGAAGTTTCTCTGAACGGACGTTCTGCGTGCCGCGATTCCTGATCGAGTACCCGGCCGATTGAGTTGTCAGCGGCTTGCGCTGACGCCACCGCCGCCCGGCGGGATGCTGTTCCAGAGCGTGGTCGGGTCGTCGGCGAAAACGCGGTCGGCGGACCCGTTCACGAGGCGCCAATTGCCGGCGGCAATCTCGGCCTCGAGCTGGCTCGGCGCCCAGGCCGCATGTCCGGCGAAGAGCCGGACGCGCGGAGAGCCACCCTCTTTGGCCACGGCGAGCGCGGCGGGGTCGGTCGTGACGAAGATATTGCCAAAGACGCGCTGGGAATTCTCGGGCACGCTGTCGCCGGCATCGAAGAGGATCACGAGCAGATTCGGACTGACGGGGCCGCCGAAAAACAGGGTGTCGGTCGAGCCGGCAACTTCTTCGATATCGGGGAAGGCCTCGTCGGGCGTGACCCGCGTCGGGCGATTCAGGGCGACGGCACGCGAGCCCTGCTCGTCGCTGACGAGCACGAGGAGTACGGTCTCACCGAAGTCGGCGTTGTTGAGAGCCGGCGACGCATAGAGCAGCTGGCCCGGAGTCGGCTCCTGCGCGAACGCACTCAGGCTCGCGAGGGCGAGGAGGGCGGCAACGATAGCAACCCGCGGAAACTTCATGCCCCGATCATACCCTGTCTTCAGGTAAGATCGCGCTCCCGAAAATTTGGGACCTGCAGGCAGATTTGCCCGACATGACCGATACGCGCCGAATGCCCGCCGAGTGGTCGCCGCACCAGGCGACCTGGATCTCGTGGCCGCACAATCCCGATACCTGGCCGACCGTGCTCGAGGCCGCGCGCGATGCGATGACCGAGGCCGTCGTCGCGCTCGCGGAGCAGGAGCAGGTCCATATCAATGTGCAGGACGAGGAGATGGCCGCGGAGGTCGGGAAGCGGCTCAAGGGGCGCGTGCCGCCGGAGCGCGTGAGCCTCGAGCGGATTCCGACCGACGACGCCTGGATTCGCGATTACGGTGCGATCATCGTCCGCGATCCCGCCGCCAAGGGCGGCTTCGCTGCCTGCGACTTCGACTACAACGCCTGGGGCGGCAAGTATCCGCCGTTCGATCGCGACCAGGCGGTCGCCGGGCAGATGGCCGCGCGGCTCGGGCTGCCGGTTCTCAAGTCCGACCTGATCCTCGAGGGCGGCTCGGTCGAGCCGAACGGTCTCGGCTTCGGGCTCGTCACCGAGCAGTGCCTGCTCAATCCGAACCGCAACCCCGGGACGAGCCGCGCCGAGATCGAGGCCACCTTAAGCGAGTTCCTCGGCTTCGACGAACTGCTCTGGCTCGGCGACGGCGTCGTCGGCGACGACACCGACGGCCATATCGACAATCTCGCGCGCTTCTTCGACACGGCCTCAGTCGTGACCATCGTCGAGCGCGACCGCGCCGATCCGAACCACGCGCCGCTCGCCGACAATCTCGCCCGGCTCCGGGAGTTCCGCGACCGGCAGGGGCGCGCGCTCGAGGTCGTCGAGCTGCCGGTGCCCGAGGCCGTCATGTTCAAGGGCACGCGGCTGCCGGCGAGCTACGCCAACTTCTATATCGCCAACGGCGTCGTCATCATGCCGTCATACAAGGGCAGGCATGACGACCGCGCCCGCGGCATCGTCGCCGACTGTTTCCCCGGGCGACGCGTCGTGCCGATCGACTGCCGGGCGCTCGTCGTCGGTCTCGGCGCTTTTCATTGCCTCACCCAGCAGATTCCGATTATCGTTGCGCGCTGACCATGGGCGAAATCTCCAAATTCCTCAAACATCACTACCGCCACTTCAATGCGGCGGTCGTCATTGACGCGTCCGAGGGCTATATCCGCCATCTCGACGCGGGCGGGTCGATGCTCGTGACTCTGGCCGGCGCGATGAGCACGGCCGAGCTCGGGCTGTCGCTCGCCGAGATGATCCGGCGCGGCAAGGTGCACGGCATTTCCTGCACGGGCGCGAACCTCGAAGAGGACATCTTCAATCTCGTTGCGCACGATCACTACGTGCGGATCCCGCATTACCGGCACCTGAGCCCCGAGCAGGAAGAAGAGCTGCTCGAGCAGCACCTGAACCGCGTCACCGACACGTGCATCCCCGAGTTCGAGGCGATCCGCCGGCTCGAGGGCGCCGTGCTCGACGAGTGGCAGCGCGCCGACAAGGCGGGCCAGCAGTTCTTCCCGCACGAGTTCATGTACAAGATCCTGCGTTCCGGCGTGCTCGAGGAGCATTTCCAGATCGATCCGAAGGACAGCTGGATGGTCGCGGCGGCCGAGAAGGACCTGCCGATGTTCGTGCCGGGCTGGGAGGATTCGACGCTCGGTAACATCTACGCCGGCCACTGCATCGCCGGCGATATCAAGAACGTGCACACCGTGCGCACCGGCATCGAGTACATGGCAAGCCTGGCCGACTGGTACCAGGCCACCTGCCACAAGAGCTCGATCGGCTTCTTCCAGATCGGCGGCGGTATCGCCGGCGATTTCCCGATCTGCGTCGTGCCGATGCTGCAGCAGGATCTGCAGCTCGAGGACACGCCGCGCTGGGGCTACTTCTGCCAGATCAGCGATTCGACGACGAGCTACGGCTCGTACTCGGGCGCCGTCCCGAACGAGAAGATCACCTGGGGCAAGCTCTCGGCGTCCACGCCGAAGTACATCATCGAGTCGGACGCGTCGATCGTCGCGCCGCTCATTTTCGCGTACATCATGGGGATGTGAAGTGGTAGCCAATATCGCGCCCAAAATGGACGTCACCGAGCCCTGGTCGGTCGCACAGGCCAGCGAGCTCTATCGCATCACGAGCTGGGGCGAGCCGTACTTCTTCGTCAACGAGCTGGGCCACATGGCCGTCCACGCGCTCGACGAGAAGGGCACCGCGCTCGATATCTCGAAGATCGTCGAGGAGTTGCTGCGCCGCGGCGTCGAGCTGCCGATGCTGATCCGTTTCCAGGACATCCTGAGCGCGCAGGTGCGCCGGCTCAACGAGGCTTTCGCGAGCGCGATCGCCGAGGCGACCTACGGCAACGTCTACCGCGGCGTCTATCCGATCAAGGTCAACCAGCTGCACGAGGTCGTCGAGGAGATCCGCAGCGCCGGCAAGCCCTACGGCCTCGGCCTCGAGTGCGGCTCCAAGGCCGAGCTCGTCGCCGCGATGCCGATGATCGACGACGACACGCTCTTGATCTGCAATGGCGTCAAGGACCGCGCGATGATCGGGCTCATGCTCGCGGGCCAACGGCTCGGCCAGAACATCATTCCCGTCATCGAGCGCCCGGCCGAATTCGACATGCTGATGCGGATGGCCGACGAGACCGGCGACCCGTCGCGCCTCGGTGTGCGCGTCCGGCTGACGACGCGCGGCTCCGGCCGCTGGTCGGAGTCCTCCGGCGTCAACTCGAAGTTCGGGCTCAGCGTCCAGGAGCTCGTGGCGCTGCTTGAGGAGCTCGACCGCCGCGGGCGCCGCGACAGCCTCGTGCTCCTGCACTGCCACATCGGCAGCCAGATCGCCGACATCCAGGTTCTCAAGCAGGCCACGAAGGAAGTCACGCGCATCTATGCCGAGGTCGCCGCGCGCGGCTTCGGCGTGAAGTACCTCGATCTCGGCGGCGGGCTCGGCGTCAACTACGACAAAGGGCATTTCGAGGAAGACGCGGGCATCAACTACAGCCTGCAGGAATACGCCAACGCCATCGTCTTCACGGTCAAGGAAGTCTGCGAGTCGCACAATCTGCCGACACCGGTGCTCGTCACGGAGTCGGGGCGCGCGATCACGGCGCATCACTCGGTGCTGATCGTTCCGGTGCTTTCCGTGCAGCGCAAGCAGAGCGATGCGCCGCCGCCGACATTGGCGAAGGGCTCGCCGAAACCGCTGCGCGGGCTCCGCAAGGTCCTCACGCATCTCGATGCGGTGCGCACGCCCAACGAGCTGCTCGAGGCCTTCCACGACGCCAACGAATTGCTCGAGGAGGTCCGCACGCTGTTTTCGCTCGGCTACGTGAATCTCGATCAGCAGGCAATCGGCGACGCGCTCTATTTCCGTGTCGCGACCGGCATTCTCGAGAAGCTCGAGAAGCTCCGCACCGAAGCGCCGCCCGAGCTCGCCGAGCTCGAGCGCCTGCTCACGGACCAGTATCTTTGCGACTTCTCGGTGTTCCAGTCGATGCTCGACCACTGGGCGATCGGCCAGCCGTTCCCGATCGTGCCGATCTCGGGCCTCGACATCCAGCCGACGCGCCGCGCCATGCTCGTGGACCTGACCTGCGATTCGGACGGCAAGGTCAGCCACTACGTCTCGAATCTCGACGACAAGCGGTACCTCCCGCTGCACCCGGCGACCGAGGGCGGCGAATACATGCTCGGCTTCTTCCTCATGGGCGCTTACGAGGACATCGTCGGCGACGCGCACAATCTCTTCGGCCGCGTCTCCGAGGCGCATGTCTACGCGGATGCCGAGGAGGAAGAGCATTTCTGGATCGAGAAGGTCATTGCGGGCACGGCCATCCAGGACATGCTCGCGCAGGTCCAGTATTTTCCGAATGACCTGCACCGGCGCATGAACGAGCTCGTGCGCGCGCGCATCCGCGACGGCGTCGTGCGGCCTTCGCACGGCATGAAGATCCTCGACCAGTACATGGCCTGCTATCCCGGCAACACCTATTGCGACATTCCACGGCCGGGCGAGTGGTCGCGTGCGAGCGAAGCGGCGCGGCCGGCCGAGCCGGCGCGGCCGACTGAAGCGCCGAGGCCCGTCGAAGCTCAACGGCAAAACGGCGAGACAACGACATGACCGCCGCCGGCGAGCGCCTCGCCGTCGGCCTCGTGCAGATGGCGATGAGCGAGTCGGCCGCGGACAACGACAGGACGGCCGAGCAGGGCATTCGCGAGGCGGCGAAGCAGGGCGCGAAGCTCGTCTGCCTGCCCGAGCTCTACCGCAGCCGCTACTTCTGCCAGTCCGAGGACGAGCAGTTCTTCGCGCTCGCCGAGCCCGTGCCGGGTCCGACGACCGACAAGCTCGCCGCGCTCGCGAAAGAGCTCGACATCACGCTCGTTGCAAGCCTCTTCGAGCGGCGCGCGCCCGGGCTCTTCCACAATACGACTGCGGTCATCGACGGCGCATCCGGCTACATCGGCAAGTACCGCAAGATGCATATCCCCGACGACCCGCGGTACTACGAGAAGTATTACTTCACGCCGGGCGATCTTGGTTTCCTGCGCTTTGATACTTCAGCCGGGCGACTCGGCGTGCTGATCTGCTGGGACCAGTGGTATCCCGAGGCGGCGCGTCTGACGGCAATGCAGGGCGCCGACATCCTCATCTATCCGACGGCGATCGGCTGGCATCCCGAGGAGAAGGAAACGAACGGCGCGGCGCAGGCCGAGGCCTGGACGCTGATGCAGCGGAGCCACGCCGTGGCGAACGGCTGTTTCGTCATCGCCATCAATCGCGTGGGCTTCGAGCCGGAACCTGGCGGCCCGGGCGGCATCCAATTCTTCGGATCGAGCTTTGTCGCGGCGCCGGACGGCCGCGTGCTCGCGAAAGCGGGCGCGGAAGCGCCGGCCGTCATCGTGACCACGCTCGAAAATGCCGCGATCGAGCGCGCGCGAATCGGCTGGCCGTTCATGCGCGACCGGCGCATCGACGCTTACGGCGGGATCACGTCGCGCTGGAGCGGTGAATAAGGCGAATACTTCGAGAACAGGTTAGCTTCAGGCAACTTTCGTCGATCACTCTCGTGCGAACTGGTTTTCTCAGGGGAGGGTTAAGTGCTGAAAGTCCAACACCTACTTCTGGTTTGCTGCCTCCTGACGGCGACCGTCGCGATCGCCCAGGACGGCGAGACTGAGTCGCGCGAAGTCGAAGGGGCCGATCCTCGGATCGTCCCGGGAACCTACACGGACGGGCCAGGCTTGAGGATGTTCCAGGCGTTGGGGACCGCACAATTCCAAGAGGTGCCCTTTACGTTTCCCGAAGCGGTAGCAACGTCGACCGTGATCGTGAAGGGGTATCTGGTAGACGTCCTTCATGGCCGCTCGATACGCAGCGGAGCTGTTTCTGAATCTTCCCCGGGAATACGTACGGCGTTTCTGAAAATTGCCCCCTCGAACGTCCTCCAGGGAAATCGAGAGGACTACTACCTCGTCGAAGTACCGGCGTCAGCGGCAAGGATCGACGAGTTGAAGGTAGAACGCTATGGCGGCGAGCTGGTGTTGCTACTGAGTCATGCTCACAACTGGTTTCTCTCTCCCGAAATCACTCTTTCGCCGGAGGCGCGAGCCGAGTGGGCATTGGAAAAGCCCCTGTACGTGCTCACCAGGCATTCCCTGCTGTTTGCGATGACTGGAACGGGGAGGCTGGCTTCACCCCTGGACGTATCCCGCGCGCTGAATGACCTGTACCTCAACATCTATTCACTGGCTGGCCTGGAGTCGCATATCGCGGCTATTCAGGCGGATCAGCCCAGTCAGGGGGGCGAGAGTGCGGGCGGGTTTCGAGAATGGGGCGAAACCGGCCCGGTCGAGAGGGTGGAGCGCGAGCTCGAAGAAGGCGTGAGCCGCACCTATTACCCGAATGGACAATTGCGGTTCGAATACAACGTCGTCAATGGTGAAATGAAGGAAGGCCGCCACTGGCATCAGAACGGACAGTTGCTGAGGGAGACCACTTTTGAGGATGGAGAGCGCGTCAGCTGTCGGGCATGGACGCCGGAGGGAGCGCCGACCAGCTGCCAGGCGCCGTCCTTGTTGTGGCAGTTCTAGTCGAGTACGTGGGAGAGGAGCCCGTCCGCGAGCTTGGGCTCGAACCAGGTGGACTTCGGCGGCATGAGCAAGCCGGCATCGGCGACGGCCATGAGCTCGCGCATCCCGGTCGGGTGAAGTGCGAAGGCGACGGCGGCGCGGCCGGAGTCGACGCGGCGCTCGAGCTCGGCCAAGCCCCGCACACCGCCGACGAAGCCGATGCGTGAGTCGGTGCGCGGGTCCTGGATACCGAGCAACGGCGCGATGATCGCGTCCTGCAGGCGGCTGACGTCGAGCCGCGCGACCGGGCTCGCACCGGATCGCGCTTCCGGCGCCTCGAGCCGGTACCAGCGGCCGTCGAGATACATGCCGAACTGCCGCGGAGCCGAGGGCTTCTCGCCGCGTGCGGCGGGCGTGCAGCGAAAGACCTTGCCGACGGCGGCGACGAAGTCGGCTTTGCTCAGGCTGTTGAGATCCGTTACGACACGGTTGTAGTCGAAAATCTTCATCTGGTCGTCGGGAAAAGCGACGCTCAGGAAATACTCATGGTTGGCGTCGGGTCGCGAGTCGCGGGTGCGATGTGCGGCGGCGACGCGAGCCGCGGCGGCCGAGCGGTGGTGGCCGTCGGCGATGTAAAGGTCGCCAAGTGCATCGAGTGCGGTCGTGAGCGCGGCAACGTCGGCAGCGCTCTCGACTCGCCAGACCGAATGCAGGACATCGTGTTGCCCTCGTGCCTCGAATAGCGGCGGACCGGCCGCATGCCGGGCCAGCAGATCATCGACGGTCGCGTTCGCCTTGTAGGCAAGCAACACAGGCCCGGTCTCGGCATGCAGCGCCTCGATATTGCGGACGCGATCGTCCTCCTTGTCGGGCCGCGTGAGCTCGTGGCGGTGGATCCGGCCTTCCTCATAGCCGCGCACCGACGCCGCGGCGGCGAACCCCGTCTGCGTGTGCGCGCCCATCGTCATGCGGTAGACGTAGAAACAGGGCCTCGTCTCGCGCTCGAGCACATGAGCGGCGATCAGCCGCTCGAGATTGCGGGCGCCGGTCGCGTAGACCGCGTCGCTGTGCGGATCGGCCCCGGGCGGCAGGTCGATCTCGGGTCTCGAGATATGCAGAAAGCTCTCGGGCCGGCCTTCCGCAAGCGCTCGCGCCTCGTCGGTGTCGACGACGTCATACGGCGGGGCGATGACCTGACTGGCGGTGGCTGCGCTGGGTCTGAGCGCGGCGAAGGGTCGGACGAGCATGTGCGTCAAGCCGGAGCAGTGCCGCGTCGTCGAGAGCCTTTCGACGCCGCGGGGCGCGCCCAAAGATCGTACTCGTCGGCGGACTCGACGACCGCCTCGATCCGGTCGCCGGGGAGGATCTTCGTGTCGGCCGGCAAGAAGACCTTGCCGTCGATCTCGGGCGCGTCACCCGTCGAGCGCGCAACGATGCCCTCGTCATTACTGGTGTCGACAATGATCCCGATCTTTTGGCCGACCTTCGCCTGGAGACGCTTCGCGCTGATCAGCTGCTGCGCCGCCATGAATCGATGCCAGCGCTCCTCGGTCACCTCGGGCGGCACCGCATCCGGCAGGGCGTTCGCCGCCGCACCGGTCACGGGCTCGTAGCGAAAACAGCCGACGCGATCGAGCGCAGCCTCCTCGAGCCAGTCGAGCAGATACTGGAAATCCTCCTCGGTCTCGCCGGGAAAGCCGACGACGAACGACGAGCGCAGCGTCAGCTCGGGCACCTGCTTGCGCCAGCTCGCGATGCGCTCGAGCGTCTTCGCCTCGGCCGCCGGCCGGCGCATCGCGCGCAGCACCTTCGGGCTCGCGTGCTGGAAGGGGATGTCGAGATAGGGCAGCACGGCACCCTCGGCCATGAGCGGAATCAGCTCGTCGACATGCGGATACGGATAGACGTAGTGCAGCCGGACCCAGATCCCGAGCTCGCCGAGCGCCGCGCAGAGCTCGGTGATGCGCGCCTTGATCTCGCGGCCGCGCCATTCGCTTGCCTGGTAGCCGATGTCGACGCCGTAGGCGCTCGTATCCTGCGCGATGATCATGAGCTCGCGTACGCCGGCGCTTGCGAGAGCCTCGGCTTCGGCGAGCACGTCGGCGCTGTCGCGGCTGCGGAGCTTCCCGCGCAGGCTCGGGATGATGCAGAAGCTGCAGCGGTGATTGCAGCCCTCGGAGATCTTGAGATAGGCGTAATGCCGCGGCGTGAGGCGGATGCCGCCGGGCGGGACCAGATCGAGGAAGGGGTCGTGTGGCGGCGGCAGCGCCGCGTGCACCGCGGCGACGACCTCGTCGATCGCCTGGGGCCCGGTCACGGCGAGCACGGCCGCGTGGCTTCGTCGGATGGCGGCGGCGTCCTTGCCGAGACAGCCCGTGACGATGACGCGCCCGTTCTCGGCGATCGCCTCGCCGATCGCATCGAGCGACTCTGCGCGGGCGCTGTCGAGGAAGCCGCAGGTATTGACGATGACGACGTCGGCGCCGGCATAGTCGGGGGCAGTCACATACCCCTCGGCCTTGAGGCGACTCAGTATTCGTTCGGAATCGACCAGCGCTTTCGGGCAGCCCAGGCTGACGAAGCCGATCTTCGGGCTTCCACTCATGCCGCTATTGTACGGTGCGGCTATTCCTCGTAGATCACGCCGATGCCGTTTTCCGCGGCGTAGCGCTTGGCAATGAAGACCGCGTCGGCGCGGCTCATCTTTTCCCCGTCGACGATCATGCGGCACGACCATCCCGGCTGGCCGTTCACGGGCGGCGCATAGGCGAAGTGCTCGAGGGTCACGACCGCCTCAGAACCTTTAGGGCCTTTGGGACCCTCGGCGTGCAGGCGCAGGAAGTTCGTCTCCGTGTACGTGGAGGACGAGCGCAGGCTGGGGCGGACCTTGGCCATGCCAGGATTGGTGCAAGGCCTATGCCAGCCCAGCAGCGGGGCCGTTTGGACCCCGGAGCGGCCGGGTTGCCCTCATTCTTGTCAATTCGGGACTGACGCGAATTGTCAGTTGCTGACAGCGCTCCCGAGGGCGCACCATCCGTGGAGGACCCGGCGGCCGGCGCTGGCGGCCGGCCCCGGTGGCCGTCCCGGCCGTGATAGCCCTCACAGCAAATTTAGACCCGCTCTGGTTCAATTCTTCGTCTGATCACAGTGGAGTGCTGATCGGCTACTGGCATGCAAGAAGAACCCGAAAACCTGCCAAGGCGACTCGAGGCGAGCCGCAGCGTGCGCTTCATCGAGGAGTTCCTGCGGCAGAAGGGCACGCGCCGCCGCCTGACCGGCCTGATCGTTGCGAGGCTCGATGCCTTCAATAAGATCGGCTCCACCTTCGGCGAGGAGCGTTCGATCGAGTTCTGCAAGAACTATTCCGAGCAGCTCAGGAACCTGTTGCCTCCCAATACGCCCGTCATCCGCCTGACCGAGCGCCGCTTCGCGATGCTGCTCGCGCTCGACTCGATGACGACGATCATCGACGTCGCCGCGCACCTCGCGGAGGACCATCCGCCGCAATTCCAGAACGGTGCCGATACGCTGTTCGTCGATCTGACGCTCGGTGTCGCCGTGCATCCCACGCATGCCGACACCGCCGAGGACCTCTTTCGACGCGCCGAGCTTGCCCTCAACGATGCCAGCTCCAAGGACCTCAATTTCGAGATCTACCGGCCCGAGTCCACGCAGCAACAGGCGGCGCTCTGGAAGTTCTCGAGCGATCTCGAGCGCGCCATCAAGAAGGGCGAGATCGAGATCTACATGCAGCCCAAGGTGCAGGTCGCGGACCGAAAAATAGTAGGTGCCGAGGCCCTGATCCGCTGGCGCCAGGAGTCGGGGCGGCTCGTCCTGCCCGGCGAGTTCGTGCCGATCGCCGAGCGGTCGGGCAGCATCGTGCCGCTGACTTGGCTCGTCTTCGACAAGGTTGCCGCGCATATTGCGTCCTGGCCGAAATTCAGCGACGAGTTCCGCGTTGCAATCAACGTGTCGGCCCAGGTTCTCGACCACGCCGATTTCGCACCGCGGCTCGATGCGCTCCAGAAGAAGCTCAGCGCTTGCGGCGCCGGGCTGATTCTCGAGCTCACCGAGGAAAGCCTGATCTCGGAGCAGGATTCTGCGCTGGCGCGGCTCAACCGCATCCGCAAGGCCGGCGTCGAGCTCGCGATCGACGACTTCGGCCGGGGCTACTCGTCGCTGTCCTATCTCAAGGACATTCCCGCGAGCGAGATCAAGATCGACAAGCGCTTCGTCGGCACGGCCGCGACCGACCCCAAGGACTGGCACATCATCCACGCCGCGACCGAGCTTGCGCACGCCTTCGGCATGCGCGTGGTCGGCGAAGGCGTGGACACGGCCGAGGCGATGGCTGCGCTGCGCGACCTCGGTTGCGAAATCGCCCAGGGTTTCTACATTGCGCGCCCGATGCGCGCCGACCTCCTGCCCGAGTGGGCGCGCGCCTATTCGAGCACAACTGCTCTTCACCGTTCCGCCAAACCCGGTCAGGCTGTCGGCGCCGAAGGCTGAGCCCGAGCGCCTGCCCCCCGCGGGCGCTAGAATCAGACGTCTTTCCAGCCCCTGGCGGATCGCCCGACCCGATGCATTTCGCGCTCGATTGCCTGTACCTGCTCGGCGGATTGCTCGCGTCGCCCTGGCTGCTCTGGCGGCGTATACGAAATGGAGGCGGAACGGGCAACAGCGCCGATGTTCCCGACGCCAACCTGCCCGAGGGAGCGGTCTGGCTGCATGGTGCTTCGGTTGGTGAGGTGACGCTGATCCGGCCGCTGATCGAGCTCTTCGAGCGCATGCGGCCCGGCCTGCCGCTGATCATCAGCAGCCACACAGTCACCGGCGTCGAATCGGCGCGCAAGGCCTATCCGGCGCACCAGGCGTTTCGTCTCCCCTTCGACTGGTCGTGGCGGCAGCGTCGACTCATGAGTCGACTCCGACCTTGCCTCCTGGTCGTCGTCGAGTCCGATTTCTGGCCGAATCACCTGCTCGCGGCCGGGCGCGCGGGCGTGCCGGTTGCGGTGATCAACGCGAAGCTTTCCGAGCGGTCGCTCCGCCTGCACCGGCTCTCGAGAATCGTGCCGCGCGCGCTGGCCGCGGTCGCGGGGATCGCGGCCCAGACCGAGGAGCATGCGGCGCGCTTCCGTGCGCTGGGCCTTCCCGCCGAGCACATCGCGGTCACCGGGAACATGAAATACGACCTCACGGCCGATAGCGCCGACGCGGACCAGAGGCTCGAGTTGCGCCGGCGGCTCGGGATCGCCGCGGACTCTCTGGTCGTGATTGGCGGCAGCCTTCATCCCGGCGAGGATCGCGAACTGCTGGCCGCCTGCGCGGCCGTCGCGAAACGGGGGCAGGAGATTCGCCTCATTATCGTCCCGCGCTATCCCGACCAGGCCGCAAGCATCATCGCGAGCATCCGCGGCGAGGGATTCGCCGCGGTCGCGAAGTCCGCGCTTGACCTCCACGCGCGCGGCGGCGCCTCGAACGCGAACTCCGCGGCGGGCGACGGCAGCGCGGCCGCCTCGGGTGCCGGGGCGACGGTCATCGTCGTCGACACGCTTGGTGAGCTCCGATCGCTCTACGCGGCCGCGGACGTCGCCTTTGTCGGCGGCAGTCTCTTTTACCGCGGCTCGAACAAGGGTGGGCACAACGTCATGGAGCCGGCGATTCTCGGCCTGCCGGTCATCGTCGGGCCGCACAATTTCAGTTTTCGCGAGACCGTTGCCGACCTCAAGGCCGCCGATGCCCTCGTCGAAGTGCGCGATCGGGAGGGGCTCACGCGCGCGCTCGAACTGCTCGTCGCGTCGCCCGAGCGGCGTGCCGCAATGGGGCGCCGTGCTCGCGCCGTTGTGATTTCAGGGCAGGGCGCCTCAGCGAAGAATCTCGCATTGCTTCTGCCGCTGATCGACGCGCCGCCCGGTTGCAGCCTCAGCCCCGAGGCAGCACAATGCCTGCATGAGCAAGAAACACGTTGACGTCGGCGGTATCGACTGCGGTTCCGACAATCTCTTCCTGATTGCCGGGCCCTGCGTCATCGAGGCCGAAGACCTCATGCTGCGCACGGCCGACCGGCTCAAGGGCATCACCTCGAAGCTCGGCATCCCGCTGATCTTCAAGAGCTCGTTCTCGAAGGACAATCGGAGCTCCCTGGACTACTACCAGGGTCCGGGTCTCGAGGAGGGGCTGAAGACTCTCGAGAAGATCAAGAAGCAGTTCGAATTGCCGATCCTGACGGACATTCATTACCCGTATCAGGCTGCGCCGGCGGCTGAAGTCGTCGACGTGCTCCAGATCCCGGCCTATCTCTGCATGCAGTCCGAGCTCATCGTCGCCGCGGCGAAGACCGGCGCCGTCATCAACATCAAGCACGGCCAGTTCATCGCGCCCGACAACATGGCCAAGCCCGTGAAGAAGTGCGAGCAGTCGGGGAACGAGAAGATCATTCTCACGGAACGCGGCTACACCTTTGGCTACAACGATCTCATCGTCGATCCGCGCAGCTTCTATCTCATGGCGCAGACGGGCTACCCCGTCGTCTTCGACATCACGCACACGATCCGCAAGTACGGCATCCCGAGCAAGGATCCGAAAGGTGGCACGCGCGAGTATCTGAAGACGCTGTCACGCGCCGGCGTCGCAGCGGGGGTTGACGGCATCTTCATCGAGGCGCATCCGAAGCCGCCCGAAGCGCTCTGCGACGCGGCCAGCCAGTATTACCTCGACGAGCTCGCCGATTTCGTCCAGCCGCTCATCGATATCCACAATCTGGTCAAGAGCCAGACTGTGCACTGAAGGCGCCGCGCGCCGCATCAAGGGGAATGCATGGACCTGTACCTGGATTCGGTGGACTTCGCCGAGATCGAAGCGGCGATGGAGTTCGGCTTCATCAAGGGCTTGACGACGACGCCGACGTTCATGCATCGACACGGCATCACCGACATCGACGGCGCGATCGTCAAACTGTCGGGCATGGTGCCGGAGCTCCAAGTCGAGGCGCTCGGCGAAACGCCGGACGCGATCCTGAAAGAAGCCGACCGCATCCTCGACCTGCCGCTCAAGAGCGAGCCCGTCTTCAAGGTGCCGATCTCCAACTCCGGTGTCACGGCTTGCCATCGCCTGACGACCCGCGGCCACCGCGTCAACGTGCATCTGATCTACACACTCAACCAGGCGTATATGGCGATGGAGGCGGGTGCCGCTTTCGTCTGTCCGCTCGCGGGTCGGCTCCAGGATCAGGGCCACGACGCGATCCGGCTCTACGAGCAATGCGTCGAGGTCATCGACCGCTACGGTTACGACTCCAAGGTGATGTTCTCGTCGGTGCGCTATCCCGAGCACGTGCGCCAGGCGATGCTCTCCGGCGTGCACGTCTGCACGATGCCGTTCAAGGTCATGAAGAGCCTCTGCGAGAACACGCTGACGGAGCTCGGCACGCAGCAGTTCCGCGAGCACACGGCACTCATGACGATGCGCGTCGACCAGCTCATCCGGCCGGAGAATCCGGTCTGCAAGGCGAGCGACACCGTTACTGCGGCGATGGTCAAGATGACGGAATCGCGGCTCGGTGCGGTCACGGTCGTCGACGCCGAAGGCGGCCTGGCGGGCATCTTCACGGACGGGGATCTGCGCCGGAAGCTACAGGAAAAGGGCCGGGACATCCTCGGCAAGCCGCTGTCCGAGATCGGCTTCACGCAGAAGCCCGTCACGGTCTCGCGCTCGGCGCTGCTCGACGATGCGATGAAGCTGATCAAGAAGCATCAGGTGGACAGCATCGTCGTCGTCGACGACACCGCGCCTTGCGGCGTCCTCGACATCCAGGATCTCGTCAAGCTCGGACTGCTCGGCCGCGAGCACCTCTGACGGGCGGGAGACCGGCGTGCGCGTCTGGTCGATCGCCGCTTACCTGCTGCTCCCGTATGCGCTCGTCACGCTCGTCTGGAAAGCGTTGCGCTATCCCGCCTACTGGCGGCGCTGGCCTGAGCGTTTCGGCTTCGTGCGCCCGATTCGCGACGCGCGCGTCGTCTGGGTGCATGCCGTATCGGTCGGCGAGGTGCGCTCGGCCGTCGGCCTGATCGAAGCGGTCGCGGAGCGTTTGCCGCGCCACCGGATTCTCGTCACGACGATGACCCCGACGGGCTCGGAGCAGGTGGCCGCGCTCTTCGGCGACCGCGTGCTGCACAGCTATCTGCCCTACGATTTTCCCGACGCCGTCGCGCGCTTTCTCCGCCGCGTGAACCCCGAGTTCGCGATCGTCGCCGAGACGGAGTTCTGGCCGAACCTGTTTCATGCCTGCGAGCGGCGCAGGATTCCGCTAGCCGTCGTCAACGCCCGCGTCTCGCCGTCCGCGTTCCGGGGCTACAGCGCGCTCGGCGCCATCGTGCGCAGGATGTTCACGTCGGCCGCCCTGATTTGCGCCCAGTCCTCGCTCGACGCGCAGCGCCTGCGCAACCTTGGCGTCGACGACCGGTTGCTGACGGTGACCGGCAACCTCAAGTTCGATACGGCCGTGCCCGCGAGCATCAGGGCAGAAGGGGCGTTGCTTCGCGAGCACTGGGGTCGCGGCCGGCCCGTCTTCATCGCCGCGAGTACGCACAGCGGCGAGGAGGGGCAGATCCTGCAAGCGTTCGCGGGCCTGCGCCGGCGTTACGCCGACCTGCTGCTCGTGCTCGTCCCGCGGCATCCCGAGCGGTTCAACGGCGTGACGCGTCTCTGTCGCCGCCGCGGTTTCACGACGGCACGGCGGAGCCAACTGACGGGCACCTTGCCGGCCGACACCGAAGTGCTCGTCGGCGACACGATGGGCGAGCTCGTGAAGTTTTACGCGGCGGCCGACATCGCTTTCATCGGCGGCAGCCTCGTGCGCCACGGCGGGCAGAATCCGCTCGAGGCCTGCAGCGTCGGCGTGCCCGTCATCTTCGGGCCGCACATGTTTCACTTTGAGGAGATCAGCGCGCTGTCGCTCGAGCGCGGCGCGGCGCGGCAGGTTGGGGACCTGCGCGGCCTCGCCGACGCCGTCGCGCTCTATCTCGACCAACCGGAGCTCAGGCGCTCGGCGGGGCAGGCCGCGCTCGGCCTGATCCGCGACAATCAGGGCGCGCTCGAGCGCACGCTCGAGGCGATGCGGCAGGAGCTTGCGCGCGCGGCGCTGGCGAGTCGGCCGGCCCGACTGCCGTTCGTGAGGGCCGGCGGTTGAGATCGCGGTGGCTGCCGGCGAGCGTCGCGCTCGCTGCCTGTCTTCCCGCCCTCGACGCGCTGGGCTACGGTCCCGAAGGCCATCTCATTGCCGGCCGCGCCGCGGAGCCGCTGCTCTGCCGGCGCGCTGTGGCCGAAGTTGCGCGGCTCGGCGGCGGCGAGGACCTGGGCGAGCTCGGCCTCTGGGCCGATCGGATTCGCTCGGACGCGGCGTACGCCGACGCTGCTCCCTGGCACTACGTCAATATCGCGGATGGTGCCCGGGTAGCCGACCACGTGACACCACCCGAGGGCGACATCCTCTGGGCCATCGGGCGTTTCCGCGCGCGACTCGGTGACGCCGCGCTCGACGAACGAGAACGCGGCGAAGCACTTCGCTTTTTGGTGCATTTCGTTGTCGACCTGCACCAGCCGCTGCATGTCGGTCGTGCAGAAGATCGCGGCGGCAATCAGATCGCGATTGTCTATGAAGGCGAGACGATCAATCTGCACGCTCTCTGGGACACGCAGGTCATACAGCGGGTCGGCATTTCGCTGGAGGAATACACGGCGAAGATAAGGCCTCCCGCGGCGACCATCGCCGACGGCCAAGGCAATGTCCTCGATCACGAGGTCTGGGCCGCCGAAAGCCTGGCACTGCGGCCGACGGTGTATTCCTTCGGAGTCGCCAGCCACGAGCCGCCCGCTGAGTATCTCGAGGATGCGGCTGTCCTGACGATGAATCGCCTCGCGTTGGCTGCGGCGCGTCTCGCCGGAACTCTGAACCAGATTTTCTGTTAGGCCTGCGACCGAAGTCGGTCGTGGCACCAAGGGGAAGACGCATGACTACTGGCCAAGGCAGAGCCCGACGATGGAGCGACTGGGCGATAGAAATCAAGGTATGGAAGATCTTCGCAGCGCTGATCATCCTGTCGATTCTCGTGATGTGGTTCAAAGTCGTGCACCAGGACGACGAGATCCTGGCCCTGACGCGCAACGACGTGGTGACGAACGCCGCAGGCCAACGCACCTGGGAAGGCAGCTTCGTCAACACCAACGGCAGAACCCTGCGCGACGTGGCCGTGACGGTGGATTTTCTGGACAGCCAGGACCGCACCGTGGGGAAGGCCGAGGCGGAAGCTGCTGAATTACCGTTCAGCACGCGACTGGACCTGCAGGCGTTGCTGCCGCGCGAGGCCACCAGGCTGCGCATCTATTCGGTACAGTGGCGCATGGACCTGACCGCCGTCGACAAATGGCTACGCAGGGCCTCGGAGTCGGCGCTCATGGGCCCATTCCGCAAACCCTGGGAGTTTGGTTACCTGATGGCCGACCCTGCGGCGTTCGATCGTTAGCATCTATGGAAGGCACAAAACAGACAGGTACCGACTGGGGTCGAGTCGCCGACTGGGTCATCGGCTCTTATGCCTGGATCGTCACGCTGGCCTTCGGCGCCGCAATTATCGACAGCATCTATGCGCGCTCCCTCTCCGGGGGCGCATCCGTGGCCGCGGTTGCCAGGGCATTCAATGAATCCGCGGATTTCCAGCAGCTGCCCATGGCCCTCGCGGTGGTTGTCGGCATTGGGGCGCTCGTCATGACCGCACAGAAGCCGCTGGCGCGGAATCTCGTCATCGCGAGTCTCGCGCTCACGCTGGCGCCGCTGCCGGTTGTCATGTTTCTCGGCGACCTTGCCGCCGAGGCCGGCGCGGGCACCGGCACGGGGCTGCGTCTCGCACTCGGCGCCGGCGCTTCGATGTGTGCGATGGTCGCGACGGTCGTCTTCCTTGGGCGCGCACGCGGCGGCGCAGGATTGCCTCCTCCGCCTGGCTAGGTACTCACATCCGTGGACTACCCACTCTTGGCCATTGAGCGTAGCGGCTTCGTTCAGATGGTCCCGTCAGAGGACTACTGGACATCGCTGCCGCTCGCATTCATCAAGCTCTACAAGCGCCGTCTCGACTCACTTTGGTTCTACGACAAGGGCGGAACCAAGTGGAGACTACGTAGCATTACCCCAGTGGGAACCGTCGGCCCCGTGACCCGGGTCGTCGGGCTGTGGTTGGGACTGTCGTTGGCGCCCGTGGCGACAGCCGTTCAGTTCCAGTCAGACGGGCCGTACGACATGGAAGAACTGCGGTCCGACTTCCGGTCTGCTGTCGAGGCTGATAAGGACATCCTGTGCCAATATCACAGTCGCGAGCAGGTTCTGGCGTGGCTCGATGACGCCAAGTCGGTTGCGAAGATCTTCAACCTGTACGACTGGATCACGAAGAAATCGTTTCGGAATAGCTGACGTGTGGGAAACGCGATACGCATGATCGTCGGCGTTCTCGAGAACGGCGAGGTGCGCGTCTATGAGAGCCTGGAAAAGGTGATGCTTGAGTGGGGGCGCTCTCCGGCCGATTTGCTGTCCGAAGTCATCGTGCTGTACGACGACGACGGTAGTTGGCTGAAACCCGTTGGAGTTTATGGGTCGCGGAAGTTTCTTCCCTGGTTGCAGAAGCTGCGGTCCGTCTATTTCGAGAGAACAGACGCGGCCCAAGCGGGACAGGATGAACTTTCGTATCTACTAGCCCTTGAAGCTGTGTCGGTCGCACCGAATGACCTGGTTTCGTCACTCGATGAGTTACGCCGTCGGTACCCGTTCACTGCGTCCTGAGCGCATCCAGCGGCTCGAGCGCCGCCGCATGCCGTGCCGGCAGCACGCCGGCCACGAGGCCAATGAATATGGCGATCAGCTCCGCGACGGTGGCGTAAAACGGCGAGAGACTGACCGGTAACCCAGGCACCGCGAGGCGCGCGCCCAGCACGATCACGAGGCCGAGAACCAGGCCGAGCAGCCCGCCAACCGCCGCGAGCAGAATCGCCTCGCTGAGGAAGAACTGCGCGATGCGCGCTCGCGTCGCGCCGATGGCGCGCAACAGCCCAATCTCCGCCGTGCGCTCGCGTACGGCGATCGTCATGATCGTGAAGATGCCGACACCGCCGACGAGCAGCGAAATGCCGCCGAGCGCGGCCACGCCGAGCGTCAGCACTTCAACGATCGAGCCCAGCACATCGAGCATCTGCTGCTGCGTGATGATCGTGAAGTCCTCGCCGCCGTGGCGCGCTGAAAGGATTCGCGTGATCCCCGCGACCACCTCGTCGATGGGAGCAGAGTCCGCGTAGAGCACGTCGATCTCCTGCAGGCCCTGGCGATCGAAGAGCTCGAGCCCGCTCGCCGTCGGGATGAACACGGAGTCGTCGAGATCGAAGCCGAGCATTTGTCCTTTCGATTCCATCACCCCGATGACGACAAACCGGCTGCCGCCGATGCGAATGCGGTCGCCCAGGGCGTTCTCGCCCCGATAGAGCTCACGGTGGACCGTCGCGCCGACTACGGCCACCGAACGCGCGCGCTCGAGATCGTCCGGCGGCAGGAACTCGCCGCTCGCGACTTCGAACTTGAAGGCCTGGTCGAACTCGGGCCCGACGGCGAAGACGTTGACGGTGCGCTCGCGACCGCGCGCCTCGATCGAAGCCGAGCCGCTGACGCTCGGCACCGAGTGCAGCACATAAGGTGCGCGCGCGACCGCCTCGGCATCGGCGAGGCTCAGCGGCCGGATCGAATTGAAGACGTTCATGTTGATGCCGAGCGTGCTGGCCTTGCCGGGCTGGATGCCGATGGTATTGGTGCCGAACTGCGTGAACTGCTCGACCACGTAGCGATGCACGCCCTCGCCGATCGAGGTCAGCAGCACGACGGCCGTGACGCCGATGCCTATGCCGAGAGCCGTCAGGATGCTCCGCATGCGATGCGCGGCGATCGATTGCAGGGTCAGGCGGATGAGGTCGCTGCGGAGCATGGCGCTACTTCGCGAGCGCTTCGACGGGATCGAGCAGCGATGCGCGGCGCGCCGGCAGGATGCCGAAGACGAGCCCGCTCGCCACGGCAACGGCCAGCCCCGCGAGCGACGCCCAGAGCGGCGCGTGAAAGTCGATGAGCGGATAGACGGTCCGAAGCAACAGAGCTCCGCCCTGGCCGCCAACGTAGCCGACCACTCCGCCGGCCAGAGCGAGGACGCTCGCCTCGGCCAGGAACAGCAGCAGGATCTGGCGGCGGTTCGCGCCGAGCGCCTTGAAAAGGCCGATCTCGGAGGTCCGCTGCGTCACGGCGACGAGCATGACGTTCATGATCAGGACGCCGGCAACGATCAGGCTGATGCTCGCGATGGCGGCGAGCGCCCCCGTGACGACGGCGAAGATCGAGTTGAACGTGGAAAGTATGGCGTCGAGCGCGATGACGGTGAAATCCTCGATGCCCTGGTGGCGGTTCGTGACGATCTCGATGATGTCCTCGCGCGCCCGGTCCATGCTCTCCGGCGCCGTCGCCTCGACGTAGATGCGGAAGACGGACGGCGTGTCGAAGATTTGCTGCGCATTCGCCGCGGGAATCACGACGAGCTCATCGCTGTCGAAAAGGCCGGCCGTGCCCGCCTGGGCGAGCACGCCGGTGACGCGGCAGCGTGTCTCGCCGATCCGCACCCATTCGCCGAGCGCATTAGCGCCGGCGAAGAGCTCGCTCGCAATGAGATTGCCGAGCACGCAGACCGGGGAGAGCACGTCGAGATCGGTCGCCGGCAGGAAGGCTCCGGCCGCGAGCTCCCAGCGCTGGATGTCGCGAAAGGCCGCATTGGTCCCGAGCACGGTGATGTCGCGCTCGCGCGAGCCCCAGGAGACCGCGCCGCCGCCCACGACGAGCGGCGCGTAGCGCGCCACGTAGGGACTCCGCGCCAGAGCGCGCGCGTCATCAAGCGTGAGATCGCGGCTCGTCTCGCCGATCAGCATGCCCTGGAGACCGGCGCCGGCCGTGTCCGAGCGGCCTGGCAGCATGATCAGCAGGTTCGTCCCGAGCGTGGAGAACTCGCCGCTGATATAGCGTCGTCCGCCTTCGGCGACGGAAGTCAGGACGATGACCGAGGAGACCCCGATCGCAATTGCGACCAGCAGCATCGACGTGCGCAACGGATAGCGCATGAGCGACTGGAACGACAGGCGAAAGACGTCATTCGCCCTCATGGCGGCGTTACCGGGTCGAGCACGTCGGCCTGGATCCGGCCGTCGGCCATCTTGATCTCACGCGTCGCGCGCGCGCCGAGTGTCGGATCATGCGTCACGACTATCAGCGCGAGGCCATCCTTGTTGAGCTCCTCGACGATACGGATGATCTCCGCGCCAGAACGGCTGTCGAGATTGCCCGTCGGCTCGTCGGCGAGCAGCACGTTGGGTCGCATGACGATCGCGCGCGCGATCGCGACGCGCTGACGCTCGCCGCCCGAGAGCTGATCGGGGCGATGTGTGCTGCGCGGCGCGAGGCCGACGCTCGCGAGCGCATCGGCGGCGCGCTGGCGCCTCTCCTTCGGCGCGACGCCCTTGAGCAGCATCGGCAGCTCGACGTTTTCGAGCGCCGTCATGCGCGCGACGAGATGAAAGGACTGGAAGATGAAGCCGATCTGCTGCTGCCGGAGCGCGGCGAGCTCGCTGTCATCGAGGTCGGCGACGTTGTTGCCGGCGAGCTCGTAGGTTCCCGAATTCGGGCGGTCTAGCAGGCCAATCACGTTGAGCATCGTCGACTTGCCTGAGCCCGACGGGCCCATGATCGAGACATACTCGCCGGCGGCGACGTCGAGGTCCACGTGATCGAGCGCGTGCACGACCTCCTCGCCGACGGGATAGTCGCGGCAGATTCCGCGCAGCCGTATCAGGGGGTTTACTCCGGCTCGACGACGGCGCCGTCCTCGACGCCTTCGCGGTCGACGGTGCTGACGACCGTGTCGCCGGCGCTCAGGCCCGACAGCACCTCGGTGAATTCCCAGTTGGAAATGCCTCTGGAGATCTCGCGCTCGCCGATCGTGTTCGTCGCGGGATCGAAGACGAACACGTGCGTGCCGTCGCGCAGCACCGTCGTCGGAACCCTGACCACGTTCTCGCGGCTCTCGAGGATCACTTCGACGTCGGCGCTGTAGCCGGGCAGCAGCCCGTCCTCGGGATCGTCGAACTCGGCCTCGATCTCGACCGTGCGCGCCTGCTTCTCGAGGTCGAGCACATAGGGTGCGACGCGACGGACGTGCCCGGGGAAGCTCCGGTCGGTAAATGCGTCGAGGTGGATCTGCGCGGTCATGCCGGGCCGGATCAGCGGCGCGTCGATCTCGTCGATCGGCGCGCTGATGTAGAGACAGGTGGAATCGATGAGATCGACCGTCGGCGGCGTCGGCACGCCGACGGGCGAGGGTGTGACGAACTCGCCTACCTCGCCGTTGATCTCGGCGATGACACCCGAGAACGGCGCGAAGAGCTGCGTGCGCTCGAGCTGGGCCTCGAGGACGGCGATCTGCGTGTGGCTGACATCGGCGCTCGCCTGCATGGCCGAGCATGCCGCCGCCGTCGAATCGGCGCGGCCTTGAGCGCGCTCGGCGTCTTCCTGGGCGATCAGGCGGTCGCGAAAGAGCACCTCGGTCCGGGCAGCCTCGGTTCGTGCGACCTCGGCCGTTATGCAGGCCTCACGTCCGCGGGCGTCGGCGGCGAGCGCCTCAGTTCTCGCCGTCACCAGCTGCGCCTTGAGGTCGTCGTTCCAGAGCTCGAGCAGCAGGTCGCCTTCCTCGACGCGCGAGCCGTCCACGACGGGCAGGTTCGCGATCTGTCCGCCCATCGCGGGCGCGAGGCCTGCGCGACGGCAGGCGTCGACGGTGCCGGCGCGCGTATTCGCTACGGAAGCGACGACCGTGCCGCGATCGACGGTGATGAGACCGACGAGCACGGCCTCGGGCCGCATCGACCACCAGATCGCGGCGCCGATTGCAGCGACCACGACGAGGAGAGCGGCCAGCTTGCGCATGCCGCGCACTCTAGCACGCGCTCAAACGTGTTTCGCGGCGAGGTATTTCTCGACGTCGAGCGCCGCCATGCAGCCGGCGCCCGCCGACGTGACCGCTTGCCGATAGATCGGATCTGCCACGTCGCCGGCGGCGAAGACACCATCGACACTCGTCGCCGTCGCATACGGTCCCGAGCCCTTCAGACGGATGTAGCCACCGTCCATCTCGAGCTGACCGGCGAACACGTCGGTGTTTGGTTTGTGGCCGATCGCGATGAAGATGCCGTTCGCTTCGATCTGGCGTTTCGCGCCCGACGCCGTGCTCACGAGACGCGCGCCCGTCACGCCCTTGTCGTTGCCGAGCACCTCGTCGAGCGTGTGGTTCCAGACGATCTCCACCTTGCCCGTCTTCGCCTTGTCGACGAGCCGGTTGCTCATGATCTTCTCGGCGCGAAACGCGTCGCGCCGATGGACGATCGTGACCTTCGAGGCGATATTCGACAGGTACAGGGCTTCTTCGACCGCGGTATTGCCGCCACCGATCACGGCGACGGGCTGGTTGCGGAAGAAAAACCCGTCGCAGGTCGCGCAGGCGGAGATGCCCTTGCCCTTGAAAGCTTCCTCGGAGGGCAGCCCCAGGTATTTTGCGGAGGCGCCCGTCGCAATGATCACGGCGTCGGCCGTGTACTTACCGCTGTCGGCCGTGAGCACAAACGGCTTCCGCGAGAAATCCACGGCGTTGACGGTTTCGTGCATCAGTTTGGTGCCGAAGCGCTCTGCCTGCCGCTTCATGCGCTCCATGAGCTCGGGACCCTGGACGCCCTCGGCGTCGCCGGGCCAGTTGTCGACGTCGGTCGTCGTCGTCATCTGCCCGCCGACCTCGATGCCGGTGAACAGGACGGGCTCGAGCGCGGCGCGGGCCGCGTAAATCGCCGCCGTGTAGCCGGCGGGTCCGGAGCCGATGATGATCAGCGAATGGTGCGTGGCAGTCATTGAGTCCTCCATATGGCATTATCGCAGGGTCTTTCAAGTGGGCTCGGAGAAAATCGGATGCGTGCAGCGCTGGCCCGCCTGAGCGCTCTGGTCGTTTGTCTGGCCGTCGCTGGTTTTCCGGCTTTCGCTCAGCAGACGCCCCCCGCCGCGCGGCCCCGCATCGGCCTCGTGCTCTCGGGAGGCGGCGCCCGCGGCGGTGCCGAGCTCGGCGTCATCAAGGCACTCGAGGAGCTCCGCGTGCCCGTCGACGTCATTGCCGGCACGAGCGTCGGCGCCGCGATGGGTGGCTTCTATGCGAGCGGCATGAGCGTGGCGGAGATCGAGGAATTCGTCCGCGGCATCGACTGGGATGCGGCCTTTCTCAACCAGACACCGCGGCGCCTCGAGTCGTTCCGCCGCAAGCGCGAAGACGACCTGTTCCTGCTGCAGACGCGTCCGGGCCTCGACGACGAGGGTTTTTCGCTGCCCATTGGCGTCGTTCAGGGCCAGGTCATCGACACAATCATGGCCCGCGTGACCTTGCCCGTCGCCCACGTGCGCGACTTCGACGAGCTTGCGATCCCGTTCCGCGCCGTTGCCGGCGATCTGGAGACCGGCGATGCGGTGATCCTCGGCGAAGGGAATCTCGCGCGCGCGATCCGCGCGAGCATGGCCGTGCCCGCCGTGCTGACGCCCGTCGAGATCGACGGACGCCTGCTCGTCGACGGCGGCATCGCGCTCAATCTGCCGATCGAGGTGGCGAAATCGATGGGCGCGGAGCGCATCGTCGCCGTGGACATCTCCGAGAAGCCCATGACTCGCGAGGACCTGCGCTCGGTCGTCGACGTCACGGAGCAGCTCACGAACCTGCTGACCTCGCGCAGCGTCGGCGACCAGATCGCGCTGCTGACCGATGCCGATGTGCTACTGACACCGGACCTTCCACCCGAGTACGGCTCGACGACCTTCGGGCGCATGGCCGAGACGATCGATACCGGTTATGCGCTCGCGATGGCGAACCGCGACCAATTCGCCGACATGCAGCTCACTCCCGAGGAGTACGCCGCCTGGCGTGCCTCGCTGCCGAATCCGCGCCTCACGGCGACGCCGACGATCGACTTTGTGCGCTTCGGCGACAGCGAGCCGCTCGCGCCGACCGTCATCGAGGCGCGGCTCGGCGACGTCGAGCTCGGACAGCCGCTGATCTTCGAGGATCTCGAGCGTTCGCTGGATCGCGTCTACGGGCTCGGCATCTACCAGAACGTTCGCTTCGATCTCATCGAGGAGGGCGGGGAACGGGGTCTCGCGCTCGATCTCGTCGAGCGCAGCTGGGGGCCGAGCTATGTGCAGCTCGGGCTTCGCTACTCCTCGGCGTCCGACGAGGACGCGCAGTTCGGACTTGCCGCGAGCTATCTCCGGACCGGCATGAACGAGCTCGGAGGTGAGTTTCGCGCGACTGTCGAGTTCGGCGACGAGCCCGGCTTCATCGTCGACTGGTACCAGCCGTACGGACCGAAGGCGCTGACCTTCATCAACCCCGTGCTCGACGTCGACGCTTACCAGCTCAATATTTTCGAGAACGACGAGCTCGTTGCCGAGACGCGTGTGCGCCAGGCGATTCTCGAGATGGGGATGGGTCGCGAGCTCCTGACCTGGTCGGAGATCCGCGGCGGCTTCCGGGTCGGCGCCGGTGATACGCGCCTGCACGTCGGCGATCCGGCCGCCGTGCCGTTCGATTCCTTTCACCGCGGCGAGTGGTTCACGCGCTTCTCGGTCGACACGCTCGACAACATCAGCTTTCCGCGCGCGGGGACGTTCATGACTGCCGAATGGCGCGGGTCGAACGACAGCTTGCTTGGCGCCAACGAAGAGTACGACCAGCTGCTCATGAACCTCGTGCATGCGCGGACCTGGAAGCGGCACACGCTGCTCACGACCGTTCGCTACGACGCGACAATCAGCGGAGTGACGCCGGCTTACGCGCTCTTCCGCGTCGGCGGTTTTCGCGACCTCTCGGGGTTCAACAGCGGCGAGCTCACGGGCCAGCACGTCGCGCGCGTCGGCGCGAGCTACTACCGGCAGATCGGCGATCTGGCGCTGTTCCCGGCCTTCGTGGGCCTGAGCGCGGAGTTCGGCAATGCCTGGGACGCGCGTGGCGACATTTCGGCCGACGACGCCATTCTCGGAAAATCGATCTGGGCCGGCGTCGATACGCCGGCCGGGCCGGTGTTCATGGCGTACGGCACGGCCGAGGACGGCCAGGACGTCTTCTACCTGTTTCTGGGACGGCTGTTCTGACGGCCGTCGAACCGCGCGCTATCCTGAGATTCGTATGACATCGAAGCGCCTCGCCGCCTTCTCGCTTCTCGCCGCGCTCACCATTGCCGCGCCTCTGCGCGCGCAGCCCGCGGGCGGGGAGTCCCTGCCCGTTACGCGCTGCAATCCGGCTACGAACAGCTGTGTCGGCGCGGGCGCCCCGGAGATCGTCCTCGGCGGCGCAGGTGAAAACATTGTGCTCACGACGGGCCGGCAAGCGGCGGGAGTGGTGCTCGAAGCCTCGGCCGAGCAGGTGACCGTGCCCGGCTGCCAGCTGATTGCCCCTGGCCAGATGCTCTGCGGGATGCTCCAGGACTATCACCATTGCCGCACGCTGCTGATCTCGTCGATGGTTGACTCCTGTCGCATCGAGGTCGCGTTCGCGAGCGGTGCCATCGAGCCGCAAGCGGCCGAGCCCGGCAGCTACGAGCTCACCGTCGAATCCGGCGCGCGCGTGCTCATCAGGCGCGGCGAGCGCGGGTTCGGGCAGGCGCGCGGTTCGGCGTCGGTCGAGCTGCTCTTCGATCTGCCCGTGGAGGCGACGCCGCCGGCCTGGTGCCTGCAGCGCAGCCAGTATCTCTACTTCGCGACGGGACCCGAGGGCGGCCTGCCCGACATCAAGGACGCGGAGCCCTGCGACAAGCCGCTGACATTCAGCTTCAAGGCGCACAGCGACGACATGACGCGCGCCTGGGACCTCTGCGAGACGTTCGCGGCATGGGGCGAGGATCTCGAGGATTCGATGGAGATCCTGGCAGCGGCGGTCTTCCACATCCGCTCGTCGTCGCCCGATTTCAACGCGCGCCATCCCGAAGGCGCGGCGACCATCGCGCGTTACATCACCGTCACGGCACCGCTCACGATCGACTGCCGCGGCTGAGCTTTGCAGTGGCACGGGCGGTGTATGATGCCGTCCTGCCCCAGCGGAGCTGACCCATGGCCGATCTCGAAGCGCTCGACCAGCAGCGCCTCTTTCATCCGAACACGAATCTCGCCGCCTATCACAAGAGCGGGCCGCTCGTTCTCTCGCGCGGCGAGGGAATCTTCGTCTGGGACAATCACGGCAAGCGCTATATCGAGGGCATGGCCGGGCTCTGGTGCACGTCGCTCGGTTACGGCGACGAGGAGCTCGCGAAGACGGCGTACGAGCAGATCAAGAAGCTCTCGTTCACGCATCTCTTCGCGGGCAAAAGCCATGAGCCGGGGATTCTGCTGGCCGAAAAGATCGTGGGCCTGGCACCGTTCAAGGCCTCGCGCGTCTTCTACGGCAACTCGGGATCGGACGGCAACGACACGCAGGTCAAGCTCGTCTGGTATTACCACAACTCGATCGGCAAGCCCAAGAAGAAAAAGATCATCGCGCGGCAGAAGGCCTATCACGGCACGACGCTCGCGACGGCGGGGCTCACGGGTCTGCCGGCGTTTCACAAGCACTTCGACGTGCCGCTCGACTTCATCCGGCACACCGACGCGCCGTACTACTACCGCTTCGCCGAGAAGGGCGAGAGCGAGGAGGCGTATTCGACGCGGCTCGCGGCCAATCTCGAGAAGCTGATACTCGCCGAGGATCCGGAGACGATCGGCGCGTTCATCGCGGAGCCGCTCATGGGCGTGGGCGGCGTGCTGCTGCCGCCGCAGGATTACTTCCCGAAAATTCAGGCCGTCCTCGACAAGTACCAGATCCTGCTGATCGACGACGAGGTCATCTGCGGCTTCGGGCGCACGGGCAATACCTGGGGCGCGCAGACGTTTCACATGAAGCCGACGTCGGTGACGGCGGCGAAGGCGCTCTCGTCGGCGTATTTGCCGATCAGCGCCGTCATCGTGCCGGAGTTTCTGTACGAGCCGATCGTGGCGCCGAGCGGTGAGGCGGGGCTGTTCGGACATGGGTTCACGTATTCGGGGCACCCGGTGGCTGCGGCCGTGGCGCTCCGGACGCTCGAGATCTACGAGGAGCGCAAGCTGTACGAGCACGTGCGAAAGATCACACCGAAGTTCCAGATGGCGTTGAGCAAACTCGGCGAGCATCCGCTCGTCGGCGAGGCGCGCGGCGTCGGCCTCGTTGGCGCCTGCGAGCTCGTAAAGAACAAGGACACGAAGGCGGCGTTCGATGCGAAGCTCGCTGTCGGCGCCAAGTGCATGAACTTCTGCCAGGAGCGCGGGCTCATCGTGCGCGCGATCGGCGATGCCGTCGCTGTCTGCCCGCCTTACATCGTGACCGAAGAGCAGGTTGCGGAGATATTCAGGCTGTACAAGCTCGGGCTCGATGACACCTATGCTTGGGCGAAGAAGGAAGGAGTGATCTAGTCATGCTGTTCGTCGCACGGTTCACTGACAAGCCGGATATCGCGAAGCGTCGCTCGGAGTTGCTGCAGGAACACTTCGACTGGCTGGCGGCGAATTCGAACCGGGTGTTGCTGGCGGGGTCGCTGCGGACGGATGTCGGTGGCGCCTCACTTGGTGGACTGTGGATCATCGAGGCGAAGAGCAAGGCGGATGCGGAGAGCGTGTTTCAGACGGATCCGTTCTGGGTGAACGGGCTGCGCGCCTCGGTCGAGGTGTTTCATTACGTGAAGGCGCATCCGGAGAAGACGTCGGTGATCAGGGATACGCCGGCCTGAATGCCGTGATCAAACGCGGCCACTTGCCGTCAATCTGATGTTGGTCCGTCGCGCGACGATTGCTGACGCCGGAAGCATCGCTCGGATCGATGTCCTGGCATGGCAGGAGGCCTACAGGGGTGTCGTGCCGGACGAATACCTCGACGGCCTGTCGATTGCACAGAGCGAGTCGCAGTGGATACAGCGACTGAACTCCGGAGAGCCGGAAGTGTTTGTCGCAGAGGACTCGCACGGAGTGATCGGCCGGGTCCACCTGGGAGCGACGCGCGACAAGGATGCTCCTCCGGGAACAGGCGAGATATACGGGGTCAACGTTCTGCCTTCGCGGTGGTCAAAGGGTGCTGGTAGAGCACTCTGTTGGCATGGTCAGCAGAGACTTGCGGAGCTTGGCTTCTCGCGCGTGACACTTTGGGTGCTCGAAGCCAACGACCGAGCCATGAGGCTTTACGAACATCTCGGCTTCAGCGCGGGACCGAAGGCTCTAATCGAGATTGGCGGGAAATCACTTCCGAAGATCCGATATGAAATCACGGTCGGCTAACAGGCAGTTTCAAAGAGCGCGTTACGTTGAAATCCGTGAAGGCCCTCTCGAGGACTTGTCGCATTACCTCGAGGTACCGAATCGTTTCGAATCACGAACCGTCCTCGACGTGCATCAAGGCGTCGAGGGGCTCAGCCTCAGCGAACGAGAGATACCGGAGGTCTTCCGCAAGGACTATGACGCCATCGAAGACCCGGGGCGATGGCCACGTGAGTTCGATGTCTCACGTTGGGTCATGCTGTCAGCCTTCCGAACTGCCAGGCGCGTGGGCGGCGCGATTGCTGCTTTTCGAAGTCCCGGCGTTGAGTTGTTGGAGGGGCGCGATAATCTGGTTGTGCTTTGGGACATCAGAGTCGCGCCTGCAGCCAGCCGCAAAGGCGTCGGCAGCGCACTGGTATCCCGTGTTGAAGACTGGGCGCGGATTCGGAACTGTTCCGAACTCAAGGTAGAGACGCAGAACACAAACGTTGTCGCATGCAGGTTTTACCAGAGCCAGGGTTTTCGGCTGAGCGAGGTGAATCGCGATGCTTATCCTGGTCGACCTGAAGATGTTCAGCTCATTTGGCGGAAGATCATTTGACCCCCGTCAGGTGGCAGCAGTTGATGAAGCGGTGGCGCATCCCGCCGAATGACGAGGTCTATTCGTCGCTGGTATCAGCCTACGCAGAGCCGCATCGACGCTACCACACTGCGCATCACATCGAAGATTGCCTGGCGCAGCTGGATGCCGCAGGCGACATTGCGAACGCTCCCGAGGAAGTCGAGCTTGCACTCTGGTTTCACGACGCCGTCTACAAGCCGGTTTCATCCAGGAATGAGCTCAGGAGCGCTGAGTGGGCTCAGACGTTCTTGCGATCTGCCGATGTAGACGACGAACGAGGCCAGCATGTGTATGGCCACATCCTCGCAACGCGACACGGCGAGGAGTCGTTGAGCGGTGACGCCGCCCTGGTCGTAGATATCGACCTGTCGATCCTGGGGCGCGAGCCAGAAGCGTACGATGTGTTTGAGCAGGCGATTCGCGAAGAGTACAAGTGGGTGCCTTGGCCTGTATATCGGCGCAAGCGTGCGGAAATTCTGTCGTCTTTTCTTGGCAGGACGGCAATCTACGCTACTGAGCATTTTCGAAGTCGATTCGAATCCAGGGCTCGAGAGAACCTTCGGCGCGCGATAGACTCGCTGAGCAAATGACTCAGGCGTTTAAGGCCGATTTCGTACTGGCAGTCCATTTTCTCTTCGCACTCTTCGCCGTCTTTGGCGGCTTCCTGGTGTTGCTGGACTGGCGCGTGATGTTTGCGCATATTCCAGCTGTGGTCTGGTCATCGGTGGTGAATCTGGCGAACTGGACCTGTCCGTTGACCCCGCTGGAGAAACGCCTGCGTCGACAGGCGGGGCAAGCCGCTTATGAGGGGGGCTGGACTCAGCATTACCTCGAGCCGGTGGTCCGGCCGCTGGGGATGCCGCGCCGCCTGGAGCTGATTGCGGGCGTATCGGTCGTAGTGTGGAATGTCATTGTCTACGGCCTTGTCTTCACGCTGTTTCATGCCGACTAGGTCGGACGAGGCGATGTTGCTGATGGCTATGAGCTTCAAAAGGAGAGTCCGCACCCTCCCGGCTCTGATGAGCGGCGCGGCGCTTGTACTTCTCGCCTGTCATGCAAGCGCACTGCAGGCGCAACAGAGGGAGGCAACGCTGGGGGAGATTGATTTGATTCGTAACGGTTTCGGGCTCGATGAGATTCCAGACTGGAAGCAGATCGAGGTGCTGGAAATCAGAGGCACTTTCAGCCCACCGTCCGAATTCTCCGGTGCGCGATTGTTCGGGCAAGCCTACCTGATGCCGTACGAAGTGCAGGGGGCTCTCTGCGTCATGGAAGCGTGGTTCTTGACTGGCACCTGGACGGTCAACGCCTATGAATGGCGAAGTCAAAGCTTTAGCTACTGGAACTGGTTGCGCGGTCAACGAGATAGTTGCCGAATTCCGGATCGATTGGCCGTGCCCGAAGAGGCGGTGACCACACGTGGAGCAATTCCCTCGGCTTCGCTGCCGTTCGTCTTGAGCAATTCGGCTGAAATTCTTGCGCTCGGATTTGATTTCGCGGTTGGTTGGCCTGAGCTCGAAGCAGTGGCGAGGGACAGATTCCTGGCCTACCGAGAGACACCTTCCTACCGTCTTAGTGAGATCGAGATGACGATTGCCAGTCAGCCCGGCATCGGTTTTGCGTACAAGGCGCTGTATCGGAGCCCGGGCGAGTCTGAGGGTCCAATAGTGGTTTTCTCGATCACTCCTACTGGCATCGTCGTCCATGGTGTGAGCCATTGGATCGCGTAACGCCGCGGTCTGCCGAGCATGTGGACCAAGGCACGATTGCCGGCCTGACTATGCAGAAGATCCAACGCGACTGGTGGAATAGGTTCCTGGCGAATGCGAGCGCCGCCTGATGGAGAGCAGGATGCCGGACGTGGTTCCGTTCATGACCTATGAGGACGGCATTGCCGCCCTGGGAATGGCTGGCCAAGGTGTTTGGATTCACGGAGACAGCTCGCTTCACGTCTTCCGATGGGAGACTGTCTCACGGAGAAATGTCTGTAGGGGATGGACTGATCATGTTGTCCAGTCCGTCGCCGGACTATGAAGGCCCCAAGCAACATCGCGACAACTGCGAGATTGCCGCCTCATGGTCCGCTCTGCCATGGATCATCGATGGTGTTCTGGTCTATGTTGACGACGTCGACGAGCACTATGCTCGGGCCAAGGCCGCCGGAGCGGTTATCTTGTCAGAGCCGGAAGACGGGCCGCCCGCGAGACGATATCGAGTTGAGGATCTGGAGGGACATCGCTGGATGTTCATGGCACGAAACTAGCCGCTCGCGTTGAGCACGCGTACCCGCTGGCACTCAGCGGCCGTCTCTTCCTCTCGCTAATCGGATTGGGCCTCGTTGCCGCTGTCGCGCACGCCGAAGCTCAGCGCGCAGTGGTTCAGCGAGATGGCCGGCCGCAATGCGGTGTTGTAGTAAGATCGGACCCGCACCTGAACGGTCAAATCCAACAAGCCGCGCACTCCAGCAGTTTCCGGCATGCACCTCATATTGTTCGTGGGCGTGTTCCTCTTGGTCTCATTCGTCGCGGTTGAGGCCGGAGTCATCTCGTCACCATTCGCGCGCGTGAAGCTCATCGCGACGCGCCAGGGAGTCGCAGTTATCAGGGGCGCTGTCGGGCCAGGCTCCAGGCAGCTCATCGACGATATTTTTCGCAGTAACGGCGTCGCGACTGGATTCATCACAGTATCGTCACGGGACAAGGTGCGCTTTTCTCGCGGTATTCCGCATCGCATTCGACAGCAGCTACGTAATGTCATCCTGCTTTGAGTCCTCAACGCACCTATCGGCCCGAGATCGTGTGGCGCTGGCATTCCGAATTGCTGGGGCGGTCACAGGTTTGGCAATTGTCGTTCTGGCATTCGCAACGTCGAGCTGGAACAGAGGATGGGTTGTCGTGCTCTTTACCGTAGTCGCAGTCGGTGGCGCCGTGTCCTATCACCTTCTGACATCCGTGGTCCGGTGTCCTTCTTGCAGGAGGAGGGTCTTCAATTTTCGTATCGGGCAACCAGAGGCGAAGCGAAAGACCTTTTCGTGTCGGCGTTGTGGCGCGACGGCGTGGCTTGCAGAAGGGTTCTATTGGCAGCACGACATCAACGGCTGACGAGCCAATGAACAGGACCAGGCGCGATTTCTTTTAGAGGGATGGCGAACCAATGAAGCGGGTTGAGTGGAGCTGGAAGGGCATCGCCGAATTCGTCGGAACCCTCGGCGTCATCGGCTCCTTGATCTTCGTCGCGTTCCAGATCCAGCAGAACACGCGTGCCATAGAGAGCGGCACGATCGAGTCGATCCTCGGGCATTCCTACGATGCCGCAGTCCTTGCCGTAGAGAACGCCGATTTGCGCGCGGCTTTGACGGCTTCCTGTGAAAACGAGCTGACCGCGGACCAGAGAATGATGTTGACGGTCTACTATCAAGCGCTCCTGCGACTCCAGTTGAACCGTTTCTTCCAGGTTCAGCTTGGAATCATCGACGAGGAAACGGCTCTGGGGCTTGGCGCGCGATCGACACCCTACGGAAGGCCGATCTTCGCGGAGGTCTGGGAGGCAGCCAAAGATGAATACAGCCCGGAGTTTCAGGAGTTCATTGAGCGCGGAGTTCTCCCTGTTGTAGGGACGACCTGCTGATTCACGCTACGCGGGGATTGCCGCCATAGCGGGCTGCCTGCGGGTTGTTCGTTGCGCAACTTCGGGGAGGGCGCCATGCCAGAAGCGTCAAAGAACAGGCTGCTCGTCGACCTCGCCTACATCTGCTTCCTGATGCCCGGCACGTGCGCGCTGATCGACACGGTTGGCTTCGGGGTCCTCGGGAATTCCAACTTTGCAACAGGCCTGAGCTTGATGGTCCTCATCCCATTGGCGATCGCGTCACTTGTTGCTGTCCCGGTCGGCGTCATCCTTTCAATCATGGTGGGTCGCGAGCTCACGCTGATTGTCCTGTCGATCCTTTCGGTCGTTGTCGTCGTCGTGGTTATTGGTGAATATGGCAACTCCACCCTTCGGAATTCGTTACTCGGCGTCTATGGTCTGCTCGCATTCGTGCTCCCAGCCTGCTGGTTTGTCGTCAGGCGCAAGCGTTTCCAGACTAGAGACGTCGTAAAATCTCCGCCGTGAAGCGATCCTGGCCCATTGCGTTGCTTCTGCTATCCGGCTGCGCCGACCCGCAGTTCAACCTTCGCGGCTACACCGAGCTTTCGGACTGTCGCGCAGTCCTTGACGCCGAGCTTGAAACCGGCGCGCGGTTTCAGAATGCTGTCGATACGGAAATGCTGCTCGGCGAGGGCGTTGTGACAGAGCTCGCCGGCGAGCTGTTTACCGTGCCCGTCAGTGTCTTCGTTTCCTGCTATCGCAACGGCGACGTGGCTGCCATCGACTACGTTGCCGAGGCGGAAGAGCCGGAACTTAGCGCCGCGTACTTCGAGCACCTGGTGCAAGAGCTCGATGCAATCTTCGGATTCCAGCCGGAGCAAATCGACACCGGCGAGAGCCGGTCGCGCAATTACAACTGCGGCGATCCTGTGTCCGTGGTTCTGCGCGAAGCGCGCCACGGCGACATGGACTTCGAAGTGTCGCTGGCAGTGACGCCGGGTTCCGCCGGGTGTTGAATCCGCTATGAATGCCGACGGCGTTCGCGCGCTCGCCACGTCGTTCCCCGACGTCACCGAGGAGCCGCACTTCCATTTCACCTCGTTCCGCATCGACGGCAAGATCTTCGCGACGATGCCGCCGAGCGGCGTGCTGCTGCACGTCTTCGTAGCGGAGGAAGAGCGGGAGCTCGCGGTCCTCACACACCCGGACGTTTGCGAGGAGCTGCAGTGGGGCAAGCGTCTGGTCGGCGTCAAGATCGATCTCAAGGTTGCCGGCGACGAGCTGGTCGAGACGCTTATTCGCGCCGCCTACGACGACAAGGCTGCGCGCGGCGCTGATTGATTCAGCGGAAGCAACCCCGGTCCGCTTTCGTCGCCGCGCTCGACGACGTCTTCGAAGCTTTCGGCCCGATCCGTGCGAAGCGCATGTTTGGCGGCTACGGCATCTATTGCGAGGATCTCATGTTCGCGCTTGTCTCGGACGACGTGCTCTACCTCAAGAGCGACGAAGCCATGGCCAGGGAGCTCGCCGCCCGCGATCTCGAGCCGTTCGAATACACGAGGCAGGGCAAGCGCATGCAGATGTCCTATTACACGGCACCGGCCGAGATCTTCGATGATCCCGACGAAGCGCAGCGCTGGGCGAAGAGGGCGTACGCAGCAGCGCTACGCGCCAGGAAGTGCTAGAGACAAGAACCTCCGTGGAGGTGCTCGGTTCTCCACAGGGAGAGGGCGAGCGGGCTATCGCCTTCGGGTACTGGTTCGCGATGCTGGTAACCGGCGGAGGCCTGGCTTTTCTCTGGTTCGCCGTTGAGGAGGGGCCTGACCACCCGGTCTATGGGTTGCTCGTAACGGCCTGGGTGTTCGTCCTCACGCCCGGCGTCGCCATTCCAGCCGTAATGCTCGTCACGCGATTTCTTCCGCGCGACTGGTTCCGCGTCCCCGCAAGTGAGCGCGTGCTGCACCGGATGCTCGGCGTCGGCGTTTTCGCCTGGATACTGGAACGCTCTGGATACAATCGCAGGGTCGTCCGCCCGCTTCGGCGATTCGATGGCACCAGGGCTGGTTTGGCGGCGCTCGAGCATTCTGCGCTCGGCGGCATCATCGCCCATGGCGCCTGCTTCGCCATCCATTTGCTGATCGCTGCTGTCGCGTTTTACACCGGACACAGGTGGGGAGCGCTGTGGATACTGCTGCCGGGTGTGGTGCTCCACCTCTATCCGGTGCTGCTGCAGCGTTCAATCATGTTGCGACTGCAGCCGTCCCTGGATAAGTCCGGCTCCGCGGACTACGGTTTCTGGAAGCGTTAGCGGTGCCTGAATCCAGTCGAGCACGGCTTTTCGTGGCGCTGCCGGTACCGTCAGCGCTTCGCGAAGCGCTCGCGGCTCTCGCGCCAGCGGCCGCGCCAGGCATCCGCACTCAGTCACCGGCCGACCTGCATGTGACTCTCCACTTTCTGGGCATGGCCGACATCGAGGCAGTCAGAGCTGCGCTCGCGGCCGCAACGGCGCCGGCATTCACCGCCGCACTGACCGTGCCCGGTAGATTCTTTTCCCGGGGGCACCCCCGTACGCTCTTCTTGGGCGTGGCGCCGGACGCCCCGCTGCGCGAGCTGCACGCAGAGATCGGTCGGCAGCTCGAAGGCGCCGGCTTCGCTCTCGACACCAAACCGTTCGTTCCGCACATCACGCTGGCGCGGCTAGGCGAGGGGGCGAGCGCTGACACGATCGCGACGTTCCTGAAGCAGCGCCTGGCCCCGGAAGCCCGGCCCTTCGACTGCCGTGAATTCGCGCTCTACGCCAGCGACACCCTCCCAGAAGGTGCGCGCTATCGCGTGCTCGAACGCTATCCGCTCGGTTGACCGAACCCCGCCCAAGGTCAGGGTCCGGGCGATTTCCGGTATCATCCCGGCCTCTCAAACGTAGCAGGGCTCTTCCATGGGCTTCTCCACCAAGCAAGTGCATGCCGGGGTCACACCCGATCCCGTCACGGGCGCGATTCTCACGCCCATTTACCAGTCGACGACCTTCGTGCAGGAGTCCGTCGACCAGTACCTCTCGAAGGGATTCTCCTACTCGCGCAGCGGCAATCCGACGGTTCGGGCGCTCGAGCAGAAGATCGCCGTGCTCGAGGGCGGCGTTGCCTGCACCTGTTATTCGACGGGCATGGCCGCAGAGCAGGCCGTTTTCCAGGCGACGCTGTCGGCCGGCGACCACGCGATCATCTCGGACGTCGCCTACGGCGGCACCTATCGGCTCGCGACGAAGATCTACTCGCGCTACGGCGTCGAGTTCACGTTCGTCGACACGTCGAATGCGAAGAACGTCGCCAAGGCGATCCGCGACAACACGAAGCTGATCTTCACCGAGACGCCGGCGAACCCCACGCTCAAGCTCTCGCCGATCGCGGCGATCTCGGAGATCGCGCGCAAGAAGAACATCGTGCATGCGGTCGACAACACCTTCCTTACGCCGTACTTCCAGCGCCCGCTCGAGCTCGGCGCGCATATCTCCGTGCACAGCACGACCAAGTACTTCGACGGCCACAATGCGACGACGGGCGGCGCCAACGTCGTCGACAGCAAGGAGCTCGACGAGAAGATCCGCTTCCACCAGAACGCGACGGGCGTGATCATGTCGCCGTTCGTCGCCTGGCTCACCCTGCAGGGCACGAAGACGTTGTCGCTGCGCATGGATCGGCAATCCGAGAACGCGCAGGTCATCGCGGAGTTTCTCGAGAAGCACAAGAAGGTGGACAAGGTCTGCTATCCGGGGCTCAAGAGCTTCCCGCAGCACGCGCTCGCGAAGAAGCAGGCGTCGGGCTTCGGCGCGATGATCTGGTTCGAGGTCAAGGGTGGCGTCAAGGCCGGCAAGAAGCTCATGGATTCGGTGAAGCTCTGCACGCTGGCCGAGAATCTCGGTTCCGTCGAGACGCTGATCACGCATCCGGTAACGATGACCCACGCCATCATGGCGCCGGCCGAGCGCCTGCGCGTCGGCATCACCGACGGGCTCGTGCGGTTGTCGGTCGGGCTCGAGGATGTCGAGGATCTGATCGCCGACCTCAAGACCGCGCTCGATCGGATCTGATCCGCACGGCGTCGCCATGAAGAAGGAAACGCGCGTAACGCACCAGCCGGCCGTCAAGCCGCCGGAAGGGAATCGTTCGCTCGTCGAGCCGGTTTATCGCTCGGTCAAGTTCAGCTTTCCGACGATCGCCGACTCGCTGAAGCCCGAGGCTCGCCAGGCCGGCTTCGAGTACATGCGCGATTCGAACCCGACCACGCGCCAGCTCGAGCTGCTCTGCGCCGAGCTTCAGGACCGCGACGATGCAATCGCCGTCGGCACGGGCATGGCCTCGATCTGGCTCGCGTTGCTCGGCAGTCTCACGGCCGGCGACCGCGTCGTGATCTTCCTCGAGTCGTACCGACCGAGCCGCGTCGCCGTGCGCAAGTTCCTCTCGCGACTCGGCATCGCCTTCGACATGGTGAGCATCCACGACCGCCCGGCGATCGTGGAAGCCTTCTCAAAGGTGGACACCAAGGCCTGCCTGTTCGAATCGCCGACGAATCCGATGCTGCAGATCCCGGACATCGAGTGGCTCGTCGATCTCGCGCGCAAGCAGGAAATCACGACGATCCTCGACAACACTTTCGGTGGGTTCCACAACCACGGGCAGTATGCGATCGATCTCTTCGTGCACAGCCTCACGAAGTACGCGGGTGGGCACGGTGACGCGATGGGCGGCATCGTCATCGGCAAGAAGGAACGCATCCGCGCGATCAAGCCGCTGGCGGTGAACATGGGCGCGGTGCTCGATCCGGGCGCGGCCTATCTGATGCTGCGCGGCATGAAGACCTATTACCTGCGCTACGAGCGGCATTGCGAGAACGCGCTGGCGATAGCCGAATACCTGAGCGGGCGTTCCGAGGTCACCGAGGTGCTTTACCCGGGGCTGAAATCGCATCCCGCACATGCGCTGGCGAAGAAGCAGATGCACGATTACGGCGGCGTGGTTACGTTCACGCTCAGGAACTCGGACAAGGAGAAGACCTGGGACTTCATCGACCGGCTCAAGGTCTTCGCCACGGCCTCGAGCCTGGGCTCGGCCGAGTCGCTCGTCGCGCCGGTCGAGCTCTACCTCGCCATGGACCTCAGCGAGGCCGAGCGCAAGGCGGCTGGCATCACGGAGGCCAAGGTGCGGCTGGCGGTCGGCATCGAGCATATCGACGACCTGAAGGCCGATCTCGAGCAGGCGTTCAAGTCGACCTTTGCTTGAGATTTTCATAGCGCGGGGCCGCGCGGCCCCGATGGCGTTAGAATGCGGAAAAGCCGGGAAAGGCTAGGGAGAACCACAATGAATCGCTTTGTCGTTACCGCTGTATCCTTGCTCGCACTACCCGTCGGGCTTGCGCTCGCGCAGCCGGGCGGCGGGCCGCAGGTGAGTTTCAAGGTCGTCACCGTCGCCGAGGGACTCCAGAATCCCTGGAGCATGGCCTGGCTGCCGAACGGCGACCTGCTCGTGACCGAGCGCGGCGGCACGATCCGCACCATTCGCAATGGTCAGCTGCTGCCGGAGCCGATGGCCAATGTGCCGGCGGTGAGGGCTTCGGGTCAGGGCGGCCTGTTCGACATCGTTCTTCATCCCGATTACGCCGAGAACGGCTGGGTCTACATCAGCTTCGCGAAGCCCAATGCCGCAGGCAGCGAGGCCACGACCACCGTCATTCGCGCGAAGATTCGCGACAACGCGCTCGTCGACATCGACGAAGTGTTCGAGGCCGATGCGTGGAGCAACTCCGCGGGTCACTACGGCGGCCGCATCGCTTTCGACGGACAGGGCCACGTGTTCATCAGCTCGGGCGAGCGCATGGCGCCGTCGACGGGCGACCTCACGCAGCATCCGGCGCAGACGACGAACGAGGACTTTGGCGTGATCGTCCGGCTCAACGAGGACGGCAGCGTGCCTTCCGATAATCCGTTCGTCGGCCGCACTGGCTTCGTGCCCGAGATGTGGAGCTACGGCCATCGCAATCCGCAGGGTCTCGTCTACGACGGCGCCACCGGTCAGCTCTGGGAGACCGAGCACGGCCCGCAAGGAGGCGACGAGCTCAACGCGATCCAGGCCGGCAAGAACTACGGCTGGCCCGTCATCACCTACGGCGCGAACTACGGTTCCGGTACCGAGATCGGTCAGCGTGCCGCTCCGGGTCTGGAGCAGCCGGCCGCGTTCTACGTGCCGTCGATCGCGCCGTCGGGGCTCATGCTCTATACCGGCGACGCATTCCCGGCTTGGCGCGGCCGCCTGTTCGCGGGCGGTCTCTCCGCGGCTTACGGCGGGATCTCGGTCATCTCGGTCAACGGCACGACGGTGTCGGGCCGGACGCCGATCCTGGCCGGGTACCGCGTACGCGACATCCGTCAGGGTCCCGATGGCTTCATCTACGTCGCAGTGGACAGCCAGAGCACGTCGACGAAAACGGCGATCGTTCGCCTCGAGCCCGATACGGCTCCGGCTCAGTAACGGCGACTGACTGAACGAAGGGCGCTGACCTTGGGGTCAGCGCCCTTTTTCTTGGAGGGGAGTGGTACCGGCATTCCGGCGCCGGCCGCCGACAACAGGCAGGCGCTGGCTCAGACAGTCCTCGCGCGCCGGGAAGGCGCGCTGCGGAACTCGCCTTC